>Ga0214921_10000025_pt1 | contig 313933 bp, 286 predicted proteins | sample LL1505_MetaG_FD_177992 | JGI IMG/M metagenome (GOLD analysis project Ga0214921, IMG submission 177992) | Freshwater microbial communities from Lake Lanier, Atlanta, Georgia, United States - LL-1505 | ecosystem: Environmental > Aquatic > Freshwater > Lake | place: USA: Georgia | collected... | reverse complement strand
GCGCCGGTCTGCTCGATCACTGACGCCAGGTCATCGGCAAGCGTGTCGTAGTCGTAGCCGCTCCACGGTTGCGTGGATCGGCCGAAGCCGCGGCGGTCGTAGGCGATGGTGCGGAAGCCGGCGTCGGCCATCGGCATCGCCTGGTCGTCCCAGCTGTCAGAAGACAGGGGCCAGCCGTGCAGGAAGATGACGGGGCGGCCGCTGCCCCAGTCCTTGACGAAGAGTCGGGTGTGGTCGCCGGTGGTCAGAAAGCTCATGCTGGGTACTCCGTTGAGGATGAACCCAAGACTGCGCCGCGCCGGGCGCCTCTGCCGTCGGACGATTCGGGCGCTGGCTGTAGGACAGCAGCGCCCTGACCCCAAAGCGCAGGTGATCAGCCCTCGATCGCGAATCGATCGGTGCGCGCGGCCTGCAGCACCATTGAGGGGTCCTCGCGGAACGCCTCGGCCGGGGTCAGTCCATCCAGTGTCGAGTTCGGCCGTGCAAACCAGTGCGCCAGCTCCCACGCATCGAACACCGCGGAGAGTTCGGCCACGATCGGTGGCAGTTGCGGGTGGATGCTCATGTCGCGACGATCAAACTGGAACAGCGGCAGCCAAGTCTGCGCCTGCCATTCGAAGCTGACGATCTGGCGCAGCGCAATCCAGCGGGCCAGCATGGTCAGACCCTGTTCGACCTCCCCGTCCAGCCAGGCCAGTGCTTCCTCAGCGCGGGCGAGGCCGCCGCACCCTCGGAACGACCCGAGCAGGTCGATGAACTGCGCATCGATCGGGACGGTGCCGCCAGCAGCCGGTAGTCTGTGGGTCACAGACGCCCAGCCCTTGGTCAGGCGCCGTGGCGGGTAGGCGCCGGGGACAAGTGCCGGCGCGGCGATCAGAGTGTGTGGATGTTGCATGGCCCCTCCAGTGCGATGACGCACCGTAAGCAGGTCAGCGCCCGCAGTCTGTGCGGTGCACGACACAGCAGCACAAGCCCTCTGTAATCCTCGCGAAGAAGACATGGCACCCCTGAAGTGAGGGGGGAGATGTGGTGCGTGAGGAGTCCGTAAGTGACAATGTGATGAAACAGCGCCCATGAGGGCCCTGTTCTTCCACCGATTGATATCCGCCTCGGAGCTACCCCGGATGAAAACCGCACCCATTGCCAGCGCCATCCTCGTCCTGTCTGCCCTGACAGCGACACCTGCCTTCGCCGCAGGTTCGGCATCGGTGAGTACAGGCCCGCTGGTTGTGACATTGACCGACCTCGACCTGACCGATGGCATCGCGCCCAGCATCACTTTTTTTCAATACGGGTGGGAACAGTCGTACGTCAACGTTGGCGCCGGTAGTCACTATCACTATGTAAATGGCGCCTCAGGCTACGCCCCGATTTCAGATTCAGCGTCTGACGCGGGGAACTCGGCGGCTGGTTCGGTCGTTGGAGACGGAACAGCGCTGGGAACCACGCTGACAGCCTCCTCTACATCTCCTGATGTTTACAGCTTGGCGCCCAGCACGTCGTCTAATGCTTACGCATATTCCACTGTGTATGGATCATTCAAGCTGTCGGGCGGCACCCTCGCGATCTTCTCCATCAACTTCACCGCAGCGTCCTCAGGGGCAGGTTACTACCGAGATGCCGTCACGTCCGACCCTTATGGCGAACGCGCGGAGGCTGGCGCTTCCATTCAAGTCTATGGCCGAGGTGCTTTCGGTGTCGACGGGAGCAGCCAAGGAAGTGATGTTGATGGGGGCACGTTCATGGATCCCCCATCGAGCGGCCCCCTGACCCCATATGACCGCAACGTGAGTCAATCACTGAAAGTGACCTTTCTCAATTTGACAAAGGGTGAGTTGGCAGGCGATCTGGAGATTGATGCTTTCGCAAACAGCGACAGCACTGCGCTTCCGGCCGTCCCCGAACCCGGCACCTCTGCCATGCTGCTCGCGGGCTTGGCTGCCATCGGGTTTGCGTTGCGCAAGAAGCGCGCTTGAGGAGCCATTCGACTCCCCTGAAAGGCCGACACCCGTCGGCCTTTTTCATTTCACGGGGCCATTGTTCGATTTGATCTCAAGCGCAGCGCGTTCGAGATCACCGATACCGAGCTCAGGCTCATCGCCAGTGCGGCGAGCATCGGTGACAGCAGCCAGCCGGTGAATGGGTAGAGCACACCGGCGGCCAGCGGCACGCCGAGCGCGTTGTAGACGAAGGCGAAGGCCAGGTTCTGCTTCATGTTCGTGATCGTCTGCTGCGAAATCACGCGGGCCTGCGCAATGCCGCGCAGGTCGCCCTTGACCAGCGTCACCGACGCGCTGTTCATCGCCACGTCGGTGCCGGTGCCCATCGCGACGCCCACGTCGGCCTGCGCCAGCGCCGGTGCATCGTTGATGCCGTCGCCGGCCATCGCGACGACGCGGCCTTCGGCTTGCAGCCGCTTCACCAGCGCCAGCTTGTCCGCCGGCTTCACCTCGCCATGCACCTCGTCGATGCCCAGCGTCGCGGCCACCTGCTTCGCGGTGGTCAGGCCATCGCCCGAGGCCATGATCACCCGCAGGCCCGAGGCCTTCAGCGTGGCCAGCGCTTCGGCGGTGCTGGCCTTGATCGGGTCGGACACGGCGAGCAGCCCCGCTGCTTGCTGGTCCACCGCGAGGAACATGACGCTCGCACCGGTGGCGCGCAGCGCCTCAGCCTGCACGTCAAGTGCTTCAACCACCACCCCACGTTGTTGCATCAGCGTGCTGTTGCCCAGCAACAGTGCGCGCGTGCCGGCGCGGCCCGAGACGCCGACGCCGCTGGCGGAATCAAAATCGACGACCCTCTCCAGGCGCAGCTTGCGTTCGCGCGCAGCGACCACGATCGCGCGGGCCAGCGGATGTTCGCTGCCCTTGTCGAGGCTGGCCGCCAGGCGCAGCACCTCGTCGTCGGTGTAGCCCTCGGCGGCCATGGCACGTTCGAAACGCGGTCGACCTTCGGTGAGCGTGCCGGTCTTGTCGACGATCAGCGTGTCGACATCGCGCAAGCGCTCGATCGCCGCCGCGTCTCGAAACAGCACGCCCTGCGTCGCCGCGCGGCCGGTGGCGACCATGATCGACATCGGCGTGGCCAGCCCCAGTGCACAAGGGCAGGCGATGATCAACACGGCCACCGCATTGATCAGACCGTAGACCCAGCGCGGCTCGGGGCCGAACAGCCCCCAGGCGACGAAGGTCAAGCCCGCGATGGCGACCACGGTGACAACGAAATAGCCCGCCACCCGGTCGGCCATGCGCTGCATCGGCGCCTTCGAGCGCTGGGCTTGCACCACCATCTGCACGATGCCGGCCAACACCGTCTGCGAGCCCACCTTGGCTGCGCTCATCAGCAGCGCGCCGGTGGTGTTCAGCGTGGCGCCGATCAGGGTGTCGCCGATGCGTTTGCTGACGGGCATCGGCTCGCCGGTGAGCATCGATTCATCGACGGCGCTGCTGCCTTCCAGCACCACGCCATCGACCGGAACCTTCTCGCCAGGGCGCACCCGCAGCATGTCGCCGACCTGCACCGCCGCGAGCGGAACGTCGGCTTCGCTGCCGTCAATCTCGACGCGGCGTGCGGTCTTGGGCGCCAGGCCCAGCAGCGACTTGATCGCCGCCGAGGTCTGCGAGCGCGCCTTCAGCTCGAGAAGCTGGCCCAGCAGCGTCAGAGAAATGATTACCGCCGCCGCCTCGAAATACACCGGCACGCGGCCCATCGAGGCAAACGAAGCAGGGATGAGGCCAGGCGCAACGGTGGCGACGACGCTGTAGGCAAACGCGGCCGAGGTGCCGGTGGCGATCAAGGTCCACATGTTCGGGCTGCGGTGGATGACCGATTGCACGCCACGCTCGAAGAACGGCGCACCGGCCCATAGCACGACCGGCAGCGTCAGCAGCAACTCGATCCAGCTTTGTGTGCCACCGCTGAAGAGATGCAAACGGTGCCCACCCATCGCCAGCACGAAAACCACCAAGGTCAGCGGCAGCGTCCAGAGAAAGCGGCGCCTGAAATCGGTCAGCTCCGGGTTCTCACCTTCGTCCAGGGTCGGCATCTCGGGTTCGAGGGCCATGCCGCATTTGGGGCAGGCGGCCGGGTGGTCCTCGCGCACCTCGGGGTGCATCGGGCAGGTGTAGGTGGCACCTTCGATCGGTGCCTCGGCCGCGGCGGGCGCAGCGGCGGAATGCAGGAAGCGTTGTGGGTCGGCTGCGAATTTCGTCTTGCAGCCAGCGCAGCAAAAATAGAACGGCCGACCTTCGTGCTCGAATGAATGAGGCGACGCGGGCGTCACCACCATGCCGCAAACCGGGTCCGTCAGCGGATCGGTCGCCGGCGCTGCAGCTGTCGACACTGCGGGCTCGGAAACGTTCAAGGTGCGCGCTGGCCGACCACAATCTGCCCCTTCATGCCCGCGTCGTAGTGCCCGGGCTGCAGGCAGGCGAAATCGACGCTGCCGGACCGGGTGAAGCGCCAGACCAGCTCGCCCGTCTGGCCGGGTTCGACGCTGGCCTGGTTGGGATCGCTGTGCTGCATGTCAGGGAACTTGATCATCAGCGCCGCGTGCTTTTTCAGGTCGCTGATCCTGCCCAGCACCATTTCGTGCCTGAGCTGACCTTCGTTCTTCAGCACGAAGCGGATGGTCTCGTTGCGCCTCACCGAGACGCTGGACGGCGTGAAGCGCAGCGCGTCGTTCATCGTGATCTCGACGGTGCGGATGACCTTCTTCGCATCGCCGGGCTGGCCGAACGCGAAGGCGTGCTCGCCGGGCTCATGGGCCTGTGCGACCTGGCACAAGAAGATCAGGCCTGTTGCAAGCCACCGATGGCAATGAGTCATGGAACTCCTTTGCGTCGCGAGGGTATTCAGTATCGACCCGCCACCGCAGCGTCGTCGAGCCCGGCGTCCGGCGACTCGTTGGTCTGGTTGCCGGCGTCGTCGTCGATCAACTCTTCGGTGATGAAGCGCCCATAGCGCTGCGCAGCCACTGCGTTCAGCTTGTGCGCGACCGAATCGACCTTGTCGACATGCGCCTGTTCGGGTGCATGCACGACGAGGAAACTGCAGCCCTCCAGGGCCCGTTCCCGGTGCGCCTTGATCAGGTTCAGGTCCTGTCCGATGGACGCCAGCGGGCTGGCTCGTTCTACCTCGGCATCGACCTGGGCAATCATCTCCGCCGGGGTGTAGCGGACCATCTCGGACGCAGCGAAGCCCTGATCCTGCAGCGCCGCTTCAGCCGCCTGCAGATCGCCCGCCGTGCGGAAGGTGATCACCACGTGTCCGACAGGTTTGAACACGCCGAACGATTCGGGAACCCTGTTCTTGTCCATGCAGCACTCCTCTGTCTGACGGCCACCTGCCGCACCCGATCGATACTAGACCTCATACGGAGTGACGGAAAGGGACGCCGGGTCGGACAAGCCCTCGGCGCCGCGTCAGTCGGTTCCCACATGCCACTGCGCCAGCGAGAGGGATCCATGCCTCAGGTTTGACTCTGCCCCGTGTCCCGGCGCGCGAAGTGCCCAGCCCTGCGTGGGGCGACAGGAATCAAGGTCTTTCCAAACACGACACTCCGAAGTGTCCCCAAAGCGAAGGCTTGCCGGGATTGCGATCCAATGGCAGCTTCGACCCCCCTCCCGGAGCGTATGAGCATGAACCTGATTTGTCCCGCCTGCGGCACCACCAACCGCGTGCCCGACGACCGCCTGAGTGATCAGCCCATCTGCGGCCGTTGCAAGGGCGCGCTGATGGCCGCACAGCCGGTTGACCTCGGCGACGACCGTCTGCCGGGCTTCATCGCGGGCACCGAGTTGCCTGTTGTGGTCGACTTCTGGGCCGAGTGGTGCGCGCCCTGCAAACTGATGGCACCGCACTTCGCAACGGTGGCGGCGCAACTGCCGCAGGTTCGATTCGTCAAGGTCGACACCGAGGCCAACCCGGCGGCCAGCGCGCGCAGTCAGATCCGCAGCATCCCGACATTGATCCTGTACCAGGGCGGACGAGAGACGGCGCGGCAATCGGGCGCGTTGACCGCTGGCGACCTGCTGCGCTGGGTGCAAGCCCAACTCGCGCGCCCAAACTGATCGCGCCTCGAGCGAGCGCCACGAATGAGCCTTGAGACGGGCGCGCGGCTCAATCCCCTGCCACGCGGACGATGAGCTTCCCGAAGTTCTCGCCCTGCAGCAGCCCGATGAAGGCCTGCGGCGCGTTCTCGAGGCCCTCGACGATGTCTTCGCGGAACTTGACCTTGCCTTCGGCCAGCCACTGCCGCATGGGCCCGAGGAACTCCGCCTGCCGGCCTTCGTAGTCGAAGATGATGAAGCCTTGCATGCGGATGCGCTTGACCAGCAGGGTGCGGGTCAGTGCGGGCAGGCGGTCGCTGTGGGTGCTGGCACCGCCGCCGCTGTACAGCGAGATCAGCCCGCACACCGGCACGCGGGCATGGGTGTTGAGCAGCGGCAGCACAGCGTCGAAGACCGCGCCGCCGACGTTCTCGAAGTAGACGTCGATACCGCGCGGACAAGCCGCCGCGAGCTGGTCCGGGAAGTCCGCAGCCCGGCGGTCCAGGCAGGCGTCGAAACCGAGTTCATCAACGACGAAGCGGCACTTGTCGGCGCCCCCCGCAATGCCCACCACGCGGCAGCCCTGAAGCTTCGCGATCTGCCCGACCACCGCACCGACCGCGCCGCTGGCGGCTGCCACGACCACAGTCTCGCCGGCCTTCGGCTGGCCGATGTCCATCAGGCCCATGTAGGCCGTGAAGCCGGGCATGCCCAGTACGCCGAGCGCAAGCGACGGATGGGCCATGTCGGCGGGCAGCTTCTGCAGACCACTGCCGTCAGACAGTGCGTAATCCTGCCAGCCGGTGTAGCCCATCACCTTGTCGCCGGGCCGGAAGTCCTTGTGCTGGGATGCAACGACTTGCGACACCGCGCCACCTGTCATCACCGCACCCAGTTGAACGCAAGGTGCGTACGACGGCGCGTCGTTCATTCGCCCGCGCATGTACGGGTCGAGTGACAGGTACACCGTGCGCAGCAGCACCTGACCCGCGGCAGGCACTGGCACCGCAGATTCTTCGAGGCGGAAGTGTTCAGGGCCGACTGCCGCGCTGGGGCGGGCAGCGAGAACGATGCGACGGTTGACGGTCGGGCTTTGCGGCATGAGGAGCTCCAGGTGAGACGGTGCGTCTAGCGTAAGGGGGGCCGTCTGTGCGCTTGCGAACAGACCCCCGAGAGGGCTTGCCCTAGCGTCGGCGGCCATGGGATTGCTGACACTTGAACACAGCAAGGTGGCCTACCGCGCCGACTTTGCATGGCATGGCCGTGCTGGGACTGGCCGGCTGGCTGATCGCGCTGTGCTTCGCAGCGGGGGTGGCGCTGCCCGCGTCGGCCCTGTTCAACAAGTCTGGGACCACGTGTTCGGGACGCAGGGGCCGTCGCGTGCCGTGGATGCGCGCCCGTCGTGGTCGCGTTGCGCAATCAGTGCGAGCCCACCGACCGGCCGCGCCGACCAGGACACGTCCTACGAAGCTCGGGGCCCTGTCCGACAGACGAGATCCGCGATTGTTTCTACGATGAAGCCACCCCACTGTGATGGCGGCTACCGATGCCGGTCGCAGCGGATTCACACCCGACCCACCCCCTTTTCTGGGCCGCTTCGCGGCGGCACAGACGGAGCACACCATGCACACACCACCCATCACCGTGCCGCAGTGGAGCACCGCATCGTTCGGGGATAGCGCCGACACCTCGCCGATGGAGTTGTCGGCCCTGGGCGCACACATGGCCGCATGCAAGACGCTGACGGGGCGCCTGTTTGCAGCACGGTGCGCCGCTGAAGCCATGCACGGTTTCGTGGCGAGCCGCATCGTGACGACGCTGGTGGTGGCTGCGCTGCTGATTGGTGCCATCTCTTTCATTTTTTAAGGCATGTCGCCAGCCGAGTTGCTGCGCCTGATTCCGGACGCGCCACAGGCGCTGCGCGACATCCTCAGCCAGACGCAGGGTGCGATCGAACCCCCGATCCGCTCCGAAATCTTCGGACTGCAGCGCTTTGCACAACACGGGCGCAGCCTCGGTGAAACGCATCGCGCACAGCGCTCGCAGTCGTTGAGCGCCGGCTTCTTTCCACGACTGCGCAACAACATCCAGACGCTGCGTGCGGCGCATCGCTACATTGGCGTGCAGGCCAGCACCGGCTATGACATCAGCCCGGCTGCCGAATGGCTGCTCGACAACTTTCATCTGATCGAGGCGCAGCTCGAAGAGATCCACGAAGGCCTGCCCCGACGCTACTTTCGTGCGCTGCCGGTCCTGATCGATGAGCCACTGGCCGGTCTGCCCCGCGTCTACGGCGTGGCCTGGGCCTTCGTCGCACACACCGATGGCGACTTCGACGAGGAGTTGCTGATCCAGTTCCTGAGCGCTTATCAGGAGACGCGCGAATTGAACCTGGGCGAGATGTGGGCGTTGCCGACGACCCTGCGCGTGGTGCTCATCGAGAACCTGCGCCGCCTGGCAGAACGGATCGCCACCAACAAGGCGGCGCGCGAGGTCGCCAACCTCTGCTGCGATCGAATCGACAGCATGACCGCCGGCACGCTCGATCAACTGCTCGCAATGCTGAACAGCCGTGGTGTCGGCCGGGTGTTCCTGGGCCAGATGGCGCAGCGCATGCAGGACGGGCGTGGCCAGGCAGACATGACCGGCGATGGCGCCGAGCCACTGGTGCACAAGCGCGCGAGCGACCGAGCCGACGATCGTGCGGAGCAACACGAGTGGCTCCGTCGTGCGCTGCCCGATCCGGCGCTGATGCAGGCGCAGAAACGCGCAGAGCAGACGGCGGACAACCTGAGCGTGAGCAATGCGGTGACATCGCTGCGCGCCATCGGCGATGCCGACTGGCCCGACATCGTGGCGCGCAGCAGCACACTGATGCGTCTGATGCTGACCTCACCCCTGTTCGAGGCCGAGCACGCGATGACGCGCGACCAGACTCTGCACGGCATCGAACGGCTGGCACGGCAGGGCAGCCTGAGCGAAGTGGCGGTCGGTCACACCTTGCTGGGCCTGATGCAGGCGCCCGACGCGCCCGTCGCTGACGGCCAGCCCGCCGGACACCCGACCGCAGTCGCGGGTTACTGGCTGACAGGTGCCGGTCGACCTGCCCTGATGCGCGCGCTCGGGCTGCATGAACGCGGTGCCGCAACCTGGCGCGCTGTGGCCCGCCGCATGGCCTTGCCGCTGTACCTGGGTTCGCTGCTGGCGGTGACAGCAGGCCTGGTGGCATGGGTGCTGCTGAGACACATTGGGGGACTGGGCGATGCCACAGTCGACTGGGGCTGGACCTTGCTGGCTGGCATGCTGATGCTGTTTCCGGCGTCTGAGGCCGTGGTGGCAGTGATCAACCGGCTGATCAGCGAGTCGGCACGGCCCGCGCATCTGCCGCGGCTGGCGCTGGCGAGCGGCATTCCGCCAGAACATCGGGTGATGGTGGTGATCCCGACGATGCTGACCGATGCCGCCTCGACCAAGTCCCTGGTGCACCGACTGCAATTGCACCATCTCGCCAACCCCGAGCGCCATGCGCAGTATGCGCTGCTGACCGATTGGGCCGATGCCGACAGCGCCACCGTGCCGACCGACGCCGGCCTGCTGGGCGATGTCAGACAACAGATCGATGCACTGAACGCGCGCTACCCCACCTGCCTCTCACCCGGACTCGATGTGCGAAGGGTGATGCTCCCTGCGCCGCCTCGTTTCATCGTGCTGCACCGTGAGCGCCGCTACAGCGAGACCGAACGGCGATGGATTGGCTGGGAGCGCAAGCGCGGCAAGCTCGAGCAGCTGATCACCATGCTGGCCGAGTCCTCGGGCGGTGATGTCGGCAGCACAGCGCGCCCCTTCATCGACCTGGGCACTGTTTCGCGCATCGCGGCCGGCACCCGATACATCGTCACGCTGGACAGCGACACCCAACTGCCGCCGGGGCGCCTGCACGAGCTGGTTGGCGTCGCCGCACACCCGCTGAACCAGCCGCAGCTCGATGCCAGCCAGAAGGCAGTGACCAGCGGCTATGCGATCTTGCAGCCGCGCATCGTCACGCCACTGCCGTCGCCGAAGGACTTCACGCATTACCACGGCCTGTTTGCCGGCCAATGCGGCATCGACCCGTACAGCGCTGCAACGTCCGAGGTCTACCAGGATGTGTTTGGTGAAGGCACGTTCACCGGCAAGGGCCTGCTGCACGTGCAGGCGATGCATGCCGTGCTGTCCGGCCGGCTCCCCGAAGGCCGGGTTCTGAGCCACGATCTGCTGGAAGGCTCGATGGCGCGCTGCGCTGCGGTGACCGACATCACACTGATCGAGGAAGCGCCCTTCCACGCCGATGTCGCGGCTTCGCGGGTGCACCGATGGACACGCGGTGACTGGCAGTTGCTGCCCTTCCTGCTCGATTCGCTGTTGCATCCAGGGCGCTGGCGGCTGCGAGGCATCAACCGCTGGAAGATGTTCGACAACCTGCGCCGCTCGCTGGTCGCGCCGATGTCGCTGGCCTTGCTGCTGCTGGCGCTGGGCACGGGTGTGGTGTCGCCCTGGATTGCACTGGCCATGGTGGCAGCGGCTTTTTCCGCCGGGCCGCTGATGGGTGCAGTGGCCGGGTTCTCACCGAGCCGCGACGACATCGCGCTGCAGCATTTCTACCGCCTGGCAGCCGCCGACATGGGACGCACCGTGTGGGGTGGTGTGTGGCTGCTGGCGCAGTTGACGGCGCAGGCCCTGCTGGCAACGGATGCGATCGTGCGTGCGCTTTACCGCATGGCCGTCAGTCACCGTCACCTGCTGCAATGGACCACCGCCGCGGCGGCGCAGGCACGCGCTCAGACCACGCTGCCAGCGCTGTGGCGTCAGCACTGGCAAGAGTCACTGCTGGCGCTGGTGCTGCTGGCCGGGCTGTTCGCCGTCGGCACCCCGACGCCCTGGCTGGCGACGGCGCTGTGCCTTTTGTGGGCGGCTTCTCCACTGTGGACCTGGTGGGTCAGTCGGCCGCGCCCAGCCGACGAAGAGCTGGCGCTCAGCGAGGCCGACCGCACCTACTTCGAGGGCGTCGCGCGAGACACCTGGCGCCTGTTCGAACGCTGCGTGGTGGCCGACGAGAACCACCTGCCGCCAGACAACCTGCAGACCGTGCCGATGGACATGGTGGCGCACCGCACCTCTCCAACCAATATCGGCCTGTACCTGCTCAGCACAGCGTGTGCGCGACAGTTCGGCTGGATCGACACGACCGAGCTGCTGACGCGGATCGAAGCCACACTTGCCACGCTGGGCCGGATGCAGCGGCATCGCGGGCACTTCCTGAACTGGTACGACACACAGACCTTGGCGCCATTGCTGCCCATGTATGTGTCCACCGTCGACAGTGGCAACCTCAGCGGCCATCTGCTGGCGGTCGGGCAGGCTTGCCGGGAGTTCGCGTCATCACCGCAGGATGGCGCCATCGCAGCCCGCTTGCAGGCCGCAGCCGATGGCTGCGACCAGTTCGCGTGGCAGGCCGACTTCCGCTTCCTGTACCACCGCAAGCGGCATCTGTTCCACATCGGTTACCGGGTCGCAGAGCAGCAGTTGGATGCCGGCTTCTACGACCTGCTGGCCTCCGAATCGCGGTTGACGAGCTTGCTGGCGATCGCCAAGGGCGATGTGCCGGTGCAGCACTGGTGTTCGCTCGGTCGATTGTTCTATGCGGTCGGTGCAGACGCCGGCCTGCGTTCGTGGTCGGGGTCGATGTTCGAGTACCTGATGCCGACGCTGGTGCTCGACGAGCCCTATGGCAGTGTGTTGCGTGAAGCCTGCCATGCCGCAGTGCGAGAGCAGATCGCTTTCGCGAAGGCGCAGCGCGTCCATGGCACCGATGTGCCCTGGGGCATCTCGGAGTCGGCCTATGCCGGGCGCGACTACACGCTGGCCTACCAGTACGCGCCGCAAGGCGTGCCGCGACTCGCGCTGCGCCGCACACCGCCCGACGAGTTGGTGATCGCTCCCTATGCCACCGCGCTGGCCACCCAGATCACGCCCCACATCGCCAGGCTGAATTTCGCCGCGATCGAAGCACTGGCGCCACGTGAGCCGTACGGCTTCATCGAGGCGCTGGACTTCACGCCGTCGCGGCAGAACGGCAGCGAGGCGTTCACGCCGGTGGTGACCTTCATGGCCCACCACCAGGGCATGACGATCGTGGCGTTGGCCAATGTGCTGATGGACGGCGTGGCGCAGCGCTGGGGCATGGCCAATCCGCACATCGAGGCGGTGGGGTCGCTGCTGCACGAGCGCGCGCCGCGCGAGGTGTCGATGCTGTACGCGCTACCACCGGGCCCACCCCCGCAGAGTCTGCTACGCCGCGCGCCCGGTCTGCTGCGTGAGGTGTCTCCGGGCGCGGCCGCACTGGAGCCCACGCATGTGCTGTCGAACGGCCGCTACAGCGTCAGCCTGCGCGCCAACGGCGCAGGCACCAGCCGCTGGGGTGAGACTGGCATCACGCGCACTCGCGACGATGCCTTGCGTGACGCGCATGGCAGCTTCTTCTACCTGCGCTGGCAGCGCAACGACGGCCACGCTGCGTCGCGGGTGTCCAGCATCGCCTTGCCGGTCGTCTCGATCACTCAGCACCCGGCACCCGACCCCGCCGCCCACTACCGAAGCGTCTTCCATGCCGACCGTGTCTGCTTCGACGCGGAGTGGCCCCACGTTCAGGCTCACACGACGGTATGGATCAGCCCGGAGGACGACATTGAATTCCGACAGATCGAGTTGCGAAATCTCGGAGACCATGAACTCGACATCGAACTGATCTCGGCCTTCGAGGTGACGCTGGCCGATGCGCGGGCAGACGAGGCGCACCCCGCATTCAGCAACCTGTTCGTGCGGGCCACCTGGCTGGCTGAGCATCAGGCGTTGCGCTTCGAGCGCAGGCCTCGGCTCACCACGGAGCAGGGTTTGCAGGCAGCGCATTTCCTGGCCGAAAGCGACCCGCAGGTGGTGTCGGTGGGGGTTCAGACCGATCGCCAGCGCTGGCTGGGCCGCAACCGCAGCCCGAGCCAGCCGCTGGCCGCATTGGACGGCGTACCCGTGTCCATGGCGCAGGAGGATGCCACGGGCGCGCCATTGGACACCGGGCTCGACCCAGTCTGTGCGCTGTCGGTGCGCCTGCGCATCGCCCCGCAGGGCAAGGCGCAGCTGACTTTCGCCACGGCCGCCTCCGACAACGGCGGCACCCTGAGCGCTGTGCTCGACAAGTACCGACAGGCAAGCAATATCAGGCGCGCCTCGCTGATGTCGGCCACCTTGGCCGGCATCCGCTTTCACAGCCTGCGCATCACCCAGGAACAGCTCGCTGCGATCCAGTCGCTGACCACGGCGCTGGTGTTGACGGTGGCACGGCCACGCACGCTGGCAGTGCGAACGCAGGGCGCATCACCGGCGGTGTGCGACCGCCGCCTGCTGTGGCGCTTTGGCATCTCGGGGGACCGGCCGATCCTGCTGGTGAAGGCTGGGGCACCCGAGGGTCTGGGCCTGATCCGCTCGCTGGCGCAAGCGCTGCGCCTGTGGTCATGGGGCGGGGTGGCCTGTGATCTGGTGGTGGTGAATGCCGAGCCGACGTCCTACCTGATGGTCCTGCAACGCGAGCTGATGGCGCTTCGCGATCGCCACAGCGCCGACAGCAGCGCCGAGTTCAACCCGCTCAGCGGTACGGGCTCGACACGTGCGCCGCTCAGTACCGGGGTCCATGTGCTGCGCGCGGAGGAGTTGACCGACGACGAGTTGAGCACGCTGCAAAGTCTGGCACGCGTGCGCCTGCAGGCCGATGGCCGACCGCTGCCGCACCATGTTCAGGAATGGATCGACCTGCACGAGCAGGCCTCGCTGCGGCGCCACGACACCTCGACCTCGCCGGTGGCGCTGGCCGCGCACATCGATATGGCGTCGACGGCGACGGTGGGTGCGTTCTCGCCAACTTCGGGTGAGTTCCGCTTCGATGTCAGCGCCAGGCGGCGACCGCTGCGGCCATGGGTCAATGTGCTGGCGAACCCGGACTTTGGCTGCCAGTGGTCAGAAGCCGGCGGGGGCTACACCTGGGCAGTGAACAGCCGCATGAACCAGCTCACCGCCTGGTCGAACGACCCGGTGGGCGACCCACCGTCGGAGTGGTTCCTGTTGCAGGACCTGCGGACGCTGGATGCGTGGAGCGTGGCCCCCTCGGCCTGGGGCCACGCCCCGGACAGCGACACCACGACATACCAGGTCGCGCACGGCCAAGGCTACAGCGTGATCGGTCATCGGCGCGGCGATGTGGATGTCTCGGTGTCGTGGTGTGTCGACCCAGAGAGCTCGGTGAAGCAGATCCGGATCCGGCTGGTCAACCGAGGCCACAAGACAATGCTGCTTCGCGTGGTCGGCATCGCCGAATGGATGATGGGCGCGAACCGAACTGACCGCGGCACGGTGTACACCGCCCTGCACAGGCAACGGATGCCTGACGAAAGCAGCGCGTCGGATGCGAGGCAGTCCGCCGCCAGCCGCTCGCCACGCCTGACCGCCTTGATGTGCACACAGCCTGAGCGATCGGCCGGCTTCGGCGACGGCACCGCGTTTCTGGCGCTGGCGGGCAGCGATGCCAGCGACGACCTGGATGACTGGACCTGCGACCGGCGCGAATGCTTTGACGCGCGCGGCCGCCTGGTGCTGCCGGACCACTTCGGCGAGCGCAGCGGCAGCGGCCTGGACCCATGCGCCGCGCTGTCCACGCGGCTCAGCCTGGTTGCCGGGGAATCGGTCGAGCGGGTGTTCCTGCTCGGCTATGCCGCGAGTCCCGATGCCGCTCGACAACTCGCCATGCAGGCCGCTTCGATCCCCGCGGCTCAGCGCCTCGACGCGGTGCGGCGACAGTGGGACACGTTGCTCGGCGCGACGGTGGTAAAGACTCCGGACCCGCTGTTCGACGCGATGGTCAACCGCTGGTTGCTGTACCAGACGGTGTCGTGCCGCCTTTGGGCCAAGGCCGGCTTCTACCAGGCCGGCGGCGCCTTCGGCTTCCGCGATCAGTTGCAGGATGCGATGGCGCTGACCTGGGCGGCGCCCGACATGCTGCGCCGGCAGATCATGCTCGGCGCCTCGCGACAGTTTGCCGAAGGCGATGTGCAGCACTGGTGGCATGCGCCGGGTGGCGCTGGCGTTCGTACGCATTTCTCCGACGACCTGCTGTGGCTGCCGCACGCCTGCGTGCGCTACCTGCACGCCACAGGCGACGGCAGCCTGCTCGATGAGCTGGTGCCATTCATCGATGGCGCGGCCATCCCCGACGGCGCCGAAGACGCCTATTACGCACCCACCGTCAGCGGCGAGGAGGCCTCGGTCTACGAGCACGCGGCTCGTGCCATTGACCGCAGCCTGCGCGTCGGCGCGCACGGCCTGCCATTGATGGGCACCGGCGACTGGAACGACGGCATGAACCGCGTCGGCCATGAGGGCCACGGTGAATCGGTCTGGTTGGGCTGGTTCCTCTGCCAGGTGGTGGAGGGCTATGCGCCGCTGGCCCGGGCACGAGGTGAAGGAACGCGCGCAGACCGCTGGGAAACGGCGGCGCGAGGCTGGAAGGCGGCATTGAGCGGTGAGGCCTGGGATGGGCGCTGGTTCAAGCGTGCCTACTTCGACGATGGCAGCGCGCTGGGTTCGCACACCAACAGCGAGGCACGCATCGATTTGATCGCGCAAGCCTGGGCAGTGTTGTCGGGTGCTGCTCCCTTGCCGATGCAGCAGCTGGCGATGGAATCGGTGGAGGGCCACCTGGTGGACCACGACGCCGGCCTGATCAGGCTGCTGGACCCGCCGCTCGCCCACGCTCAGCCGAGTGCGGGCTACATCCAGGCCTATCCGCCGGGGGTGCGCGAGAACGGCGGCCAGTATTCGCATGCGGGGGTGTGGGCGCTGATGGCACAGGCGAAACTGAACGTGCCAAGTGAGCTGCCTTACCGCTATTTCACCTGCCTGAGCCCGGCGCACCGCGCCACCCACCCGACGCATGGCGCGGTATACGGCATCGAGCCGTATGTGGTGGCCGGTGACGTGTACACCCAGCCGCCCTATGTCGGACACGGAGGCTGGAGCTGGTACACCGGCGCGGCAGCGTGGCTGCATCGGGCAGCGATCGAATCGATCTTCGGATTGCAGCAGGGCGCCGACACGCTGCATTTCATGCCCTGCCTGCCAGCGCACTGGCCACAGGCGGAGCTGACCCTGACCCGCGGCAGCGGCCCGGGGGCCCGAATCATGCGATTCATCCTGTTGCGGCAGGCGGCGGGGGCCCCAGTTGACGCCCCTGCCAACTGGAACACCACGACCCTGGCGCCGGGCCAACCTTTGGCGTGGCGTGCATTGCCACCGCACTCGTGCTTCGTGATTCCACTGCCAGACTGAGCGCGCCACGTCATGACAACCACCATCCGGCGGTGACAGAGCGGCGTCCGGGTGCCTCACGTTTTCTTGTTGGCGCTGTCATGGGTCTGTTCTGCGAACTGCGCGAAGACTGATTTCCTCTCGCGCATGGACCACGCGCTGCCCACACCGCTGATCGCGATGCTCGGCTTCGCACAGTTGCTGGCACCGCAAGGCCACCAGCCGCTGGGCCCAACCCAGTGAACGTCGGCGAGCTGCTCAACGTGATGGACACCCGATTTGACGATCTGGCATCCCCGATCACTCTTAGCACTCGATCAACATGAGTGCTAATATCTTGGAACCAACCCTGAGTCGAGGTGGTCCATGAGTAGTATGAATACATCACATTCTTCTGTTTCAGCGCTGGCTCTGCGTGATCCGTGGGCGATGATCCCTTCGCTCGGCAGCCTGGATGCCTACATTGCCGCGGCCAACCGCGTGCCGATGCTCAGCCTTGAAGAAGAGCAATCACTGGCGCGCAAGTTGCGCGACCAGGGCGATCTGCAGGCCGCTGGCCAGTTGGTGCTGTCGCACATGCGCCTGGTGGTGTCGATCGCCCGCCAGTACATGGGTTATGGCCTGCCTCACGGCGACCTGATCCAGGAAGGCAATGTTGGCCTGATGAAGGCTGTGAAGCGCTTCGATCCCGATCAAGGCGTGCGCCTCGTCAGTTACGCAATGCACTGGATCAAGGCCGAGATCCATGAGTACATCCTGAAGAACTGGCGCATGGTCAAGGTGGCGACCACCAAGGCGCAGCGCAAGCTGTTCTTCAATCTGCGTTCGATGAAGCAGAGCTTGAAGGAAGACGCCGTCGAAGGTGAAACCCATCGCAGCACCTTGACGCAGAGCGAGGTCGATACGATGGCGCGCGCCTTGAACGTCAAGCGCGAGGACGTGCTCGAGATGGAAACTCGATTGTCCGGAGGCGACGTGCCACTGGAGCCGCTCACTGACGACGGTGAGGAAAGCTATGCCCCAATCGCCTACTTGGCCGACGACACCCAGGAACCCAGTCATGTGCTGGAAGCGCAGCGCCGTGACTGGCTGTCCAGCGACGGCATCTCGCTCGCGCTGGACACGCTGGACGCGCGCAGCCGCCGCATCGTCGAGGAGCGCTGGTTGAAGGTCAACGACGACAATTCCGGTGGCATGACGCTTCACGATCTGGCTGACGAGTACGGTGTCAGCGCGGAACGCATTCGCCAGATCGAGGTCGCGGCGATGAAGAAGATGCGCAAGGCGCTGGGCGCAGCGCACTGATCGCGGTTTCTGCTTGAATGAAAACGGCCCCTCGCGGGGCCGTTTCCCATCCGGGCTCGGTCAGCCAGCTGCCAGCAGCGTTTTCAGATCGGCCGCCAAGGCCTCTGCGCCGCCGCCGTAGCGGATGAACAGGCGCACCTTGCCTTGCGCATCGAACACATACGAACCTGCCGTGTGGTCGACGCTGTAGCTGCCTTCGGTCTTGCCCGGCACCTTCGCGTAGAAGACCTTGAATTCCTTGGCCGTGGCAGCGATTTCCTCCGGACTGCCGCGCAACGCAACAAAGCTCGGGTCGAATCCGCCCATGTAGCTCTTGAGCACCGCAGCGGTATCACGCTCGGGATCCACGGTGACAAAAACGCCTTGCACCCGATCACCGTCCTTGCCCAGCGAGGCCTTGACCTGCGCCAGTTCGGCCATGGTGGTGGGGCAAACATCAGGGCACTGGGTGAACCCGAAGAAAACGACGGTGACCTTGCCCTTGAAATCGGCCAGCGTACGCAACTGGCCGTTCTGATCGTTCAGTGACAAGGTGCGGGCATATTCGGCGCCAGTGATGTCGATGCCTTTGAACGAGGTGGTCGCACCACTGCTCGAAGACGGCGCATCGCAGCCTGCGAGCGACATCATTGAGACTGCCAGTGCGGCCACGCCGAACTTCAGAAAGCTTCGACGGAACGAATCTGAATGATCGCCCCGCGGGAGTGGTGTCACAACAGCGGACTCAGATAGTGGTCGATGAGCAGCGCCGCGAACAACAGCATCAGGTGCCAGATCGAGAACCTGAAGGTCTTGCGCGCCAGTGCGTCGGAGTAGTTGCGCCACAGCTTCCAGGCGTAGCCAATGAAGATGGCGCCCAGCACGAAGGCGCACACCAGATAGATGACGCCGCTCATGCCCGCGATGAAAGGCAGCAAGGTCGCCGCGAACAACACCAGCGTGTACAGGAAGACATGCAACTGGGTGAAGGCAGGGCCGTGGGTGACAGGCAGCATCGGCAGCCCGGCCTTGCGGTAATCCTCGGCTCGGTAAAGCGCCAGCGCCCAGAAATGCGGGGGCGTCCACAGGAAGATGATCAGGCACAGGATCAGCGCCTCGGGACCGACTTCGCCACGGATCGCCGCCCAGCCGAGAACCGGCGGCATCGCGCCGGAGGCGCCTCCAATCACGATGTTCTGCGGTGTCGCAGGCTTCAGCAGCACCGTGTAGATCACGGCATAACCCACAAAGGTACCGAAGGTCAGCCACATCGTCAGTGGGTTGACCCAGTAGTACAACATGGCACTGCCGAGTCCGCACAGCACAGCGGAGAAGGTCAGCGTCTGAGCGTTGGTGAGGTCGCCCTTGGCCGTGGGACGCCAGGAGGTGCGCGCCATCTTGGCGTCGATGTGCTGCTCGACGATGCAGTTGAACGCCGCGGCAGCGCCAGCGACCAGCCAGATGCCAGCGGTGGCAGCCAGCGCGAGCTTCATGTCAGGCACGCCGGGCACGGCCAGCAACATGCCAATCACCGCACAGAACACGATCAGCTGCACCACACGCGGCTTGGTCAACGTGTAGAACTGTCTGACGCGGGAGGCGCGCCGGACGATCGGCAGTGGGGTGGTGAGGGTTTCAGACATGTTCAGGACAGCCGCTGATTCTACGAAGCCGCGCGGACGCCGCTGTGACCCGACGACACCGCAGTGTGGACAGCAGCACGCTCAGGCCTCGCGCGGGTCAGCAGCATCGCCAGCACCACCAACAACACCGCCGCGCCGCCGGTGTGCGCCACCGCGGCCAACAGAGGCCAATCGAGCAGCACATTGCTGAGGCCGCTCGCCACTTGCCACGCCATGGCACCAGCCAATGCCATCGCCCAGGGGCGCAAGGCAGGGTCACGCGCTGCCAGCAGTCGCCAGACCAGCGCACCGATGGCCACGAGCAGCACCGCAGCACCCAGCCGATGAACCATGTGGATCGCGGTCAGCGCGGCGAACGGCAGGTAGCCGCCATCCTTGCCTGCACCGAGTTCGCGCAGCACGGTGAAGCCATGATCAAAGTCCATGTCAGGCCACCAGCTGCCCTGGCAGGTCGGAAAATCGGTGCAGGCGAGTACGGCGTAATTGGTGCTGACCCATCCTCCCAAGGCGATCTGCGCGATGGTCAACAGCGTCACCACCATCACACCGCGCCGCAAGGCGGGCGACAGACTCAGCTTCTGCTGCACCGGTAACTGGCTCTGGATCGCCAGCAGCGCGAGCAGGCCCAAGCCGCCGAGCAGGTGCAAGGTCACGATCGCGGGGTACAGCTTCATCGTCACCGTGAGCGCTCCGAAGGCGCCTTGGGCGCACACCCATAGCCATGTCACTGTGGGCCACCAAGGGGACACCGCCATGGCCACCGCGGTGCGACGCCGGCGCGCCTCCAGCCACGCAGTGACAGCGAGCACCGTGATCAGCGCGCCGACCCCGGTGGCGAGGTAGCGGTGGAGCATTTCGATCCAGGCCTTGCCGTGGGTCACCGGGCCGGTGGGCATCGCACTTTGCGCCGCACCGATGGATTCGCGGGCGCCCAACGGACTCGCACTGCCGTAGCAGCCCGGCCAGTCGGGACAGCCCAGCCCCGAATCACTGAGCCGGGTGAAGGCGCCGAAGAGCACCAGATCGAAGGTGAGGAACAGCGTCAGCATCGTCAGCGCGCGGCGGCGGACGGCTGGGTCGCTACGCCGATGACGCCAAACCACCCAGATCAGTGGCACCATGGCCACGACCGCGCCGATCAACACCACGGTCGGCAGCGGTCCCAGGTCGTAGGCAGGAACTTCCATGGCGGCCATTCAGCAGAGCGCTCGGCACCTAGTCATCGGCCGGGCTGGTCCCAGGAGGCCGATGCCCTCAGCAGCTTTTCAAGATCGCGCTTGAACTTGGACGGGTCGGGATCGACTGGCGTGCGCATCATCCACTGGCCCATCGGGTCGACGAGATACAGATGCTCATCGAGTTGATGACCCTCGGCCGGGCTCAACCACTGCGACAGATCGGCTGCAGGCACGCGCAGTACCGTGGCCGGCTGTGCGCCGCCGATGGCTTTCAGGAGCGCCGGTGCGGGTGTGGCGCCATCCGTGATCAACCAGAGCTTGTCGACACGACCCTTCTCCTTGCCCAAGGTCTCGACCAGTTGACGCTGCAACACGAGGTGGGCTTCGCAACGCGCGTCGCAGGCGCCACCCGCGGTCACGATCACCAGCCATTGACCATGCAGTCCGACTGAGGACACGCCCATGCTCGCGAGGTCGGTCAGCGGCAACGTGGCGGGCATTTCGCGAGGCGGCGTCACGAACTCGCTGTAGTTAGTGCGGCCCTCCGGCCTGATCACGAAGTAGGTGAAATACGAGGCGATCACCGGTAAAGCGCATACCCCGAGCACCAGCAGCATCTTCAGTCGACCCGTCGAGGTACGGCGCGGCGACAAATCAGGGGCCGGCATCGAGTGCACGGTGAAGCTCAACGGCGACGCCGGATCGCCATCAGCGCTTCGAGCGGAGGCGGGGCCGGACGAGTTGGAACCAGACATACAGACCTGTCATCAAGGCGCAAAGCGCAAACCACTGAAACGCATAACCGTAATGTCGCTGGATGCCGAGGTCCGGCCGAGGCCATTGCCGCAGCAAGCCGTCCTGCGGCGCACCTTCGGCGTCCTGCACGATGGATAACGGCTTCAAATGCAGCGAGAACTCCTGCGCAAACGCCGCAATGTCCACATTTTGACGGATCACACCAGACGCAGCGCCGGCAAAGTCATACAGCCTGCCCGGCGGCGGGGCAATGTGGCCGACGACGGTCACTTCACCGGGCTCGTCGGGCAGGCGGGGCACCTTGGTGCGATCGAGCAGATCGCGCGGCGTCCAGCCTCGCTGCACAAGCACGACACCAGGCGCGTCGATGAGCTGAAGTGGCGTGACGACGAAGAATCCCTGGCGCCCGTCCATCTGCCGATTGTCGAGGAACACCGTGGCCGTCGAAACCCAATGACCTCGAATGGCAGTGCGCCGGTAGTGCTGCTCGGCGGCGGCTTCGGCCGTGTCGGCCAGCGTCGCGGCGGCCACGGGGAGCAACTGAGATCGGGTGTCCAGCGAATGCTGCAAGAACTCCTTCTGGGCTGCACGGTCGAGCTGCCACAAACCAAGACGTGCGGTTCCCGCGACCACGATGGTGGCCGCGACCAGCACGATGACGGTGCGACGGCGGGATGGATCCCGCGGTAGTGGAGTCGCCGTCATTGGTGTTGACCCCCCCTCCCCTCGCCAATGGCACGCGGATAATCAGTAGTCATGAAGTACCTCATCGGCATCGCATTCGTCAGCATCATCGGAGCATTGGTCTTCGCAGGCGTGTCGATGGTTCAGGACGGGCGGGACGGCAGACCGAGGACCGGATCGATGATGCGTGCACTTGCCTTTAGGGTAGGCCTGTCGGTGCTGCTGTTTCTCTGCCTGATCGGCAGCTACCTGATGGGCTGGATCCAGCCGACGGGCATCCCGCGAGTCTGAGACAACGGTTCGCGAGACACGGCGCCCAACAAAAAAGCCGCTGACCGCGGCTTTTTTGTTGCGACTAACTGAGCAATTGATCAGAGCCAATACACGACCACGTACAGACCCAGCCAGACCACGTCGACGAAGTGCCAGTACCAAGCCGCACCCTCAAAGCCAAAGTGGCGTTGCGAGGTGAAGTGGCCCTTCTGCAGCCGCAGGGTGATGAACAGCAGCATCAAGGCACCGACGAACACGTGGAAGCCGTGGAAGCCGGTCAGCATGAAGAAGGTCGAGCCGTAGACGCCGCTGGTCAGCTTCAGGTTCAGTTCGGAGTACGCGTGGTGGTACTCGTAGGCTTGGACACCGATGAAGGTGAAGCCGAGCAGCAGGGTGATCCACATGAAGGCGATGGTCTTGGCGCGATGACCAGCGATCAAGGCGTGGTGGGCGATCGTGAGCGTCACGCCCGACGTCAGCAACAAAGCCGTGTTGATCGTCGGCAGCGGCCACGGGCCCATGGTGGTAAAGGGATCAACCGTTCCAGCAGGCGCTCCGGTAAAGCCTGCCTGCACACTGGGCCAGACCGCCTTGAAGTCAGGCCACAGCACTGCGTTTTCCAGGCTGCCGAGGTTGGGAACCGCGTGCAGACGAGCCCAGTAGAGCGCGCCAAAGAAAGCGCCAAAGAACATCACCTCGGAAAAGATGAACCAGCTCATGCTCCAGCGGTAGGAGACATCGATGCGATCGCTGTAAAGGCCACCTTCACTTTCACTGATCGCCTTGCGGAACCAACCTTGCAGCACGAAGGCCCATGTCGCGAGTCCTGCCAGAGTGAGGTAGCTGCCCCAGCTCACGCCGTTAACCCACTGCCCCGCTCCCAGAATCACCAGAAACAAAGCCAGCGAAGTCAGTACTGGAAATCGGGATGGCTCTGGAACAAAGTAATAAGGCGCTGCACCGTGTGCACTTGCCGTAGGGGTCGCTGCCGACATGATTTCTCCTGAATCCCGAATCTCTACATTTTCATGGAAGCGTCGCGGCGAACATCCGCACGCGATCTTCCGCCAAATCTCAAGCGGCCACGCCGCTGGTCAACACCCAATTCACCAAGGTCGCCAACACACCGACCAGCACCAGGGCCCCGATCACCCCAGCAATCACGACATGCACCGGGTTCAACTGAGTCACGTCTTTCTCCAAGTCTGCCGCCTTGCGCACCCCGAAAAACGACCACGCTACGGCCCGCATCGTCTGCCAGAAAGAGAGCTTTCGCCGAGAGGCAGCTTTCAGGCTGGAATCGGGCAGCATCATGAAGGTCGCGACAGCCCATCGACAACAACCGCCTGCGGGGCAGCCGGCACCTTGCCGCCGACTTCAAAGAAGGTGTAGGACAGGGTGATGGTGGTCACGTCCTTCGGCAACTTGGGCTCGATCACGAACACAACGGGCCATTGCTTGGTCTCGCCAGGCTTCATGACGTACTCGTTGAAACAGAAGCACTGCAGCTTGTTGAAGTGCGCCATCGCCTGCATAGGCGCATAACTCGGGATGGCCTGCGCAGCCATGGTCCGGCTCTGTGTGTTGGTGAACTCGTACATCACCGTGGTGAGTTCACCCGGATGCACCTGAATGCTGCTGACAGCGGGCTTGAACTTCCAGATGCCGCGTGAGTTCGCGTCGAACTCGACGGTGATGGTGCGGCTCTTGTCCACCTGAGAATTGGTCCCAGACGAGGAACTACGTCCCCACACCACCTTGTCCGACAGCGTCAACACATTGATGCCAAGCGCAGTACACACGGCCTGGTACAACGGCACCAACGCATAGCCGAAGCAGAACATCAGCACGGTGATGACCACCAGCTTGCCGAACATTCGGACGTTGTCATCCCGCAGCAGTCTGGCTGCGGACAAGCTGTGACGAGGCTGATCACCCATGTTCAAAGGCCGAACAAGACGGCCTTGGCCATGAACCCGATGAAGAACACCACCGCGACGGAGACGAGGATCAGCCCCAGTCGCATGTTGCTTTTCTTTTGCTCCGGCGTGGTCATGCTGATACCCGAATCAAGCGATCACCTTGGTCGCCGCAGCATTCAGCTTGGGCGGGGTTTCGAAGGTGTGGAATGGCGCTGGTGAGGGCACTTCCCATTCGAGCCCTTCGGCACCTTCCCAGGGCTTGGCCGGTGCGGGCTCACCCTTACCGCGCATCATCGGCAACACGACAAAGAAGAAGAAATACACCTGCATCAGACCGAAGCCGAACGCGCCAACGGATGCGAGGGCATTGAAGTCGGCGAATTGCATGGGGTAGTCAGCGTAGCGCCGCGGCATGCCGGCCAGACCCAGGAAGTGCATCGGGAAGAAGGTGATATTGAAGAAGATCAACGAGCCCCAGAAGTGGATCTTGCCCCGGGTCTCGCTGTACATCACGCCGGTCCACTTCGGACCCCAGTAGTAGACAGCTGCGAACATCGCATACAGCGAACCGGCCACCAGCACGTAATGGAAGTGCGCCACCACGTAATAGGTGTCCTGCAACTGGATGTCGACAGGCGCGACCGACAGGATCAGCCCAGTGAATCCGCCCATCGTGAACACGAAGATGAAGCCGACCGCGAACAGCATCGGCGTCTCGAAGGTCATTGAGCCGCGCCACATGGTCGCGATCCAGTTGAAGATCTTCACGCCGGTAGGTATCGCGATCAACATGGTCGCGTACATGAAGAAAAGCTGACCCGTCACCGGCATGCCGGTTGTGAACATGTGGTGCGCCCAGACCATGAACGACAGGATTGCGATCGAAGCCGTGGCGTACACCATCGAGGTGTAGCCAAACAGACGCTTGCGGGCGAAGGCCGGGATGATGGCGCTGATGATGCCGAAGGCCGGCAAGATCAAGATGTAGACCTCAGGGTGGCCGAAGAACCAGAAGATGTGCTGGTACATCACCGGGTCGCCGCCACCCGCGGGGTTGAAGAAACTGGTGCCGAAGTGCCGGTCGGTCAGCGTCATCGTGATGGCGCCTGCCAACACGGGCATCACCGCGATCAGCAAGTAGGCGGTGATCAGCCAGGTCCAGCAGAACAGCGGCATCTTCATCAGCGTCATGCCGGGCGCCCGCATGTTCAGGATGGTGACGACGATGTTGATCGAGCCCATGATTGAGCTCGCACCGAGGATGTGCATCGCGAAGATGCCGGCGTCCATCGACGGACCCATCTGCAGTGTCAGCGGCGCGTAGAGCGTCCAGCCGGCCGCTGGTGCACCACCGGGCATGAAGAACGATCCCACGAGTGTCGCACCGGCGGGAATCAACAGCCAGAAGCTCAAGTTGTTCATTCGGGCGAACGCCATGTCCGGCGCGCCGATCTGCAACGGAATCATCCAGTTCGCAAAGCCGACGAAGGCCGGCATGATCGCGCCGAACACCATGATCAAACCGTGCATCGTCGTCAACTGGTTGAACAGCTGCGGGTTGACGAACTGCAGGCCCGGCTGGAAAAGCTCCAGACGGATGATTATCGCCAGGATGCCACCAACGATCAGCATCGCGAACGAGAACAACAGGTACATCGTGCCGATGTCCTTGTGGTTCGTCGCGTACAGCCAGCGACGCCAGCCGCGCGGCGCACCGTGATCATGATCGTGGTCATGTGCGTGACCGTGGTCACCGTGGTCAAGTACTGCACTCATGGGAGATCCTTCTGAAACTGCTGATCGTGTGTCTGGAATCGATTACTTGCGTGCAGCGACCACATCGGCCGGCTGGACGGCTTGTCCGGTCTTGTTCGACCAGTTGTTCTTGGTGTAGGTGATCACGGCGGCGATCTCCGTGTCGGAGAGTTGCTTCCACGCCGGCATTGCACCATTGTTCTGGCCGTTTAGAAGCACCGCAATCTGCTTGGTCTTGTCCTCGTCCAGGACCACGGCCGAGCCATCAAGCGCCTTTATCGCGCCAGCGCCCTTGCCGCTGGCCCCGTGGCAGACGGCACAGTTACCGTTGTAGACCTTCTCGCCACGTGCGATCAGGTCGGACGACTCCCAGACCTTGGAAGGATCGTCAGCCTTCGCCGACATTGCTGCGCGCTGGCCTTCAACCCACTTCGTGTAGTCGGCAGCAGACACCACCTTCACATGAATTGGCATGTAGGCATGTTCCTTGCCGCACAGCTCTTGGCACTGGCCGTGGTAATCGCCGATCTTTTCAGCGCGGAACCAGGTGTCACGAACGAAGCCAGGAATCGCATCCTGCTTGATCCCGAAAGACGGCACGGCGAACGCATGAATCACGTCGTTAGCCGTGGTGATGATGCGGATCTTCTTGTCGACGGGAACGACCATCGGGTGATCGACCTTCAACAAGTAGTCATCTCCCGACGGATTGCCGGAATCGGACATCTGACGCTGGGCAGCATCGAGCGTCGACACAAAGCCGATGCCGGCGCCTTCTCCGTTCAGGTAGTCGTAACCCCACTTCCACTGCATGCCGGTCGCCTTGATCGTCAAGTCGGCCGAGCTGGTGTCCTTCATCGCGACGACCACCTTGGTCGCTGGCAATGCCATGCCGATGACGATGATGAACGGCACAACCGTCCAGGCGATTTCGACAGCGGTGCTCTCGTGGAAGTTGGCGGACTTGGCGCCCTTCGACTTGCGATGCACAAAGATCGAATAGAACATCACCCCGAAAACGGCAACAAAGATCACCAGGCAGATGCTCAGCATGAGGTAGTGCAGATAATGCTGATCCTCAGCAATCTTCGTCACGGCGGGGTGGAGATCGAGCTGATTGACTGCCGGGCCACCAGGCAAATCGCCGGTCGCCGCGGCAAGCGTAGAGGCCACCCACAAGCTCGCGCCCAGCATCGCCTGCGAGACCTTAGTGGAAATTGCTTTCATCGTGTTCATCATCACTGCTCGTGTTGTCAAAGCTCTGCCGACGGCAGAGCACCTTGCGGCTGCAGCCGCGCCAGCCGAACTGCGTGTCGCAGTTCATTGGCCAGTTGCCGCCTCAACTCCGGGCGCACGAAGCGCCCGACTTCAATCCGCCGCCCCTGGCCGAAGACCTCGATCAGCGATTCATCCCCAGTCACTGGCTCAACGCTGACCCACTCTGGCGCGAATTCGGCCGTCTCGACCGTGTTGCCTGATGTGTGTGCCACCGTCAGTCGACCCTTGCGCAAAGCGATGTTTTCCTGATCCGCCGCATGTCGTGAGTAGACAAGCAGCGCGGCACCGACCGCAACCAACTCGACCCAGGCAAACGCCATGATGAATGTCGCACCCTGCGACCAGAAATACGATGCGATCGCAAGCGACAAGACACATAGCGCGCCAAAGATCGCGAACAACTGCTGGGGCGCCATTGAGCAGTTGCGCTTCAACATCCACTCGACCGACCACTCGCTCACCGATGGATCGCTTTCTCTTCCAAAGCGCCATGCCGCCGGTAGCGCGGGGGCATCTGCGGCATGACCGTAAGAGCAGCTAGACATCTCGAAATGAAACTCGGTGGCGGGATCAAATCAACAACAGCGGAGCAGCGAGCTCACTGCGCAAACGATTTTCGCGTGCAGTTCGCCCCATCGCTTTCACTCACTGGAGTCTATACGACCCTAAAACCTGTATTCAAACGACGGTCTTACGGGCAGAGTGCAAAAGACGCCGCATTTCTCCCAGCGGCACCTGAGTTTCGGTTGGTTTAGATGCTCTGGGTTCGGCTTTGAATGCATGTCCATAGACGATCTCGAAAGTCAAAGCGTACCGGCCGCTGTTGTCGCGGAGGGAATCGAGTGCAACGTGCAAGGCTGCCTGCCAACGCGGGGTTCGCAAGCCGGGGTAGCGATGCAGTGACACATTGCCCCCGAGCAGACGCAGATCTCTGCACAGCGCTGCCGCGCTGTCCCAGTGCACAGACAGGCGCTCCTGGTCCATCACTGGATCTGCAAAGCCGGCGTGCACCAGCATGTCGCCCAAATCGTGCATGTCGACGAACGCGATCGTTGGCGCAGGCCACTGCAATCGCGCATACACCGCTGTCAGTTCGCGGACGGTGTCCGGCCCGAGACATGAAAACATTGCGAAGCCGCCAGGCGACAACATGCGATGCCAATGCTGCATCAGCGATGGCGGGGCCGCGACGCCGTGCAGCACCATATTGGCCCACACCAGTTGCACATTGCTGGGAGGTGACGCCGACTCCAGCGCCACCTCCGCCGCGGGCGCCTTCCACCGCCTGGGCGTCCACCACGGGGAACGCAGCAGCACACGACTGCGTTCGGCCAGGACTTCGCTGGGCTCGATGGCAATCAACTCAGCGTTCGGGAAAGTCGTCGTCAACCGTTGCGCGCTGGCACCAAGAAACGACGACCAGTCGACCATGCGACTTGGCGGAGTCTTGAACAGCAGCAGGCGCTCGGCCATGCGCCCGGCGACTTCGGCATGCAACCACGGTGGCAAGGCATCCCGAGCCAAGCGCCGCTGCACGGCCGCGACCGCTGTTTCGTCGATCGATCGCTTCGCCTCACTGCTGCCTGCCATCGGCCCAGTATATTGAGAGCGTGACTGCGCAGACCGAACTCCCATTCATGGCGTGGCCCGCTTCGTGGCGCCGCTGGCCCAGCCAGTGCGCGGTCTGCCAAGGCTGGGGCAACGGGCGTATTTGCATCCACTGTACGACTCGATTCGCGGCTCCTGTCGATCGCTGTCGACGCTGCGCCGTGCGGGTGGTGTCCGGGGTGGCGATCTGCGGTGGCTGCGTGCGCACACCGCCCAGCTTCGACAGCGCTGTCGCCGCAGTTGATTACAGCCACCCTTGGGATCGAGTCATCAGCGACTTCAAGTACCGCAACGGGCTCGACCTCGCCGATGCCCTGTGCGATCTGCTGATGGCCGCGCAGCGACCCCACACAGGCGAGCGCCCAGATTGCCTTATGCCGGTGCCGCTGGGTACTCAGCGCTTGCAAGAGCGAGGCTACAACCAGTCGTGGGAGTTGGCTCGCCGTTGTGCGCGCCGACTCGGCTGTCACGCTGACGCTGCGATGCTGCTGCGCATCCGGGAGACGCCGCACCAACTGTCGCTGCCGCGCGAGCGCCGCATCGCCAATGTCCGCGGTGCGTTCGCCCTCGAACCAACGCGGCGGCCTGAGGTGGTCGGACGCAGCATCGGGCTGATCGACGACGTGATGACGACACAGGCGACGGCCGACGAACTCAGCCAGGTGCTGCTCGATGCGGGCGCACTGTCCGTCCAGGTGTGGGTGGTGGCTCGCACTCCAGCCCCGGAGCACTGACGATGTTCAACATCGTTTTGGTACACCCCGAGATCCCGCCGAACACGGGCAATGTGATCCGGCTGGCCGCCAACACGGGCTGCGCGCTGCATCTGATCGAGCCTCTTGGCTTCTCGATGGACGACAAACTGCTGCAGCGCGCCGGGCTCGACTACCACGAGCATGCGCGAGTACAGCGTCATGCGTCCTGGGACCGGTTCGTCGCGACCATGCAGCCCGATCTGGACCGCTGTTTTGCGTTCACGACGCATGGGCGTCAAACACTGTCCGCTGTCGCCTGGCAGGCCGATGACTGGCTGGTGTTCGGGTCGGAAACCGCCGGCTTGCCCTCGGAACTGCGGAACACTTTCGCCGAAGACCGGCGCGTCAGGCTGCCATTGCTGCCGGGGCAGCGCAGCCTGAACCTGAGCAACGCAGTGGCGATCGCCGTGTTCGAAGCGTGGCGCCAGAACGGCTATGCGGGCGGGCTCTGAGCCGAGCGATCAGCGCTCGGGGCGCGGGCCGCGCCCCATCAGTTGCTCGACGCCCTGGCGCGGCGTGACGCGGCCTTCCAGCACCGCCACCACGGCCGAAGTGATGGGCATATCGACGCCCAGCGCCTGGGCGCGCTTCAGCACAGTGGGCGCGCTCAGCACGCCCTCGGCCACATGGCCGAGTTCGGCGACGATCTGCCTCAGCGCTTGGCCTTGTGCCAGCCGCAGGCCGACGGTGCGGTTGCGTGACAAATCGCCCGTGGCAGTGAGCACCAGATCGCCCAGTCCGCTCAGGCCCATGAAGGTGTCAGCACGAGCCCCAAGGGCAACGCCCAGTCGCACCATCTCGGCCAGGCCTCGGGTGACCAAGGCCGCGCGGGCGTTGAAACCAAGTTGCAGACCATCGGCCAGCCCGGTGGCAATCGCCATCACATTCTTGACGGCACCACCGACCTCGACGCCGATCGGATCGTCAGTGGTGTAGATGCGCAGGTTGTCGCTGTGCAGCGCCGCGACGGCCTGCTCGCACAGCGCCGCATCGTGGCTCGCGGCGACGAGCGCAGTCGGCAGGCCGGCGGCCACCTCCTGCGCGAAGCTTGGTCCCGAGAGCACCCCGACGCGCCCACCCTGCCAAGCCTGCTGCGCCACCTCGTGGCCCAGCAAACCGGTGCCCTCCTGGAAACCCTTGCACAGCCAGAAAACACCTCGCGCCTGCGGGCCGGTCGGCAAGGCCCGTAACACCGGGGCAAGCCCGGCCATCGGTGTGGCCACGATCAGAAGACCGTCACTGGCGTGCGCGACGGCCGAGTCGAAGTCGCTGGTGACCTGAAGCGATGCCGGGAATTCAGCAGAGCCGAGATACCGCGAGTTGCGCCGCTGAATGCGCATCGCCTCCGCCTGCGCTGCATCCCGGGCCCAAAGCAGGGTGGGATGACGGGCGCTGGCACTGATCGCTAGCGCGGTGCCCCAGGCACCGGCACCGAGCACGCTCAGATTCACCGGGTAGCGCTCAGGGGCCCCGGACCGTTCTGACCGCTCAGTTGACCAGCGCGCTGCCACCCGCGCCATTGGCGGTGGCTTCGGCAGCGGCAGCCATCTGGCTTTCGTACATCGCCTGGAAATTGATTTCAGCGAGCGTCACCGGCGGGAAGCCAGCGCGGGTGCAGATGTCGGAGACGATCGCGCGCAGGTAAGGGTAGACGATGCCCGGACAGGCGATGCTGACGATCGGCTGCAGCTGATCCTGCGGGATGTTGCGGATCTCGAAGATGCCCGCCTGCTTGGCTTCCAGCAGGAACAGGGTCTTCTCGCCGACCTTTGCCGTCACAGTCACGCGCACCGTGACTTCATAGTTGTCCTTGCCGATGGTGTCGGCACCGACGCCGATGTTGATGTCGACCTGCGGCTGCTGCTGATCCAGGAAGATCGCTGGCGAATTGGGCTGTTCCAGCGACAAATCCTTCAGGTAGATGCGCTGAATCTGGAACATCGGGGAGGTGTCTTCGTCTGCCATGGCAATCTCGTGGTGGGTTGTGGAGCGGCGACCTGGCGACCGCTTGGGGGTCGGATTATGGGGGATGGGGTGTGACCGGCGAGACGGCTTTTGGCGCCGGAATTGACGCGCGCACGCCTTGTTCGCATCAGTCCTGTGCAGGTTGCCGCTGCAACAGCGGCAGCAGGCCGCCGCGCTGATCGAGCGCCATCAGGTCGTCGCAGCCGCCGATGTGGGCATCGCCAATAAAGATCTGCGGCACGGTGCGCCGGCCAGTGCGTTCGATCATCGCGGCGCGCGCCGTCGGATCACGGTCCACCCGAATCTCGTCGATCGCGTTGACGCCGCGGGACTTCAGCAGCGCCTTGGCACGCAGGCAGTAAGGGCACACCTCGGTGGTGTACATGGTGATGGCGGAATGCTGGGGCATGGTGAGGCTGGCGTCGGTAGTCTTATTCGTCGTCAAGTGGAACGCTCGATGGGCAAATTCGCCTCACGCCACGCGGCGACGCCACCAGCGACCGCGCTGGCCTTTTCGTAGCCACGCTTGCGCAGGATGGCCGCACCGCGGTTGGCGCGAGACCCGGTCGGGCACATCAGCAACAGGGGAACGGCCTTGTTTTTCGGCAAGTCGGTCGCCGTTTCCAGCGTGCCGAAAGGTACGTTCTTCGCGCCACCCGCATGGCCTGCGCCAAACTCGGCCGGTTCGCTCACGTCAATCAGCACGCCGCGTTCGCGGTTGATCAAGTTGACCGCTTCGGCCGGAGTGACGCCCCCCGCGGAAGCGCCGCGAGACAGCAGTGGCCAAGCAAGTAGGCCGCCCGAGACCAATGCGGCGGCGAATAAAAACCAGTTGTTGAGAAAGAAGGTCACGAAGCGGTCCGGTCAGGGTGGGGTCAATCGCAAAGCCGCAGATTATAGAATTTCGGGGTTTTCCCGAGCCCAACTCACTCCCATTCCACTGCCTGCGATTCCGTCGCCCCGCCATGACCCAACTCGTGCTGATCCGCCATGGGCAATCCACCTGGAACCTCGACAATCGCTTCACCGGCTGGGTCGATGTCGATCTGACACCGCTCGGAGTCGAGCAGGCGCGAACTGCCGGCCGCCGGCTCAAGGCGGCGGGTTTCGATTTCGACATCGCCTACACCTCGGTCTTAAAGCGCGCCGTGTGGACGCTCTGGCACACACTCGATCAGCTCGACCGCACATGGCTGCCGGTGGTGCATTCCTGGCGGCTCAACGAGCGCCACTATGGCGCGCTGGAAGGTCTGAACAAGGCCGACACCGCAGCAAAGTACGGCGACGCACAGGTGCTGCAGTGGCGCCGCAGCTACGACACACCGCCGCCGGCCTTGGAGCCGAGCGACCCGCGTTGCGAGCGCAACGATGTGCGATACGCGGGGTTGCAGCCTGGCCAGGTACCGCTGACCGAATGTCTGAAGGACACGGTCGCGCGCGTGCTGCCCTACTGGAACGACAGCATCGTGCCATCGATGGCCGCTGGCAAGCGGGTGATCGTGGCCGCGCATGGCAACAGCATCCGCGCCCTGATGAAGCATCTGGATCAGATCTCCGACGACGACATCATTGGCCTGGAGATTCCGAACGGCGTCCCGATCGTCTATGAACTTGATGCGTCGTTTCGTCCGATCAGCCGGCGCTTCCTTGAAAGCGACTGACACCGGGTCGCAACGTACCCATCCATAGATGTCGGTGCGTGATCGGCGCCGCGGTCACCTCACGTCCTCGTCGGATCCTCGCTCCAGCCGTGCGACGATGTCCGCACGCAAGCGCTCGGCCAGTTCGCGCCGAGCCATGCCCTGAGGGGGAAATGCCGGCAGCACCGACACATGGACGGTGAGGTCGGAGGCTGACGTCACCGCCCACATTGACTGCATCAGCGTCATGTCGCCGATGTAAGCGGCAGCGGAGCTGATGCGCTCGCTGGCGTCTGAGAAACGCAGCGCGATGGCCTGGGCCGGCACGTCGACAGCGATCGCGGCCTGCAACAGGTTCGCGTGAAATGGCAACAGGCCGTGGCCGTCGCTGGTGGTGCCTTCGGGAAACATCGCGATCTGGTCACCAGCTTGCAGCGCTTCGGCGACCAGATGCACCACACGCTGCGCGTCGCGTCGGCTACGGCGTTCGATGAACAGGGTGCCGCCGCAGGCCACCAGCCAGCCGATCACCGGCCAGCCACGAACGTCGGACTTGGAAACAAAGCGCATCGGCCGCACCGAGATGATGGCCGGGATGTCGAGCCACGACACATGGTTGGCGATGAACAGCGTCGCGCCTTCTCTCGGGATGCCGCTGGCGCGCACCGTGATGCCCAACACTTGCAGCAGGCGTCGATTCCAGCGCCCGACATGCGCCATGCGCTGCGCGGTATCGATGAAGGGAAAGACAAACGCGCAGATGGCGACCCCGCGCCCGATGTGCAGCCCACAATGCAGCAGGCGGTAGACCGCACGCAGCCGACGCGCGCTCAATGCCGCACGCTCAAGTTGCTTCGTAGGCCACGTGGCCAGAGACCAACGTGCACCTCACCCGGCCCGGCAACTCGTGCCCCGAAAACGGCGTGTGCTTGCCCTGGCTCTTCAGCGCCTGCGGCGTCACCTGCCAGTACGCAGCGGGGTCGAACACGCAGACATCGGCGACACCGCCTTCAACCAGTTGGCCAGCGCTCGACACCAATGAGCCCAGCGCATCTCCGAGCACACGCACCGGCGCGATGGTGATGGTGCCCAGCGTGCGGGCGAGGTCGTGGCCGGACTGTTCGCCCCATTTCAGCGCCAGCCCGAGCAGCAACTCGAGCCCGGTGGCGCCCGGTTCAGCCTCGGCGAATGGCAGCATCTTCGCGTCCTCGTCGACCGGCGTGTGGTCGCTGACCAGCGCGTCGATCGTGCCGTCGGCAAGCGCAGCGCGTAACGCGTCGCGGTCGCGCACCTGGCGCAGCGGCGGTGTCAGCCGCATCGCGGCGTTGAAGTAGCCGATGTCTATGTCGGTGAGGTGCAGGTGGTTGATGCTGACGTCGCAAGTGATCGGCAGCCCTTCGGCCTTCGCGCGCCGCACCAGATCGACGCCCGCCGCGCTGCTGAGTCGGCAGATGTGCACCCGCGCGCGGGTATCGCGTACCAACTCGAACAGCGTGTTCAGCGCAATGGTTTCGGCGATCACCGGCACACCGGTCAGGCCCATCCGCGTGGCCAGTGCGCCCTTGGCGGCCACACCATTGCCCAGGTAGCCGTCCTGCGCGCGCAGCCAGGTGGTGTAGCCGAAGGTCGACGCGTACTGCAATGCGCGGTGCAGCACCAGCGTGTCCTTCAAGGCCACTTCGGCGTGCGAAAAGCCGACACAGCCAGCCTCGGTCAGCTCGGCCATTTCGGTCAAGACCTCGCCAGCCAGACCGCGCGTCAGCGCGCCCAGCGGGTACAGATGTGACTGGTTCAGGTTGCGGGCCCGGAACTTCAGCATCTCGACCAGGCCCGGCTCGTCGAGCGGCGGGTCGGTGTCGGGCAGGCAGACCAGGCTGGTCACGCCACCAGCCGCTGCCGCGGCCATCTCTGACTCGAGCATGCCTTCATGCTCATGCCCCGGCTCGCGCAGCCGAACGGCCAGATCGACCAGGCCCGGTGCGACCACCAGACCGCTGGCGTCGATGGTGCGGCTGGGCTTGAAGTCGGGGCTGACCTGGCCAATGGTGACGATGCGCCCGGCGGCGATGGCGACATCGGCCCGCTCGTCGCGGCCGGAGGCCGGGTCGATCACACGACCGTTCTGGATCAGGATCTTCATGCGGAATTCCCAGCGATCGTCGACATCACCGCCATCCGCACCGCGATGCCGAAGGTCACCTGCGGCAGGATCACGCTCTGCGCGCCATCAGCCACGCTGGAGTCGATCTCGACGCCACGGTTGATCGGCCCCGGGTGCATCACGATGCAATCGGGTTTGGCGAGCGCCAGCTTCTCTTGTGTCAGCCCGTAGTTCTTGAAGAACTCGCCCGCGCTCGGCAGCATCGCACCGCTCATCCGCTCGTTCTGCAGGCGCAGCATGATGATCACATCGGCACCGCGAATGCCTTCTGCCATGTCGTGGCACACACGCACACCCATCTCGCGCAGGTCGCCGGGCACCAAGGTTTTCGGGCCGACCGCGCGAACCTCGGGCACGCCGAGCGTGGTCAGCGCGTGGATGTCGGAGCGCGCCACCCGCGAGTGGACGATGTCGCCGACGATCGCCACCGTCAGGTTGGTGAAGTCCTTCTTGAAGTGGCGGATCGTGTACATGTCGAGCAGCCCCTGCGTCGGGTGCGCATGCCGACCGTCCCCGGCGTTCACCACGTGGACGTGCGGCGCGCAATGCTGCGCAATCAGGTACGGCGCGCCGCTCTCGCTGTGGCGCACGACGAACATGTCGGCATGCATCGCGGAAAGGTTCGCAATGGTGTCGAGCAGGCTCTCGCCCTTGGCGGCGCTGGAGCGCGCGATGTCGAGGTTGATGACGTCGGCACTCAGCCGCTTGGCTGCGATCTCGAAGGTGGTGCGGGTGCGGGTGCTGTTCTCGAAGAACAGGTTGAATACGCTCTTGCCGCGCAGCAGCGGCACCTTCTTGACCTCGCGGTCGTTGACGCTCAGAAAGGTGCCGGCGGTGTCGAGGATCTGGTGGATCAACGCACGCGGCAAGCCTTCAATCGACAGCAGATGGATCAGCTCGCCGTGCTTGTTGAGCTGCGGGTTGTGTCTGAAATTCAAACCGTACGCTCCCGGATGTCGAAGCTGAAACGGCCAGCGTCATCCCGCACCAGCGACAGGCGCTGGTGCGCCGGCAGCGTGATGCGGGCAGCGGAGTAGGCGGCATCGATCGGCAGCTCGCGCCCGCCGCGATCGACCAGCACCGCCAGCGTCACGCTCGCCGGGCGGCCGAAATCGAACAGCTCATTGACGACGGCACGGATCGTGCGACCAGTGAACAGCACGTCATCGACCAGCAGGATATGGCGGCCCTCGATTTCGAACGGCAGGCGGGTGTGATCCGCGCCAGCGGTCATGCCGCGCGAGCTGAAGTCATCTCGGTGCAAGGCGCTGGAGATCACGCCGTGCTCGCCGTCCAGCAGCAGCTCGCGCTGCAGGCGCTCGGCCAGCCAGGCGCCGCCCGACCAAATGCCGACCAAGGCCGTGCTGGGCCGCAGCAGGCCCCGCACGCCAGTGAGCAGATCGCTGTAAAGCGCTTCAGCGTCGAGATGCAGGGAACTCATGGCCGGACTCGCATCAAGAAACGCTCCGCAGATACTGTTCGAGGATCAGCGCGGCCGAGGCGGCATCGAGATCGCCCGCGCCATCCGAATGGGCTTCGGTGGTCGTGTAGCGCTCGTCGACCTCGTGCACATCAAGCCGCAGGCGACCGTGCAGTTGGCGGGCAAAGCGGCGCGCGCGCAGGGTGTTCTCGTGCTCGGCGCCATCGGGGTGGAAGGGCACACCGACGACCAAGGCATCGGGCTGCCATTCATCGACCAGTCGGGCGATGGCGGCGAAGCGCGCATCGCCGGTGGCGGCGACCGTGCGCAACGGCTGCGCAGTGCCCGTCAGGGTGTTGCCGCTGGCGACGCCAACGCGCTTCAGGCCGAAGTCAAAGGCCAGATAAGTACGAACACGGTGCGCGCCGCCAGGCGCGGGCGAGGGCTGTGGGCGGGGGCCGAGTTCAGGCATGCCCGGCGTCGGCACTGAGCATGGCGGGGTCGATGCCCAACAGCGACAGCGCCTTGTCATAGCGCTGTTCGACCGGCGTGTTGAAGATGATCTCGGGCTGGGCTTCAACATTGATCCAGCTGTTGCGGCCCATCTCTTCCTCGAGCTGGCCGGCGCCCCAGCCGCTGTAGCCCAGGGTCACCAGGATCTTGGTCGGCCCCGTACCACTGGAAAGCGCCTCCAGCACATCCTTGCTGGTCGTCATTTCCAGACCGCCGGGGATGCGCAGCGATGAGTTGAAGCGATTGCCTTCATCGTCGATCTGTTCGTGCAGCACAAAGCCGCGCTCGGTCTGCACCGGGCCACCGTAAAAGACCGGTGATTCGGCCAGATCCAGGCGATCGAGCGACAACTCGACCTTCTCGAACAGGTTCTTCAGCTTGATGTCGATCGGCTTGTTGATGACCAAGCCCAGCGCACCCTTGTCGGTGTGCTCGCACAGGTAGATCACCGCGCCAGCGAAGGTGTCTCCGCCGATGCCCGGCATGGCGATCAGGAACTGGTTGGTGAGGTTGATGCCGCCGGAGCTCATTGCCGCATTTTATTCCTGCGGCACACTGCCGCGATGCTTCCTTCGATTGACGCGGCCCTGGTCTGGTTTCGGCGCGACCTGCGCACTGATGACCACGCGGCGCTGCACCATGCATTGCGCTCGGCTCGCCATGTCTGGTGTGTCTTCGTGCTGGACCTCGAGATCCTCGATCCGCTGCCGCGCGCCGACCGCCGCGTCGAGTTCATCCTTGACAGTCTCGCCGAGCTGCAGGCGCAGCTGGCCGCGCTTGGCGCAGCGCATGGCGTACCCGGCACGGGACTGATCGTGCGCCACGGCTGGGCTCGCGACGAGATTCCCGCATTGGCCCGGCAGCTTCGCGTGCAGGCGGTGTATGCCAGCCACGACGACGAACCGGCTGCACTGGCGCGCGACGCCCAGGTGAGAGGCCGTCTGGCCGATGCCGGCATCGCGCTGCACACCAGCAAGGACCATGTCGTGTTCGAACGCAGCGAGGTGCTGACCGGATCGGGCACACCGTATGGTGTTTTCACCCCCTACAAGAATGCCTGGCTCAAGCGGCTGACGCCGGAGCATCTCGCACCCTGGCCCATCGAGCCGCATGCCGCGCATCTGGCGGCCGTGCCCCAGGGTATGGCCGCCGGCTCCCCGTCACTGGCTGACATCGGCTTCGAAGCCACCAATCTGTCGTCACTGCGCATGGGTTCCGGTGCCCGCGGCGCGCAGGCTTCGTTCAGCGACTTCCTCACGCGCATCGACGCCTACGACGACACGCGCAATTTCCCGGCGGTCAAGGGACCGAGCTATCTGTCGGTGCACCTGCGCTTCGGCACGATCTCCATTCGCCAATTGGCCCGTGAGGCCTGGCAACGCGGGCAGGCGGGTTCGCGCGGCGCGGAAGTGTGGCTGTCGGAGTTGATCTGGCGCGACTTCTATCACCAGGTGATGCACCATCATCCGCATGTCGTCAGCCGCTCGTTCAAAGCGCCCTACGACCACATCAAGTGGGAACATGGCAAGCACGCCGACGCGCTGTTTGCCGCCTGGTGCGAGGGGCGCACGGGCTATCCGCTGGTCGACGCGGCGATGGCGCAGATCAACCAGACGGGCTACATGCACAACCGGTTGCGCATGGTGGTGGCGAGCTTCCTGGTGAAGGACCTCGGCATCGACTGGCGCTGGGGCGAGCGCTACTTCGCTGAAAAGCTCAACGACTACGACCTCGCCGCCAACAATGGCGGCTGGCAGTGGGCCAGCTCCAGTGGCTGTGATGCGCAACCCTATTTCCGCATCTTCAACCCGGTCAGCCAGAGCGAGAAGTTCGATCCCGGCGGCAAGTTCATCCGCCGCTACCTGCCGCAGCTTGCCACGCTGCCCGATACCGCGCTGCACGCCCCATGGATGGCTCGCCCGATCGATCTGGCGGCTTCCGGACTGGTGCTGGGTCGGGACTATCCGCTGCCGCTGGTGCAGCACGATGAGGCCAGGGCGAGGACGCTGGAACGCTATGCGGTGGTCAAGGCAGAGCGAGCCAACACAGCTGGTTAGAAGAGTTCGACGTCACCCAGCTTGGCGTTGTTTTCCACAAGCACGCCGCTGGCCAGCAGATCGGCATGGCTGCACACCTGGTTGCGGCCGTTCGCTTTCGCGTGGTAAACCGCCTTGTCGGCACGCTCAAAAGCGCCGCTGGGTGTGTCAGCAGGCCGCACGGCGGTGAAGCCAACGCTGACCGTGACCGTGCCGACCTGCGGAAACTGGAACAGCTCGGTGTTGCTGCGAAAGCGCTCAAAGGCCTGCGCGGCGTCGTCCTCGCCATGACAACGCATCAGCACGAGGAACTCTTCACCGCCGAAGCGGTAAAGCCTGTCATGGATGCGGAAGCTGCGGCCCATCAGGCGGGACAGGAGCAGCAACACCTCGTCGCCGATCAGGTGCCCGAAACGGTCATTGACACGCTTGAAATGGTCGATGTCGATGACACCGATCCAGTAGCCACAGGGACTGCCACCCACGCGCCTGCCGTCGCTCAAGTATTCAGGCGGCAGCTCTAAATCGGCGGTCGCCTTCAGGAAGGTCTCATCAAAGGTCTTGCGATTGAGCAGACCTGTCAGTGAATCGCGCTCGGAGTAGTGCAGCAGGCGCTCAAAATTTTGATAGATGCGCAGCACGCCCTGCACAGTGCGCTGCGCATTTTCATCGGGCGCCGCCTCGGTCTCGATCTCGATCACGCCGACCACCGCATCGCCGCCATACAGCGGGAAATAGGTGAGGTGCGGCGGCCCGGGTCGCAGCACCATGCGCTGTTCGCTGTATGACAAACATCGCGGATCGCCGGGGACCAGCTTTGGAAGCATGTGCAGCTCGGTCCACGACCCATCGAAGGTCGCAACTGAGCTGTTTCCGCTCAGTCGAGCACGGGTCAACCAATGGCGTTCGTCGCCTTCGCCAACGCAGCGCTGAATGGTCACCGAGCGTGGCTGCAGCAAGTCCTTCAGCGCACTGGCCAACGCCACATCGAGCTGATCGCGGTCGCGGTAACTCGTGAGCTCTGCAATCTGGTCGGCAAACCCGATCATGGCAATCTCAGCATCCCCGTCGAGTGGCCGGTGAGCGCCATCATGCGGTCACGCGCGCAGCTATGCAGTGTGCAATCAGCGCCAGCAGATCTTCTTCCGAGTACGGTTTGCCGAGGTAATGTTCGACCCCCAGTTCCGCCGCATAGTCGCGGTGCTTCTGTGCGATGCGCGACGTGATCATGATCACGGGCAAGTCATGCAGGCGCGGGTCAGCGCGCAGGTTACGCACCAGATCGAAGCCATCCATGCGCGGCATCTCGATGTCGCTGAGCACAATGGCAGGCCTCTCTTGCGCCAGCCGCTCAAGCGCGTCGAGCCCATCCTTGGCCAGCATGACGCGATAGCCCTCGCGCAACAGCATGCGCTCGGTCACTCGGCGCACCGTCAGCGAATCGTCGACCACCAGCACCAGGGGCGCGAGCGGCGCAGCGCCGCTGTGATCTTCGGTCATTTCAACCCCGCCGGAGGCAGGCGACTGAAGCGCAGCCAGCGTCGCGATCCGCGCGGCAGCGCCATACAGGGTGGCGAGCGCCACAGGGTTGTAGATCAGCGAGACGCTGCCCGAGGCCTGCAAGGTCATGCCGGCCAGGCCGGGCATGCGCGAGAGTTGCGGACCGAGGTTCTTGACGACCACTTCCTGGTTGCCAACCACTTCATCAACATGAATCACGACGCGCTGCGATGCGCTGCGCACCACCAGCAACTGGCTGCTGCGCTGCGGCGGCGCTGCGCTGCAGGCGCTGGTCTGCAACAAGGCGCCTAGCCAGTAGAAAGGCAGCGCCTCGCCATCGACCAGACAGGCGCCGCTCTGGTAAGCCTCTTGCACCTCTGCGGCCGGCAAGCGGCGGACCGCGGCCACCAGCGTCGAGGGCACGCCGACCGTTAACTCACCGCATCGCACCATCACCACCTGGGTGACAGCAGTGGTCAGCGGCAGCACCAGTTTGAAACTGGTGCCCTGGCCCAGCGAGGTTGACGTTTCGATTCGGCCGCCGATCGCCTGCACCTCGGAGCGCACCACGTCCATGCCAACACCGCGACCAGACAATTCGGTCACCTTCTCTGCGGTGGAGAAGCCTGGGGTGAAGATCAGATTGGCGAGCTGGTCGTCGGAGAGGGCAGCGTCGGCCGCGATCAGCCCGTTGGCCAGTGCCTTGTGGCGGATGCGGTTCAGGTCCAACCCGGCACCATCATCACGCACCTCGACACCCACCTCGTTGCCATCCTGGGTGACCGAGATGACGATGGCCCCAGTCGCGTCCTTGCCCGCCGCCGTACGCGCCGTTGGCGACTCGATCCCATGCGTGACGCTGTTGCGCACCAGATGTTCGAAGGCGCTGGTCATGCGGTCGAGCACGCCCCGGTCGATTTCGATTGAGCCACCGACGATATCCAGACGCACCTGCTTGCCGGTTTCCTTGGCCGCCTGCCGCACCACGCGGTACAGGCGGTCGGACAGGCCCTCAAATTCCACCATCCGGGTGCGCAGCAGGTCGTCTTGGAGCTCGCGCGTCAGCCGGGCTTGCGCCGCCAGATCATCCTCGGTGCCCTGCAAGGTCTGCTGCAGGGTGCGCTGCACCGTGGCCACGTCATTCACCGACTCGGCCATCATCCGCGTCAGTTCCTGGAAGCGGGTGAAGCGGTCAAATTCCAGCGGGTCGAAGGCCACCGCAGCCACCTTGGCAGCTTCCATCCGCGAACTGATCTGCGTTTCGGCCTGCAGCTCGATGTCGCGCAACTGGCTGCGCAGACGCTCCAGGTTCTCGGTCAGGTCGGACAGCGATTCCTTGATGTGATCGACATCGCTTGCGATGCGGGAGCGGGTGATGCTGACCTCGCCAGCCTGGTTGACCAGGCGGTCGAGCAAGGGCGCACGCACCCGCACGGCCGACGTTGCCGATGCTGCAGCTGCTCGCGGCAGCTCTGGTGCCTCGATGCCGTCGAAGCGCGACCAATCGATGTCATCGGCCACAGCCTCCGCAGGCCGCACCGGCAATGAACTGACGTCAGCCGTTGTGTCGTCATGTGGCACCACAGTGGGCGGCATGTCGATTGGCTCGGGCTCGGCGGCAGCCGTCCCGGGTGGCGCATCTGCAGTAGGCACGGCTTCGGCACGCACAGGCGTTGGGGCAGCCACACCGTCATCGGCCTCTGACGGAATGCCATCCCCCGCTGCCACGGCCTTCTGCACAGTTTCGAAGGCCTGACGCAGGGCATCGCAGCGACCCAGCAGCGGTTCGATCTGATGCGCCGGTGCGGCGGCATCGGCAGCCAGCGCGGTCAGGTTCTCGATCCGGCTTTCAAGGCGGTGCACCAGTTCACCCAGGCGCATCGCGCCGGCCAGACGGGCGCCACCCTTCAGGGTGTGCAGGGTGCGCATCGCACCGGCAGGGGCCTGAGGATCCTCAGGGTGACGCACCCACTCCTGGAGGCAAGTGGCGAGTTGGCCGAGCAATTCCTCGGCTTCTTCCTCGAAGATGGGAAAGAGCTCTGCATCGATCGCATCGCTGACATCGATGTCTTCCTCATCGTCGAAACGCTGCGAAGGCTCGCTGGGCAGCACACGCAGCCGATCGAGTTCGAGCTCGGCCACCGGAGACTCAGACAGCGGCTTCAGTGCAGCTAACCCGAGCGGGTCCAGTCGCTGCAATTCGGTCTCGGTCGTGAAGTCGGGGGTCGGCCTGCTTTCGTCCGCTTCGGCATCGGCGCGCACGGACGGCGGGGACGCCTCCGCGGGTGGTTCGTCGACGCAGGGCGCTTCGACGGCGTCGAGCGCATGGGGTGCCGACGTGTCGCCCAAGTCGAAACGGAGATCAATGGCCGAATCGAGCGGTGCGTCATCGCTGTCGAGCAGGGCTTCGGCATCGAGCTCCGCGGTCGCTGTTTCCAGGCGTTTGGCAGAGCTCAGTTCGTGATCGGCCAGGCGCGCCAGCAGAGCCTCGGAGGGCTGCCTGAGGAAGCCGGCAGCAAACTGGTGCAGCAGGTGCCGGATCTCTTCTGCGGCGTCGGTGAACAAGGCGCCTTCTTCGGTCGTACCGGCACCGATGGCGGCGCTGCGCGCCAAGGCGTGTTCCAGCATGCGTGCGAGATTCGACAGGTCGGCAAAGCCAACGGTGGCCGAACTGCCAGCGAGCGAATGGGCCAGTGCCACTGCACTGTCGCCGACCGGCAGTGCCAGCTCCATCGACCATTCGGCCAACTCGGTGCACAGGCGGCGCGAGAGTTCGTCGGCCTCGTTGAGATAGATGTTGAACAGCGGGATGCCGATGCGCAAGGAGCCGATGACCTTCGTCTCGTCTTCATCCGCCGCAATCGACAGGGTGGGCGGTACATCGCCTTCAGCTTCAGGCTCGGGTACCGGGGCAGGTTCGGGCAATGGCTGCGCCACCACCACAGTGGCTTCGTCGCCAAACTTGAGGTCGAAATCTGTCTGCGGACCCGCGTCGATCTCTGGCGCGAAGTCGCCCTCCAGCGGCAGGCGATCGAGTTCAAGGCTCAGCAATTCGAAGTCCGGAGACGGGCTGGCCCCGAGTTCGGCGGCGGCCAGCGGGTCGCTCGGCAGGTCGTCTGAGTGCGCGCGATCCATCGAACCATGCGGCAGCGGCATCGTCGCCTGCGGGTCGAATGGCTCGAACATGGCATTGGCATCGCCGGATTCGAGGTCAAGCATCACGAAGCCGGTTGCGGCGTCCGGCTGCAGGCGCTCGCCAGGCGGTCCTGCGGCAGCGCTCTCGTCATCGAGGCCAATGGCGCCATCCCACTGGAGCGGCGCCTCGGTCGCAGGCACGTCGAGGTCGAGATCGACCATGGCATCCGCATGGAAAGCCAGCGTGTCATCGGCGAGCGGGTTGAGCGCTGACGCGATGTCGAGGTCCGTGGGCAACGCGTCGATGCTTGCTGCTTCCGCGGTCGCCAGCGGCTGGCTCTCCGGAAGCATGGGCAGCGCGGCGGTGTCGTCCATGCCGGGCGCAGGTGAAGGCGTCGACACGAAGGTATCCAACCGCTGCGCGGCCTGCGCCATCTCCGCTGCGCTGTGCGTCACCGGCCTGGACGCAGCGATGTCATCGATCCAATGTGCAAATTGCCCGAGCGCCTCGGAGGTGTATCGCAGCAGCGGTTCATCGGCCTTGCGTTGCTCGGACAATCGGGTGTTGTAGAGCTGCTCGCAGACCCAGGCGGCATCGCCGAACTCGGTCAAGCCGACCATCCGGGCGCTGCCCTTCAGAGTGTGGAACGCACGGCGCAGGATGGTCAGGCGCTGCAGGTCATCGGGCGCTGTGGCCAGACCGGCACAGGCGCCTCGCGCGGTGTCGATCACCTCGCGGGCCTCTTCGAGGAACACCTCGCGCATCTCGTCGTCATCGGCCGCGTCGTCAGTCCCAACTTCTCGTGCAGCCGCTCCGGACAGGTCAAGGCCGGTCGGCTCCGACGACGAATGCACGAAATCGGCAAGAGCCTCCGAGAGCTGGTCGCGAGCAGCGTTGATCGCCTCGGCGTCGCCTGCCGCCTCGAGCGCGATGCGCGCCTTGTTGACGGTCGCTGCCAGTGCCGTCTGATCGGCGGCCGTCGCCTCTTGCGACAAGCGCTCCAGATCACGCGCGACGGCGTCGATCGACACATCTTCGCGAGCGGCATTGAATGCCAGCATCTGCGCCTGTTCGATCAGCCGAGGCTCGGCAGCCACGGGCGAAGGCTCACCCGGCGTGACGGGTGCGCGGTCGCTGCGACCCATGACCGGTGACAAGGTGCCAGCCTCGGGGTCGTAGATGAACAGCGACTTCGCCAGTGCGGGCTGCACGCTGAGCATGTCGATCAGGAAGCCGAGCGCACCGAGATTGCCAGCCAGCCGGTCAAAGACGCCGGCCTGGCCGACCCGCGAGAGATCGACTTCGGTCGAGCTGAGCCCGTCGACCTCATCGCGCATTCTCAGCAGCGCACTGGCGGCGTGGTCCATGCCCAGCACGGACAGCACGCCACGCATCGCCGACAGGTGATTCGGCACTGGAATCAGCACCGTCGGATCCGTGGGGTTTCGGAAGAACTGATCAATCAGCTTCTCGGCATCCGACAGCGTCGTGCGCAACTCCTGCACCACGCTGCCCATGGTCTGCCGATCGGACATCCGCCGATAGAGCTCCTCCATCCAGCCCTCAAGTGGCTGCGGCACGGCGCCCTGACGGACGCTGCCCATGCGCTGAGAAAGCCGCTGGATGCGGGCCGCCAGTTCGGGGTGATCGAACTCGGCGTCTTCGAGGCAGGCCTCGACGTAGAGAAGGCTGGTGGCAGCTTCCATGGCCAGCGCGGCGGACGGTGCCGCGGCTGTTTGCTTGGTCAGGGTTGCCGCGGCGCGCAGTTCCTCAGCGAGCAGGTCGCCGGACGGGAACAAGCGCTTCAGGGACTCGCCGGCAAGCGCGAACTGCTCGGTCAGGCCATTGATTCGGTGCAGTTCGCCGCCGGCCACGCCGGACCAGGATTCCTTCGCCGCGGCGACCCGCTTGCTGGCCTGCGCGATCAGCGCCGGATCGAACCGACCGAGTGCGCTGCTGTGGTAGTCGCCTGCCAGGTGATGCACCAGGTCGTAGGCCTGGCGCACGGCGGCCAGACGCGGGGCCCTGCGGCCGTCACCTGGCGAATCGGCTTGTGCGCAGAAGAACAACAGGTCACGGGCCAAGGGTTCGGAAATCTCGCTGCCGCCTCGTTCGAGGATCCGCAATTGCGCCAGCAGCCGTGAGGCGACGCGCTTGCTGAACACGTCGGGCGACAGCAGGCCAGTGGCCTGCGCTTCGAACATCGCCGCCGCCAGCTTCCACAAGGTGGCCGCTTGCGGGTTGTCGGTGCCCGCGCCCAGGCCAGCGAAGATGTGACTCATGCGTTGCGCAGCACCCGGAGTCGGCACGCGCATGAGCGAGAGCATCCGCCCCTCGATCGCAGAGCGGGTGGCGGCATCAGGCTGGCAGGCGACCGCGCGATCATCCGATGGCAGCGGCAGCCACTGCCAATCGTGGAACCACAGATCGGCGGGGTGAATGCGGTCGGCACCGGCGAGTTCCTGAACCGCGCGGTACTGCGGGAACATCGCCAAGGACGACACACTCTTGCCAGCCAGCAAGCGGGCCATGTAATCCATCAGCGCAAAGCACGCGGCCTCGATGGCAGCAACGCCCTGGGCATCGATCGACCTCGGCTTGGCGATGAAGCGCTGGACGCTGGCTTCGCAGGCACGCAGCAGACTGGCCCCGGCTTGCAGAGCCACCAGTTCCAGCGCACCGACGCCCTGGTGCAGGTGCTGACGGGCGCTGTTCAACACAGCGGGATCGACCACGTCGACGTCGGCGTCGACGGTGGTTTCAGACTCCTTCAGATGGCGTCGCAGCGACTTCAGCGCCAGTTCGAGCGAGCGGCGGAGCTCTTCATGCACCCAGGACAGGGCACTCAGATCGCTCAGACTGTCCACCGATTGGGGATTGCGCAAGCTGTCCATGCGATGCCTTGATTCTGGTGAGTCAGCGGGGCGAATCTGAAGGCAGTCAGACGATCTTGAACCGCGCCACCGATTGCTTCAGTTCGTCGGCGGTATGCGACAGCTCGCGCACCATCTGGGCAGTCGAGCGCGTTCCCTCGCCGGTTTGTTCTGTCACTGCGAAGATGTGCTGGATGTTGGCTGCCACCACATTGGCCGACTGCGCTTCACCGAGCGCACGGCTGGAAATGTCCGTGATCAGCTCGGAGAGCTGGTTCGAAACGCGGTCGATGTCCCCCAGCGCGTTGCCGGCAGCGTCGGTCAGCCGGGTCCCTTCGACCACGCCCTGCGTCGAGCGCTCCATGGCGGCCACTGCATTCAATGTGTCGGTCTGAATGGCCTTGACTAGCGCGGAAATCTGCCGTGTGGCGTCGGCTGAGCGTTCGGCCAGACGCTGCACCTCTTCTGCCACCACCGAGAATCCGCGCCCGGCTTCGCCCGCAGACGCAGCCTGGATGGCGGCGTTCAGCGCCAGCACATTGGTCTGCTCCGTGATGTCCGAAATCAGTTCGGTGATCTCGCCGATCTCCTGCGACGACTCACCGAGTCGCTTGATGCGCTTGGAGGTCTCCTGGATCTGGTCGCGGATGGTGTTCATGCCTCCGATGGTGTCCTGCACCGCTTTCAGGCCTGATTCTGTGGCTGTCAGCGACTGGCGGGCAACTTGAGCCGTCTGCTGCGCCTGCGCCGACACCTCGTTGATGCGGCCAGCCATCTGCAGTACCGACTCACCCGTGTCTCGAATCTCGCGCAATTGCTCGCTGGACGCAGCCATCAGCTCGGTTGACGTGGCGTCGACCAGTTGAGTGGTTTCAGTCACCCGACTCACCGCGCCCTGGACCTGAGCCACCAGCGTTCGCAGCTCTTCCACTGTGTAGTTCACCGAGTCGGCGATGGCGCCGGTGATGTCTTCGGTGACCGTGGCCTGCTGAGTCAAATCGCCTTCGGCGACGCTTTGCAGCTCGTTCATCAAACGCAGGATGGCCGCCTGATTGGCATCGTTGACGCGCTTGGCCTCACTTTGCAGGCGCTCGGCGTCAAGACGCTGCTGCTCCATCTGCTGCGCACGCTGCGCCTGCTCGACAGTGAACAGCTTGCGCTGCCCGAAGATTCCGGCAAACATCGCCAACGCGGCCAACAGCAAAAGCCCTGCGACGCCTTGATGCGAGGGCGAACTCTCGCCCGACGCGAACGACAGCACCACGACCGCCAGTACACCGAGCATGCCGATCCAGGTCAGAGCACTGAGCCACTTCTGCTGCTGCTCGACGGGTCGGTTCGCGATCAGCGGGACACCGGAGGCGATGCCGACCGCAGCGGCGGGCACCGGTTGTGACCGTGATTCGGCAAAGTCGGCCATGCCCGAAGGGGCAGATTCGGAAATGATGGACGGGTCGAATTCGCGCACGCCGCGACCGCCAATGCCCTCAAGTACCACGGTGCGTTCCATGTCCATGTTGATCTCCATTGGCGACCGCTTGTCAACCATGTGATTGCCCTCCATCGACGCGGGTGCCTGCGCGTCGGAGAATCGGGTGTCGGACGCTTCACGCTCGCGCCCCGGCTCGGATTTCTTCGGTTTGTCCAGGAAAGCCATGGAACCCTCGCTCAGCGATTTTGGTGATGGGTGAGCCACTCCACCCACTGAAATCAAGGCCTTCTTGCCGTCAGTTCGTTGAATTCGTCACACCGGCGCGGCAAGGTGCCGATCGGCGTCTTCATCGAACGATCTTCAGGAAAGCCGGGTGTCTGACCAGGCGGGAGAGACTGATTTCCTGCCACGCTCGACCCTCGGCATCGAACCAGCGAGGACCTGCGAACGATGGCGCCGCAGCCGCCGGCAGCGCATCCAGCTCGGCCGACAACTGGTCTTCACCACGCAATCCTGCCAGGCGATCCACCAGCAGCGTGGCATTGACGTCGAGGGACGCGTTGAAGCCCACCAGCATGGCCTGATCGCGGCTCTCGGCGGGGGATGAGACGCCCAGGAAACCGGCCAGGCTGATCACGCCGTGCAACTGACCGCGCAGATTGGTCACGCCAAGAAACCAGGGCTGCGCATGCGAGACCTCTTGAATCGGCGACATCGAGAAGATTTCACCGGCCTCCTGAAGCGGGAACAGAAAACCGCGCCCGCCGCATTCGACCGCCAGCCAGGCCCGGCCGCGCACCGTCGAGCGCGCCTCTTGCAGTCGCTGCGCAAGGCGATTTTGCAGAGCGCGCAGTGCTTCCTTGTCGGCCATTGGAGGTGGGTTCGGATCGTCGCGGGGTTTCAGGCCGGCGACAACGCAGTCGCCGGTAGATCAAACAGCCGAATCACGACGCCGCCTTCAGCCGAATGCACGAATCTTTGCCGTCAACTCCTCGGCATTCACTGGCTTGACGATGTAGTCACGAGCCCCCTGGCGAATGCCCCAGACCTTGTCGGTTTCCTGATTCTTGCTGGTGCACATGATGACCGGCACCCGGGAAAAACGGGGGTCACGGGTGATGGAGCGGGTCAATTGAAACCCGTTCTGTCCCGGCATGACGACGTCCATCAGGATCAGATCGGGCGTCTGCTCTTCCAGGCGGCGCATCGCTTCTTCACCGTTCTCGGCAGTGCGCACTGCATAGCCCAGCTTCTTCAGCAGATCCGACACGAAATAGAGTTCTGTCTTCGAGTCATCGACCAACAGAATGTTCTTGATTGCCATTTCTTGTCCTCGGGAGTCGATTTCAGTGCCCAGCCTCGACAAGAAGCAAGCCGTGCGCCGCGAAAACAATGACAAAAAGCGTCAGTTGGGTGATACCGCCGCGACTTCCTTCAAGTGCAGTCGGACCGCTTCCAGCAACTGGTCCTTGGTGAACGGCTTGGTCAGGTAGTCCTGGGAGCCGACCATTCGGCCGCGCGCCTTGTCGAACAGGCCATCCTTCGAAGACAGCATGATCACCGGCAAATCGGCATAGCGCCTGTTGCGCTTGATGATGGCGCAGGTCTGGTAGCCATCGAGCCGCGGCATCAGGATGTCGCAGAAGATCAGCGCAGGCGCGTGGTCATTGACCTTGGACAGCGCGTCGAAGCCGTCTTCCGCCAAGTAGACGTCGTAGCCGCCCTGTTTGAGAAATATCTCCGCGCTGCGGCGGATGGTGTTGCTGTCGTCGATGACCAGCACCCTGGTCCTGGGCACAAGCGCCCCGATGTCACTGTCCACTGACATGCTCCTCATCAGGGCACAAACGTACCCCGCCTGTCGGGTTATCGGTCAGATCTGCACCATCTCAAAGTCTTCTTTTCGCGCGCCGCATTCGGGGCAGGTCCAATTCATCGGAACGTCTTCCCAGCGAGTGCCAGGCGCGATGTCGTGATCCGGGTCGCCTGTCGCTTCGTCGTAGATCCAGCCGCAAATCAGGCACATCCAGGTTCGGGGGTCGGTCACGGTGGCTTTGGACGGGTCATTACAATGATTTTCATTCTAGCGACGCCGCGTCTGCAGCGCGTGTGCATTGGTGACGCGTTGTTCTGCGACACCACCCTTTCGAGCTCGTCATCGGTCACAGCCCAGCGGGCGCGACTTCCCACCCTCACCCGAGTCTTCCGCCATGACCGCACAACCCCAGGCGACAGCCGACCCCACCGATGAGGTTCAGGAGGCGCCGTCGCCGGCCTGCGTGATGAGCTTCAATGCGTCGGACTCGACGGGTGCCGGCGGCGTCAGCGGGGACGTTGCCACGATTGCCGCCATGGGTGCCCATGCGCTGCCGATCATCACCTCCATCTTGTTGCGCGACACGGCGGAAGTGTTCGATCACCACCCGATCGACCCCGACGTGGTCGCCGAACAGGCGCGCAACGTGCTCGAGGACATCACGATCGCCGCCTGGAAGGTCGGCTTCCTCGGTTCGGCGGAGGCGGTCGGCGCAGTGGCAGAGATCCTGTCGGACTACCCGGACGTGCCATTGGTCGCCTACATGCCGAACCTGTCATGGCTCGAGGAAGACCAGCAGCAGGCCTACCTCGATGCGTTTCGCGAACTCGTGCTGCCGCAGACCGAGGTGCTGATCGGCAGCCACCAGACACTGACCGACTTCCTGCTGCCCGACTGGGACGCCGATCGCCCCACCTCGCCCCGCGAACTGGCAGTGGCAGCGGCTGAGCATGGCGCCAATTTCGTGCTGGTCACCAGCGTGTTGGTCACCAGCGGCAAGAGCGCCGACCAACACCTCGACAATGTGCTGGCCTCACCTCAGGGCGCGCTGACTGGCGAGAAGTTCGAGCGCTTCGACGCCAGCTTCATCGCGGCCGGCGACACGCTGTCGGCCGCGCTGGCTGCACTGCTGGCCTCGGGCAGCGAGTTGCACACCGCTGTCGGCGAATCGCTGGCCTTTCTGGACCAGGCGCTCGACGCGGGCTTCCGCCCGGGCATGGGCAACGTCGTGCCCGACCGTTTCTTCTGGGCACTGGCTCCGGGTGAAGACGAGGACGGTGCCGACGGCGACACCTTGACACCCGATGCCCCCGGCTCCCGCCACATTCACTGACACATCGACCGACCCACCGGCCCGAACCGCCGTTGTCTGCAACTCCCCGATCACCATGACTGCCACCAACGCACAGCTTTTCGAGCGCGCCCAGCGCGTCATCCCCGGAGGCGTTAACTCGCCAGTGCGCGCTTTCCGCGCCGTCGGAGGCACGCCGCGCTTCATCGCACGCGCGCAGGGGCCCTACATCTTCGATGCCGAAGGCAAGCGCTACATCGACTACATCGGCTCCTGGGGTCCGATGATCCTCGGCCATGGCCACCCTGCGGTGCTCGAAGCGGTCCAGAAGGCGGCGCTCGACGGCTTCTCGTTCGGCGCGCCGACCGAGCGCGAGATCGAGCTCGCCGAGGAAATCCTGAATCTCGTGCCCAGCATGGACCAGGTTCGGCTCGTCAGCTCCGGCACCGAAGCGGCGATGAGCGCGCTGCGGCTGGCCCGCGGCGCCACCGGTCGCAACAAGATCGTCAAGTTCGAGGGCTGCTACCACGGCCACGCCGACGCGTTACTGGTGAAGGCGGGCTCCGGCTTGGCCACCTTCGGTAACCCGACCAGCGCGGGCGTGCCCGACGACGTGGTGAAGCACACCGTGGTCCTCGAATACAACAACGTGGCCCAGCTTGAAGAGGCGTTCAGCCTGCACGCGGCCGACATGGCTTGCGTGATGATCGAGCCGATCTGCGGCAACATGAATTTCGTGCGTGCGAGTGTGCCCTTCATGACCCGGCTGCGCGAGCTGTGCACCAAGCACGGCGTGCTGCTGGTGTTCGACGAGGTGATGACCGGCTTTCGCGTCGCACTGGGTGGTGCCCAAAGCCTCTACGCTAAATTGATCCCCGGTTTCGCGCCCGACGTCAGCGTCTTCGGGAAGGTGATCGGCGGCGGCATGCCGCTGGCGGCATTCGGCGGCCGGCGCGCGGTGATGGAACAGCTGGCGCCACTGGGCCCGGTCTACCAGGCCGGCACACTGTCGGGCAACCCGGTGGCTACAGCATGTGGTCTCGCCACGCTGCGCGAGATCCAGAAGCCAGGCTTCTACGAGGCCTTGGCTGCCAGCACCCGTCAAATGGTCGACGGGCTGGCGGGAGCGGCCAAGGCAGCTGGCGTGCCGATGGTCACGGACAGCGAAGGCGGCATGTTCGGGTTCTTCTTCGCGTCAGAGCTGCCGCAGAACTATCCAGCGGTGCTGGCGACCGACAAGGCGCGTTTCAACCACTTCTTCCATGCGATGCTCGACCGTGGCGTCTACCTGGCGCCGGCCTTGTACGAAGCCGGCTTCGTCAGCGCAGCGCATCAGCCAGAAGACATTGCCGCAACCGCCGCTGCAGCGGCACAGGCCTTGCAGTCCTGACAACGAAAGCACGATGCTGCGGTCGGCGCTCGGTGCCGACGAGTACGGCATTGACCCACTGAACATCGCGACTCCATGCACATCCACATCCTGGGCATCTGCGGCACCTTCATGGGAGGGCTCGCGGCCCTGGCGCGCGAGACCGGACACCGGGTGACGGGCTGCGACAGCGGCGTCTACCCGCCGATGAGCGACCAGCTGCGCGCGCTTGGTATCGAGCTGATGGAAGGCTACGGCGCCGACCAGCTGGCGCTGCGCCCCGATGTGTTCGTCGTCGGCAATGTGGTGACGCGCGGCAACCCCTTGATGGAAGCGGTGCTCAATGCCGGGGCGCCCTACACCAGTGGTCCGCAGTGGCTGGCCGAGCAGGTGCTGCAGGGTCGCCATGTGTTGGCAGTGGCTGGTACCCACGGCAAGACGACGACCACCGCAATGCTCTCCTGGATTCTGGAAAAAGCAGGGCTGGAGCCTGGCTTCCTGGTGGGCGGGGTGCCGCTCAATTTCGGCGTGTCCGCTCGACTGGGATCGAAGAGCCCGAACGCACCGTTTGTGATCGAGGCCGATGAGTACGACACCGCCTTCTTTGACAAGCGCAGCAAGTTCGTCCATTACCGCGCGCGCACCGCAGTGCTGAACAACCTGGAGTTCGACCACGCGGACATCTTCGACAACCTGGCGGCCATCGAGCGGCAGTTCCACCACTTGGTGCGCACGGTGCCCTCGCAAGGGCGCCTGGTGGTCAATGCGCGCGAGGAGGCCCTGCAGCGGGTGCTCGGCGTCGGCTGCTGGAGCGAAGTGGTGCGCTTTGGCGCGCGCAAGGAAACGCCCGGCGAGTGGCGCGCCCGCGGCGAGCCACACGCATTTGATGTGCTGCGCGGCAGCATGCGGCTGGCGCATGTCGAGTGGGCGCTGGCCGGTGAACACAATCAGTTGAATGCGCTGGCGGCCATCGCCGCGGCCGATCACCTCGGCGTGCCCGCGGAGGTGGCGGCCCATGCCCTGTCGAGCTTCGACAACGTGCGTCGCCGGCTGGAACTGCGTGGCCGCGTGGCCGGGGTCAGCGTCTACGACGATTTCGCCCACCACCCCACGGCCATGCGCACCACGATCAACGGCCTGCGCCGGCAGATCGATGCACGCTGGGACCCGGCCACCCAGGCACGGCCACGCATCCTCGCGGTGTTCGAGCCACAGTCCAACACCATGAAGCAGGGCACGATGAAAGCACAACTGCCCTGGGCGCTGGAAGAGGCCGATCTGTCCTTTTGCCACAGTGGCGGCCTCGACTGGGATGCGGCACAGGCGCTGGCACCGCTCGGCAAGCTGGCCTCGGTCAGTGACCGCATCGACACACTGGTGGCACAAGTCACGACAGCGGCGAAGCCGGGTGATCACGTGCTGTGCATGAGCAATGGCGGCTTTGGTGGCGTGCACGAACTGCTGTTGAAGGCGCTGGCGGCCAAGGGCTGAGCCATGTCCGCAGACGGTGGGCGGCCCGTCTCACATCTGTTGTATCTGCACGGCTTTCGCTCTTCACCGCAGTCGACCAAGGCCCGGCGGTTCCGCGACTGGGTGCATGCGCACCGGCCTGACATCCACTGGTGGTGCCCGCAACTGCCGCCATCGCCGCGTGACGCGATCGCGCTGCTGGCGCAAGGCACGGCCGACTGGCCATTGGCGCGGACCGCTGTGGTCGGCAGTTCGCTTGGCGGCTTCTACGCGACGGTACTGGCTGAGCGCTGGGCGCAGGTTGTGCGCGTCGTGGTGCTGAATCCTGCGGTGCACCCCGATCGCGACCTGGCCGACCGCATCGGTGAGACCACCGCCTGGCACAGCGACGAACGCTTCTTCTTTCGACCCGAATACATCACCGACCTGCGCGACATGAAGCCATCGGCGATCACCCGACCAGACCTCTGCTTCGCGGTCATCGCAAAGGGAGACGAGGTGCTGGACTGGAGAGACATGGCAGCACGCTATGCCAGCTGCCCGATGCTGGTACTCGAAGGCAACGACCACGCGTTGAGCGACTTCGAGGCATCGTTTGCTGCGGTGCGAGACTTCCTGGGTCTGGAAAACCGTTGCGCCTGATCACCAGTTGATCAGGATCATCAACACGGTGCCCCAGATCCAGACATTGAACCAGAAGAGCAATGCCGCGAACGCATACCGCCGGAACAACCGGGCGCGTTTGAGCCACAGATCAATGCCGGTGCCAATGTAGATGGCGAACGACAACAGGCTGATGCCACCCGTCAGCGCGACGATCGAGCCCATCACCCAAGCGAATACCAACATGTCGTCAGACTTTCAGTTCGGGGCGAGGTGCCGCAGTGAAAAAAGGCCGATCACCATGCCGGCGCCAGTTCGGACAGTCCAGCGGGTGCTTTCGATTCGTCGGCGAAGGTGACGATCTCGAACGACTCCTGATCGGCGAGCACGGCCAACACCAGCTTGCTGTTGAGTGCATGGCCGGACTTGAACGCGCTGTAGGCGCCGATCAGCGGGTGCCCGAACACATACAGATCGCCGATCGCGTCGAGGATCTTGTGCTTCACGAACTCGTCCCCGTAGCGCAATCCACCGCTGTTGAGCACCTTGTAATCGTCCACCACCACCACGTTGTCGAGGCTGCCACCCAGGCCCAGCCCGCGCGAACGCATCAACTCCACATCCTTCGTGAAGCCGAAGGTGCGGGCACGCGCGATCTCGCGCTTGTACTGGCCTGAACCCATGTCGAACACCACGTGCTGGCCGGTCTGGTTGACGGCTGGGTGATCGAAGGAAATCTCGAACGTCAACCGATAGCCGTCAAAAGGCTCGAGGCGTGCCCACTTGAGGCTGGAGCCCTCGCCTTCGCGCACTTCCACGGGCTTGCGCAGGCGGAGAAAGCGCTTTGGTACATCCTGCAATTCAATGCCGGCGCTTTGCAGCAGGAACACGAACGACGCGGCCGAGCCATCGAGGATGGGCACCTCTTCTGCGGTGATGTCGACAATCAGGTTGTCGATGCCCAGACCCGCACACGCAGAGAGCAAGTGCTCGACGGTATTGACCTTCGGCGCGCCGGGGTCGCCGCCCGGCGAGAGCGCGGTGGCCATGCGGGTATCGCACACGGACTGGGGGCGAACCGGAATGTCCACCGGCTGAGGCAGATCGACTCGCCTGAACACGATCCCGGTGTCAGGCGGTGCAGGTCGCAAGGTCATTTCGACCCGCTGCCCACCGTGCACACCGACGCCGACCGCGCGGGTCAGGGATTTCAGGGTGCGTTGGGCCAGCATCATTCCATTCTAGAGAGGGCCACCCCCGTGGCCACGCGGTCAGGCTAGGCCTTCGGCCCGCGCCACCCGGGCCGAAGCCGGCGCCCCTCGGGTACAGGGGCGCCGGCGACTGGGGGGCACGCCGTTCAGTCAGCCTGCTTGCGCAGGAAGGCCGGGATCTCGATCTCGTCCATGCCGTTGCTGGCCAGCGCGTCCACCTTGGCTGCTGCCGTGCGGGTACGCCAGACACTCGGTGTGTTCATGCCGCCATAGTCGGGACCGGCTGCGGTGCCCATCGCGCCCACCGGGTGGCCGATCGCGTTGTTCAGGATCGGCAGGTCGTCTGTGCCGGTGCGCCGCATCGGCGCGCTGTGCACCACGCTGATCGGGGCCTGCTGGCGACGCGCCGGGCTCAGGCCGGTGGCGATCACCGTCACGCGCAGCTGGTCGCCCAGGCTTTCGTCGTAGACGGTGCCGAAGATCACATGCGCATCCTCGGCTGCATAGCGGCGGATGGTGTTCATCGCGTTCTTGCTTTCCGACAGCTTCAGCGTGCTGCGGTTGGCAGCGATCAGCACCAGCACACCCTTGGCACCGGACAGATCGATGCCTTCGAGCAGTGGGCAGGCCACGGCCGCGTCCGCTGCCTTGGTCGCACGGTCGGGGCCGCCGGCCTGGGCCGTACCCATCATCGCCTTGCCGGGCTCGCTCATCACCGTCTTGACGTCCTCGAAGTCGACGTTGACCATGCCATGCATGTGGATGATGTCGCTGATGCCACCGACCGCGTTCTTCAGCACGTCGTTGGCCTCGGCGAAAGCCTGGTCCTGCGTCACGTCGTCACCCAGCACTTCGAGCAACTTCTCGTTGAGCACGACGATCAGCGAGTCGACGTTGGCTTCCAGTTCGGACAGACCGACATCGGCCGCCTTCATCCGGCGACCGCCTTCGAAGTCGAAGGGCTTGGTCACGACACCCACAGTCAGGATGCCCATTTCCTTCGCGATGCGCGCGATCACCGGCGCGGCACCCGTGCCGGTGCCGCCGCCCATGCCGGCGGTGATGAACAACATGTTCGAGCCGGCGATGGCCGCACGGATGCGTTCTTCTGCCTCCAGGGCCGCGGCCTTGCCGACATCAGGCTTGGCACCGGCGCCGAGGCCGCTGCTGCCGAGCTGGATCAGCTGGTGTGCGCCGGATCGGTTGAGCGCCTGCGCATCGGTGTTGGCGCAGACGAACTCCACGCCTTGCACGCCCTGCGTGATCATGTGCTCGACCGCGTTGCCGCCGCCGCCGCCGACGCCGATCACCTTGATCTGCGTGCAGAGGTCAAATTCTTCGATCATTTCGATGGCCATGTTGTTCTCCAGTGTGTGCAGTTGCCGTTAAGGGGGGTCAGTTTTTCGGGTCTAGCCAGGTCTTCGTTGTTCGCTGTGGTAATCCGGGCAGAAGCCGTCGTCCGCAGTCTTCGCTTTCAGTAAACCGGGAGGCGCGCGCGAATGCCCGCTCGGCGCGGCGCGGATGTTGTGGTGGTGGCTCGCGGTCATGGTGGCTGCCTCAGAAGTTGCCGAGGAACCAGTCGCGTGCGCGGCCCAGCACCGTCTTCACCGAACCGGCTTGCTGCGCCGCGCGCTGACCGCGCGAGCGCGCAAGCCGGCCTTCCTCGAGCAGGCCCATCACGGTGGCCGATCGGGTGTTGGCCATCATGTCCTGCAGCGCGCCGTGGTACAGCGGGATGCCCTTGCGCACGGGCTTCAGGAAAATGTCCTCGCCGAGCTCGACCATGCCAGGCATCACTGCCGCGCCGCCGCAGATCACGATGCCCGAGGACAGCAGCTCTTCATAACCGGACTCGCGGATCACCTGGTGCACCAGGGAATAGATCTCCTCGATGCGCGGCTCGATCACGCCGGCCAGCGCCTGCCGGCTCAGCATGCGCGGCGGGCGATCACCGAGGCCCGGCACTTCGAGCTGGTCGCTTGGATCGGCCAGCAACTGCTTGGCCACACCAAACTCGACCTTGATCTCTTCGGCGTCCTTGGTCGGCGTGCGCAACGCCATGGCAATGTCGCTGGTGATCAGGTCGCCTGCGATCGGGATCACCGCGGTGTGGCGGATCGCGCCGTCGGTGAAGATCGCCACATCGGTGGTGCCGGCACCGATGTCGACCAGCGCCACGCCCAGGTCCTTCTCGTCTTCGGTCAGTACCGCGTGGCTGCTGGCGCTGGGGTTGAGCACCAGCATGTCGACCTCGAGCCCGCAGCGGCGAACGCACTTGATGATGTTCTCGGCCGCGCTCTGCGCGCCGGTGACGATGTGGACCTTGACTTCGAGGCGTCCGCCGCTCATGCCGATCGGCTCCTTCACCTCGTGGCCGTCGATGACGAACTCCTGAGGCTCGACGAGCAGCAGCCGCTGGTCGTTCGGGATGTTGATCGCCTTCGCGGTCTCGACCACCCGCGCCACATCGACCGGCGTCACTTCCTTGTCGCGCACGATCACCATGCCGGTGGAGTTCTGGCCACGGATGTGGCTGCCGGTGATGCCGGTATAGACGCGGGTGATCTTGCAGTCGGCCATCATTTCGGCCTCTTTCAGCGCCTGCTGGATGCTCTGGACTGTTGCGTCGATGTTCACGACCACGCCGCGCTTGAGCCCATGTGCCGGTGCGCTGCCGAGTCCGGCCACACGCAACTCGCCATCGGGCAGCATTTCGGCCACAACCACCATCACCTTTGCGGTGCCGATGTCGAGACCGACCACCAGATCTTTCAGTTCCTTGGCCATCCGTTCCTCTCGCTCAATTCCTGTTCACAGCGCCCGGCGCAGCCACCGTCGTGATGCCTCGCAGCCGCAGGGCGTAACCATCACGGTGGCGCAGATCGGCGTAGACCACCGGCGCCTGAAACTGCTGCGTCAGCTGCGTCACCGTGGAAACAAAGTGATCGGCGCGCACCAGCACCTCGTCGTCGCCACCACGACCGAGCTCGACCTTCGCACCGGTATCGAGCTCGACCGACCAGGAGGCGCGACCCGAGAGCCGCAGCGTGTCGATGTGGCTGCCCTGCCGGGCGAACACCGCCTGCAAGCGCGTCAGCATGGACAACATCGCGGCCGAACTGCCGTCAGGTCCCTGGAGCGTCGGCAGGCTGTCGCCTTCAACGTCGCCGAGATTGGCCTCGAACACCTCCCCCTGGGCGTTGACCAGCTGCTCGGCGGTGCCGTTGTCATCGGCTTCGCGCCAGAAGGCGACAGGCCGGTGCTCCTCGAGCCGCACCGCAAGCCTGTTCGGCCAGACGCGCTGCACCACCGCATGCCGCACCCACGGCACGGTCTCGAAAGCATGCCGCGCGGCCTGCAGGTCGATGGTGAAGAAATCACCCCGCAGTTGCGGTACCGCGTTGACACGGATCGTCGCCACACTGTTGCGCGTCAGGTCGCCTTCCACCTGGATTGAACGCAGGGAGAAAGCCGGCTGGCGAGACAGCAAATGCACCGCCAGCGCGGCAAGCACCAGCACCGCCAAACCATACAGGCCGTTTGCTGTCAGCCGCATCCACCGCACATCGGCCGGCAGCGAATCGCGCGCTGGGCGAGCAGCGGTGGGTGGGCGAATGAAGGTCGTGGTGGCCATGCGGAGTTGAGCGTCAGGCGGCCGGAGCAGGCGGGGCCAGTGCCACCGGGGGCTGTGCATCGAGGCGGGCGAGGCTCACGATCAACAGGCAGAGCTGCGCGTAGTCGATGCCCACTGCACGCGCGGACATCGGCACCAGCGAATGCGTCGTCATGCCGGGCGAGGTGTTCATCTCCAGCAGGAAGGGCTGGCGGTCGGACGCACGGATCATCAGATCGGCACGACCCCAGCCGCGACATCCGAGCGCAAGGTACGACGCAACGGCAAGACGCTGGATCTCGCGCTCCTCGGCTTCCGGCAGGCCGCTCGGGCAGAGGTACTGCACAACGTCGGTGAAGTACTTGTTCTGGTAGTCGTAAGCACCTTCGGGCGCACGGATCCGGATCACCGGCAGCGCCTGCACATTGGCCCCCTCACCCAGCACCGGGCAGGTCACTTCCTCGCCGGCAATGAACTCCTCGCACAGCACGTCGGCGTCGTAGCGCGCGGCGAGCGTCACAGCCTCGGCGATCTGACCGGCGATCTGCACCTTGGTAACACCGATCGACGAGCCTTCGCGCGGCGGCTTGACGATCAACGGCAAGCCGATCTGCGTCGGCACGGCCTGCATCTGTTCGGCCGAATGCTCCCCTGGCGCCAGGCAGACATGGCGCGGGGTCGGCAGGCCTTCCGCCAGCCAGATGCGCTTGGTCATCACCTTGTCCATCGCCACGGCAGACGCCATCACGCCAGACCCGGTGTAGGGAATGCCCAGCAGTTCGAGCGCGCCCTGCACCGTGCCGTCCTCGCCGTGGCGGCCATGGAGCGCAATGAAGCAGCGATCGATGCCGAGTTTCTTCAGCTCAGCCAGATCACGCTGCGCCGGATCGAAACCCTGCGCGTCGACGCCCAGTGACTGCAGCGCGGCCAGCACGCCGCTGCCGGACATCAGCGAAATGTCGCGCTCGGCCGAGGTGCCGCCCAGGAGCACGGCGACTTTTCCCAAGTCCTGCACGGCGACTTTGCCCAGCGCTTTTGGATCAACGCTCATCGGATGGCCTCCGCCGTTGCAGTTGCGAGAACATCCTCTCGACTCCGCAGCTCCAGCACCTGCGCCGGCACCTGGCCGATCGAGCCCGCACCCATGGAGACCAGCACATCGCCCGCGCGAGCGTGGTCCATGATGGCCTGCGGCAGCATGGTGATGTCGTCAACGAACACGGGATCCACCTTGCCCGCCACGCGCAGGGCGCGCGCCAGCGCACGGCCGTCGGCGGCAACGATGGGCGCTTCACCGGCGGCATAGACCTCGGCCAGCAGCACCGCGTCGGCACTGCCGATCACCTTGACGAAATCCTCGAAGCAGTCGCGGGTACGGGTGTAGCGATGCGGCTGGAAGGCCAGCACCAGCCGCCGTCCAGGGAATGCACCGCGTGCCGCTGCCAACGTGGCCGCCATCTCGACTGGGTGGTGGCCGTAGTCGTCGATCAGCGTGAAGCTGCCGGGCGTGCCGTCCGCAGCGGTCACCGGCACCTCGCCATAGCGCTGGAATCGACGGTCAACGCCCCTGAACTCGGCCAGTCCGCGCACCATCGCGGGGTCTGGCAGCTCCAGCTCGGTGGCCACCGCGATCGCGGCCAGCGCGTTCAGCACGTTGTGATCACCTGGCAGGTTCAGCGTCACCTCGAGGTCGGGCATCGCCGTGCCATTGCGCCGCTGAACGGTGAAGTGCATGCGCCCGGCCCGTGCCTGGACGTCGACCGCCCGGACCATCGCGTCAGCCCCGAAACCGTAGGTGACGACCGGTCGCGACAGCATCGGCATGATCGAACGCACGCCAGGGTCATCGCAGCAGACGATGGCCGCGCCGTAGAACGGCATGCGGTGGACAAACTCGACGAACGCCTGCTTGAGCCGACCGAGGTCGTGCCCGTAGGTGTCCATGTGGTCGGCATCGATGTTGGTGACGACCGCCATCACTGGCAGGAGGTTCAGGAACGAGGCATCAGACTCATCGGCCTCGACGACGATGTGGTCGCCTGAACCCAACCGCGAGTTGGCACCCGCGGCATTGAGCCGCCCACCGATCACGAAGGTCGGATCGAGTCCAGCCTCGGCGAGCACGCTGGTGACCAGGCTGGTGGTGGTGGTCTTGCCGTGCGTGCCAGCGATCGCGATGCCTCTCTTCAGCCGCATCAGTTCGGCCAGCATCACCGCACGCGGCACCACCGGAACCCGCTTGGCGCGTGCGGCGATGACCTCGGGGTTGTCGGCCTTCACCGCGGTCGAGGTGACCACTGCGTCTGCGCCTTCGATGTTCGACGCGTCATGGCCGACCGAGACCCGGATGCCGAGGCTGGCCAGTCGACGCGAGGTGGCGCTGTCGCTTTGGTCTGACCCCGACACACCGTATCCGAGGTTGTGCAGGATCTCGGCGATGCCGCTCATGCCGGCACCACCCACGCCGACGAAATGAATGCGCTTGACAGCGTGCTTCATGCCGCCCTCCCGTCGGGCCGTCCCAAGAGACGGCAGCGCCCCCCTGGGGGGCAGTGCAGTCGCGAAGCGACAAGCGTGGGGGCTCTCATGTCAACACCAGCCCTTCGAGTTCATCAGCGACTCGCGACGCGGCTTTCGGCCTGGCCAGTGCGCGCGCCTTCATCGCCATCGCCAGCAGCGACTCGCGGGTCAGCCCGGCCAGCACATCGGCCAGATGCCGCGGCGTCAGCTCGCTTTGCGGCAGCTGCACCGCCGCGCCTTGCGCGGCCATCCACTGCGCGTTGTCGCGCTGGTGCGAGGTGGTGCTGACCACCAGCGGCACCAGCACACTGGCGACACCTGCAGCGCACAGCTCGCTGACCGTGATCGCACCCGCGCGGCACACGATCACGTCGCACTCGGCCAGCCGCTGCGCCATGTTGTCGATGAAGGGCAGCACTTCGGCCTGTATGGCGGCCTGCGCGTAATCGGCCTGCACCGTCGCTGCATGCGCCGCGCCGGTCTGGTGGGTCACCTGAGGCCGCTGGACAGAAGGCATCAGGGCCAGCGCCTCCGGAATGCAACGGTTCAACACCGAAGCGCCGAGGCTGCCGCCGACAACCAGCAGCCGCAAAGGCCCGGTGCGGCCCACGAACCGTGTCGAGGGTGTGGGCAGCGCCTCGATCTCTGAACGCACCGGGTTGCCAGTGACCACGCCGCGCCGTGTGTCGCGCGCCGCCGGGCCGTCGAAACCGAAAGCAACACGGTCGGCCACCGGCAGCAGCGATCGGTTGCTGAGCAGCAATGCGGCGTCGGCATTGACCAGCATCAGCGGCCGGCGCAGCAAGGCAGCCATCAAACCGGCGGGGAAACACAGGTAGCCGCCCATGCCAATCACGATCTGCGCGTGCCGGCGGCGGATGATGGCGGCGCAGGACCAGAAGGCGGCGAGCAGTCGAAAGCTCCCGGCCAGCGTGTGCAGCCAGCCTTTGCCGCGCACGCCGGTGAACGTGACCGTGTCGAGCGGAATGCCGTTCGGCGGAACCAGCTTGTTTTCCATGCCGGTGGTCGTGCCCAGCCAGCTGACCGTCCAGCCGCGCTGCTGCATTTCCTTCGCCACGGCGAGGCCGGGCATGACGTGACCGCCGGTGCCGGCGGCGACGACGAGCAGGTGTTTGCTTGAGGTCATGAGTGACCTCCTGGGCTTTGTTCTTCTACTGCGTAGGGCTTTTGGTGTGCGGTGCACCGCGCCGGGTCTCGGCCCGGCTGCCGAGTAACTTTCATTTGCGGGCCCAAATGAAAGTCACCAAAGCAAAGGGCCTCGAACACCAGCCATTTGACTGTCGCGCTGCGGACAGAGGTGGACCGCATAGTCTCTGGCACAAGAACTCCCACCGAGGACCTGACTTGCTGGTTGTTCTTGTGGCAGAGCCGTTGAAGGCAACCTTTAGCCGAAGCGAACCGGCCAAATGGCTGGTGTTCGGGCCCTCTTTTTTGGTTACTTTTTTCTGGGCCAGCAGAAAAAAGTGACTCGCCTGCCGGGGCGAACACCCGGCGCGGTATCGCCCGACGGCGCGCTGCTGCGAAAAGCAAAAAGGTCTTCATGCCCGCCCTCCCCGCATCAACTGCCGATTCTCGACATCAACCCGCGCCACGATGGCCAAGGCAATCATGTTCATCAGGATCGCCGAGCCGCCATAGCTCATCAGAGGGAGGGTCAGCCCCTTGGTGGGCAGTACGCCCAGATTCACACCCATGTTGATGAAGGCCTGGCCGCCCATCCACAGGCCGATGCCCTGCGCATACAGACCCGCGTACACCCGGTCGAGTGCGATCGCCTGGCGGCCGATATAGAACAGCCGGCGCGACAGCCAGAAGAAGGCGACGATGACGCAGGCAACACCGACCAGGCCGAGTTCCTCGCCGATCACCGCGAGCAGGAAGTCGGTGTGCGCCTCGGGCAGGTAGTGCAGCTTCTCGACGCTTGCGCCCAGACCCTGGCCGAAGATTTCGCCGCGCCCGAAGGCGATCAGCGAATGCGAGAGTTGATAGGCCTTGCCCAGGGTGTACTTCTCGTCCCAAGGGTCCAGGTACGCGAAGATGCGTTCGCGCCGCCACTCGCTCAGCGTGATCATCAGCACGAAGGCGCCGATCAGCACGGCGGTGATCAGCAGGAACATCCGGCCGTTGACGCCACCCAGGAACAGGATGCCCATCGCGATCGTCGCGATGACCAGGAAGGCGCCCATGTCCGGCTCGGCCAGCAGCAGCAGACCGACGACCGCCACCGCGAAGGCCATCGGCAGCACCGCCTGCCAGAAGTTCTCGCGTGCATCCATCTTGCGCACCATGTAGCCGGCGGCATACATCGCCATTGCCAGCTTGGCCAGTTCAGACGGCTGGAAGGTCATGAAGCCCAAAGGCAACCAGCGCCGCGCGCCTTTGACGCCCGAGCCGCTGACGGCCGGAATCAGCACCACCACGAGCAGAAACAGGGCCGCGACAAAGATCCAGGGCGCCGCCGCCTCCCAGACACTGACGGGCACCTGCACGACGATCAGCGCAGCCACGCAGGCGATGCACAGCGACAGCACATGTCGTGACAGGAAGTAGGTCGGTGTGTAGAACGAGAAGCGAGGGTTGTCTGACATCGCGATCGATGCGCTGTAGACCATCACGACCCCCAGCGCCAGCAGCCCCACGACCACGCACAGGAGCGCCTGATCGAATGCCAGCACGCGCGTCGGGCTGCCCGAAGTCACATTGATCCAGTCGCGCACTGGCAGCGCACCGCCTTCGGACGCATCGCGCGGCCACAGACCCGCCACACGCGCCTTCACTGCATCGAAGCGCAGGGCTTGCAGCACGCCACGCACCGGTCGACCCGCCGCGCTCATGCCGCCACCCCCGCATCGGCTGCGATCGCCCGCACTTCATCGACGAATACTTCGGCGCGGTGGGCATAGTTGCGGAACATGTCGAGGCTGGCGCAGGCCGGGCTCAGCAGCACCGCATCGCCCTGGCGAGCTTGCTCGAACGACCAGCGCGTGGCGGCCTCGAGCGTGGCATGGCGCCGCATCGTCAGTGCGTCGATCGACGCAAGCGCTGCCTCGATCAGCGCCGCATCGCGGCCCAGCGTCGCCACCGCGCGCGCATGGCGTCGCACCGGTTCGGTCAGCGGAGAGAAGTCCTGGCCCTTGCCGTCTCCGCCCAGGATCACGACCAGCTTCGACGGCGCTCGGTCAGCGCCCAGGCCGTCCAGTGCCGCGACGGTCGCGCCGACGTTGGTGCCCTTGCTGTCGTCGTAGGCGTCGACGCCATCGATGGTCGCCACGTAAGCGACACGGTGCGGCTCGCCGGCGTAGTCGCGCAGGCCGTGCAGCATCGGCGCCAACGGGCAGCCGATCGCCGTGGCCAGCGCCAGCGCAGCCAGCGCGTTGGCGGCGTTGTGCCGTCCGCGCACCCGCAATGCATCGGCGGGCATCAGTCGCTGGATGTGCAGTTCTTCGGATTCGACCACGCTACCCGCTCGCAGCCGCTTGCGCGGAAAGCTGTCGTCGGCTTCGAGCGCTCGCACCAGCCAGGCCATGCCGTTCTCGGTGATCAGCCCGAAGTCGCCCGGGTGCTGCGGCGCATCGAGCCCGAAGCACACGATGGTGCGCGGCACCACGGCCGGCGGACGGGCTTTCGCGCTCGCCTTGGCAGCAGGTGCTTGCGGTTGTGCGGCCTGCGCCAGTGCGACGACGCGGGCATCGTCGCGGTTGACCACCATCACTGCCTCGCGGCCCCAGATGCGCGACTTGGCCTCGGCGTAGTGGGCCATCGACCCGTGCCAGTCGAGGTGGTCTTCGGTGATGTTGAGCACCGCTGCCGCATCCGGTTCGAATCCGCGGACACCATCGAGCTGGAAGCTGCTGAGTTCGAGCACCCAGACTTGCGGCAAGGCCTCAGGCTCGCCGTCAAGCGCATCGGCCAGCGTCTGCAGCATCGTCGGGCCGATGTTGCCGGCGACTGCGACACGCTGGCCCGCGCGCTCGACCAGCAACGCCGTCATCGCGGTGGTCGTGGTCTTGCCATTGGTGCCGGTGATGGCCAGCACCTTCGGTGCGTAGCCACGCTCGGCCTTCAGATCGGCCAATGCGCGTGCGAACAGATCAAGCTCACCTTGCATCAAGACGCCCTGCTCGATGGCAGTGTTCAGCGGTGCGGCGATGCGCGCGTCGGTCGGCGACAGCCCCGGGCTCTTCAACACCAGTTGCGCACCATCGAATGCGTCAGGGTTCAGTTCACCCTTCAGCAGCAGCGCCTGCGGCACCTGTGCGGCCAGCATCGCGGCCTGCGGCGGCGATTCGCGCGAATCCCAGACACGCACCGCCGCGCCGCAGCGCGCGCTCCAGCGCGCCATCGCGAGACCGGAGTCACCCAGACCCAGCACCAGCACCGTGAGACCTTGGAGATGCTTCATCGTTGCACCTCGCTCACCGCAGCTTCAGGCTGGCCAGCCCGACCAGGCACAGCAGCATCGTGATGATCCAGAAGCGCACGACGACCTGCGTTTCCTTCCAGCCCGACTTCTCGAAATGGTGGTGCAGCGGTGCCATCTTCAGGATGCGCTGACCGGTGCCATAGCGCTTGCGGGTGTATTTGAACCAGCTCACCTGCAGCATCACCGACAGCGCTTCAACGACGAACACGCCTCCCATGATGCCGAGCACGATCTCCTGGCGCGTGATGACCGCGATGGTGCCCAGCGCACCGCCCAGCGCCAGCGCGCCGACGTCACCCATGAACACCTGAGCGGGGTGCGCGTTGAACCACAGAAAGGCGAGCCCCGCGCCAGCCGTCGCCGCGCAGAACACCAGCAGTTCGCCGCTGCCCGGGATGTGCGGGAACAGCAGGTACTTGCTGAAGTAGGCGTTGCCAGTGACGTAAGCGAACACACCCAGTGCCGAAGCCACCAGCACCACCGGCATGATCGCCAGACCATCGAGGCCATCGGTGAGGTTCACCGCATTGCTGGCGCCGACGATGACAAACCAGGTCAGCGCAATGAAGCCGTAGACGCCCAGCGGATAGCTGATGGTCTTGAAGAAGGGCACGATCAGGTCGGCTGCAGGTGGCAGGTCATTCGAGAAGCCGCTCTGCACCCAGCGCAGGAACAGTTCGAACACGCGCAGGTTCGAGGTCTCGCTGACGCTGAACGCCAGGTAGAACGCCGCCACCAGCCCGATCAGGGTCTGCCAGAAGAACTTGTCGCGCGAGCGCATGCCCTCCGGGTTCTTGTCGACCACCTTGCGCCAGTCGTCGGCCCAACCGATCGCGCCGAAGCCCAGCGTCACCAGCAGCACGATCCAGACGAAGCGATTCGACCAGTCGAACCACAACAGCGTGGACACGGTGATGCCGATCAGGATCAGCACGCCGCCCATCGTCGGCGTGCCCGACTTGACGATGTGCTGCTGAACGCCGTATTCACGGATGGGCTGACCGATCTTCAGCGCCGTCAGGCGGCGAATGACCCAGGGGCCGAAGGCCAGGCCGATCAGCAGCGCCGTCATCGCGGCCATCACCGCGCGGAAGGTGATGTACTGGAACACGCGGAAGTAGCCGAACTCCGGCGACAGCGTCTGCAGCCAACCCGCGAGGCTAAGCAGCATGGGCAGCCCCGGTCGGTGCGACAGACACCGCAGAAGACGCCGACTTCAGCGCGGCGACCACTCGCTCCATCTTCATGAAACGCGAACCCTTGACCAGCACCGAAGCGGCGGCTGGCGCCTCGGGCAATGCGGCCAGCAGCGCCTCGACTGACTCGAAATGACGGGCCGCAGCGCCGTACGATGCGGCCGCGTGCACACACAGCGGACCGGCGGTCCACAGTGATTCGACGCCCGCGCTGCGCGCAAAGGCGCCCACTTCCTGGTGAAACGCAGCGCCTTGGTCGCCGACCTCGCCCATGTCGCCGAGCACCAGCCAGCGCGGCGCGGGCAGACCGGCAAGCACCTCGATCGCGGCACACACCGAGTCGGGATTGGCGTTGTAGCTGTCATCGACCACGGTGACACGCCGGCCCCCACGCTCGAAGCTGCTGGCCTGCGAACGGCCCTTGACGGCAGTGAAGGCTTCGAGGCCGCGGACGATCGCCACCAGCGGGCAACCGGCAGCCAGTGCGCAAGCGGTGGCCGCCAGCGCGTTCTTGACGTTGTGCTGACCGGCGATGTGCAGTGCCAGTGTCGCCTCGCCGGCGGGGGTGTGGAGCAAGACCTTCCAGTGGTCACCTGACCACTGGGCCTGCGCGGTGACATCGGCTGCAGCCACCGCGCCCAGCGCAAAGGTGATCACGCGGCGCTCTCCGGCCAATGCGCGCCACAGCGGCGCATGAACCTCGTCGGCCGGAAAGACTGCCACCCCGTCAGCCGCGAGCGACGCGATCACGCTGCCGTTCTCGCGCGCCACCGCCTCGACGCTGGCCATGAACTCCTGGTGCTCGCGCTGGGCGTTGTTGACCAGCGCAACGGTCGGTGCTGCCATCGCGGCCAGCTGTGCGATCTCGCCCGGGTGGTTCATGCCGAGTTCGACCACGGCGGCCCGATGCTGACCGGGTCGAAGTCGCAGCAAGGTCAGCGGCACGCCGATGTCGTTGTTGAAATTGCCCTCGGTCGAGAACGCGCCCTCGCCCTGCCAGGCCCGCAGGATGGCCGCGATCATCTGCGTCACCGTGGTCTTGCCGTTGCTGCCAGTGACGGCGATCAGCGGCAACTCGACGCCACGCCGCCAGCCAGCGGCCAGGGTGCCGAGCGCGGCGCGTGTGTCCGCCACTTCCAGACCGGGCAAACCCGCCTCGGCAAGACCCCGCTCGACCAGCGCGGCCACTGCGCCCGAGGCCCGAGCCTGCGCCAGGAACTCATGCGCATCGAAGCGCTCACCCCGCAGCGCAACGAACAGATCGCCCGCACGCAGGCTGCGGGTGTCGCTGTGGACCCGCAGCACCGGTGTGGTGGCATCACCGACCCGGCGCGAATCTGGCAGCAGCGCTTGTGCTTGCGCCAGCGTCATCATGCGGCGACTCCCGCGGCTACTCTCGCCTGAAGGGCCGTGCGGGCCTCGGCGACATCATCGAACGGATGCCGGACCCCGGCGATCTCCTGGTAGTCCTCATGGCCCTTGCCGGCGATGAGCACCACATCGCTCGGCTGCGCCTGATGGATCGCCCAGGCGATGGCCTCGCGACGGTCTTCAATGATCTGTGGTGCAGGCCGCTCGGCCATGCCAGCGACGATGGCGCCAATGATCGCGCCGGGCACCTCGCCACGTGGGTTGTCGCTGGTGACAACCGTCCACTGCGCGTGACGCTGCGCCATCGCACCCATCAGCGGTCGTTTGCTGCTGTCGCGGTTGCCACCGCAGCCGAAGACGCACCACAGTGCACCGCCACGGCTTGCAGCCAGGGGCGCAAGCGCACGCAAGGCCTTCTCCAGCGCATCCGGCGTGTGGGCGTAGTCCACCAGCACTTCGGGCTGTGCGGCCGAACTCGCCACTCGCTGCATGCGACCTGGCACCGATGTCAGCAAGGTGCAGGCGCGTGCCGCGTCGGACAGTGTCACGCCCAGAGCGCGCAGCGTGGCGACCACCGCCAGCAGATTGGAGACGTTGTAGTCGCCGAGCAACCCGCTGCGCAGCGACACCGGCGGTGCCCCCGCCTCAACCAATTCAAACGCGAGCCCATCGCCCAGATAGTGGATGTCACGCGCGCGCAACCGCGCCGGGGCGTCAGTGGTCGCGGCATAGGTCCACAGATCGGGCGCGGTGTCGGTCAGCCGTTCCTGCAGCAGCAGGCCATGGGTGTCATCGACGTTCAGCACCGCTGCCCGCAGCCCCGGCCAGTCGAACAGCCCGACCTTGGCCTGCCAATAGGCTTCCATCGAGCCGTGGAAATCGAGGTGGTCCTGTGAGAAATTGGTGAACACCGCCACATCGATGTGTGTGCCCGACAGCCGCTCCTCGACCAGGCCGATCGACGAGGCTTCAATGGCGCAGGCGGCGAAGCCCTCGTCGGCAAATCGCTTGAAGGCGCGCTGCAGCGTGACCGGGTCCGGCGTGGTCAAGCCCGTGGGCACCAGTGCCACCGCGCCTTCGGGGCCTGGCACCGCACCCACCCCGAGCGTGCCGACCATGCCGCAACGCCGGCCCAGCGCCGACAAGGCCTGCGCTGTCCACCAGGCCGTCGACGTCTTGCCGTTGGTGCCCGTGATGGCGATCACCGACAGACGCTCGCTGGGCGCACCGAAGAACGCGCTGGCCAGAGGGCCAGCGTTGGCCTTCAGGCCATCCATGGCCGCGATGCGCAGGTCATCGAAACCCATCACCTCCGCGCCATCGGCCTCGATCACACAGGCCGCAGCGCCCGCCGTCAGCGCTGGCTTGACGTGCTGCCGGCCATCGTGCACGAGACCGGGCCAGGCAATGAAGGCATCGCCAGGTTCGAGCCGGCGGCTGTCAGTCACCAGGCCACGTGCACCCCGACGCACCAGCCAGGACAGCGCCGCAGGGACCGAGCCAAGTTGCTGCAGCGCCATCAGAAGCTCTCGTCTTCCGCTGGCGCATTGCGCGCGACGATCTGTGTCTTCACATCGAGGTCAGGTGGCACTCCCAGCATGCGCAAGGTGTGCTGCACCAGGTCGCTGAAGACCGGTGCGGCCACCTCGCCGCCGTACCACTTGCCAGCGGTGGGTTCATCCACCATCACGGCGACGATGATGCGCGGGTCCTTGATCGGCGAAAGTCCGACGAACCACGAGCGGTATTTCTTCGTGTCGTAGCCCTTGCCCGCGTGCGCATAGGCGGTGCCCGACTTGCCGCCGACCGAGTAGCCGGGTGTCTGCGCCTTCGGTGCGGTGCCGCCGGGACCGGCGGCCAGGCTCAGCATCTGCCGCATCGTCTGAGCCGTCTGCGGCGAAATGACCCGCACGCCACCGACCTTGGCGGCACCTTCGGGGCTGTCGCTCTTCATCATCGTCACCGGGATGTACTCACCGTCGTGTGCGAACACGGTGTAGGCATGGGCGATCTGGAACAGCGAGGCCGACAAGCCGTAGCCATAGCTCATCGTGGCGCGGGTGATCTCGTCGAGTTGCTTCTGCGACTTCAGACGCCCGCCGACCACCCCGGGAAATCCGATCTGTGGCTTCTGCCCGAATCCGACGCTGGCGTACAGATCCCACATCTCGCGTGGCTGGAACATCAGGCCCATCCGGATGGCACCGATGTTGCTGGACTTCTGGATCACCTCGGACACCGTCATGTCGCCATGCGGATGGGTGTCACGTACGGTGAAGGGCCCCAGCGACATGCGACCTGGTGCGGTGTGAATCACGGTGTCAGGCTTGACACGGCCAGTCTCCAAGGCCCACGCCGCAATCAGCGGCTTGACGGTCGAGCCCGGCTCGAACGTGTCGGTGAGCGCACGGTTGCGTAACTGGTTGCCGCTGAGGTTGCGGCGGTCCGACGGCGCATAGCTCGGGTAGTTGGCCAATGCCAGCACCTCGCCGGACTGCGCGTCGAGCACGACCACACTGCCCGCCTTGGCCTTGTTCTCCATCACGGCGTCCCGCAGGCGCCGATAGGCGAAATACTGCAGCTTCGAGTCGATCGACAACTGGATGTCTCGGCCATCGACCGCTGCCACGCTGTCGCCGATGTCCTCCACGACGCGGCCAATGCGGTCCTTGATGACGCGCCGGCTGCCGTTGCGCCCCACGAGGTCCTTCTGGAACGCGAGTTCGATGCCTTCCTGCCCGCGGTCTTCGATGTTGGTGAAGCCGACCACATGCGCAGCCGCCTCGCCTTCAGGGTACTGTCGCCGGAATTCGCGCACCTGATGGATCCCCGGCAAGCCGAGGGAAAGCACGTCCTTGGCCAGGGTGTCATCGACCTGCCGGCGCAGCCAGACAAAGTTCGCGCTGCCGTCGAGTCGGTCTTCCAGCTGTGCGGGCGACATGCCCAGCAGGCGGGCCAGACGAGCCCGTTCTGACGGATCTGCCTTGAAGTCCTTCGGGATCGCCCACAGCGACGGCGCCGGAACGCTGGCCGCCATCAGTTGACCATTGCGGTCGAGGATGCGACCACGGCTGGCCGACAGATCCAGCGTGCGGGCGTAGCGGATCTCGCCCTGCTTCTGATAGAAATCCGTGCCGATCGCCTGCACATAAACCGCACGACCCAGCAGCACCAGAAATCCCAGACCGACCATCGCCACCAACAGCTTGGAGCGAGAGGCCGGCGTGCGCGACGCGAGCAATGGGCTGCTCGCGTAGTTCAGGCCACGCGCACTGGCCGCAGCCCGCGTCGTGGAGCGCTCCGGACGGCGGCCGCTGCTCATGGGCGTCCTTGCGAGGCAGTGGGCGCTGCCGACACGACCACCTGCTTCATGATGGCCGAGGTGGCCGGCACCATGAGCAGCTTGTCGCGCGCGGTCTTGTCGATGCGGGCCGGCGTGGCCTGAGCCTGCTGCTCGGCCTGCAGGCGGCCATGCTCGGTTTCCAGCTGACGCTGCTCGGTGCGCGCGCGATCAAGTGCGGCATACAGGCGCCGCTCGTCATACGACACGCGCACCAGGTAGACGCTGCTCGCCAGCAGCGCCAACAGCAGGAGCAGGTTCAGGCGCGTCACCGCTTGCCCCCCATCGAAGCGGCAGCAGGAGCGGGCGCGTCGGTGCGCTCGGCTATCCGCATCACCGCTGACCTGGCACGCGGGTTGGCACGCAGCTCGGTCTCGCCGGGTTTGACGCGACCGAGCGCACGCAAACGCATCGCCACTTCCGGCGCGAATGGCGCACGTCGATCGAACACCGCCTTGCTTTCACGCGCGATGAAGGTCTTGACGATGCGGTCTTCGAGCGAGTGGAAGCTGATCACCACCAGCCGGCCGCCCGGCGCCAGCAGATCCAGAGCGGCGTTCAGGCCTTGTTCGAGCTCCTCAAGCTCGGCATTGACAAAAATCCGAAGCGCCTGAAATGTGCGCGTTGCAGGGTTCTGGCCCGGCTCGCGGGTTTTGACCGCACCAGCCACGACTTCGGAAAGTTCCCTTGTGGTTCGAACTGGGTTCCCGCTTTCGCGCCGAGCAACAAGCGCCTTTGCAACCTGTACAGCAAACCGTTCTTCCCCATAGTCACGAATCACCTCCGCAATGTGGCGCTCGTCGGCGCGGGCCAGAAAGTCCGCGGCGCTTTCGCCCCGGGTCGTGTCCATCCGCATGTCCAGCGGGCCGTCGAAGCGGAAGCTGAAACCGCGTTCGGGCGTGTCGATTTGTGGCGACGACACGCCCAGGTCCAGCAGCAGGCCGTCGATGCGTGTGACTCCAGCCGCAGCCAAGGTAGGCACGAGCTGGCCGAAGCTGGTGTGGTGGATCGAGAAGCGCGGGTCGGCCAGTCCGGGATCGGCAGCAGCGGCCGCAACCGCCTGCGGGTCACGGTCGATGGCGATCACGCGAGCACGTTCGCCGAGGCGCTGCAACAGGGCCCGTGTATGGCCGCCGCGCCCAAAGGTGCCGTCAACGTAGGTGCCGTTCAGCACCCCATCGGCCTCGTCGGACACATCACCCAGCAAGGCATCGACGGCCTCGCCCAGCAAGACGGTGATGTGCGCGGTGGCGAGCACGGGAGCGTTCATCGACAACCCGTTCAGAACGTGAAGCCCTTGAGCGAGTCCGGCATGTCGCCTTGGACCACCTCAGCCTCGTGGGCGGCATGCCGCGCGGCATCCCACAGCTCCAGGTGGTTGCCCATGCCGATCAGCATCACCTCGCGGTCCAGGCCGGCCGACTTGCGCAGCTCTGGCGCGATCAGCACGCGCGACGAGGCATCGATCTCGACATCCATCGCGTTGCCGAGGAACACCCGCTTCCAGCGCACGGCCTCCATCGGCAAGGCATTGATCCGGTCGCGGAACGCTTCCCAGGTCGGGCGAGGGAACACCATCAGCGGGCCGTCAGGGTGCCTGGTGATGGTGAGCTGGGTCAGCTCCATCTCCCGCAATACGGTGAGGTGGCGTGCGGGCATGGTCAACCGGCCCTTGGTATCCAAGGTCAGCGACGCGGGTCCCTGAAACACCAGATTTGCCACAAAAACCCAGAAAAGTGCACCAACTTCCACTGTAGCGCATCGGATCCGCCTGGGTCAACGCGGATACAAAATAAATCCAATCAAATCAACGACTTAGCCGATGTTTCAAAACGTCGGAACGAAAGTTCCTTCAAAAACAAGCAGTTGAAGATGTCTTTGAAAGTGATGCATGAGAAATCACGCACCACGACCTTCGCGGCGGCGCCGAAGGCTTCGAATCAGCGCGGTGATACGCCGATCAGCCACAGATGCAGCACACCGAGGAAGGCTGCATATAAACCCAGTCCTGCCACGACCGCGATCGCGTCGTTGAAGCGGCTGGGTGGGGCGGTGGTGGCACGACCCGCGGCCGGCGCGATCGGACGCCGCTTGAGCGAAATGCGGTCGGCAACCGCCCAGGCGAGGAATGCGCCAAAGAGCAGCGTCGAGGCCAAGGTGCCATTGGCCAGCAGATGGGCCAGCGCCCACAACTTGACGGCGACCAGCATGGGGTGCTTGGTCACGGCAGAGATGCGGCCGGGGAGCTTGGAGGCGAGCAGCAGCGGGAACACCGGCAGCATCAGTGTCCAGGCGATGTGGCGCAGGAATGCCGGCGGCTCATAGAGCACGACCGGGGCGGCACGGGCGATGCCATAGCCGTGCACGATCAGCGCGAAACCAATCAGCGACAGCAGCGCATAGCCACCCTTCCAAACCGCCTCACCGCGCGAGGCGAACTGGGCGTTGCGCCATGCGGGCGCGAAGATCGACGTGGAGTGCACGCCCAGAAAGATCAACAGACCCACCAACAGCGTCGACATGGCTCACTCCTGCGCAAAGCGCGCAGTGTAGAAGCCCGTCAAACCTGCCCATGCGCTCAGGCGATCCGGGCGAGCGCGCGCTCCTGCGGCGACAGTGCCTTGAGACGCCCACGGGGGGCCGTCACCTTGGCAATCGACTGACCAGCGAGCCAGGCCCGAACCGCGTCCGCCGCCATGGGGCGGCTGAACAGATAGCCCTGCAACTCGTCGCAGCCGGCTTCGCGCAACCATTCGGCCTCTTGAGCCCGTTCGACACCTTCGGCGACGACCCGCAGCCCGAGTGTGTGACCGAGTCCGATGATGGCCTTGGTGATCGCCCAGTCGGTCGGGTCTTCGAGGATGTCGCGCACAAAGCTTTGGTCGATCTTCAGCTTGTCGATCGGGAACTGGTGCAGGTAGTTCAGGCTGGAATAGCCAGTGCCGAAGTCGTCGATCGACAGCGAGACGCCGATATCCTTGAGTTTTTCCAGGCTGTCCACCGTGACGATCGCGTTCTCCATCAGGAAGGTTTCGGTCAGTTCCAGTTCGATCATCGACGGATCGATGTGGTGCTCGGCCATCATCTCGCGCAGCTGGGTCGGCAAGCTCGGATCGCGCAGCTGGATGACGGACACGTTGACCGAGATCGGGATGCTGCCCAGACCGGCATCGCGCCAAGCGGCGTGCTGGCGGCAGGCCTCGCCGAAGATCCAGGCACCGATCGGAACGATCTGCCCAGTCTCTTCCGCAATGGGAATGAAGATGGCGGGCGACATCAGTCCGTGGCCGGGACGCTGCCAGCGGACCAACGCTTCCATGCCGCTGATGAGCCCGCTGGCCGCTTCGATCCGCGGCTGGTAATGCAGCATCAATTCGCCGCGCGCCACCACCTCGCGCAGGTCGTTCTCGATGGCGAGTCGCTCCTGCGCCTGGGCATGGAATTGAGGGGTGAAGAACAGCGCATGGTCGCGGCCGCCCGACTTGGCCTGGTACATCGCGGCATCGGCGTGTCGCATCAGGTGGTCGATGTCGCGGCCGTCCTGTGGGTACACCGCCATGCCGGCACTGCACGACACATGCAACTGCACGCCCTCGACCACATGCGGCTCACGCACCAGTGGCAGCATCCGCTCATCGACGATGCTGGCAATTTCCTCGACGCTGCCCACGCCGTTGAGCACGACGACGAATTCGTCGCCACCGAGGCGGCTGACGGTGTCGCCCGCGCGCACCGCCGACAGCAGCCGCTTGGAGACCGAGCGCAACAGCGCGTCGCCGACATGGTGGCCCATCGAGTCGTTGATGTTCTTGAAGCGGTCGAGGTCGATGAACACCACACCGACGTGCTCTCCGGTGCGCCCGGCCTGCTCGACGGCCATGCGCAAGCGCTCCAGGCACAGCGAGCGGTTCGGCAGATCGGTCAGCACATCGTGGTGCGCCAGGTGATGGATTCGCTCTTCACTGGCCTTGTGCTCGGTGATGTCGGCGCCCGCAGCCACGAAGTGCGTGATGCGCCCATCGCTGTCACGCACTGCGTTGGCAATCAGCCAGGTCGGGTAGAACTCGCCGGTCTTGCGCTTGAGCCAGACCTCACCCTGCCACATGCCGCGGATGATGGTCGACTGCCACACCGTCTCGAAGAAGTCTTCATCGTGCCGAGACGAATAAAGGAAGTCCGGCGTCTGGCCTGCGACCTCTTCGATTCCCCAGCCCGAATCACGGCTGAACGCCGTGTTGGCGGTCAGGATGCGGCGCTCGACATCAAAAATGATGATGCTCTCGGACGATGCCTCGAAGACCTTGGCCCAGAGCTTCAGCCGCTGTTCGAGCAGCTTGATCTGATCGATCGGCGTGAACACTGTCAGCAGCGCCGGCTGGCCCTGGTAAGACAGACGGCGCGCCGACAGCAGCGCCCACGGTCCGCGCGATGCGCCGGGCCGCTTGTCGCCTGACAGCCACTGCACCTCGAAGCCGTCGACGGACTCCTGATCGCTGAGGCGGGAGAAGAAGCGCGTGCGGGCCTGCGGTTCGAGGCGCTGGCTCCACGGGTCGGTCTTCGCATCCTGAAGCCACGGCTGCGCCGGCCGGTTGGCGTGCAGCACGCGATGCTCGGGGATCGAGGTGACGATCAAGGGCATCGGGAACGACTCGAGCAGCGCGCGCTGCGCCTCCTCGGCGCGAGCCGAGGCAGCGAGCTCTTCACGATCGGCGCGGTCGCGGTCCAGATCACCCAGCATGCCGTTGAAAGCCTCCACCAGCTGGCCGATCTCGTCACGGCTGTCGTGGGAGGCGCGCAGGGTGTAATCGCCGCTGGCACTGACCCGCACCGCGACGCCTGCCAGCCGTTGCAGCGGCAGCGCGATCTGGCGAGCCACGAAGTAGACGATGCTGAGAATCAGCATCAGCAGGCCCGCCGCCGTGCCGAGGTGGATCCACATGCGGGTGAACAGGCCGTCGACACGCACCTGGATGACACCGTCAAGGCCCACGGCAGCGGCTTGCCAGGTCTCGTGCAGGGCAGCGCGCGACTCGGCATGCCGCTGAGAGATCAATGCTCGCGCGGTGTTGACGTCGGTGGCGTCGAGTTGGGTCTGCACAGCACGAAATGCCTGGATCGCATCGACCAGCTTCTGTCGCGTCGGATCAATCGCGGCCTGCAGCACTGGCGTGCCGGCCGCGAGTGCTTCGGAATAGTCGGACATCGTGCCAGACAGGGCGGCATCCAGGCGACCCTCCAGGATCAGCAACTCGGTCTGCAGACGGTTGTGCTGATCGGGACTGGCCTGTTTCAGCTCGACGGCCTTGTAGGCGTTCAGCGCCAGCACATCCTGCAGCTCGGCCAGGCGCAGCAGCACGATCGACATCGTGTAGTAGCTGTCGAGGTCCGGGTCAAGGATCAGGTTCGACTGATTGCCGATGCGGCTCAGGAGTTCGCGGCCCGCGGCCATGCTGGCTGCCAGATCGCCAGCGTCAAAAGTCGGCTTGTTCATGGCCACCTGCAGGGCCCCGATGAATGCGGCACTGACATCGGCAGATTTCATGCCTTCACCATGGGCTGCCTCGGCAGCCTGCAGCGCAGCGATCCGCGGCTCCCAGTCGGCTCGCTCGAGGTGGAGGCGAGGCGCCGGATCCGTCGCAGCCGCCTTGAGTGGCGCCGGCGGCAGCGGTGTCGGCAGCGCCACCAGCACATCGCGGACCTCGGCGATGTAGGCATTGCCCGCCAGCTCCTTGCGCGAGAAGTCGATGGAGATGTATTTCTCGTTGATCAGGATGCCGGAGATGTAGATGACCGCCGTCAGGTCCAGCAGGTAGATCAGCAGCAGCTTGCGTCCCACCGGGAGCTGCCCGATCACGCGCAACAGATAGGTCATCATGTGCAGCGGGTGGTTGACGAGCGGAGGGCGTACATCTTCAGTTCGACTCTTTGATGATTCGACCGTGCAAGGGCTGGATCGGTCGTGCATTCATCGGGTACAGCCGCGTGAAGATGGCCAGTTGCTCGGGCGAGATGGCCACCGGTGTCTTCATCACCATCCAGAGCACACCTTCCTTGCATGGCGGTGTGCTCAGCGAGCCCATGTAAGTGAAGTAGCGGCGGTCGCTCGGCAGCAGCTCGGTCAGATCGATCTTGCTCTTGGCCGCCACCTCGTCGCCCTTCTCCAGCGGAAGGTTGTTCCATACGGCCTGCACCACCGGTTGCGCGCTGCCGCGCTCGAGCAGCACCGCAACCATCGCCAGCTTGCCGTCCGCGCTCTTGTGCAGCAGGTGAACCACCATGTCGAAAGGCTTGCCGTCGATGCGTTCCTCGGACGGACGGTGAAAGTGGAACTGCACCAGTTCGTACCGACTGCCGAGTACCTCGATGGTGTTGCCTGGCGTCACATTGACCTGCACCGTGTGCCCGTTGTCGACCACGCGGAAGCCGCTGGGTCGGTAGTCGAACTGCACCGCATCGAGTTCGACCTTGATGCCGTCGGTGATGTCGATGGGGCTCTGCCGCTGGCCGCTGGCGCAGGTGGCGTATTCCGGGGCCAGTCGGGCCCATTCGCTGGGGCCGTGCGCGCCGTCGTAGGCCCAAGCGGAGGCATCCGTTGTTGGGGATGCTGCTGGCCGCTTGGCGCCGGCCACTGCCGGTGCTGGGGTGGGCATGCCACGGTCGTTCAGCGACGACACACGGGAGGCCGATTTGTCGGCCGCGATGGCAGAAGCCGGGCTATCGGGCGGCGATTTCACCTTCAAGACACCCGCGGAGGCGCTGGCCGCTACCGGCGCCGGCACCGCGCCGAGCTTTGCGGCCAACCGCTCGCGAAGTGCCTCCATCGGGTCACCCGACTGCGAGGAACCTGCCTGCGCCATCGGCAAGCCGATGACGCAGGTCACCACGGCGCACAGGCGCAAGGCGAAAGCAGGCAGTTGATGACGGAACAGCGGCACGACGGACACTCCTGGGACAGACCCGAGGGACTCAACGGGGTATCGGTACCAGCCCGCCGGGCTTGAGTCGGCCAGCACAATTCAGGCCAGCCGAGCCTCGACCCAGTGCCACGCGATCAGCCCCGTGCCCATCAGGACGACCGCCCCAACGGCCAGGGCCACCGTCGAATGCATGACCCACGGCGCCATCAACCCAGCCACCAGGCCGCTGGACACACTGCCGATGCAAGCCTGCAAGGACGAGGCCATGCCGCGCCGATCAGGGGCCTGATCGAGCGCCATCAGCGTGACCACCGGCACCATCAGCGCCCAGCCGAAGCAGTAGAGGCCAATCGGCCACATCGCCCACCAGGCACTTGCGCCAAAGGCCAGATTCAGTGCGAGATTCAACAGCGAGACCACCGCCATGATCGCGAAGCCCAGGTTGACCTGCTGCTTCGCCGGCATGCGGCCTGCCAGGCGCCCCGACAGGAACGCGCCACCCATGATGCCGGCAATGGTGATCAGAAACAGAACGAAAAAGTGCTGGGGCGGCAACCCGAGGTGCTCGCCGAGAAACACCGGCGCCGACAACACATACAGGAACATGCCGTTGAAGGGCACGCCAGCGGCCAGCGCCAGGGCCAGGAACTGCCCGCTGCCACCGAGCTCGGCGTAGCCGCGAAACAGATGCCGCAGGTTCAGTGGCTGTCGCTGGCTCGGGTGCAGCGATTCCGGCAGCAGCCTGTGGTTGGCGATCCAGAGCGCCGCGCCGATGGCGCTCAGGAACCAGAAGATCGCCTGCCAGCTGATGTGCACGAACAGCAGCCCGCCGACCAGCGGCGCGATGGCGGGCGCAATGCCGAAATAGATCGTCACCTGCGACATCACCCGCTGCGCATCGGCTGGCGGGAACATGTCGCGAATCACCGCGCGTGACACCACGATGCCGGCGCCCGCCGCCATGCCCTGCAGCGCACGAAAGAACACCAGCGGACCAATGTGCGACGACAGCGCGCAACCTGCCGACGCCAATGTGAACACCGCCACACCCCACAACACCACCGGCCGCCGACCGAGGCTGTCCGACAGCGCGCCGTGGAACAGGTTCATCACGGCAAAGCCGAACAGGTAGGCCGACAGCGTCTGCTGCATCTCCACCGGCGTGGCACCGATCGAAGTCGCAATGCCGCTGAATGCCGGCAAGTAAGTGTCGATCGAGAAGGGGCCGACCATGCCCAGGCAGGCGAGCAGCACCGCCAGCGCCCAGCGCGGCCGGCGCCAGAGCGTGGAAGCGTCAGGGTTCATCGGGTCCGATCGGTCTGCGCAGACACCGCGCGGGCGCCTGCCGAAAATTAGTGTGAAGCGAGCCGATAGGCCGGATTCTGTGCAGCAGAGCGGGCTTGCGCCCGCCCTGCCGTGACCGCCATTCCTCTGGGCCGTGCATCGCTGCACGGCTCGATGCCACCTACCCGCCAGCTAGTGCGGAGCCACACTTCAAGCGAACGCGGTCGCTGCCGCGCCGCTCACGCTGGCCTATTTGGTGTTGCTGCGCGCAGAGATTGCTCGTTTCACCCGAAGCCCGGGCCTTGCGGCCCGAGCCCCGACTCGTCTCTGTAGCTCTGATCCTCACCTCGCGGTGGACAGCCGTTAGCTGCTGCGCTGCCCTGTGCAGTCCGGACCTTCCTCCAGTGCGCCCTTTCGGGACAGTGCACCAGCGACGGTCTGGCTTGCTTCACCACCGGATTATCTCAGGGGCCCGGCGGCACCACGGATCACGAGCCCTCGCGCAGACGTGCAATGCGTTCTTCCATGGGCGGATGCGACGAAAACAGCGCCATCAGGCCACTCGGGCGGGAACTGATGCCCATCGCGGACAGCGCCTTCGGCATTTCGCCGGGATCGAGGCCGCCGAGCCGCGCGAGCGCACTGATCATCGGCTGCTTGCGGCCCAGCAACTGAGCCGAGCCGGCATCGGCGCGGAATTCACGCTGGCGAGAAAACCAGGCGACGATGATCGCGGCCAGCACGCCCAGCAGCAGGTCCATCACCACCGTGGTGACGTAATAGCCGACACCAGGGCGTTCGCTGTTGTTGCGCAGGATGATGCGGTCGACCACATAGCCGATCACACGCGACAGGAACACGACGAAGGTGTTCATCACGCCCTGGATCAGCGTCATGGTCACCATGTCGCCATTGGCGATGTGGGCCACTTCATGGCCGATCACCGCGTCGACTTCCTCGCGCGTCATCGATTGCACCAGGCCGGTCGAAACAGCCACCAGCGCCGAATTCTTGAACGCACCGGTGGCGAAGGCGTTGGGGGCGCCCTCGTAGATCGCGACTTCCGGCATCGTGATGCCGGCCTTCTCGGCGCAGCGCGCGACGCTGGAGACCAGCCAGCGGTGTGTGGGATCGGGCGAATCGTTGATGACCTGAGCGCCGGTGGTCCACTTGGCCACGGGCTTGCTGATCAGCAGCGAAATGATCGCGCCGCCGAAGCCCATCACCAGCGAGAAGCCCAGCAAGGCGCCGAGGTTCAGCCCATTGGCACTCATGAAGCCATTGAGGCCAAGCAGGTTCACGGTGATGCCCAGCACCACCATCACGGCAACGTTGGTCAACAGGAACAAGGCAATGCGTTTCATGGTGTCCTTTGAAAACGACGGAACGTTGGGGTTATGCGGTCGGCGAAGCGCTTTTCAAGGTACGCGCCGGCCGGCGAAACACTGAGGCATCGTCGTAGAAGCCGATTTCCTCGTTGGAGTTCCACCAACCGGGCACACCGAGCACCGGCAGAGGCAGCCAGGGCTTGCGCGCCAGCGATTCGGGGGTCAGCCGCCCGACCAACCACGCGGTCGGATCAGCCGCCTCCAGCGGCACCACCCAGACGTGCGCGGTGATCGCCTTGCGCGGCTGCCGCAGCTTGTCGAGCAGCGCATGGCCGAACAACTGCAGCCTGGCGTCTTGCCACAGCGAGCGATGGGTGCTGAACAGCCGCACCCATTCGCGCTGCTGCAGTGCGTCGACCAGCGGCGCCGGCGCTTGCAGCCAGGCTGCGTTCTCGTCGAACAAGGTCAGGGCATCCCGGACCGCACCACGCGCCGCGCCGACGCCCGCACGCTTGATCTGTTCAACCTGCAGTGCATTCAGGTGCGCCTTCAGACCGGGATGCACCTGCCACACCAGCGCGTTGAACAGGTCGTGGGCGTTGCTGCGGGTCGGTACACAGCCAGTGCGGGCAATGAATGTTTCGTACGGCTCGTCGGCTGGCAGCGCGGACTGATCGACGAAGCGCGGCAGCAGATCGCCCGCTCGATTCAAGGCCTCGACCAGCGGCACACCTGCAGCGACAGCCTGGGTGACGGGCTCACCGATGGCACGGTACGGCGCGAGCCATGGCGCACACCAATCAAGTGCCGGTCCATCCACCGGTGGCTTGACCTCAGCCGAGGGCGTCAGCGCTGCCGCCGAGAAAGCGCACCGATTCCGGCTTGTCCGCCGGAAGCAACGCGAAATGCGCTTCCAGCTTCTTGAAGAAGGAGGTGGTCTTGCCGCTCTTGGTCAGCAGGCCACGCTCGCGCAGCGCCACCGCCACACCGTTCAGGCGCACTGGCGTACCGCCCCGCAGGTCGGGGCAGGCCTGAAGCACCGCGTCGACGGCTGCGGGCAAGGCCTGAGGAACAACTGGTGCAGCAGGTGAACCCTTCGCAGCAGGTTGACGCCGGGACTTCGCTGCGCGGGTCGGAGCGGCACTGACCACAGCGGTCTCTTCCACCAGACTGGTGGCAACCACAGCGGGCACCGGCAGCGGCGCAGGAATGGCAACCCGCGATCGAGGCCCACGCCCGCGTGCAGGTGCCGGTGTCTCGGCGGCGACCACTGGCGCGGCCGGTGACGGCGTGACGATGGGCTCACGGCGCCCAGCAGGTCGGGCCGGCGCCCGGCCGGCTGGCTTCGCCTTGCTCAGACCCACCACCTCGAAGCTGTCATAGACGCGCTCGTAGTCGCGCTCGATGTCACGCCCCGACTTGCCCTGCTGGCCGTAGCCCGTGACGCGGCAGCCCAGTTCGCGCAACCGAACGATCAGCGGCGAGTAGTCCATGTCCGACGACACGATCACCACCTCCTCGACCGGCTGGCGCAGCATCAGCTCGACGGCGTCGATTGCCATCGCAATGTCGGTCGCGTTCGGCCCGGCGAAGGTGCTGGGCAGGAAGCGGATCGCGTGGTCCCGGCAGACTTCAGCGAACTCTGCGGCCTTCTGCACGCTGCCGTAGGCGCGCCGATGCTGCATGCGGTCACCACTGAGTTCCAGCCGGCGCAGGATCTGTCTCAGCACGTCGACGGAAACGTTGTCGGCATCAATCAGCAGCGCGATGCGGTGGTGGGTGTCCATGCAGGGTCCAGGTTCAGGCGATCAGACGCCAGGAAAGGGTTTCGCCGCCGCGCAGCGGCTTCAACTGCCCATCGCCAAACGGCAGCGACTCCGGCAGCGTCCAGGCTTCGCGGCGCAGGGTGATCGTGCCGGCGTTGAGTGGCAGGCCGTAGAAAGCCGGGCCATGAACGCTGGCAAAAGCCTCCAGCTTGTCGAGCGCACCCACCGCCTCGAAGGCCTCTGCGTACAGCTCGATCGCCGTCAGCGCGGTGTAGCAACCGGCACATCCGCACGCATGCTCCTTCAGGTGGGCCGCGTGTGGTGCGCTGTCGGTGCCGAGGAAGAAGCGGTCGCTGCCCGAGGTGGCCGCCGCGACCAGCGCCTGCCGGTGCACCTCGCGCTTGAGCACCGGCAGGCAGTAGTAGTGCGGCCGCACACCGCCGGTGAACAGGGCATTGCGGTTGTAGAGCAGATGGTGCGCCGTCAGCGTGGCGGCGGTGTGCGCGCCCGCCGAGGCCACGTACTGCGCGGCCTCGCGGGTGGTGATGTGCTCGAAGACGATCTTCAGCTCGGGGAAGTCACGGCGCAGCGGAATCAGCTTGGTGTCGATGAACACCGCCTCGCGGTCGAACAGGTCGATGTCGGCATCGGTCACCTCGCCATGCACCAGCAAGGGCATGCCCGCGCGCTGCATGGCTTCGAGCGTCGGGTAGGTCAGGCGCAGATCGGTCACACCGGCATCGCTGTTGGTGGTGGCACCAGCCGGGTACAACTTCACGGCGACGATGCCCGCCGCCTTGGCACGCACGATCTCGTCGGCAGGCAGGCGGTCGGTCAGGTAAAGCGTCATCAAAGGCTCGAATGCCATGCCAGCAGGCAGCGCCGCGCGGATGCGCTCCGCATACGCCAGCGCCTGAGCGGTGGTGGTCACCGGCGGCTTCAGGTTGGGCATCACGATCGCGCGGGCGAATTGCCGTGCGGTGTCGGGCAGCACCGCGGCCAGCGCCGCGTCGTCGCGCAGGTGCAGGTGCCAGTCGTCGGGGCGTCGCAGCGTCAGTGTCGGGGTCAACGAAGTCATTGAGCGATTTTGCATCGCGCGTCCCTGATTCATGCGCGGACACCTGCACTGCTGGGGATCAGTGCTGCAGGATCTTCGAGAGGAACTCCTTGGCGCGTGGCGAGCGCTGCTCGGGTTGCCGGAAGAAGGCTTCCCGGGTGCAGTCCTCGATGATCTTGCCGGCGTCCATGAAGATCACGCGGTGGCTGACCTTGCGAGCGAAGCCCATCTCGTGGGTGACGCACATCATCGTCATGCCCTCCTGGGCCAGCTGCACCATCACGTCGAGCACTTCGCCCACCATTTCCGGGTCGAGTGCCGAGGTCGGTTCGTCGAACAGCATCACGATCGGGTCCATGCTGAGCGCGCGGGCAATCGCCACGCGCTGCTGCTGACCACCGGAGAGCTGTCCGGGAAACTTGTCCTTGTGCACCATCAGCCCGACGCGGTCGAGCATCTTCAGGCCGCGCGCCTTGGCATCGTCCGGGCTGCGCTTGAGCACGCGGATCTGCGCGAGCGTCAGGTTCTCGGTCACGGTCAGGTGCGGGAACAGCTCGAAGTGCTGGAACACCATGCCCACACGCGCGCGCAGCTTCGGCAGGTGGGTCTTCGGGTCGGCGATGCTGATGCCATCCACCACGATGTCGCCCTTCTGGAAGGGCTCCAGCGCATTCACCGTCTTGATCAGCGTGCTCTTGCCCGAGCCCGACGGGCCGCAGACCACCACAACCTCGCCCTTCTGGATCGAGGTGGAGCAATCGGTCAGCACCTGAAAGCTGCCGTACCACTTGGAGACGTTCTGGATGTCGATCACTGTGAACTCCTGCGCAACAGCCCCCTCGGGGGACGGACGCGGTACCCCGCGGCCAGGGGCCGACGGTTATCGGATGATGGCGATCTTGTTCTGCAAGCGGCGCACGGCCATCGACAGACTGAAGCAGATCACGAAATACACGAGTGCCGCCACGAGGTAGGTCTCGACCGGGCGGTTGAAGTTCTTGCCGGCGATCTCGAAGCCCTTGAGCAGGTCGTAGGCACCGATCGCGTAGACCAGCGAGGTGTCCTGGAACAGGATGATGGTCTGCGTCATCAGCACCGGCAGCATGTTGCGAAAGGCCTGCGGCAGCACCACCAGTTGCATCGTCTGCGCGTAGCTCATGCCCACCGCGTAGCCGGCATGCACCTGCCCCTTGGGCACCGACTGGATGCCGGCGCGCATGATTTCCGAGTAGTAGGCCGCCTCGAACAGGGTGAAGGTGATGATGGCGCTGAGCTCGGCGCCCATCGGTCGGCCGATCAGCAGCGGGATCAGCAGGAAGAACCACAGGATCACCATCACCAGCGGGATCGAACGCAGCACGGTGACGTAGGCCGACGCGGGCAGCACCAGCCACGCCTTGCCCGAGAGCCGCATCAGCGCCAGCACCGTGCCGAGTGCAATACCGCCCACCATCGCAACGGCCGTCAGTTGCACCGAGAAGTACAGCCCATTCAGGATGAAGCTGGAAACAACGTTCGCGTCGAGAAAACCAAAATCGAGGTTCACCGCGGGCCACCGATCATGCCGGGCACCTGCACGCGGCGCTCAATGAACAGGGCGACCCGGTTGATGAGGAACGCCGACACGAAATACAAGGCCGTCACCGCCAGATAGATCTCGATGTTTCGCGACGTTTCCTCGCCAGCCTGCCGCGCAAACATCGTCAACTCGGCGATGCTGATCGCGAACGCCACCGACGAGTTCTTCACGATGTTCATCGACTCGCTGGTGAGGGGCGGAATGACGATGCGAAATGCCATCGGCAGCAGCACATGGCGGTAGGTCTGGGGCAGCGTCAGCCCCATCGCCAGACCGGCATGGCGCTGACCCTTGGGCAGCGCCTGGATGCCGGCCTTGACCTGCTCGGCCACCCGCGCCGAGGTGAAGAGCCCGAGCGAAAACACCATCAGCACAAAGCTCGACACCTGCTTCAGCGGCGGGATCAGCTCCGGGATCACGTAGTACCAGAGGAAGACCTGAACCAGCAGCGGGATGTTGCGGAACAGCTCGGTCCACGCATTGCCGATGAACGTCAGGCCCTTGCTGGGCGCCGTGCGCAGCACGCCCATCAGCGCACCGACGGACAGGGCCACGATCAGCGCCAGCAGCGACACCGACAGCGTCCAGCCCCACGCCGACAGCAGCCAATCGAGGTAGGTGATGTCGCCATTCGAACCGAAACACCCCGGCTGAACCTGACCCTCGATCGTGTCCTTGCAGAAGACCTGCCAATCCCAATCGCTCGCCAAGGTGGCCTCCCCGTGTCCTGGTGGTCAGCAGCGCGTCGTCAGTGACGGGGGTGGATTACTTCCTGGCGTACTCCTCCATCGGCTTGTCGTTGGGCGTGGCCCAGGCGGCCTTGGTGGCCTCGGACAAAGGCAGACTGACTTTGGTGTTGGCCGGCGGGATGGGCTGCAGGAACCACTTGTCATAGATCTTCGCCAGCTCGCCGGACTTGATCAGGCCGACGATGGTGGCGTCGACCACCTTCTTGAACTCCGCATCGTCCTTGCGGAACATGATGGCAATCGGCTCGACCGACAGCACCTCGCCGACGATCCTGAACTCGGCCGGGTTCTTGGCCTTCGAGATCAGCCCCGCCAGGATCTGGCCGTCCATCACGAAGGCGTCGGCGCGGCCGCTCTCCATCAGCAGGAAACTGTCGGCGTGGTCTTTCCCATAGACCTCATCGAAATTCATGCCGGTGGCGCGCTCGTTCTTGCGCAGGGTCTGCACCGAGGTCGTGCCGGTGGTGGTGGCCACCTTCTTGCCGTTGAGCTGCGCGATGCCGGTGATTCCGGAATTGACCTTGGTGGCGATGCGCACTTCCTCCACATAGGTAGTGACCGCGAAGCTGACGTCGCGTTGCCGAGCGGCGTTGTTGGTGGTGGAGCCGCACTCGATGTCGACCGTGCCGTTCTGCACCAGCGGGATGCGGTTCTGCGAGGTGACCGGTTGATACCGGGTGACCAGCGCCGTGAGGCCCAGCTGCTTCTGCACGGCCTTGATCACGCGCTCGCAGATCTCGACGTGGTAGCCGACGTACTTGCCGTCGCCCAGCGTGTAGCTCAGCGCGCCCGACGATTCGCGCACGCCCATCGTCACCGCCCCGGCGTCCTTGACCTTCCCCAGGGTATCGGCCTGCGCCGCACTCCAAACCATCAGTGCAGCAAAAGTGATCACGGTCTTGTTCATCAGAAGCTCCTTTGTGGATCAAACCACTCGGTCACACCGGCAACTTTTACACGTTGCGCTCCATGGCCAGCGCCGAATCAGCCGAGCCCGGCGGTCCCTCGCTGCGACTTTGCTGCAGCCGCCACATCTCGGCATAGCGCGAGTCCAACGCCAGCAGCTCGGCGTGCGAGCCGCGCTCCACGATGCGGCCGTGATCCATCACCAGGATCTGGTGCGCATCGACCACGGTCGACAGCCGGTGCGCGATGACCAGCGTCGTCTTGTTCTGCGCCACGCCCTGCAGTTCAGCCTGAATGGCGCGTTCATTGGCCGAATCGAGCGCCGAGGTCGCCTCGTCGAAGATCAGTATCGGCGGGGCCTTCAGCAGCGTGCGGGCAATCGCCACCCGCTGCTTTTCGCCGCCGGACAGCTTCAGTCCGCGCTCGCCGACCATCGTGTCGTAGCCCTTCGGCGTTGAAACAATGAAGTCGTGGATGTGGGCCGCCTGCGCCGCCGCTTCGACCTCACTGCGCGGGGCTCCGGTGCGGCCGTAGGCGATGTTGTATTCAATGGTGTCGTTGAACAGCACCGTGTCCTGCGGCACGATGCCGATCGCCTGTCGCAGGCTGTGCTGGGTGACGGTGCGGATGTCCTGGCCGGCGATCTCGATGCGTCCCGCCGAGACGTCGTAGAAGCGGAACATCAGCCGCGCCAGCGTGCTCTTGCCCGAGCCCGAGGCACCAACCACGGCGACCGTCTTGCCGGCCGGGATGTCGAAGCTGATGTCGTGCAGGATGGTGCGGTCCTGCTCTTTTCCATGACCATAGCCGAAGGTCACGTTGCGAAATCGCACCTCGGCGCCACCGAGGTCGATGGCCAGCGGCTTCGCCCCTGGCGCATCGGCCACTTCCCGGTTCTGGCCGAGCAGCGAAAACATCTTCTCCATGTCGATGATCGACTGCTTGATCTCGCGGTAGATCACACCCAGGAAATTCAGCGGGATGTAGAGCTGGATCATCAGGGCATTGACCAATACCAGGTCACCCAGCGTCATCGTGCCGGCGACCACGCCCTCGGTGGCGCGCCACACCAGCAGCGTCACCGCCGCAGCGATGATCAGGCTCTGGCCCAGATTCAGTACCGACAGTGAAGTCTGCGACTTGATCGATGCGCGTTCCAGACGCTGCAGGTTCTCGTCGTAGCGCGCCTGCTCGAACTTCTCGTTGCTGAAGTACTTGACCGTCTCGTAGTTGATCAGCGCATCGACGGCCTTCGTGCTGGCTTTCGAATCCTGCTCGTTCATCGCACGCCGGAATGCGGTTCGCCATTCAGTCACCGTGACGGTGAAGACGATGTAGAGCAACAGCGCACCGAAGGTGATCGCCGCGAACCAGCCATCGAACTTGGCCGACAGCAGGCTGATGACCAGCGTGATCTCGACCAGCGTCGGCACGATGTTGTAGATCAGGTAGTTCAGCAGCGACTGGATCGAACGCGCCCCGCGATCGATGTCTCGCGACACACCGCCAGTCTGCCGCTCGAGGTGAAAGCGCAGGCTCAACGACAGCAGGTGGTCGAAGGTCTCGAGCCCGATGCGGCGGGCGATGCGTGCGGCCACCGGGTAGAACAGGAATTCGCGCAGCTCGGTGAAAAGCGTGATCGACAACCGCAGCAAACCGTAGCCGATCAGCAATGCCACCGGCACCACCAGCACCGCCTGCGGGTCGCCGGGCTTCAGCGCCAGCGCGTCGACCAGGCTCTTGAGCACCAACGGCACGCCCACATTGGCGACCTTGGCCGCAATGAGGCAGGCCAGCGCCAGCGCCACCCGGTAGCGCCACTGCCAGACGTAGGGCAGCAGCTTCTTGATCGTGGACCAGTCGGAACGCGAGGCGCCGGTGGTGGTATCCGCAGGCGTGGGCGGCGTCAGCGTGGCAGGGCGCATGAGTCAGACGAGAGAAAGAACCGCATGGAAGAATGGACCGCAGACACACCAACACAGGTCACGCAATATGCCCCAGAACACGACTGCGCCCGAAGCTGACAGCAACAGGGGTTCTGGCGATGACCCATCGCAACTCGGCACACCGCTCGCGCTGCCTCCCGATTCGAACCTGGTGATGCGGGTGATGCCGATGCCGGCCGACACCAACATGAGCGGCGGCGTCTTCGGCGGCTGGATCATGGCGCAGGTGGATATCGCTGGTTCGGTGCTGCCGGCGCGCGTCTCGCGTGGCCGCGTGACCACGGTGGCGGTGAACCGCTTCATCTTCAAGCAACCGGTCAGCGTCGGCGACCTGCTGAGCTTCTACGCGCGCATCGAGCGCATCGGCACCACCTCGATCACGGTGCACGTCGAGGTCTACGCCGAGCGCAATCCGGCGAAGCCGCATGTGGTCAAGGTCACCGACGCCAGCCTGACCTATGTGGCGATCGACAAGGACGGCAAGCCGCGCCCTGTGCCCAAGGACTGATCTGGTGCATTCGATGCACTGTGCGTCAAAGTCGTGCGAGGCCGCACCAACGCGGCTTCGTCATTCCAACAACATGTAAGCCATTCGACGTATATCGCCTCTCCGCCTCGTCCCCCATTCTCGATTGGTCAGGTAACCGCAAGGTTTTCTGCATTGACCAGTTCGATCAACTCAAATCAAAGGGGGTACGAGATGCGTACAGAGCAAAGCGTGAAGAAGCTGGCGCTTGCCGCCGCGGTGGCTGCGTGTTCATTGAATGCACACGCCGGCGCCACCGTCAGTTTTGGCGAAGACAAATCGATCAGCGTCGGCTTTGGCTTGCGCTTCAGCGGCAGCGCCGTCGAGGATGCTGCACCGAGCAACAAGAACTACTCGTCTGATTTCAGCCTGGACAGCGCCCGTATCTTCCTCGGCGGCTCGCTGAACAAGTACATCAGCGGCTTCTTCAACACCGAGAAGGACGGCGACACCATCAAGGTGCTCGACGCCGTGGTGAAGTTCACCATCGCGCCTGAATTCAATGTCTGGGTCGGCCGGGTCCTCTCGCCCAGTGACCGCGCCAACATGGCAGGCGCCTACTACTCCCTGGGCGGTGGCTACTGGCAAAGCGAGGCATCGCGTTACGGCTACAACGGCGGCATCTTCCGAGGCCGCGATGACGGGGTGGTGGTCTGGGGCCAGGTGGCCGATGGCAAGCTGAGCTACGCGCTGGGCGTGGCCGAAGGTCGCACTTTCGGCATCGGCTCCCTGACACAGTCGGCGGCCAAAACTGCGGGCGTCGACTCGAAGGATTCCTTCATGTACTCGGGCCGATTGCAATATGACTTCTGGGACGCGGAGCCTGGCTACTACGGCACCGGCAACTACCTCGGCTCGAGGGACATCCTGGCCATCGCCATTGCCGGTCGTTACCAGAAGAATGGCGTTTTGACCACAGCACCCAACGCCAAGGGCGACTACGGCTCCTACAACATCGACTTCCTGCTTGAAAAGAAGATCAAGGGCTACGGTGGCGTCTCGTTTGAAGCGGCCTACTACGACTACGACACCGACAACCTGATCAAGAGCGAAGCAGGCAAGGCGTACTCCGCCGGTGCCGGCTATGTCTTCGAGCAGCCGGTGGGTTGGGGCAAGGTGCAGCCGTTCGTGCGCTGGCAGCGCTTCGATGCCGACAACGATGTGAACTCCAAGGCCTATGACGTTGGCGTGCTGTACATCATCGACGGCTACAACGCCCAGATCAGTGCCACCTACCGGAAGAAGAAGTCCAGCGGTGGCCTGAGCACCAAGGTTGACCAGGACTCCTTCACTGCCGCGATGCAGTTCCAGTTCTGATCGATCCCTGCGTTTGACGACGCCTTCTGGCCCGGCAGCGGGTCAGAAGGCGTTTTCACAACGGGGTCAGCCGAAGGCTGAGAAATCAGGCTTGCGCTTCTGGAAGAACGCGCTGAACGCTTCGGTCGCCTCGGGGCTCGACAAGCGCAGGCGAAACACCTCGGCCTCGGCATCGATCGCTTCGAGTACCGCCGCCTGACTCGCGCGGCGCATCAGGCGCTTGGACTCGCGCACTGCACCTGGCGGCAGGCTGTTGAAGCGCTCCGCCATGCGGCGCGCATGCCGCGCCACCTCACCGGCAGGCAACACCGCGTTGGCAATGCGCATCTCGACCGCATCCTCGGCCGTGAATGGATCGCCGAGCAGCAGCTTTTCTGCCGCCTGCGCATGGCCGACCAGTACCGGCATGATCAGGCTGGACGCGAACTCCGGCACCAGGCCCAGGCTGGCAAACGGCATCGCCAGCCGCGCCTCGTCGGATACGTAGACGAGATCGCAGTGCAACAGCATCGTCGTGCCGATGCCGATCGCCGCACCGGTGACCGCAGCAACCACGGGTTTGGCGCAGCCCACCAGCGCGCGCATGAAATCGAATAACGGCGCATCGAGTGTTGCGGGCGGTCGGTTCATGAAATCGTCGATGTCATTGCCCGAGGTGAACACGCCCGGCTGGCCGACGATCAGCACGGCACGCACGGCCGCATCGGCATCAGCGGCCTTCAGCGCGACGGCCATCGCGGCATACATCTCCGTGGTCAGCGCGTTCTTTTTCTGTGGCCGCGCCATCTCGATCGTGGCGACGCCCTTCAGGGTGGCGGTCTTGATGCTCATGTTCTGGTCAGACCCGTTCAAAGATGCCCGCAGCGCCCTGCCCCGTACCCACGCACATCGTCACCATGCCGTACTTCAGGTTGTGGCGGCGCAGCGCATGCACCACGGTGGCCGCGCGGATTGCGCCGGTGGCGCCCAGCGGGTGGCCGAGCGCAATCGCACCGCCCAGCGGATTGACTTTCGCAGGGTCGAGCTTGAGGGTACCCAGCACCGCCAGCGCCTGGGCTGCGAAGGCCTCGTTCAGTTCGATCCAGCCCAAGTCGCCCGGTTGCAGACCGGCGTAGCGCAATGCAGCCGGGATCGCCTCGATCGGGCCGATGCCCATGATCTCCGGTGGCACGCCGCAGTTGGCAAAGCTGACAAAGCGCGCGAGTGGCTTGAGCCCATGCGCCTTGACCGCCTTGTCGCTGGCCAGGATCAGGCAGGCGGCGCCGTCGCTGGTTTGCGAACTGTTGCCGGCCGTCACACTGCCCTTCGCGGCGAACACCGGGCGCAGCTTGGCAAGCGCCTCGAGCGTGGTGTCGGCGCGAGGGCCTTCGTCGGTGGTGGCCGTGCGCGTCTTCAACGTCACCTCACCGCTGTGCAGGTTCGGAGCGCGCTCGGTCACCTCGATCGGCGTGATCTCGTCGCCGAACTCGCCTGCGGCGATCGCCTTGAGCGCCTTCAGGTGCGACTGCAGCGCGAACTCGTCCTGTGCCTCTCGTGTGACCTTCCATTGCTCGGCGACCTTTTCCGCGGTCAGGCCCATGCCGTAGGCGATGCCGAGGTTCTCGTCGCGCAGGAACACGGCCGGATTGAATGACGGCCGGTTGCCGCTCATCGACACCATGCTCATGCTTTCCACGCCGCCGGCGATCATCACGTCCGCCTCGCCGACGCGAATGCGATCGGCCGCCATCTGGATCGCGGTCAGCCCGGAGGCGCAGAAGCGGTTGATGGTCACGCCGCCGACGGTGTTCGGCAAGCCGGCCAGCAACACTCCGAGTCGCGCCACATTCAAGCCCTGCTCCCCTTCCGGCATCGCGCAGCCAACGACCGCATCCTCGATGGCCTTCGGATCCAGCGTCGGCACCTGATTCAGGGCACCCTGAATGGCGGCGACCAGCAGGTCGTCGGGGCGCATGTGGCGGAACATGCCGCGCCCCGAGCGGCCGACCGGTGTGCGGGTGGCGGCGACGATGTAGGCGTCCTGGAGTTGCTTCATGGGTAGATCCTCGCGGGGGCTGGGCTTGAAGTCTGCGCCATGCGTTGAACGTCAGCTGGCCACACGCTGCGATTGCAGCGTCAGCAAGCCTTCGAAGAGCAGCGTGTCGACCGTCTCGAACGACAGGTCGGTGATCGACGCCAGTTTGACGGCCGCGCCGCCGGTCATCAACAGCAACGGTGCATGGCCCGCACGGGCCAGCAGCCGGCGGTGCATCCGTTCAATGGCGCCGGCAATCGCGTGAGCGCCGCCGCTCATCAGCGCATCGCTGGTGTTCGTGGGAAAGTCGACGACCTCACCGGTCGGCGCCTTCAACCCGGCCGTGCCCATCTCCAGTGCGCGCAGCATCAGACCGAAGCCCGGCAGGATCAGCCCGCCGACGAACAGGCCATCAGCGTCGAGTGCGTCGACGGTCACGGCAGTGCCCACCATCACCACCAGCGCCGCACGCGGTCGGCCCGCAGCCAGCACCCGCTGACGTGCCGCGATCAGTGCCACCCAGCGATCGACGCCAAGGCGATTCGGGTGGTCGTAGCCGTTGCGAACACCGGCCGCCTGCGCGGTGGACACCACCCAGCTCGGCTCCAGCTGCCACAGGTCCTCGATCTGCTCCGACACGCGCCGCTTCACACCCTCGCTGGCCACCACACAGCCCAGCATGCTCGACGGGCTCGGCAGCGACTTCCAGTCCGTATCGGCCAACTGGTCGACCGTTTCCAGGAACACGGCACCCTGCACCAGCAGATCCGCGCCGGGGTGCGGCGCGTTGTAGAGCGCCCATTTGAGGCGCGTGTTGCCGACGTCGACCGCGAGAAAGCTCACGCGCAGCCCCCGAACCCCGAGCGCCCCAAGGTCAAACGGGACCAGTCATCCTCGGTGCGGGGCAAGCGTTTCATCGGCCGGGATTGTGACGGCAAACCCTCGCCGAGCTGCGCACTACACTGGATCGAACCCTGCCGCTTCCCTCGGCCCGCAAGCCGCCCGTGCCATGTCTGCGACCCCCGACAAACGCGACATTGATCTGACCGCCTACCACCACAGCAGCGCGGGCAAGGGAAAGCTCTTCGACCTGAAGGGCGTCGATCCTGCGGCCAAGCCGTTTTCCAGTGGTGACAAGTCCCAGGACAAGACGTCGTTGATCGCCCTCGCGCTGGAAATCGACGAGTTGCAGAATCTGCTCTACGCCAACCGCAAGCAGCGCATGCTGGTGGTGTTGCAGGGCCTCGACACGAGCGGCAAGGACGGCACGATACGTGGCGTGTTCAGCAGCACCACGCCCCTGGGCGTTCATGCAGTTGGCTGGAAGGCCCCGAGTGAGGACGAGCTGGCGCACGACTACCTGTGGCGCATCCATCAGCAGGTACCGAGAGCTGGCGAGATCGTCGTCTTCAACCGCAGCCACTACGAAGACGTGCTGGTCCCGGTGGTCAACGGCTGGATCACCGAGGAGCAGACAGCCCAGCGCTACGCGCAGATCAACGACTTCGAGCGGCTGCTGACCGAGAACGGCACCGTGGTGCTGAAGTTCATGTTGCACATCTCGAAGGATGAACAGCGGGTGCGCCTGCAGGAACGCATCGACGATCCGGCGAGGCATTGGAAATTCAGCCTCGGCGATCTCACTGTGCGCAAGCAGTGGGAGGCTTACCAGACCGCCTATGCCGCCGCGATCTCGGCCACCGGCACGCGTTGGGCACCCTGGACCGTGGTGCCGGCCAACTCGAAGACACACCGCAACCTGATGATCGCTACGCTGGTGGTGCGTGCGCTGCGCGAGCTGAAGCTGCAGCCACCCCCGGCGGACCCGGCGCTGGCCAAGCTGAAGGTCGAGTGAACCGACCGGGCGTTACCTCTCAGGTCGTCAGCGGTGCCTGAACCGGTGCGAGAAACGCCTTCGGGACCTCGATGCGCAGCGCCGACTCCGGCGTGGCCACACACGGCAGGATGCAGCCCTCACGCTTTTCCTCCGCGCTGAGACCCGGCCATTCGATCAGGTGATGCGCCCTGCCACTGAGCACGCGGCACAGACAGGCGCGGCAGGTACCGTTGCGGCAGGAGGTGGGCAGCACGATCCCGGCTTCGCGGGCCGACGCGACCAACGAGACACCACAGAGAGCGTCGAACCGCAGGCCCTGCGGCTCAATGACCACTGAAAACACGCTTGAAGGCGGCATGGTGGCCGGCCTCAGCGTGCGATGGCAGCCAACCAGATCAGCGTGCCCACCGCCAGCAGGGCAACGACGCAGAGCGCGACCTTGAGGCCCTGGCAGCGTTTGTCGAGCGCATCGACGGCCTCAACAAGGCGGGCGTTCTGCGATGCCAGCGAATCGATCAATGCCGCTGCGGCCTGCTGGCGCTCTGCGGTCTGCGCAAGGCGGGCTTCCAGCACGGTGATGCGCTGCGTCGCCTGCGCCAACGACAGCCCCTCTGCAAAGGTCCCCGGCGGCATCGGAGCGCTTTCGGGAGCGGGAGTCGCCCCTTCCTGCGTTCGCTTGAAAAAGCCCTTGGCGCTCTTTGCCAGCCCGGGTGCGGCCTCGATGACATCGGCCCAGGGGATGACCTTCAACGCAGTGAGCCAGCCAACAGCCATGTGGTGCTCCGGGGTGCCGTCAGCGTTCCCAGACGACACCGTCGTCGGTCAGGAGTGCATCCAACGGCAGGTCATCGGCGCGGGCGCGCAGGAAGGGCAGGAAGCCGTTGGAGTAGCACAGGCCCACGGTGTACGGACGCGGCTCCAGTGCAGCCAAGGTTCGGTCGTAGAAGCCACCGCCATAACCCAGACGCACGCCTCCCGGACCGTATCCCACGCAGGGCATCAGCACCATCTGAGGCACAAAGATCTCGGTGCCCTTGGGCTTCGGAATGTCATAGGCGTCGCGTTCCATCGGGCAGCCGGGGAACCAGACATGGAAGCTCAGTTCGCCGACCGTCTTGTCGGCCACCGGCAATCCGATGCGCCGCGCCTCGTCGCCTTCGCTCCATCGGTACAGCGCAGGCAGCGGATCGAATTCGCCCTTGATCGGCCAGTAGCCGCCAATGGTCTTCTCGTCGCGTCGCACCAGCCAGACACGGAGCACGCTTTGCAACTGAACCGCGCGCTCAAGGCGGTCGGGCAGGGCCTGGCGGGCGGCGATCAGTTTGGTGCGCTGGGCCGCGCGTTCATCAGGGGCGGTCGGTTCGGAAACATCGGTTTTGCTCATGGCTCGATTGTGCAAGAGGCAGAGGTGATGCGCGCACGGCCCGGGCGCCAGCGTGGGAATGGGGGCGGCAACGGTCGCTCACACCACCCCCCGTTCCGTGACCACGCAGGCGAGCGCCCGGTCGTGCGGCTGCGGATGCCAAAGGGCGTCGTCGATCTCGCCCACTGACCAGGCCACGCCGACCACGGTGGCGTGGGGGTGTTCCGTCATCCACCGGTCGAAATAGCCACCGCCATAGCCCAGCCGCCAGCCGGAGGCGGTATACCCCACGCAGGGCGCCAGTACCACGTCGGGCACGACCACGGGGCCATCAGAGGTCAAGATCCGACATTCGTCACGGCTGGTCAGCGGCTGGCGGTCCCAGTGCCGAAACTCCATCCGACGGGGCTCAAGCAAGGAAAACGGCAGCGCAAAGGGTATGTCTGCCAGCTCGGCCTCGGCGACACAAATCGCTGCTGCATCGAATTCAGATCGAACTGCGCTGTAAATCCCGAGTCTTTCAGGCATGAGCTGACGCAACACCGACATAAGATGGGTTGCGAATTGCAATTGCAGGGCCGCGTCGGCCACCAAGGCGGCGCGCGCCGTAAGCAAGCGCGCACGTTGCGCTGCGCGGAATGCGCTGATCGAATCGATCGAGGTGTCGGACATGAGTGGATGGGTTGGGTGGAAGTGGTCGCCAGCGGCGTCCGCCGGTTTTACCGCACGCGGCGCTGACAGCCGTCGCCGGCGGCGCACGCTATGGCTGGCGCTCGGGATGCTGGGCGCGCTGGCCAACACGGCGTCGTTCGCCAGCTCGGCGCCGGCACCATCGCTGGTGTCGGCTTCCAGCATCGCCACCGATCCGCTGCTCGAAGCCCGAGATGCCTTCCGCAAGCGCGACCGCGTGCGGCTGGCCGCGCTGCGAGATGCGACCGCCGCCGCGCAGCATCCGCTGGCGATGTGGGTCGCCTACTGGGATGCCAACCTTCGGCTGTCCGAGCTGCAGCAGGCCGACCTCGACGCTTTCTACCGCCGCTGGAGCGGCAGCTATGTCGAAGACAGGCTGCGCAATGACTGGTTGCTGGAGCTGGGGCGCCGCCGCGACTGGGCGAATTTCGTCATCGACTTCCCCCGCTTCAAGCTGAACGACGATCGCGAAGTCAGCTGCTACGCGTTGATCACCGACCACCTGGCGGGCCGGGACGTGCGCGACGCCGCGCGCAGCGCGTGGGCTGCGCAGCGCGATGCAGACGACGGCTGCGCGCTGCTGGCTCGCACGCTACTGACTGCCGGCGTATTCAAGCCCGCCGATGCCTGGCGCAAGGCGCGGCTCGCGATGGACATCAACCGCCCGCGCGCCGTGGTTCAGGCGGTCGCCCTCGCGATGGGCACCAACGATTCGAAATCCGACAAGGCCGTGCAAGCGCTGATCGATGCGCCGGCACGCTTCCTGGCCCAGAAGGCGCGAACTGCCGGGCGCAGCCATGCCGAGCTGACGACGCTGGCGCTGGCGAGGCTGGCCACCACCGACCCCGATGCGGTCGCCGATGCGCTCGCCAAACGCTGGGAACGCGCGTTGCCCGCCGACTTGGCCGCCTGGGCCTGGGCGGCGACCGCCAAGCAGTCGGCGCAACGCCTGTCGATCGACGCACCCGATCAGTTCCAACGCGCCGATCGCCTCGACGCCAACGACGCGGTGGACAACCCCTGGTCCGACGACACCTTCGCCTGGAAGGTACGCGCCGCGCTGCGCGCCAACCGGGGCGCAGGCCGCTGGCAGCAGGTGATCCAGGGCATCAACGCGATGAGCCCGGCAGAACAGCGTGATCCCGCCTGGGTGTACTGGAAGGCCCGGGGGCTGCAAGCACTCGCGGTGGACTCGCAAGACGGAGACGCGCTGCGCACGCAGGCACGCGAGATGCTCGCCAGCATCGCCGGCCAGTGGCACTTCTACGGCACGCTGGCCAGTGAAAGGCTGGGCCTGACCGTGTCGCTGCCGCCTCGCCCGCAGGCATTGACGGCCGCCGAGCGCGACACCGCCGCACGCGATCCCGGGCTCACCCGTGCTCTGCAACTGATTGCGATCGGACTGCGCAGCGAGGGTGTGCGCGAATGGAATTTCAGCCTGCGGGGCATGAACGACCGCGACCTGCTGGCTGCTGCCCAACTGGCCTGCGACCGAGAGATCTGGGACCGCTGCATCAACACCAGCGAGCGCACGCGCAATGTGGTCGACATGCAGCAGCGATTCCCGACACCGTTTCGAGACCAGGTGCTGGCGCGCACCAAGACCATCGGACTGGATGCAGCCTATGTCTACGGGCTGATCCGTCAGGAGTCCCGGTTCATCGTCGACGCGCGCTCTGGCGTGGGTGCATCGGGCCTGATGCAAGTGATGCCAGCCACCGCGCGCTGGACGGCACGCAAGATCGGCCTGGACTACAGCCACGATCGCATCACGGACCGCGACCTCAATCTGGCCTTGGGCACCGGGTATCTGAAGCTGGTGCTCGACGACTTCGCAGGCTCTCAGCCGCTGGCCGCCGCGGCCTACAACGCCGGCCCCAGCCGCTCGCGCCGCTGGCGCGAAGGCCCGTCGCTGGACCCGGCCACCTGGGCCGAGAACATTCCGTTCACCGAAACGCGGGACTACGTCAAGAAAGTGCTGTCGAACGCCGCCTACTACGCGGCCTTGCTGGGCAACGAAACGGTCTCGCTCTCGGCCAGGCTGGGCGAGTCCATCGGCCCGCGCGATCCTGCGATGGCCAGTGCAGCCAGGGACCTGCCATGACCGCGCAGAATCAAGTCCTTTCCATCTGTCGATGACGCCATCGCAACTTGAGGTCAAGCAACCCGTGTCGAACATTCTGGTCTTGGGTGGCAGCGGCTTTGTCGGACGCAGCGTCTGCGAGAAGCTCGTTGAACGATCAGGCGGTGCCGGCGGCCGCATCGTCGTGCCGAGCCGTCGGCCGCAGCGCGCACAGTACCTGCGAACGCTGCCAACCGTCGAGCTGGTCCAGGCCGACGTCCACAGCGAGGTCGAGCTGGTGCGCCTGCTGGCCGGCTGCGATGCGGTGATCAACCTGATCGCGATCCTCCACGGCAGCCCAGCCGAATTCCAGCGCGCTCATGTCGATCTGCCACGACAACTGGTCGCAGCCTGTCAGGTCAGTGGCGTGAAGCGCATCGTGCATGTCAGCGCGCTGGGTGCGAGCGCCAATGCACCGTCGCACTACCTGCGGTCGAAGGCGGCAGGTGAAGGGGTGTTGCGCGCTGGGGGGCTGGACCTGACGCTTCTTCGGCCGTCGGTCATCTTCGGCGAGCACGACCAGTTCCTCAACCTGTTCGCCAGGCTGCAGGCAGTCGCCCCAGTGATGCCGCTGGCGGGCGCCACGGCCCGCTTCCAGCCTGTGTGGGTCGAAGATGTGGCCGCGGCCATCGTCAGCGCGCTCGACGAGCCGACGTCGATTGGCCAGACGGTCGAATGCGGCGGGCCGATGATCTACACGCTGGAACAGCTGGTTCGGTTTGCCGGCCGCTGTGCCGGCTGCGAGCGTCCGGTCATTCCGCTGCCCGAAGGCGTTGCCCGGCTGCAGGCCATGGTGATGGGCTGGCTGCCGGGTGCACCGCTGATGTCCGCCGACAACCTCGATTCGATGCGCGTGCCGAATGTGCTCAGCGGAGACCTTCCCGGCCTGGAAGCCTTTGGCATCCAGCCCGCCGCGATGGAGGGCATCATGGCGCCTGTCCTGCAGCGCCGCGCCGGCGCGGCGCGACTTGATTCGCTGCGGGCCGGCGCGCACGGTCGCTGACTGGCACGACCTGCCTGACGGGTCATCGATGAAAGTCTGGAAAGTCGGCGGTGCGGTGCGGGACACGCTGCTCGGGCGCCCCGACAGCGACGTCGACTGGGTCGTCACCGGCGCGACGCCCGAAGTCATGCTTTCCATGGGATATCTGCCGGTGGGCCGCGACTTCCCGGTGTTTTTGCACCCGGTCACCAAGCAGGAGTACGCGCTCGCCCGCACCGAACGCAAGACCGCGCCTGGATACCACGGCTTTGTGTTTCATGCCGACCCTGGCGTCACGCTGGAGGAAGACCTTCGGCGCCGGGACCTGACGATCAACGCCATGGCTCAGGACGACGCAGGTGCGGTGATCGACCCCTATGGCGGGCAGCGCGATCTGGATGCCAGACTGCTGCGCCATGTGTCGCCCGCCTTTGCAGAAGATCCGGTACGCATCCTGAGGGCGGCGCGTTTCGCGGCACGCTTTGCAGATTTCGAGGTCGCGCCCGAAACTCGCGCGCTGATGCAGGAGATGGTGAACGCCGGCGAGGTCGACGCGCTGGTTGCCGAACGGGTGTGGCAGGAACTGTCGCGCGGCCTGATGGAATTGCAGCCTTCGCGCATGTTCGACGTGCTGCACGACTGTGGCGCGCTGGCCCGGCTGCTGCCAGAGATCAACGCAGAGTGGTCATCCGCAGAGTCTCGAGCGATCCAGTGGCGCCACGCCATCGATCTCGCCGCCGAATCGGGACTGCCGCTGCCGGCGCGCTTTGCAGTCGTTGGCCATCCACTCAGCTCGGTCGCTTGTGCGGCGAAGGCCAGCGCCACCCCTGTCGCCCTGCAAGGGCTCTGTGAACGCTGGCGCGTTCCGGCCGACTGTCGGGAGGTCGCGGAGTTGGTGGGGCGCGAATACGAGACGCTGCGCCTGGGTCAGACCATGAGCGCCGAACAAACGGTGCAGTTGCTTGACCGCTGCGACGCCTGGCGTCGGCCCGAGCGTTTCGAACTGACGTTGCAGGCCTGCGAGTGCATCGCACGCGCCCAACACCGGAACTCGAAGCGTTCGCAGGCCGCAGCGTTCACTCCATGGCGCGTGGCACGTTCGCGCGCGGCGGCCGTCGACGCAGGGGCTGCAGCCATCCGGGCGGCCACCCTGGGCTTGCGCGGGCCAGCGATCGCAGCAGCGGTCCACGACGCACGTGTGCGGGCCGTGGCCGAGGACCTGAATGACGAGATCAACGACTGACCGTGTTCAAACGCCGAGCCCGGCTGCTGACGTTGGCGCGTTCTGTCAGCGACGCCACTTGGAATCAGAACGAATCTGACGCCTACAACGCTCAGGCCTGAAGCAGGCGCAAAGGCTCGTAACGATGGAGCGCGACAGGCGCTGCCGACACTTTTGCCCGCGTGAGCCGCCGCAGGATGGCTTCCTCTTCCAGCGGCGAAAACCAGTCGGGGTACAGCGATCGCTCGTTGCTCGCACGCGAGAGGCCTGCGAATCGCTCACCTTGTTCGCGGATGTAGGAGAAGTTGATGCCCAGCAAGACAGCAGGCGCACCGACGCGTGGGCTGTGACGCTGCGGAGCCATGACCTGAAAGCCCAGCATTCGCTGGTAGTACAGGACATGCCGCGGGTTGACTTCGATCAGCAGCGTATCGAAACCCATCACACGGTGTGCGTAGATGTAAGCCACATTGAACAGGGATGCCAGCACCCGGCGCGAACGGACCACCTGATCCATCGCCAAGGTGGTGAACTCGCATACTTGGCGGCCGGCTTGCCTCAAGGTATCGACCTCCTGGGAAAACAGGGTGTCTACCTGCAAGCCATCGGAAGAATCGAAGCCAACGGTGATCGTGGCGACGGTGGACTCGTGGTCGCTGGCCACCAGGGTGATTCGGGTGGGCAACGACGGGTCTGGCAGCGGCCGGCTGGCGTAGCCGCGGGTGGCATACATCCGATTGATCAGGACGCTGGCTGAACTGCGTAGCCCATCGGAGTCGGCACTGCGTATCCGATACAGCCTGCGTCCGACTTCACAACGGTGCAAATCGTCGTTTTCGGATTCGTCCTGCCACAGCGATCGCAGGGGCAAGTGGGCCTCAAAGGGCATGCCGATCATGGTGTTGCTAAGCACAGCGGGAGACCCTCAACAGATGTATGAACGGTGTCAGACAAAACCTACACATCGACGCGGCGAACTTGTTGAGCAACTAGCCATCCGATACGTGATTTTCTCACGCGACATGATGATCGTAGGCCTTCATTGGTGACAGGAGGTAATCGAAACTCGGGTAGGCAGCCCCTCAGATGAGGGGGCGGCGTAACCCCAGTTGACGGTCGCCGAATGCACCATTGCGCGTCATGCCCCAACCCATCGGTGTCCAGGATTTCAGCCAGCACACGGGCTGCGGAGCCAGCGCGAGAGCTCGTTTCGCAGATCGGCCATCGCCACTGGCTTGGTGAGGTAGCCAACCATGCCCGCGGCCGCGCAGCTGTCGCGGTCCTGGGGTGTGGCATGGGCCGTGAGCGCGACGATCGGGAAAGCAGGCAGGGTGCCGCGCTGCTGCATTGCGCGCAGTTGGCGAGTCGCCTCCAACCCATCGACGCCGGGCATCTGAAGGTCCATCAACACCAGCGCCGGCGGGCGATCGCGGCAGGCTCGCACAGCGCTGTCCCCATCTTCCGCAAGGCGGCTGCGCAGGCCGAGCACCTCAATCATTTCGCAGACGATGACCTGGTTCACCATGTTGTCCTCGACCACCAGCACATCCGAGGCCTCATCGGCGTCGACCGGCATGGGCATGCCCGACAGCGAGCTGTAGCCAGAGACGATGTGGTCGGTCTGCGGACCCGTCATGCACAGCAAATCCAGCAGCGCGGCAGGCGTGACCGGCATGAAGATGAGTGGCATCTGCGCCAGCCGCGCGGCCGCTTCGACGGGCGGCTCGTTCCAGTCGGGTCGGACGAGCAAAACGATGTTGGTGTGCGGTAGCAAGCGCCGCAGCAGGGCCAGGTCAGTGCTGGCATCGATGGCAGATTCGCTCAGGAGCAGCAGGTCCGGCGCCTCCTGGGCACGGCGCGCATGCTCGATCAGTTCGGTCGCGCTACCCAGGATGTCGCAGCGCCAGCCCATCCGCTGCAGCCGCCGTTGCATGGCCTGCGCCGGCACCAGACGACCGTGCAGCAGCCAGGCAAGACCCGTCGGCGGCCAGCCGGAACCGGGTTGGTGGCCGGCTTGCACCTGCAGCGGTAACTGGAGGGTGAAACACGATCCCCGGCCGGGGGTGCTGTCCAGCGCCAGCGAGCCGCCAACAGACTCTGCGAGGCCGAGCGCAATCGACAGGCCCAGGCCGGTTCCGCCATGACGACGCGCGAGGCTGGCGTCACCTTGCACAAAGGGCTGGAAAACGCGAGCGGCGACGTCGGGATTCATGCCGCAGCCAGTATCGCGCACCGAGATGCGGGCAAGGCACTGACCCGGCGCCACTTCATGCACGTGGGTGACCAGCTCAATGTGCCCCTGCTCGGTGTACTTCACCGCGTTCGACAGCAGGTTGGAAACGATCTGCTGCACACGTTGTGCGTCACCGATCACTCGGCTGATCGCACCGATGTGGTCGTAGATCAGCCCGAGGTTCTTCGTGCGTACCGTCGGCATGATCACCCGCATGGCCTCGGCCAGCGTGTCACAGAGGTCAAACCGCTCTTCAACGGGAGGCAGCATGCCGGCCGACAGGCGCGAGAAGTCCAGCACATCGTTGATGATGCCCAGCAGGTTGCGGCCCGACTGCAAGGCCAGCTTCAGGTGGCGCTTCTGCTGGGTGCTGGTGGCCTCCTGCAAGGCCAGCTCATTCAATCCCAGCACGCCGTTCAGCGGCGTTCGGATCTCGTGGCTCATGTGCGCCAGGAAGATCGATTTCGATTCGTTCGCGCGCTCAGCCTGTTCGCGTTGGCGTTGCGCTTCGGCCAACGCGGTTTCGAGGCGTGTCGTGCGCTCCTCGACCATCGCTTCGAGGTGCTGGCGCTGTTCCTCGATGTCTCGGCGCAGCAGCGTCTGCTCATGCGTGTCGGTGAGCAACCCGGTCATGCGCAAAAGGCCCTGGGAGTCGACGTCAGTGCGTCCGCGCGCACGCACCCAGCGATATCCGCCGTCGCGGTGGCGCAACCGATACACCGACTCCCAGAAACCTGGGGCAACACTTGCCGCGGCGATGTCCTCCTGCAGCAGCCCGCGGTCCTCTGGATGCACCCAGCTGAAGTACACCTCGCGTGCCGGGGCGGGTGTGCCTTTCGGATAGCCGAGCAGCGTGCAGATGCGGTCGCTGATGAAAAACGACTCAGCCCCGACGGTGTGCTCGAAGTGCACTTCAGCGGTCGCGTCCATGGCACGTTCACAGCGCGAGGCTGCAGCTTCCAGGGTCAGCAGCGCCTGCCTGTCGGCATGCACTTCGCGCAACAGGCCCGAGAGGTATTCGGGCAGACCGCTGGCATCCGACAGCACGCGAGCGGTACAACGCCACCAGCGGAAGTGGCCGTCCCCGTCAGTCAGCCTGAGGTCCAGAGTGAAGCCGCTGTTCTGATCGATGGCCTGTGCGCAGGCCTCGTCGATGCGCGGTCGGTCTTCGGCGACACAGAAGTCGAAAGGTGAGCCCGCATGCCCAACGCCGGACAGGCCCAGCAGCCGATGGAGATCCGGCGAGCACCACCAAAGACCAGTGTTCAGGTGCAGTTCCCAATGCACGCCATCGCTGACCAGCGTCTGGCGCCGAAGGCGGTCCGCCTCGTCAATGTGGGCGGGCTCCCGGAGAATGCGCGCGCCGGCACCGGCACGCGCACCATCGTTGGGAAAGTCAGCCAGATCAGTCATGAGGTTCGTCTCGGGTTCAATCAATACCAGGGTTTCTCCCGGTATGTAGGTTGTGCCACCAGATGGGGATTCGTTCCGGCCGGATGTGCAACAACAAGGTAACAAGCACCGCGATGGACCTCGATCCCCACACATGAAGGCCGGGCGGCTGGACTTCTAGAATCCCCCGCTTCGCTGTGTTTGCAGCCAGGAATTACCGCCATGTCCTCAGGTGTCCAACGCCCTGCCACGGGTCTGATCCGGATCCGCGGCGCCCGCCAGCACAACCTGAAGAACCTGGACCTCGACATCCGCACCGGCGAGATGACGGTGGTCACCGGGCCCAGCGGTTCGGGCAAGTCCAGCCTGGTGTTCGACACGCTGTACGCCGAGGGCCAGCGCCGCTACGTCGAGACCTTCAGCGCCTATGCGCGCCAGTTCCTCGACCGCATGGACCGCCCTGCCGTCGACCGGGTCGATGGCGTGCCGCCGGCCATCGCGATCGACCAGACCAACCCGGTGCGCACCAGCCGCAGCACGGTTGGCACGATGACCGAGCTGAATGATCACCTGAAGCTGCTCTATGCCCGCGCCGCCGACCTGTTCGACCGGCAGACCGCCCAGCGCGTGCGACACGACACGCCGGAGACGATCTACGCCGAGTTGATGGCGCGGACCGCCGAGGCCGATCCGCGAGTCGTGCTGACCTTTCCGGTCGAGCTGCCGGCGGTCTCGACTCCGGAAGAGATCGAGCAGTGGCTGTCGGCCAGCGGCTTCACCCGCGTACAGGCCGAGCGCGAGGTCGCGACGCCAACGGGGCCACGCAAGCTGCTCGACGTGGTGGCCGATCGATTCCGCATTCAGGGCACTGAAAAGGTGCGTGCCGTCGAGGCGATCGAAATGGCGCTCAAGCGCGGCGGCGGGCGGGTCAATGTCTATGTGCTGGCTGACGATGCGGAAACGACCCTTTGGCGCTTCTCCACCGGCCTGCACTGCCCCGACAGCGACCTCCGCTACACCGATCCGCAGCCGGCGCTGTTCAGCTTCAACTCGGCCATGGGCGCCTGCGACACCTGCCGCGGCTTCGGCCGCGTGATCGGCGTCGACTACGACCTGGTGATCCCCGACCACCGCAAGACGCTGCGCTCGGGTGCGGTCAAGACACTGATGACCCCGGCCTGGAAGGATGCGCACGAGGACATGCTGAAGTACGCCGGCGAGGCCGGCATCCCGCGCGACACGCCGTGGTCGCAACTCAACGAAGCGCAGCGCGACTTCATCATCAACGGCTCGCCGCAGTGGAAAGGCAACTGGAACAAGCAGTGGTACGGCGTCAAGCGCTTCTTCGAGTACCTGGAGAGCAAGGCCTACAAGATGCACATCCGCGTGCTCTTGTCGAAGTACCGCAGCTACACGACCTGCGGCACCTGCGGCGGCGCGCGGCTGAAGACCGAATCGCTGCTGTGGCGGCTGGGCACGAAGGCCGATGCCGATGCGGTGATGGCACCCGCGCTTCGCTCGCTGCCGAACGGCGTGGCCTGGTCGCGCGCGCAGCTGGAAGCATTGCCTGGCCTGACGGTGCACGACCTGATGCTGTTGCCGATCGAGCGCATCCGTCGCTTCTTCGATGGGCTGAGCCTCCCCAGCACGATGCTCGACGACGCACTGAAACTGCTCGCTGACGAGATCCGCACGCGGCTGAAGTACCTCTGCGATGTCGGCCTCGGCTACCTGACGCTCGACCGGCAGAGCCGCACGCTGAGCGGCGGCGAGGTGCAGCGCATCAACCTGACGACCGCGCTCGGCACCTCGCTGGTCAACACGATGTTCGTGCTCGACGAGCCCAGCATCGGCCTGCACCCTCGCGACATGAACCGCATCATCGAGGCGATGCACCGCCTGCGCGACGCCGGTAACACGCTGGTGGTGGTGGAGCACGACCCAGCCGTGATGCTGGCTGCCGACCGGCTGATCGACATGGGTCCGGGCCCCGGCGAGCGCGGCGGACAGATCGTCTTCGACGGCACACCCGAGACCATCCGCAGCGCCGACACACTGACCGGTGCGTACCTCGGCGGGCGCAAGCACATTGGCAGCGGCTTCACCCGCCTCGTCACCGCGGCGACGCCCAAGCTGATCGTCGAAGGCGCACGCGACCACAACCTGCGCAATGTGAGCGTCGAGTTCCCGTTGCAGCACCTGGTCACCGTCACCGGCGTGTCCGGCTCCGGCAAATCGACCTTGATCCAGGACGTGCTGTTTCCGGCGCTGGCGCGCCACTTCGGCCAGGCCAGCGATGCGCCCGGCGCGCACGACCGTGTGCTCGGTGCCGACTGGCTGGGCGATGTGGTCTTCGTCGACCAGTCGCCGATCGGCAAGACCGCGCGATCGAACCCCGCCAGCTACGTCGGCGCGTTCGATGAAATCCGCAAGCTCTTTGCCGCATCGCCACTGGCGCAGCAGCGCGGCTACGGCCCCGGCATGTTCAGCTTCAACGCCGGCGATGGACGCTGCCCGACCTGCGGCGGCTCGGGCTTCGAGCACGTCGAGATGCAGTTTCTCAGCGACGTGTACCTGCGCTGCCCCGACTGTGATGGCCGGCGCTTTCGGCGCGAACTGCTCGAAGTCAAGATCGATCGCCGCCTGCCTGGCGAAGTGGTCCGCGACCTGTCGGTGGCCGACGTGCTCGACCTGACGGTGAGCGAAGCGGTGCAGCTGTTCGCCAACGACCGCGAGGTGCTGCGCGTGCTGCAGCCCATCGTCGATGTCGGCCTCGAGTACGTGAAGCTCGGCCAGCCGGTGCCCACGTTGAGTGGCGGCGAGGCGCAGCGGCTCAAGCTCGCGGCCTTCCTCGCCGAGTCGGCGAACAGCGCGACCGCGAGCCGGCAACCGGTGGCCAAGAAGGGCACGCTCTTCATGTTCGACGAGCCGACCACCGGCCTGCACTTCGACGACATCGCGAAGCTGATGCGCGCCTTCCGCAAGCTGCTGGATGCGGGCCATTCGATCATCGTCATCGAGCACAACCTCGACGTGATCAATGCGTCGGACTGGCTGATCGACCTCGGCCCCGAGGGTGGTGAACACGGCGGCGAGGTGGTGTGCACCGGGACGCCAGCCGATGTGAAACGACACCCCAGCTCGCACACCGGGAAGGCGCTGGTCGATTACGACCAGGCGATGGGGTTGGGCGGATTGGGCGTCGAAGAGGGCATGCCTCTGCAAACGCTGCTGAAGGCCACTAGAGCCGAACGGGCTGTTGCCGACGAATCCATCCGCATCGAGGACCTGAATGACGACTGCATTCGCATCGTCAATGCCCGCGAGCACAACCTGAAGTCCTTGAACGTCAGCATCCCGCGCGGCCAGTTCACCGTGGTCACTGGCGTGTCGGGTTCGGGCAAGAGCACGCTCGCGTTCGACATCCTGTTCAACGAAGGCCAGCGCCGCTACCTCGAGAGCCTGAACGCCTACGCGCGCAGCATCGTGCAGCCGGCAGGCCGGCCCGAGGTCGACGCGGTCTATGGCATCCCGCCCACGGTGGCCATCGAGCAGCGCCTGAGCCGCGGCGGGCGCAAGAGCACTGTGGCGACCACCACCGAGGTGTGGCACTTCCTGCGGCTGCTGTACGTGAAGCTCGGGCTGCAGCACTGCGTGAAAGACGGCGCCGAAGTGCGCCCGCAGTCTGCCGAGAGCATTGCCGCGCAACTCTTGCGTGACCACCGGGGCGAACATGTCGGCCTGCTGGCGCCGCTGGTGGTGGCACGCAAGGGCGTGTACACCGACCTCGCGAAATGGGCGAAGGCGCGTGGCCACACGCATCTTCGCGTCGATGGCGAATTCCTGCCGGTCGAGTCGTGGCCGCGGCTGGATCGCTTCAAGGAACACACGCTGGAACTGCCAGTCGCCGACTTCATCATCAGCGCCGACCGCGAAAGTGAATTGCGGGAAGCGCTGGCGAAAGCGCTCGATCTCGGCAAGGGCGTGATGCACTTGCTGGCGCCGCTGAACGGGCTGACGGAAGCGATGCGCACCGGTTCGTCCACCGCCAGCATCGGCGGCATCAAGGTGTTCTCGACCAAGCGCGCCTGCCCCACTTGTGGCACCAGCTACCCCGAACTCGACCCGCGCATGTTCAGCTACAACAGCAAGCACGGCTGGTGCACCACCTGTGTTGGTACCGGGCTGGCGCTGACCCGCGAACAGCGCAAGGTCTACGACGACTCGGTACGTGATGACGACGCCAAGGGCCGCGAGCAGAGCTTCCCGTCCGAAGAAAGCGAAGCCGAAGGGCTGGTGGATGAACCCTGCCCCGATTGCGCGGGCACACGGCTGAATCCAGCCTCCCGCAAGGTCACGTTCGAAGGGCATTCGATTGCCTGGATCGCGCAGTGGTCGGTGGCCGGCGCGCGGCAGTGGGTCGAATCGCTGAGACTCACCGGCCGTGATGCCGAGATCGCACGCGATGTCGTCAGCGAGATCCGCGGCCGGCTCGAGTTCCTCGAAGAAGTGGGGCTCGGCTACCTGACGCTGGACCGAGCCGCGCCCACGCTCAGCGGCGGCGAGGCGCAGCGCATCCGCCTGGCCGCGCAACTCGGCAGCAACCTGCAGGGCGTCTGCTATGTGCTCGACGAACCGACGATCGGCCTGCATCCGCGCGACAACCAGATCCTGCTGAAGGCGCTGAAGACGCTCAGCGACAAGGGCAACACGCTGGTCGTGGTCGAGCACGACGAGGACACGATCCGTCGCGCCGACCACCTGATCGACATCGGGCCGGGTGCGGGCAGCCGCGGTGGGCGACTGGTGGCGCAGGGCAGCGTCGCCGATCTGGCCAATGCGCCAGATTCGCAGACCGGCCGCCTGCTGGCGCACCCGCTGATCCATCCGCTGCAGGCCCGACGCGAGGTGCCAGTGGCCGCTGCGGCCGGGCCACGTGAGTCCGAGGCCAACCGGCGACTGACGATCCAAGGCGCCACGCTGCACAACCTGCAACAGGTCACGATCGACGTGCCGCTGAAGCGGCTTGTGGCCATCACCGGCGTCAGCGGTTCCGGCAAATCCACGCTCGCACGCGACGTGCTGCTGGCCAATCTGCAGTTCATCAACCTGAAGGGCGGCAGCCCGAGGTGGCAAGGCTGCGAACAGATCGACGGCTGGGGCTACATCGACCGCGTGCTCGAAGTCGACCAAACACCGATCGGCAAGACGCCGCGCAGCTGTCCGGCCACCTACATCGGCTTCTGGGACACGATCCGCAAGCTGTTCGCCGACACGCTGGAATCGCGCGCGCGGGGCTATGCCGCGAACCGCTTCAGCTTCAACACCGGCGAAGGCCGCTGCCCGGCCTGCGAGGGCCAGGGTTTGCGCACGATCGAGATGAGCTTCCTGCCGGACGTGAAGGTGCCCTGCGACCAGTGCCACGGCCAGCGCTTCAACCCGGAAACACTGGCGGTCACCTGGCGCGGCAAGAACATTGGCGACGTCTTGAACATGGAGATCGACGAAGCGGTCGACTTCTTCGCCAGCATGCCGGCGATCAGCCACCCGCTGCGCCTGATGAAGGACGTGGGCCTCGGTTACCTGACGCTGGGTCAGCCGTCACCGACGCTGAGCGGCGGCGAGGCGCAGCGCCTGAAGCTGGTGACCGAGCTCACCAAGGTGCGCGACGACGTGGGCAAGCGCGGCAACAAGGCGCCGCACACGCTGTATGTACTGGACGAGCCGACAGTCGGCCTGCACATGGCTGACGTTGAAAAGCTGATCCGCGTGCTGCACCGACTGGTCGATGGCGGGCACAGCGTGGTGGTGATCGAGCACGATCTGGACGTGATCGCCGAGGCCGATTGGGTCATCGACCTGGGGCCTGAGGGCGGCACGAACGGGGGGCGGGTTGTGACGACCGGCACACCTGAGAACTTGGTCACCGAGCCCGTGAGCCACACAGGTGCGGCATTGAAACCTGTATTGGCTCGTTTGGCTGCCAAGAGCATGGGGTAACCGGCTCCGCTCATGTCCCCCGGGCCGGTTCACGCCTCAAATGCTTCAAGCAAGACCGATCCGGCCCTCCTCCTTTACTTCGCTGCGCCGGTCACCCCACGCCCTTGACAGCTGGCACCGTCGTCGCATGCAAAGGTGTTCTAAACCCGAGAACGCTTCGGTGGTTGTTGGAGTGCTGCGGTGGGTCGCTGTGTGGAGTGCAGTAAAGGAGGAGGGCCGGCGCTACCAGAGCCGAAGTGAATGGTTGGCGAACCGGCCCGGAGGACATGAACGCAACACAGCGGCCCGGCGCAGCGCTCTCACGCAGTGGCCAGAAAAAAGGCCACCCGAAGGTGGCCTTTCAGTTGCAGCAAACAAACTCATCAGGCCGCTACCGCCTCTTTCGACACCGGCGTGCGGATCAGGTGATCGAACGCACCCAACGCCGCCTTGGCGCCATCGCCAGTGGCGATGATGATCTGCTTGAACGGCACGGTGGTCACGTCGCCGGCAGCAAACACGCCAGGCACCGAGGTCTGGCCGCGTGCGTCGACGACGATTTCGCCGTGCCGGGACAACTCCAGCGTGCCCTTCAGCCATTCCGAGTTCGGCACCAGCCCGATCTGCACGAACACGCCAGCCAGCTCAACGTGCTTCGATTCGCCGCTGGCGCGGTCGGTGTAGGTCAGGCCGCTGACCTTGCCATCGGTGCCGTTGATCTCGGTGGTCTGCGCCTGCGTGTGCACAGTGACATTGCTCAAGCTGTTCAGCTTGTTGACCAGCACCGCATCGGCACGCAACTGCTCGCCGAACTCGAGCAGCGTCACGTGGCCCACCAGGCCGGCCAGGTCGATCGCCGCTTCGACGCCCGAGTTGCCGCCACCGATCACCGCCACACGCTTGCCCTTGAACAGCGGGCCGTCACAGTGCGGGCAGTAGGCCACGCCCTTGTTGCGGTATTCCTGTTCGCCCGGCACGTTGATCTCGCGCCAGCGCGCACCGGTCGACAGGATCACGGTCCGGCTCTTCAGCGTGGCGCCATTGGCGAGCTGCACGCCGATCAGGCCCCCGGGCTGTTCGGCCGGAATCAGCTTCTCGGCGCGCTGCAGGTTCAGGATGTCGACGTCGTACTGCTTCGCATGCTGCTCCAGCGCCGCAGCGAACTTCGGGCCGTCGGTCTCGAGTACCGAGATGAAGTTCTCGATGCTCATCGTGTCCATCGTCTGCCCGCCCATCCGCTCGGCGAGCATGCCGGTGCGAATGCCCTTGCGCGCGGCGTAGACGGCAGCGGCGGCGCCCGCAGGGCCACCGCCGACGATCAGCACGTCATAGGCCTCTTTGGCGTTGAGCTTCGCGGCATCGCGCGCGGCGGTACCGGTGTCGAGCTTGGCGACGATTTCGTCGACCTCCATGCGGCCCTGGCCGAAGTGTTCGCCGTTCAGGAACACCATCGGCACCGCGAGGATCTGGCGTGCTTCCACTTCCTGCTGGAACAGGCCGCCATCGATCGTCACGTGCTGGATGCGCGGGTTCAGCACCGCCATCAGGTTCAGCGCCTGGACGACGTCCGGGCAGTTGTGGCAGCTCAGCGAAACATAGGTCTCGAAGCGGAAGTCACCATCGAGGTTCTTGATCTGCTCGATCAGTTCGGCTTCGATCTTGGGCGGGTGGCCGCCGACCTGCAGCAGCGCCAGCACCAGAGACGTGAATTCATGCCCTAGCGGGATCGCTGCGAATCGAATGCGCGGCGCCTCACCGATGCGGGCCAGTGTGAACGACGGCTTGCGGGTATCGGTGCCGTCGGTTCTCAGCGTGATCTTGTCGCACAGGCCGATGATGTCCTTGAGCAGGCTGTGCATCTCCTGTGCAGCGGCGCTGTCGTCGAGCGACGCGACGATCTCGAACGGCATCTTCACGCGTTCAAGGTAGGCCTGCAATTGAGATTTGAGGGTGTCGTCAAGCATGGCGGGTCTCCTGGTGAGGTGACGAATGCAAGCGCCCGGATCGGACGCTGCTTCAGATCCGCCGCGGGCTTTGTGGGCCCGCGGCGTCTGAAAACCACCCGGTGGGGTTCACCGGGCGTTCAAAACGGACCGGAATGTCCGATCAGATCTTGCCAACGAGGTCGAGCGACGGGGTGATCGTCTTCGCGCCGTCGTTCCACTTCGCAGGGCAAACCTCACCTGGGTGCGAAGCGGTGTATTGCGCGGCCTTGAGCTTGCGCAGGGTTTCCTTGACGTCGCGCGCGATCTCGTTCGAATGGATCTCGGCGGTCTTGATGATGCCGTCGGGGTTGATGACGAAGGTGCCGCGGTAGGCCAGGCCGTCCGCGTCGATGTGCACGTCGAAGGCGCGGGTCAGCTTGTGGGTCGGGTCGCCGACCAGCGGGAACTTGGCCTTGCCAACGGCTGGCGAGGTCTCGTGCCAAACCTTGTGCGAGAAGTGCGTGTCGGTGGTGACGATGTAGACCTCGGTGCCCAGCTTCTGGAACTCGGCGTAGTTGTCGGCCGCGTCTTCCACTTCGGTCGGGCAGTTGAAGGTAAACGCCGCAGGCATGAAGATGATCACGGACCACTTGCCTTTCAGGCTCTGCTCGGTGACTTCGATGAACTTGCCGTTTTGGTAGGCCTGGGCCGCGAACGGCTGAACTTGGGTGTTGATGAGTGACATGAAAAGTCTCCAGTAAGGTTGAGCCGTGAGGCGGGGAAAGCGATCATAGGTGGGCCCAGTGATGCTGTTTATGAATTGAAAAAATGATTCACATTGAGCGAGACTATGACAAGCTCTGAGCACTGCAGAGCTCCACCTCAAGTCTTCGCTGGCGGCGCACCTCGAGATGAAACTCGCTACAACTTGTTGAAGAGCGCGGCGACAGCCAATCCGAAATTCCCGAGCGCGGTCTGCCGATGAATGCCCGACCGCCAGAACCCGATCAGGCGACAGGGCATGCGCTGCTGGCGGGCCTGCATGAATTCACTCAGAACGGCCAGGTTCTGCGCCGGCATCTGCTGACTGACGCGCACAAGGCGCTCCAGATTGGCGTCCACCCAGCCGCGAAACGCGCCTGCCATCAATAGCTGTGCACGCTGCCTTCGTCCTCGCAGTGTCAGGTTCGAGCCGCTCAGGTTCTGCCCATGCTGCCGATAGCGCAGGCTGGGCCATGGGTCGTAACGCACACGGCCACCGCAACCTGAGACAAGCAGGTAGAGCAGCCAGTCCGGAGCGACCGCATCGCCTTGAGAACTGGCTTGCACGAACAATTCGCGAGCGGCGCCATTGAAAACCATGGTGTTGCACCCCGCAATGCATTGCACCAGCGCATTGGCAAAACTGGGTGGCCGAGTAAAAAGGGGCGACAGGCCGACGGATTGGTTATCCGCATCGGTGAGCAGCGTGCGCGTTCCATAGAGCGCCGGGACACTCGATGTCGCTGATGCCAGCGCGGCAATCGCCCTCGCCAGTTTGTCGGGCTCCCAGACGTCATCCTGATCGGCCCAGGCGTAGAAATCGGCAGCGATCTCGGCACGGCAAGTCAACGACTTGAAGTTGGCCGCAAAACCGTCTGAAGGGCCAAGCACGACTGCCAATCGATCGGCGCCCCATTGCGACCGGTATCGTTCGAGGATCGCCAGGGTCTCATCGGTGGATCCGTCGTCCGAGACCCACAACTTCCACCGGCGATGCGTTTGCGCCGCAATTGACTCGAGCTGAGCCACGAGATAGCGCCCGCCCTGGAAAGTACACATGAGGATGCCGACTTCAGGCGAAGCGGGCACACGGTCGGTCGTCGTCACAGTCGATTCAAAAGCGCCGCCACGGCCAAGCCGAAGTTACCCGGCCAGGTCTGGCGGTAAACGCCAGAGCGCCACAGCGCCAGCATCCGCGCCGGCAAGCGGCGCTGACGAGCGAGGGCGAACCGGTCCAGGGTGATGACATTCTCAGCCGACATCTGGGCTCGGACCGGTCCGAGCAACTCAAGATTCAGATCGATCCAGGATTTGAACTGCCCACGGAGCAACGTGCGAAGACGTGGGAGGCGGCGCAAGGGATGAGTCACGCTGCCGACGAGGTTATCACCGTGCTGCCGATACCGGATGGAGGGCACAGGGTCGTAGTGCATCCGTCCTCCACACGCCGTTACCAGCAGGTAAACCCACCAGTCATGGGCCACCGTTCGAGGATCCGGACCCGCGTTGACAAGCAACGCTCTTGCCGCACTGTTGAACACCATCGTGTTTCCGCCGGCAATGTTCTGCACCACCGCATTCGCGAAGGCAGGTGGCTTGGTGAAAAGAGGTGACAGGCCGATTGACTTGCCGGATGCGTCGGTGAGCAACGTGCGAGACCCATACAGCATCGGCTTGTGGGCATCGGACCTGGCCAGCCACGCCAACGCTCTTTCGAGCTTCTGCGGCTCCCAGATGTCGTCCTGATCTGACCATGCAAAGAACTCTCCCTGGACATCCGGCAGGCTGGTCAGCGTCAGGAAGTTGTACGCAGGCCCCGCTGACGGCCCCCGGACGATCGACAGTCGGTCGGTACCCCACTGCGCGCGATAAGTCGACACGATCTGTAGCGTTGCATCGGTCGAACCGTCATCAGAGACCCAGACCGTCCAGTTCGTGTGGGTCTGGCGGGCAATCGAGTCGAGTTGCTCCGCCAGGAACGCTGCGCCTTGGTAGGTGCACAAGAGGATGGCGACGAGCGGTCCGTCGCACGAGGCGTGTGTGTGATCGATCTTCATCACTGGCCACACAGCAGTGACTTCGCTGACGAGGCCCAGCGGCGCCATGGAGAACGGACCAGTCGCCGGTAGGGTGCCTGGAATGCGCGATCCGCATCGCGCTCAGCAGGCGTCAGCGCTGACGGCTGGTCTTCGCCAGATTCGATTTGCGTGAGCAGAGAAGGCCGCACGCGCCCCAGGGTCACTTCTCGCTGCACGTCGTCCCGCGTGAGGAAGCCGTCGCCAATGGCGCGTCGCAGACAAGCCACCCACAGGTGTGCCAGGGGATTCGAGGTGTCGACCCACGGCTGGGTGTTCATGTCGGTGTAGTGCAAAAGGCGGGTGGACAGCGGGTCGTAACGCTCCAGGGAGTTCCAGCCCGGGTCGAGATGGCGCCCAAGCCCTTGGGCCACACACATCTCGTGCATCAGCGCTTCATAGCTGTAGTCGCCACGGCCCAGGCCCGCGATGATGTCGTCGATCCGCCAGGCCAGCCGTGCGCAATCGAGCAGCATGACGCTGAATTGGCCTTTGCGACCGTGGCCGCCCTCATCGACCGTCAACAGGTCATGGTCGCCCATCGGCGTTTCCCACAGGGCCAGCATGTCGCAGAACACCTGCATGTCAGCGTCGAGGTAAACAGCGCGACCTTGGTAACCGCACAGCTCTGGAATCAGGAAGCGTTGAAACGAGAAAGGGGTGCGCGGCTGATTTCGGCGCAGCGCAGGCATCGGAATCTGACGGCCGAAGGACTCGATGCGCTGAACGTCAACGGGAGCCGCGGTGGTCTCCCGAATCGAGAACTCAAGGACTTTTGCCGGTAGCCATTCGTCGGCGCTAGCGGCCACGAACATGCGCATCTGCGCGCCATCAGTCGCGCTAGGTGACACGTCTGACACCCAGGGAGCGCTGGTGGAACACTTTCTCCAGCGAGGTATCTTCCGCCAGCCATCCGTCGACTGCGCGGCGGCAGCCGGAATACGATGAGTAGTCATCGAAGATCATGATGCCGCCAGGCGAGAGCTTCGGCGAGATTCGCTCGATGCATACCCGGACCGAGTCGTACCAGTCGCAGTCGATGTGCGCCAAGGCAATCGGACCGCCAGGGTACAAGGTGTCCTCAAACAGCCCTGGGATCAATCGAATGGTGCCGCCGTCAGGTTGAAGCCCGAAGTGCCGAAGATTGGACTTGACCTTGTCCAGCAGCCCGTCGACATAGCCGTAATAGGGATCCTCGCCGAGCCCGGCGGACTTCCCTGAACTGATCTCGGCGTAGCGCCGATGCGCGTCGTCCCCGTCGTTCTCACCCGGTGGAGGAATCATTGCAAAAACGTCGTAGAGCTCAAGCAACACTTCAGCAGGCTTGAGCAGGCCGAGCAGGATCGCGGAGCCACCCAGCGCCACGCCAGCTTCGATGTATCGACCAGGGACTTTGTCGCGGCGCACACGCATCAGCGCCTCAGCGATGTTCTCTAGCTTCGGAGGGCCACAGTAGGAGAGCCGGATCGCGCGAATGTCGGCGATGGCCTTGGCGACCTCGTCCGGGCCAGGTAAAGCCGACACCGATACCGCCGGACGAGCCAGCACCTTGCGCAGCAGATCGACAAGTAAATTCATCGTGGCAGGGTCTTCACAAAGTGCTGCATGACTGAAAAGCCTTCGCCGGCGCGCGCACGAACGATCTCGAAATCAAAGTCCAACGCCGCCAGCAGTTGATTAGGCTGGCACAAGGGAAAACCGAGCGCCTCGGCGATCCCTGCGGCGCGGCCGTCCACCGGCACCAGCCAACTTCGCTTGGCCCGGCTCAGGCACAAAAGATGCGCGTGCAACCTGCTGCCAATGTGTACATCGATCGCATCGTAAAAGCTCATGCATGCATCGGCATCCGCAGGGCAGATGATCCTGAAGCCGCGCTTGACTGCAAACTGCCTCAGCCGCTGGTATGGATTGAGCCGCGATGAGGGCTGCGGCAACCAGCGGTGTCTCAGCAACTCCAGCCGTGCTGGGGGTGAGTAGTTCTGATGCAGCACCAGATAGCGGGTGGCGCGGGGAAAGTGGCTGGCGACGAAATCAATGATGTCCGCCTCACGGGCCCAGAAATCTCCCCGCTCGGTCACCGTCACCGCAATCTTCCGCACGTCCCGAGCGAAGGGAGTGCCACCAAGCAGGGGCTCGTCGTAGACAACCGGGCAACCCGTCATCAGCAGTTGCGGCGCGAGGTGGGGAAGTTCCCGCTTGAGGTAACCCAGCGTGCGCGGGCATCGCCACGAAGAAAACTCGATGCGTTCGTGCATTGCAGTCAGCACATCGCGAGTCACTTCGGAGAGATGGTCGGTCTGTCCCGGCTCTCCATGCAGGCCCACACCGAATGGAATCAGGCGCAGGCCCGCTTCTCGGATCTTCTCCGCGGTCAACCCGGGCCAGACGGTGTAGCGATCATTGAGCTGATTCGCGCCGGCCAGGATGACCGCCGGTGCGTCGGCGACGATGGATTCGACATCAGGGGTCAAAGCCACGCGCGGAGAAAAGCAGCGCTGCGCCCCGAAAGGGCCCAGCAGCCGTTCGATGGCGCGCAGGATGAAGCCGTCACCGAGGTTGACGACTTTGCGCCCCAGCAGCGTACGAGGCACTAGGTATGGAGTCAGAACGGCGAGGCAATTTCGCCGCTCGGTTGATGGTGTAGCGGCGGTATTCAACAGCATCTCAGCTTGTATCGCAACGCTGGACCGTCGACTGCTTCGGGCTGGCGGCAGCTCAAGTCGCCTTGGCGACCGAGCGGGAAACACATGCGAGTACGACCGTGCAACCGTCCGGGGTCAGACGCTGGGCCGCGATCACGTACCCTGAATTGTTGAGAATCGTGATCAGCTCGTTGTCACTCAGGTGGTTTATCCAACCGAGTCTGGACAGCATCGCCGACGTGTAATGTTCGTCTCTTCGCACCACATGGCTCAGCACAAGATGCGTGGCCTGCACGGACAGTCTTTCGAGAACTGCGTTTAGGCCGTCGAGGTACTCGATCACGCCGAGCATGACGATCACGTCGTGCGCGTCGGTGAAGCGGTCGTGACGAACGTCAAAACGCTGAACCTCCGCGGACTGAGGCACGAGATCAAACCCGGTGTATCGCACTCGAACGCCGCGTGCGCGCAGGGCAGCGCGAAGCTTCTGGTCACCACAACCCACGTCTGCCACCGACAACTCGCGTCGGCATTCGGCCGTCAGGATCGAGAGGATGTCCGCACAAACGTCGGCTTGCTCAAGCCAGGTTGTTCGCGGCTGGTCCACACAATTGAAGCCCGATGGGGCCTTGGGGACAGGGTTATTGATCATGGGAACGGTAAGAAAGCAGCGGCTTGTGGCGTAAACGTTGCTCAAAGGTCGCGACGCTCAGTCATCGTCGACGGAATCGTGTGCGGCCGCTGGCGGCACTTCGTCAGGCAGTCCATTGAACTCGCCCCCCTGGCATCGCCAATCGCGCGACTGATAGAACAGGCAGTTGGCCGACATGCCGGCGTCACGCACCACCAGTTGTAAGCTGTCGACGACGTCCAGCAGGTCGTGCTTCTCGCCGCGAGACACACTTATCTTCAAACGGTAAGTGGCCGGTCGCAGGCCGACCGTCGGCAACAGCAACTCGACGCGGGCCTGGCCTGCCTGCAGGCTCATTCGACCAAGGTCTCGGCACGACTTCAGATGCTGCACGGTCTCACCGAGTTGGTGAGTCAGGTCGAAGATCATCATGTTGATGCTGAGGTCGTCGACCGGCTTGTCGCAGTTCAGCGTGAGCGTCAGACGTCCGGGGAGGCCACTGAACCAGTAGCCGCGATCGGGAGCGTCTTCCACGCCGATCAGCACAGAGCTCACCGACAGTGCTCGATCGGGATCGAGGGTGCGGGCCACCTTGGAAGTCGCGGCCGACGTGACAGGGGCGTCGTTGGAAGCCAGCAGCTTCGCGTTCGCCTTGACCGCTGTGGCAATGCCGTCTTCCTCGTAGACCTTCAGAACCTCGCGGGGTTTTCCCTGCGCCACGGTCTTGCCCTTGCGCAGAAACAGGCATTCGTCGGACAGGGTTTCGATGGTCACCGCGCTGTGCGATACCAGCAGCATCGAGGTTCCGGCACGCCGCAGTTCGTTGATTCGATTACGACATTTCATGCGAAAGCGCGCGTCGCCCACCGACAGCACCTCGTCGACCACCATGATCTTCGGGTCAGTGTGCACCGCACAGGCAAAACCAAGGCGAGCCAGCATGCCCGAGCTGTAGGTGCCGACGGCGGCCTCAATGGATTCGCTCAGCTCGGCGAAATCGACGATCGAGTCGTAGCGTGCCTTGATGTCACGCTCGGCCACGCCGAGTAGCGACAGGTTGAGAAAAATGTTCTCGCGGCCAGATAGCACTGGCTTGAAGCCAGCGCCCAGCGCCAGCATCGGCGCGATACGCCCTTTCACGTGCACGCTACCCAAGGTCGGCTGAAGGATGCCACTGACAATGCGCAGCAGGGTCGTCTTTCCGCTTCCGTTGAGCCCGACGATGCCGATCGATTGGCCGCGCTGCAACTCCAGCGACACATCGCGAACTGCCCAGAACTCGCTCGGCCTGAGCTTGTCTTCGCCGCCTTTTCCGAGCAACAGGCGACCAACGTCTCGACCGCCGTATACGAAAGATCGTTTCAACGAGCGAGAAAACTTCTTCGACACGTTGCGCACCGACACGCAGACGTCGGGCTTGTCCATGCTCAGCGCCCTCCAAGCAACATGCGCTCGATCACGATCGGCGCAGAGGCTCGCACTATCAAGAACCCCGCAATCGTCATCACGATAGCGGCGCTCAGTGCGACCGTGACGGCCAGCGGGTGGGTCAGCGAAGCTCCGGCAGCGCCGTCACGCGCGGCGCTCATCAACGGCCATACGGGGTTGAGTTGCAGCAAGACGGAAAACAGCCCACCCTTTGGCGGTTGGTACATCGCCGGGGTCAAAAACAGGCCGTAAGTGAGAAAGAGCTTGACGCTGTTTTGCAAATCCACAAACAGCAAGGTAAACGGCATCAACAGCGACCCGATCCCCAGACCCAGCAGCACCGTGCCATAGAAGCTGAGGCAGACCCACCCAATAGCTCGCCAATCCGCCCCGAGCGTGAACAAGAGCAGCAACAGAACCAACAACAGACGTACCGACGTTGTGATCAGTGACTCGAAAAGCTGCGACAGGATGATCGATTCACGGGGGAAAAAAACACGCGTCAGATACGAACGCGCACCTTCGAACGCGAGGTGAGGAACCTCGACTGCTTCGGCAAAGACGTGCCATATCAGGGTGCCTAGCAAAACAAATAATGGATAGGGCAACACAGTCGCCCCTGGGTTGATGACGCCGGCATGGCTCGCTAGCGTGACACCCGCAGTGATGAAAAGCGCCGGCGCAACCATCCAGAAGTACCCAAGAAACGATTTCCTGTATTTCGCTCCGATGGTTCGAGCGAATAACCGCCACGAGAGATCCATGACCTCGACGCAGGACGAAAGCCGCGTCCTCACACGTCGCCCCCTTTAGTTTTGGCCAAGTTGCCACCTTCAAACGCCGCCTGACGGCGCAGCCAGCGACGCTCTCGCCAGCCTGCGAATTGCGCCGCGGGCGACAGACTTTGCCCGGGTTGTAGCCATGCCGTCCAAAATGGCTTCATCAGACGCTTTCTTTCGCCCTTGAAATGCAAGACAAACTTGTCCAACAACGGGGTAACGATTTCAGAAAAATGATTTTCTGGCGAGAAGTTATAGGTTTCACACGGTAACAAAAGAATTCGGCACCCGTCCTTGTCAACAATGATCTTAGAGGCAAAGTCCGGAAAACTGAGGCCGACGCAGTCGCTCAGCGCCAACTGATCTCCGAACCAATCAGCCTGGTCGAGATAATTTCTTTGATAGATCGAAGCATATCGCTCGAAGAAATTCTTCGTCACACTCGGGCGAACGTTGTTGAGAATAAAAAAACCACCGTTGATGGGCATTCGTTTGCTCGCTCGCCATGTCAACGCGACATCGTAGTCGTCGCTGATAACGGGGAGCAAACAGCGATTGATGAGAATGTCAGAATCAAGAACGACGATTGGTCTTTTAAAATCACTAGAAAGAATGTATTTTAACTGCGACCGCGTGCGCTCCAGCATCAGCTTGCTCGCATCCATCGAATTTCTGACCAAAACCCCAAGTTTTCTCCTACGTTTGAAAAGCGTAGTTTGATCGGTCAAAACCGTAAAAATGGCTTCAGGATGGAAAAACCCGGCAGAGGCGAACATCATGTCGATCATCGACATGTACTCTGCGTGTTTCATAGTCTTGTTTGGATGCACCGGCGCCACGGTACCCAGTTCGACATGGAAGGTAACGAACTCAAGCAAACGATAATCCATTATCAAAAATCACAAGGCCTCTGCCAAAATCGAATAAATCACTCTCTCAGAATCTAACGGGACGCGTAAATTAACGTGCGCGCGCCATTGCGTTCATCGCGCAACTCGGCAACGTCGACGTTCGAGAATCCACTGTCTTTCAAAAGACCGACCAATGTATCCAGCGTCAACCATTTGGCATGGTCGTACATTCCAGCAAACGCCTGCGATCGGCCCTTTTCGCGGTAATGCTTGTATCGATAGCTGACGCCCCGCAGCTCAAATACATGGTCGGCTTCCGAATCTTTGGCGTAATGGGTGTCCAAAACGATCGCTTTTCTGGTTTGCGCCAGAATTTTCAGTAAGTGCGTCACCGGGTCGACCAAGTGATACAAAACGCCGATGTGATGGGTGATGTCGACGCTGGGAATCTTCGAGAAGTCGGCTTCTTGCTCCACGTCGCAGCGGAAGATCTTCGCCTCGATGCCAAACGCCCACAACCTCACATTGGTTTTCACAACATTCTCTATTCGCGAGTCGATTCCGATGACTTTCGCGCCACAGTCGGCGAGGGCGATGGTGTGAATGCCTTCGAAGCAGCCGACTTCCAGCACCGTCGAGCCATTCAACGGGAATCGACGATCGAGATCGACGATGCGGCGGTCAGGAATGATTTGCGGAGTGTTTCTTTTGGTTGATGACGCGGCCTTGCCGAACCGCCTGCCATGCGAATCGAGCGTGAAGCACTGCCAAGGCAGCATATCGTTTAGAAGCGCCAGGTCGGCATCGGACAGGTCATCGACGTGCGGCGTGGCGATCCGCCCTTCGGCATCGGCTCTTGGGAGTGTGGAAGTCATGGCTTGTAGGCTATGTGAAGAATCATCGGTCGAAAGATGATGGGTTTGAAGTTTCGGGCGAAATTCGACACCACTTTCAGCGGCGGTTTTTCGCTGACGGTTCATTTCATCGATTGCCAGCGATATAACGTGAAATATCTGATCTTTCAATTCGGTCGGAGCATACCGCTGCAATAATTTATTTTGCGCCCGTCCGACAAGCTCTTGTCGAAACTCGGAACTCTCGATCAAGGCCGTGAACGACGATTCCCAACGATCGGCCGATTCCACCAACAACCCACAGCCTCCAGCGCAGCAGTCGTCGTATACCATTCCCGCGCTGGCAATCACCGCAGTGCCGACGGCGGAATACTCTACCCATTTGTTGTCGGATTTTGTTTTGTTGAATTCGGTGTCTGCCAGCGGGCAAATGCCGATCTGCCAGCCCAGACTTTTCATTTTCCGCATGAAATCTTGATAGTTCAGTTCGACGGAAATCATCTTGACCCGCGATCCGAAGCAATCGAGTGCTTTGGGTTTTGGAATCTTCCCGAACAGCTCGAACTCGATTTCCGGATATTTTTTAAGTATTCCAACCAATGCCGGCACGACCGGCTTGAAATCGTGTTCGTGGTCGAAGCCCATGTAGCCGATCTTCCGGACCGGCCCCGATACTGCGCGAGCCAGAATCTCGCTGGTGCAGTGCAATGGTCCTGCGAAGTATCTATGTGAATCGGCTCTGTTCTTTGCCAGCCGGTTACGCAGCAGCACGGTAGAGCAATACACGATGTGTGCGTGTTGCAGAAGGTAATTGACGGTTCCGATCCGATCGGGGTGATTGTGAAAGTCGTACTTCGCCTGCCCGAGTTCGATCGGGACATTCAGTAAATCGTCGTCCAGATGGTATATGACAGGAACGGCATTTTTCTCTGCATAAGAAACGATCTGCTCCGCGCGAGGACCGCTGTAGCGGCAGAAAATAATAACGCTGGGTGTGAAGTCGGCCAGAAATTCATCGAGCGATTGTTCTGCTTCTGCGCCGTTTATCTTCTTTTCGAACTTCGATTTCAGTTGTTGCTCGGTCAGTACTTCCGATACCAGCTCGCCATTCTTGCTCAGCGCTGACAGCGGATTGACAAAACAGATTTGCAGCGTGGGTATGAAGCCATTGGCAACATACAGTATTCTGGTTTTCGCTTGCAGCCGCTGAGCTTTCGATGTCGCTGGTTTCGAAGATTTGGGGAACAAACGCGAGGCGATCGATTTGATGGAGAAGGTCATTGGTTCTCGTGCTCTGGCGCTGAAATGGTCCGGCCGCTGCAGTTCGTTTCACGCAAGCTCGTCGCTAGGCGCGAAGGGCCGCGCGGAGTGCAGGCTCTTTTGATGATCGGCCACCGCCGCCTGGCGTTTGCGCTTGGCGTCATAAACCGATCGATGTTTGATGTAACCAGACAAGGCATCGCTCGCGGTGTTCTTTTGGTCCCACAGCGAAAGCAATCGCTGCGGAATGCGATGCCGATATTTGATGTCGCGCAGCAAGGAGGGGCGGAAATAACCGAGTTCGATTTCCTTTCGAATCGCGGCGACCGTCAACTTGCGTTCGGCGAGCATCAGCCGCACTTCATCGATCCACAGCTGTCCGAACGGGTTGCCCGTGTCGACCCACGGCTGGGTGCCCATGTCGGTGTAATGGATCAGCGCGGTCTCTGAATCCCAGTGCTCAAGGCTGTTCCATTCGAAGGGCACGCCGAAGTTGACGTCGGCGTCGTCCAGGATGCAGAGATTCGACATCAGCTCGTCGTAGTCATAGCGGCGCTCGTCCATTGCGGTGACGATGTCTTCAATGGCCCAGTCCAGTCGGCAGCAGTCCAGCAGCATCACCGCACATTGTTTTTTTCGGCTGGGGGGTGCTCCCGCCTTGGCGGTGGTCGCGTCCTGGAACTTCACCTCTTTTTGAACGATGACCTTGGCGCCGTCGAAAGGGATGTCCCACAGGTTTCGGATGTCGCGCATCACCAGCATGTCGGCGTCCATGTAGATCGCGCGGCCGCAATAGCCGGCGAGTCTGGGAATGCAGAAACGGCTGAACGAAAATCCCGTCCGTTGCGCGTTGCGCGGGTCTTCGGGCTGCGGCACCGGCAGATCGATCATCGGAATCACTTCCACCCGCGCGCTCGTGTGGCGAAGGATGGAATGCTCGAGCACCGCCACCGCCAGTAACTGCGACCGGTCGGCGCCGACATAAACGCGGATCACTTCTTCAGCGGTCATCGGACAAGGCAGCAAGGCCGCGTGGTGGATTCGGTGGTGGATGCATGGTCTCGAGCCGACCTTCAGGCGCCAATGATTTCCACCATATCACTGACGATGCGCGCCTCCGCGCCGTCTGGAAGGAGCGTTCTTGACAAGAACTGGCGGGCTAGCTGCAGCTCTGCGACGGTCGACGGCGGATGCAGGCTAGATCGAACGAACTCGGCCCAGTCTGGCGCTGTACGGATCAGCGGCAGCGGGTCGTAGCTGCGCAGTTCCAGCTCGTGGGCGACGACGGCGACTGGCAGCCCTGCGCGCGACGCGTCCAGCGCCACGGTGGACGGCGAGGTGATCACCGCATGCAGGTGGCCCATCAGGCTGGGGGCGGTGTGCGGTTCCCACAGCGGCGACCTCGGGTCGGCGATCACGATGTTGTCGGCCCGCGGTGTGTCGCCGGCGACCTTGCTGGTCAGCCACATCCCTGCATGGTGTGGCTTGACCAGAAAAATCAGTTCCGGGAATTCGATGGCCAGGCGCTGAACGCCTTCAAGGAAGAACGCCCGGTAGTCGTCGGAGTAGCGCGCCCAATGCAGGTTCTCGAACACGCCTATCACGGTGCGGTCGGGCGGCAGTTGATTGGTCAGGTTCGCCTTGGCAACGCGGGCGGGCTTGGGGCAGCCGATCGGCACGCACTTGCTGCGCGTGGCCACGCGAACGTTGGCGTGGAGCGTGTCCAGGCCGCCCCACAGATAGATGCGTTGCGACGAGAACGTGATCTTGGCGGCGACATGCGCCTCGTCTTCGTAGGTCAGGCCGCTGTTTTCGAACCCGTGCTGCAAGGTGGCCGTGAACAGGTTCTGTGCATTGGCCGCGTCGGTCAACCGGCGCGTGAATCGATGCGGCCCGAGGTTCGATTCGGTTGCCGTTAGCAGAATTCTTGCCGACGGTGGAAACCTGAAGCTGCCTTGCAGATGGTGATCGTCGGCCAGCACGACCAACTGAATCGCATGGGCATTCAGCGTGCTCGCCAAGCGGGGCGACTTCTTGACGAGCGTGGCGGCGCAACATGCGACGACGCTGACGTTGACCCGCAGGGCCTGCAGCATGATCGGGAGCACTAGGTCGAGGTCCTGGATCAGGTTGAGGCCGACCACTAGCACCGCGTCGGTCACCGCCACGGCAGGCGCCGACAGCGTCTGATCGATCACCTGTTTCCACGCCGCCACGGTGGCAGCCTGACCGAATTCGGCCTCGACGAGCTGGCGCCCCCTTGCGACGTCGGCGGCGGCGCGCTTTGGGTCGGTCAGGTAGAGACGCAGGCCGTACAGAAAATCGTCGAGAACGACGCACTCGCGCAGCGCCTCGAGGGCCGGCGTCGAAGTGGCCGCGACCGGCACCCCGGCCATCAGGGCGGTCGCCGTACGGTTGGCGGACTTGCACACGCTGAATGCATCACGCGAGTTCGGCACGACCACCACCGACGCACTCTCCAGTTCCTTCGCCAAGTTCTGTGCGGACCACTCGACGAAGCGCGACGAGATCGCCAGCGGCTTGATGTGTTGCTCATAGCTCGCAAGTCGGTTCGACACGACGACCAGTTCTACCGCGAACTCGCGCGAGATCGCCTCCAGCGGCTCTTGTATTTCGAGCAGATCGGCAATACCGAATCGCGCATACGGCGCCCCGTGATTTCCGAACCAGAGAATGCGTTTCACGGCCGGATCGAATGGCGGAAGCGCAGCGGGCAGCGCAGGCGGCGGCACTGCCATTTCAGCCGATCTGGCACGAATGTGCTTGCGGAAGCTGTCGAAATGCCGGTAGGCGCGCTTGGCCCACGGCCGCCAATGCAGTTCGCGCAAGCCACGGCGGGCCAGCCTCTTGGCCATCGGGACTTTCGCCACGGTCCTGAAACTGTGGACTCGCCGCCGAAGCAGCGCGCCTTGCTGGCGAAGTAGCGACACCAGCCCGGTTTGCTTCAGGCTCGGTTGCTGGACGGACAGCGCCTGCGACAACCAGTGGCGCATCTGCGCGAGCAGCTCGGGCGTCTCCACGCCGTCCGGAACCACGTGAACCGGTATTTGCACGTCCAGATGCGCCTTGACCACTTGCGCCAACGGCTCGGTGGTGACCACGATGCCTTGTGCGATCCGCGCCATTGCCAGGAAGATCTGCGACGGCGGGGTTTTCAGCTCCTTCGAAACCATGCCGTACTTCGGTACGAAGATGTTGTCGCAGAGGTCGAGAAGTACCGGTACGCCGCGCGCGCGCGCCTGTTGCAACAGCGCCAGATCGTCGGTCGAGAAGCTCTTGACGATGACCAGCAGACTCAGCGTGTCAACATCGGTACGGCCAAGCGTGGAAAAAATCCGACAGATAGCACCACTCTGTTCAAGGCCTAGCAACGGCAGCATCGCCCGATAGCGGACGCTCGCCATGCTGAACTCGAGGGAAGCGACCTTCCAGCCTATAACCAGTGGGAGTGGCGTCGGAATCATTCAAGAACTCTCCGATGCCCCCGCGTACGACGCTCGCCCTGGGCTCATCGATGAAATGTGGTTTCACTTCATCTTACGGTACCAGCCACAACGCAAACGCGTCTGCAAACGTCCCAGGGAGGCCGCGCGCGCCTTGACCGCGCCACGAAGAAGTCAGAGCTTGGTCAGCACAGTCGCCGCTCCGTTTGGATCAACTCCGCGACGGAATCGACATCACCGCCGGCGCACGCGTCACGCGGGTCTTGCCACCGGTGGTGACCAGGATGACGGGGTCGCCGGCGGCCAGGGTTTCCTTGCCTTTGGCCTGCACGATGGCGCGACGCTCGCCGTTGCGCAGTTGAACCAATACCTCGACCGCATCTTCGCTGGTACCCATGCGCTCGATGGCGTTGCCAGCCAGGGCGCCGGCCACGGCGCCGAGTACCCCGACCACCGCACCGGTGGTGTGACCGCCCACCTGCGAGCCCGCCACGCCACCGACCACCGCGCCAGTCACACCGCCGATGCCACTTTGGCTGCCATCGACGGTGACGGCTCGCACCGACAGCACGGTGGCATCCTGTACCTGCGACAGGCGTTGCGCGTCGCCCCGCTGGATCACGTCAGGACTGGTGGTCGAGCAGCCGGCAAGCACGCCAAGGATGGTGAAAGCAGCGATGATTTTTTTCATGGCGATGGCCTTTGAGATCTGTGTTCGATGTGACAAGGAACGTCCGGCTTCAAACGCGGGTTGACGCGCTCAGTTCGCGATTGGACGCCGGCGCAAGCCCGATGTTCCGGCACCCAAACGTAAAGAGATGTTGCCGATCGACGTTCTCGTCGAGGGTTGGCACGCGCTCAGGCCCGCAGGCGGCTGTGACGGGGCACACTGGCCAGCAGGAATTCCATCTGATCGGCCAGGATCCTGCGGCCACGCAGGATCATGTCTTCATGCAGGCTGGGAACATAGGGCAGGTACAACAAGCTCATGCGCGCTTCCTCGGGCAGGCGGTTGCCCTTGTTGCCGTTACAGGTGCGGCAGGCCGTGATGCAGTTCATCCAGGTGTCGTGGCCCCCGCGCGAGGTCGGGATGATGTGTTCGCGCGTCAGGTCATCGTCATGAAAATGACCGCCGCAGTAGGCGCACACATGGCGGTCTCGCACAAAAAGCTTGGGGTTCGACAACGCCGGGCTCTGCCGCCAGGCACGGCTCGGAACGGCACCGCGCACCGCGATGATGGGATGCACCTCGATGCGGGACTGCAGCCCGGTACGCCGCTGCACGCCGCCACGCAGCACGTAGAACGCGTCGCCCAGCGTCCACGCAACGCCGTCGCTCGCGTAGAGCACGGCCGCTTCCTTGGCCGAAAGCCAGGACTGGGGTCGTCCCGACACGTCGAGTTGCAGCACTTCCAAGATCAAGCCTCCCGTGACACAAGCCTAACCAATCCGCGTGACAAGACGAATGTTCGCATGCTCCGCCTTGGGCGCGCGCTTTTCACAGAAGTACGCAGGGTGAACGTGGAAGATCCAGCGAACGGAACATCCAGTCGGCGCGCCCGACAATACGAAGATGGCAGCGAGCACGGCTGCGCTGACTGCTGCCCTAGATTGATCGCCACCAGGAACCCGCATGCCCCACTACACCCCCCCTTTGCGCGACATGCACTTCGTGCTGCACGAGTTGCTGAAGGTCACTGACACCCTGAAGACGCTGCCAGCGCACGCCGAGGTCGATGTCGACACCATCAACGCAGTGCTCGAGGAAGGCGGCAAGTTCGCCAGTGAAGTCATCGCGCCCTTGAACCAGATCGGCGATGCCGAGGGCTGCTCATTGAACCGCGAGACGCATGAGGTCAGCACGCCCAGTGGCTTCAAGGCCGCTTACGAGAAGTTCGTTGAAGGCGGCTGGCCGTCGCTGGGCTGCGATGCGACCTACGGCGGCCAGGCCTTGCCGGTGACGCTGAACCAGTGCCTGTACGAGATGCTCAACAGCGCCAACCAGGCCTGGACGATGTACCCCGGCCTGACGCACGGCGCCTATGAATGCCTGCACGCCCACGGCACGCCCGAGCAGCGGCAGACCTACCTGCCCAAGCTGACCAGCGGCGAGTGGACCGGCACGATGTGCCTGACCGAAGCGCACTGCGGCACCGACCTCGGGCTGCTTCGAACCAAGGCAGAACCTCAAGCTGATGGCGGCTTCCTGATCACCGGCAACAAGATCTTCATCAGCGCCGGCGAGCATGATCTCGCTGCGAACATCATCCATCTGGTGCTGGCACGGCTGCCCGACGCGCCTGAAGGCAGCAAGGGGATTTCGCTGTTCGTCGTGCCGAAGTTCCTGGTCCATGCCGACGGATCGCTCGGCGAGCGAAATGCCATCTCTTGCGGCGCGCTGGAGCACAAGATGGGCATCCACGGCAACGCGACCTGCCAGATGAACCTCGACGGCGCCCGCGGCTGGCTGGTCGGCCAGCCGCACAGGGGCCTGAACGCGATGTTCGTGATGATGAACGCGGCACGCCTGGGTGTCGGCATGCAGTCGCTGGGGCTCACTGAGGTGGCCTATCAGAACGCGGTGGCCTATGCAAAAGATCGCCTGCAGAGCCGCGCACTCAGTGGCGCCAAAGCGCCAGACAAGCCGGCCGACCCGATCATCGTGCACCCCGACGTGCGCAAGATGCTGCTGACCGCCCGCGCCTATGCCGAAGGCGGTCGCGCGCTGGCGGTCTTCACCGCGCTGCTGATCGACCAGGAACTGTCGTCGACCGACAAGACCGTCAAGCAGGACGCCGCCGACCTGGTCGCGTTGCTGACGCCGATCGTCAAGGCCTTCATGACCGACAACGCCTGGATCGCGACCTCGCAGTGCCTGCAGGTCTTCGGCGGCCACGGCTATGTGCGCGAATGGGGCATGGAGCAGTTCGTGCGCGACGCCCGCATCAACATGATCTACGAGGGCACCAACACCATCCAGTCGCTCGACCTGCTCGGACGCAAGGTGCTGCTGGACAAGGGCAAGAAGCTGACGAAGCTACTCGCGCTGGTTCAGCAGTTGATCCACGACGAATGCGTCCACGGGGAGATGCTCGAATTCATCAACCCGCTGGCCGACCTTGGCGAGAAGGTCACGAAGCTGACGACCGAACTGGGCCTGAAAGCCTTTGGCAACCCCGACGAAGTCGGCGCTGCGGCGGTCGACTATCTGCGCTTGACTGGGCACCTCGTATTCGCCTACTTCTGGACGCGGATGGCGCGGGTGGCGCTCAATCATCAGGAGAGCGACGACCCGTTCTACCGTGCAAAGCTGGCCACCGCGCGCTTTTATTTCGCCTATCTGCTGCCCGAGACGGCAGCGCTGGTCCGCAGCGCACGCGCCGGCGTGAAGCCGCTGATGGCGATGGATGAATCGCTGTTCTGACACATTGATGCCACCCGCGCGGCGCGGCATTTGCTCAGCACCTGAATCGAACGTCAAACTCCCGGAGCCACCATGAAACGATTTACCGTCCGCAAGGTCGCCGTACTCGGTGCCGGTGTCATGGGCGCCCAGATCGCCGCCCACCTTGCCAATGTGCGGGTGCCGGTGGTGCTGTTCGACCTGCCGGCGCGTGAGGGCGCCAAGAATGGCGTGGTCACCAAGGCGGTCGAGGGCCTGAAGAAGCTGAAGCCGGCACCATTGGGCATCAACGACGATGTGGCGTTGATCGTCCAGGCCAACTATGAGGAGCACCTCGAACAGCTGCGCGACTGCGACCTGATCATCGAGGCGATCGCCGAGCGCATGGACTGGAAGCTCGACCTGTACACCAAGATCGCGCCGTTCGTTGCGCCCCATGCAATCGTCGCCAGCAACACCTCGGGGCTGAGCATCACCCAGCTCGGCGCAGTGCTGCCAGCCGCCATGCAGCCGCGCTTTTGCGGCATCCATTTCTTCAACCCGCCGCGCTACATGGCGCTGGTCGAGCTGATTCCGACACCGCTCACGCAGCCTGACATCCTTGACCAGCTCGAAGCCTTCGTGACCACGGCGCTCGGCAAGGGCGTGGTGCGCGCCAAGGACACGCCGAACTTCATCGCCAACCGCGCCGGCGTGGCGGGCATGCTGGCCGTGATGAAAGAGGCCGAGCTGTTCGGCCTGAGCTACGACGTGGTCGATGACCTGACCGGCAAGAAGCTCGGTCGCGCCAGTTCAGGCACCTTCCGCACCGCCGATGTGGTGGGCCTGGACACATTGGCGCACGTGATCAAGACCCTGCAGGACAACCTCGGGCCTGAGCAATCCAACGACCCCTTCTTCGGCTGCTACGCAACGCCGCCTGTGCTCGCCACGCTGATGGCCAAGGGCGCGCTCGGGCAGAAGACCGGTGCCGGCTTCTACAAGAAGATCGGCAAGGACATCCTGCGGTTCGATGCCGCCAGCGGCGACTACGTGCCCGGCGGTGGCGTGGCCGACGAAGAGGTCGCTCGCATCCTGAAGAAGCCGCCTGCAGAGCGGCTGCGGCTGCTGCGCGAATCGAGCCACCCGCAGGCACAGTTCCTGTGGGCGGTGCTGCGCGACAGCTTCCACTACAGCGCCGTGCACCTGGCCGAAGTGGCCGAATGTGCCCGCGACATCGACTTCGCGATGCGCTGGGGCTTCGGCTTCACCCAGGGACCGTTCGAGCTGTGGCAAGCCGCCGGCTGGACCCAGGTGACGCAATGGATCCAGGAAGACATCGCGGCCGGCAAGGCGCTGTGCCCAGCCCCGCTGCCGAGCTGGGTGCTCGAAGGCCCGGTCCCGGCCCACGGCGGCGTCCATCACCCGATGGGGTCGTGGAGCGCGGCGCAGATGCGCTGGGTCGCACCGAGCACCCTGCCGGTATACCAGCGCCAGCACTTTCGTGAATCGGTTTTCGGCTCTGGCGCGCCTGCAGCGCTCGAATCGGGCACCGAGCTGTCCAAGACCGACGGGTTGCGGGTGTGGACGCTCGATGGCGAGGTGCTGATCGCAAGCATCACTTCCAAGCTGCACCTGATCAGCCCCGCCGTCACCGAGGGGCTGGTGAAGGCGGTCGGTCTCGCCGAGGAAAGCTACAAGGGCCTGGTGATCTGGTCGCCCGACGATGTGTTTTCCGCCGGGGCCAACCTCGAAGCCCTGATGCCGGTGTTCATGACCATGGGCCCGAAGGGCATCGCCGTGGAGGAAAAGAAGCTGCAGGACGCGATGCTTCGGGTGCGTTATGCGACGGTGCCGGTGGTGGCGGCTATCCGCGGTCTGGCGCTCGGCGGTGGCTGTGAACTGGCCGTGCATTGCGCGAAACGGGTCGCGACGATGGAAAGCTACGTCGGGCTGGTCGAGGTCGGTGTCGGTTTGATTCCTGGCGCCGGCGGGCTGACCTACATCGCGCGTCGTGCCGCCGAGATGGCAGCGGCTGGCAATGCGAATGCCGATGTGCTGACTTTCCTGAAGGACGGTTTCACCACCGCTGCGATGGCCAAGGTCGGCACCAGTGCGATCGACAGCCGCCAACTCGGCTACCTGTTGTGGAGCGACGTCATCGTGCCGCACAAGGACGAATTGCTGTTCGTGGCGCTCACGCAGGCCAAGGCCTTGTTTGACAGCGGCTACCGGCCGCCGGCGAAGAGGCTGTTCCCGGTGGCCGGGCGCGATGGCACGGCGACCATCAAGGCGCAGCTGGTCAATATGCGCGATGGCGGCTTCATCAGCGCGCACGATTTCCACCTGGCTTCACTGATCGCCGAGGTCTTGTGTGGCGGGGATGTCGACGCAGGATCGCTGGTCAGCGAGGACTACCTGATGTCGCTCGAGCGGCAGCGTTTTTGCGGACTTCTCAAGCACCCGAAAACGCAGGAACGGATCATGGGGATGCTCAGCACCGGCAAGCCGGTCAGGAACTGATGCCGCAGGCGCCTGCCCTCTGCGGGGCAGGCAGCCACACTTTCACGGCTACAGGATGTAGCGCGACAGGTCTTCGTTGTCGGCCAGTTCGGCCAGCTTGGCATCGACCTCGGCCGCGCCGATCGTGATGGTCTGGCCGCTGCGGTTGGGAGCGTCGAAGCTGACCTCGTCGAGCAACCGTTCCATCACGGTGGCCAAGCGCCGTGCGCCAATGTTCTCGGTGCGCTCGTTGACGTCGTAGGCGATCTGCGCGAGCCGGCGGATGCCGTCTGGTGAGATATGCAAGCTGACGCCTTCGGTCGCCAGCAGCGCCTGGTACTGCTTGACCAGACTCGCGTGCGTCTGCGTCAGGATGGCTTCGAAGTCATCGACGCTCAGCGAGCTCAGCTCGACGCGGATCGGGAAGCGACCTTGCAACTCGGGAATCAGGTCACTGGGCTTGGCCAGGTGAAACGCACCCGAGGCGATGAACAGGATGTGATCCGTCTTGACGATGCCGTACTTGGTGCTGACCGAGGTGCCTTCGACCAGTGGCAACAGGTCGCGCTGCACGCCTTGTCGGGACACATCGGCGCCGCTGGTTTCGTTGCGTGAGGCCACTTTATCGATCTCGTCGAGGAAGACGATGCCGTTCTGCTCGGTCTGCAGCAGCGCGGCCGTCTTGATCTCTTCCTCGTTGACCAGCTTGGCCGCCTCGTCCTCGACCAACAGCAGCCGCGCCTCGCCGATCTTGAGCTTTCGCAACTTGCGCCTGGCCCCGCCCGCACTGGCGAACAGGCCCTGCAGTTGGTCGGCCATGTCTCCCATGCCGGCCGGGCCCATGATCCGGAGTTGCGGCTTGGGCTCAGCGAGGTCGATCTCGATGTCCTTGTCGTCCAGCGTGCCTTCGCGCAGGCGCTTGCGCATCACCTGGCGAGCAGTGTTGTCTGCGGGCGCCGCTGCCGCAGAGGGATCGCCGCGCGGAGGCGGGGGCACCAGGATGTCGAGGATGCGGTCTTCGGCGGCGTCCTCCGCGCGCGTGCGCTGGCGCAGCATTGCTGATTCGCGCTGCTGCTTGACGGCCGTTTCGACGAGATCGCGGATGATCGAATCGACATCCTTGCCGACGTAGCCGACCTCGGTGAACTTGGTCGCCTCGACCTTGATGAAGGGGGCGTCGGCCAGCCTTGCGAGGCGCCGCGCGATCTCGGTTTTGCCCACACCGGTCGGCCCGATCATCAAGATGTTCTTTGGCGTGATCTCGCTCCGCAATGGCTCGTCGACCTGCTGACGCCGCCAGCGGTTGCGCAAGGCGATGGCCACCGCGCGCTTGGCGTCATGCTGGCCGACGATGTGGCGATCGAGCTCGGAGACGATCTCCTGCGGGGTCATGGTGCTGCTCATCAGCGTGCTCATCCGAGGGTCTCGATGGTGTGGCTTTGGTTGGTGTAGATGCAGATGTCGCCCGCGATCTCGAGCGAGCGCTTGACCACGTCGTGAGGTGACAGCTCGGTGTGCGCGATCAGCGCACGAGCGGCGGCTTGCGCATAGGCACCGCCTGAGCCGATGGCAACGATGCCGTGCTCGGGTTCGAGCACGTCGCCGTTGCCGGTGATGATCAGCGAGGCGGTCGCATCAGCCACCGCCAGCATCGCCTCCAGGCGGCGCAGCACGCGGTCGGTGCGCCAGTCGCGGGTCAGCTCGATGGCCGCCCGTACCAGATGGCCCTGGTGCTTTTCGAGCTTGGATTCGAAGCGCTCGAACAGCGTGAAGGCATCGGCTGTGGCGCCAGCGAAACCGGCCAGCACCTGCTCGCGGTACAGCTTGCGCACCTTGCGGGCGGATGACTTGACGACGATGTGGCCCAGCGTCACCTGACCGTCACCGCCGAGCGCAACTTGTGCACCACGGCGAACGCTGACGATGGTGGTGCCGTGAAAGCTGGGCGGGGCGTTGGCGTTATCCATGGATTTGTGATGGGGGCGTTACCACCGATTTCAATGCCCGATGGGGCGCATTGAGCGGCGCAGAGGGCACTGGCTCAGACAGTACGAACCTTGACAGTTGCGTGCTCGTTGATGCCCATGGCACCAAAGAAAAGAGCCACCAGTCGGTGCGCATCAACAAAAGTGACCGAACGGTTTTCGCCGCGCCGCGCCAGCACCCAGTTCAGCAGATCGCCAGCCGCGATGAAATCGACACGGATCAACCTGGAGCACGACACGCTGATCATGGGTGCCGCGCCCAGTTGCTCGGTCATCGATTGCAGCAGGGGACCGATGTCACCAATCAACTGTCCGGACAAATCCACGCTCGAGACCTGCACCAGCTCGGCATCGTCGAGCAGATTGGACTCAAAGAAACCGGTCGACACCTGGCTGACCATCGACATCGACGGTGGCAGCGTGCTGCTCGCCGAACCGCTCAGCCTCACTTGGCACTGGACGCGCTCCCACGACGGCGGTGAGACTTCGTACGTCATGCAGTATTCAATGGCGGTTTCGTCGAATTGGTCGGGCCGGTTGGTCATGCGCAGCACGTCGAGGCGCAACTGCCAATACACCGGGTCGGCATCCCGGAGACCGCTGGGTGTGGCCTCGTGCAGGCAATTCAGCAACGCATCGCCATGCAGCCAGCGCATGTCGACCTTCTGCGGCATCCAGCTGCGGAACAGATCACTGAGCCGGGCGCACGCTTCGGCATCGATGCCGCGCAGTGCCGCCCAGTCGAACACCCAGGGCAACGGCATTTGCAGCGCCTGCGAGCGCAGTCGCGACACCGCCTCGGCATCGATCCACTCCGGGCTGGACCAGCCCACCTGCCCATCGATGCGGCTGCGCGGCTGGCGCTCTTCGCTGACAGCTTCAGCGACGCGCTGCGGCATCGAAAACCACTGTGGCGCCGACCAGCCGAACTGCTGGGCATAGTCGACGGCCAAGCTCTCGAACTTGGGCAGTTGCCCGGTCGCCCGGTGCATATCGAAGAGCGCCAGCCAGGTTTCGGCGTGCTGCGCGCGTGCGCCATGCGGCTGGATCAATTGGGTGAGCGACTGCTCGCAGAGGTCGAAGTCGGCATTCGCGAAGGCGATCACGGCCTCGTCAAGTTCGGGGTCGTGCGCCAGTTCGTTGTTGGCGTCGACCGCCGCGAAGGACTTGTCGAAGGAGGAACCGCCCGCCTCGTTGTTGAAAGACAAACCCGCGACATAGGGTGGTGTCGAATCGGTGGCATCGGTTCGCTGCACTTGCGCGTACGCGGAGTCGCCCAATGGCGCCGCCTGCGTGGGCGCCGCATAGAACTCGGGCGGTCGGCGCAAAGCCCCCACCTGGCTGTTGCCGACCATTTGCTGCTCGATCGCGTCGATCTTCGCTTTCATGCCGGGGCCAGAACGCGCCTCGATGTCGCGCAGACGAGGCACCGAATCGCCGCCCATTGCCGAGGAACCGCCGAGTGCAGCGAGCTGCTCGGGCGTCAACCCGTCTCGGCGAACCTTGCGCAGCATGTCGAACTCGCGCTTGCGCACGAAATCGTTGCGCCGCTTGCGCTCGATCATGGCCTTGAGTTCGGACTTGGCGAGCTCGTTTTCGATCGATCCAGCTGCGGGTTGCCCCAATTCGTTCCACTCGGTGGACGGATTGGCAACGAACTTCACGACCTTGCGGAAGAAGCTCGTCGTGTCTTTGGGATCCGCCATGGCGTCAATGAATGATGGGAAACGCTTGATCGATCAGTCGCCGAACATCTTCTGTTTCAGCTCTCTGCGCTGTTGCGCTTCGAGAGACAAGGTGGCTGTCGGTCGTGCAATCAATCGGCCCAGACCGATCGGCTCTCCCGTTTCATCGCAAAAACCGTACTCACCGCTTTCGACGCGATTGAGCGATTGCGCGATCTTCTTGAGCAGCTTGCGCTCGCGGTCACGGGTGCGCAACTCGAGCGCATGCTCTTCCTCGATCGTGGCGCGGTCGGCCGGATCGGGCACGATGGAGGTGTCTTCGCGAAGGTGTTCCGTTGTTTCGCCTGCATTGCTGAGCAGGTCGTCCTTCAGCTTCTTCAGAGTGGCACGGAAGAAGTCGAGCTGCTTCTCGCTCATGTACTCGCTGTCGGGCATGGCCAGCACTTCGGCTTCGGTCAGGTCCTTGCCAGCCTTGGTCTTCCAGGCATTCGCCAACTTCGGATCGGCCTTCGGGGCGACGCGCGGGGTGTCTACGCCGAGATTGTTCATCTGCCGGGTCGGCGGGCGCGGCGGCGCGAAACGATCGGCAAAGCGCGATGTCGGAGGGGGCAGCGGCGCGGTTGGCATCGGCGCGCCATAACGAGACTTGGCCGCCGATTTGGCGCGCGGTGCCTTGGTAGGCGCGGGCGACACCACGGCAGCATCGGCGGGGGCCGGTACCTTGGGCACGACGGCCTCTTTCGCAGCGTCCTGAGGGAGAGTTTTCAGCATCGGTTTGGGAACAGGTTTTCCAGCGGTTGCAGCGGGTTTCGCCGCTTTGACCGGAGCAACTTTGGGAGCGGGCGAAACTGGCGCAGGTTTGGACGCCGGTGTGGTGGCCTTCTTGGGCGGCGTGGCTTTCTTGGCCGGCGGAAGTGACTTCTTGGCGGGTGGGGTTGCCTTCTTAGGTGGCGCTGACTTCACCGACGCCGACGCTGTGGCCTTCTTCTTGGGCACGGGGGCGGGTCGCGCGGCAGGTGCGGACTTGGCCGGGGATCGGGTCACAGGGTTCTCCTCGCAGCGGGTTCATACCGCCAAGGCGCGAAACGAGCGCCGCTTTGGCACCACGACATCGCGATCCATGGGAATCGCAAAGCGCGGCGGATTGTAGCCACGCTGCCGCGCGCCAAGCGACATCAGGCGAGGCATTGCTCCAGGCCCTGCACAAATATGTCCCGCGGCAGGTCAATGCCGATGAACACCATCTTGCTGTTCTTCTTCTCGCCGGGCGCCCAAGCTGGACCCAAATCGCTGCCCATCAACTGGTGCACGCCCTGGAAGATCACCTTCTTCGTCGAGCCCTTCATGAACAACACTCCCTTGTAGCGCAGCAGCTTCGGGCCATAGACCTGCACGATCGAAGCCAAAAAGTCTTCCAGCTTCGCCGGATTGAATGCTTTGTCCGATCGAAACACAAATGACTTCACATCGTCGTCGTGCACATGGTGGCTGGGGTGATCGCAGTGCTCGCCATGCTCATGATCGTGGTCATGGTGCGCATGGTCATGCCCATGGGCGTCGGCATTGAGGAAATCCGGGTCGATGTCGAGCTTGGCGTTCAGGTTGAAGCCGCGCAGGTCGAACACGTTGGCAATCGGCACCTCGCCAAAATGCACACGGCTTTGGGGCGCGCGCGGGTTCATGTGCTTGATGCGGTGGGACAACGCGTCGACAGCAGCTTCGTCCACCAGATCGGACTTGCTGATGAAAATCTTGTCGGCGAAGCCGATCTGGCGTCGCGCCTCCTGGCGGTCGTCGAGCTGCTGCTCGCCGTGTTTGGCATCGACCAGCGTCAGGATGGAGTCCAGCAGGTAGCACTCCGCGATCTCGTCGTCCATGAAGAACGTTTGCGCCACCGGCCCGGGGTCGGCCAGGCCAGTGGTCTCGATCACCACACGGTCAAACTGCAGCTCGCCCTTGCGCTTCTTCTCGGCCAGGTCGGCCAGGGTGGTGCGCAGATCTTCGCGGATGGAGCAGCACACGCAGCCGTTGTTCAGCTGGATGATCTGCTCCTTGGAATCCTGCACCAGGATCTCGTTGTCGATGTTCTCGTCACCGAACTCGTTTTCGATCACCGCGATCTTCTGGCCGTGTGCTTCGCTCAGCACGCGCTTGAGCAAGGTCGTCTTGCCCGAGCCGAGAAAGCCGGTCAGGATCGTGGCGGGGATGAGTACATTGGCGGTAGCGGGGGTGGTAACCATCGGGCGGATGTCCTGCGAAATTGGAACTGTGGGGCTTGCGATTGGTATCTGGGGCCAATGCACAACCCTTCAAGCTAACACACTTGTCAACGGCGCTTCGGGTAAGCTGCGCTCGTGATTCACTTTTCGCCCCGGCGCGATGTCTGACCCTTACCCGGCGCACACCGCCTCCACCGCACGTGTCAAGAGTTCTGCTCGCCGTCCTGACATTGTCGACAAGCGCAACCTGTTTCAGCGTCTGATCGAGTTCATCTCGCCGGGCGTCGATTCGCGCGACGAGCTGATCGAGGCATTGGCCGATGCCGAACACCGCGAGCTGATCGCGCCGGAGTCGCGGATGATGCTCGAGGGCGTGATCCGCATGGCGGACATGACTGCTGGCGACGTGATGGTTGCCGCGCCACGCATGGATCACCTCGACATCGACGCTCCGTACGACGAGTTGCTTCATCTGGTCATCGGCACCGCCCATTCGCGGTTTCCGGTCTACGAAGGCCAACGCGACAACATCATCGGCATCCTGATGGCCAAGGACCTGCTGAAGCTGCAGCGCTCCCCAGACCTGAACCTGCGCACGCTGCTGCGCCCGGCGGTGTTCGTGCCCGAGTCGAAGGGGCTCAACGAGTTGCTGCGCGACTTCCGCGCGAACCGCAACCACCTGGCGATCGTCATCGACGAATTCGGCAACACCGCCGGGTTGATCACCATCGAAGACGTGCTCGAAGAGATCGTCGGCGAAATCGAGGACGAATTCGACGACAAGGACGGCGAATCCAGCGTCTACACGCTGGCTGATGGCAGCCACCGCGTCGCGGGCGACGCCGAGATCAGCGCCGTGAACGAATCCTTCGGCGCGCAGCTGCCACAGGACAGCTTCGACACCATCGGCGGGCTGATCGCGCACGAGCTGGGACGCGTGCCGCGCCGAGGCGAAGCGGTCGCGATGGGTGGGCTGTTGTTCAGCGTGATGCTCACGCGCGGCGGTGCGGTGCGCTGGTTCAAGGTCACCCGCGCGCCCGAACCTGCTGTCGAACCCGACGACGCTTGATGCCTCGGCAGGCTTCCGGCGCAGCGCTGTCGCGCTGGCTCGCCAGTGCGCCGGCGGTGCTGCTGGCAGGCATCGCGCAGACGCTGTCGTTCTCGCCATTCGAATGGTGGTGGTTGCAGTTGCTCTCGCTCACCGTGCTGGCCCACGCCACCGCAGGCGCAGCACCACGCCGAGCCGCGATGATGGGCTGGCTGTACGCCGTCGGCTGGCTGGTGTCGGGCTTCTGGTGGCTGTACATCAGCATGCACGACTACGGCGGCCTCCACCCGGCCCTGGCCGCGCTGGCGGTGGTCGTGCTGGCGGCGCTTCTCGGCCTCTATTACGCGGCGGCGATGGCACTCTGGGCGCGGCTGCGCACCGGCTGCGCGGGGTGGGATGTCGCGCTGTGGTCGGCCTGCTGGCTGCTCGCCGAGCTGGCGCGCGGCCTGGTGTTCACCGGATTCCCCTGGATTGCCTCGGGCTATGCGCACGCGGTGGGCCCCTTGGCGGCCTGGGCGCCTTGGCTGGGCGTCTACGGCCTGTGCGCTTTGGCAGCCGCCGTGGCCGCTGCAGGTTCACTCTGGCTGCAAGGCCATTCGCTGCGGGTTCGATCCATGGTCACCACTGTGGTGATCGCGCTCGCCCTGACGCCGCAGCTGCTGCCCGATCAGTTCACGCGCTCCACCGGCATGCTGCCCGTCAGCCTGCTGCAGCCGAACGTGCCACAGGAGATCAAGTTCAACCCCGACCGGCTGAACCTGCAGCTGCAAGGTCTGGTCCGGCAGCTGTCCGAAGCGCGCGGTGCGCTCGTGGTGACGCCGGAATCGGTGCTGCCGCTGTCGCGCGATCAGATCAGCGACGGTTACTGGGCGGCGCTGGGAGATGCGCTGCAGCCGGTGTCGCCACCGTCGGATCCCGCGCCGGCTGCGGTCGAACGTGCCGCCCTGATCGGCCTCTTTGTCGGCGATGAGGCATCGGGCTACGTCAACTCGGTCGTGGCGTTGCCGGCGCGTGCGCCCGATGGCGCGGCGTCATCCACGGACACCGGCTACCGCTACGGCAAACGGCACCTGCTGCCCTTCGGCGAAATCATCCCGCCCGGATTCCACTGGTTCGTTCGCCTGATGAACATCCCGCTGGCCGACCAGGCCCGCGGCAGCAGCACGGAGGCGTTCGCATTCGGCGGGCAGCAATTGCGGCCCCTTGTGTGCTACGAGGACCTGTTCGGCGAGGACATCGTGTCCAGCATGGTCGGGCCGCAGGCGGCCACGGTGTTCGTCAACGTCAGCAACCTCGCCTGGTTCGGTCGCTGGCTGGTGCAGGACCAGCACCTGCAGTTTTCGCAGATGCGCGCGATCGAGTTCCAGCGGCCGGTGATCCGCTCGACCAACACCGGCGCCACTGCGGTGGTCGACCACCATGGCCGGATCACCGCGCGGCTGCCGCCGCTCACCACCGGCGTGCTCGAAGCCACCGTCGAAGGGCGCATCGGCGAGACGCCCTACGCGCGCTGGCTGGCCACCTGCGGTCTGTGGCCGCTGATCGCTGCGGGGCTCGCCGTCGTCGGCCTGACCGCGCTCATCGGGCGACGCTCACCAAGCCAGCCTGCACCCCGCCCGTAAAATCAGGTTCTGCGCGGGCTGCCGCTTCGCGCTCCACGACACCGCCCATCACCAGGCCCACCACCGATGCTGACCTTCCAGCAAATCATCCTGCGTCTTCAACAGTACTGGGACGCCCAGGGCTGCGCGCTGCTGCAGCCCTACGACATGGAGGTCGGCGCGGGCACCAGCCACACCGCGACCTTCCTGCGCGCGCTCGGCCCGGAGCCCTGGAAAGCAGCTTATGTGCAGCCCAGCCGTCGCCCGAAGGACGGCCGTTACGGCAACAACCCGAACCGCCTGCAGCACTATTACCAGTACCAGGTCGTGCTGAAGCCCGCGCCGAGCAACATCCTCGAGCTGTACCTCGGGTCGCTCGAAGCATTGGGTTTCGACCTGAAGACGAATGACGTGCGTTTCGTCGAAGACGATTGGGAGAACCCGACGCTCGGCGCCTGGGGCCTGGGCTGGGAGGTCTGGCTCAACGGGATGGAGGTGACGCAGTTCACCTACTTCCAGCAGGTCGGCGGCATCGACTGCCGGCCCATCACCGGCGAGATCACCTATGGTCTGGAGCGGCTGGCGATGTACCTGCAGGGCGTGGACAACGTGTACGACCTGACGTGGACCGTCGGGGCCGATGGCACGCGCATCAGCTACGGCGATGTCTACCTGCAGAACGAGCAGGAGCAAAGCGCCTACAACTTCGAGCACAGCGATGTCGAGTTCCTGCTCGGCGCCTTCGGCAGCCATGAGAAGCAGGCCAAACACCTGATCGACTCGCAGCTCGCACTGCCCGCCTACGAACAGGTGCTGAAAGCCGCACACACCTTCAACTTGCTGGATGCGCGTGGCGCGATCAGCGTGACCGAACGCGCCGCCTACATCGGCCGCATCCGCAACCTGGCGCGCGCCGTGGCCGCGAGCTACCTCGACAGCCGCGAGCGGCTGGGCTTCCCGATGGCGCCACGCGAGTGGGCTGAGGAAGTGATCGCCGCGCTGGCGCAACAACGCGACAAGAAAGCGGCCTGACCCCATGACTGCTGCCAATTTGCTGGTGGAACTGTTCGTCGAAGAACTGCCGCCGAAAGCGCTGAAAAAGCTCGGTGAATCGTTCGCTCAGGGACTGGCGGACAGCCTGAGGGCACAAGGTCTGGCCACCGAGCATTCGGCTGTGTCGCCGTTTGCCTCGCCGCGTCGGCTCGCCGCGCACATCAGCGCGGTGCGGGCCGCCGCGCCCGACAAGGCCGTGTCGCAGAAGCTGATGCCGGCCAGCGTTGCACTGGCAGCCGATGGCACGCCGACGCCCGCCCTGTTGAAGAAGCTGGCCAGTTTCGGTGCCGACGCGTCGGTGTTGCCAGCGCTGAAGCGCCAGATGGACGGCAAGGCCGAGGCCTTGTTCTATGACAGCGTGGTGCCTGGCGCGACGCTGGCTCAGGGCCTGCAAAAGGCGCTCGAGGAGTCCATCGCCAAGTTGCCGATCCCCAAGGTCATGACCTATCAGCTCGAATCCGGCGCCCAGCCCGGGTGGACCAGTGTGCAGTTCGTCAGGCCGGCGCACGGCCTGGTCGCGCTGCACGGAGCCGATCTGGTGCCCGTGTCAGCACTGGGCTTGCACGCGGGCCGCGAAACACATGGCCACCGATTCGAGGCGGCGATGGACCCGGTGGTGCTGCAGCACGCCGACTGTTACGCCGAGCAGCTGCGCGACCAGGGCGCGGTGATCGCCAGCTTCGCGCAGCGCCGTGGCGAGATTGCGCGCCAGTTGCAGCATGCTGCATCGCGCCAGGGCCTGACGCCGATCGACGACGACGCGCTGCTCGACGAAGTGACCGCACTGGTCGAGCGACCCAATGTGCTGCTCGGTCGCTTCGAGGAAGCGTTCCTCGAAGTGCCCCAGGAATGCCTGATCCTGACGATGAAGGCGAACCAGAAGTACTTTCCGCTGCTGGAGGTATCACCTGGCAAGGAAGGCAAGCTGACGAACCAGTTCCTGATCGTCAGCAACATCAGCCCGGCCGACCCGAGCGCAGTGGTCGGCGGCAACGAGCGCGTGGTGCGCCCGCGCTTGGCCGACGCGAAGTTCTTCTTTGACCAGGACCGCAAGAAGACACTGGCCTCGCGCGTCGATGGGCTGGCGAAGGTGGTCTATCACAACAAGTTGGGCAGCCAGGGCGAGCGGGCGGAGCGCGTGCGCGCAATCGCGCATGCCATCGTGAACCAGCTGCGCATGGCCACACTGCCCTACACCGTGGACGCGCAGGACGAGTTCGCGGTGCTCGACAGCAAGGCGCAGGAAGCCGCGCTGCTGGCCAAGGCCGACCTCCTGACCGACATGGTCGGCGAGTTCCCCGAACTGCAGGGCATCATGGGCGGCTACTACGCGCGCCACGAAGGCCTGCGCGATGGCGTGGCCATCGCGATAGAAGACCACTACAAGCCGCGCTTCGCCGGCGACACGCTGCCGCGCAACCACACGGGCACCGTGCTGGCACTGGCCGACAAGCTGGAAACACTGGTCGGCCTGTTCGGCATCGGACAATTGCCCACCGGCGACAAGGATCCGTTCGCGTTGCGCCGCCACGCGCTGGGCGTGATCCGCATCCTGACCGAAAAGAACCTGCCCCTGGATCTTCCTGCCCTGCTGCAGGGCGCATTGCCGGCATTCGGCGAGCTGATCTCCGACCCCACCGAAGCGCTGCAGGGCTTCTTCAACGACCGCCTGGCCGTGAGCCTGAGAGACCAGGGCTACAGCGCCCAGGAAGTGGACTCGGTGCTGGAACTGGCGCCGACGCGCCTGGGCGACCTGCCGCGCCGACTGGAAGCGGTGCGCGCCTTTGCGACGTTGCCCGAAGCGGCGTCGCTGGCCGCTGCCAACAAGCGTGTGGGAAACATCCTGAAGAAAATCGATGGCGTGGCGCCCACCGCTGTCGATGCGTCGCTGTTACGGGAGCCCGCGGAGCAAGCGCTGGCGCAAGCGCTGGCCACCGTGCGGCCGCATGCCGACACCCTGTTCGACCAGCACGACTACACCGCCTCGTTGCAGGCCCTGGCCGCCCTGAGAGCACCTGTCGATGCCTTCTTCGAGTCGGTGATGGTCAACGCCGAAGACGCCGCACTGCGCGCCAACCGACTCGGCCTGCTGGCGCAGCTTCACACCGCGATGAACCGCGTCGCCGACCTGTCCAAGCTGGCCAGCTGAGATGACACCTGCCGTGTCGACGTCAGCTTTCGGCCCTTTGCGGTCATTCGCGGGCAGAGGTCTTCAGTGGTCTGTCTGCGCGAGAGCGGTGCGGCGGGGTGCCGTGTTGCGTTCATGTCCCCCGGGCCGGTTGTCGACTCAAACGCTTCTCGCGAGTCCATCCGGCCCTCCTCCTTTACTTCACTCCACACGGCACCCCACCACACCGCTCCAGGAGCCACTGTTGCTGTTGAAGGCCGTTGAACACAACCGTGGCTGTCTGCGGAGGATGCCGGGTGACCGGCGCAGCGAAGTAAAGGAGGAGGGCCGGATCGGCTTGACCCGAAGCGCCTGGGCAGTGAACCGGCCCGGGGGACATGAGCGGAGCCGGTCACCCGGTAGCCGCCGCTCGCGCAGACCGATGTCTGTAGGAGCAGATCTGCGAATGACCGTAACGGGCCGACAGCGGAGCTTCTCCAGCGGCCGACCGTTTGATGCATCGCTGGTCGTGCGAAACACGGCGGAAAGCTGAGATGTCACCGACCTCTTTCAATTCGCTCAAGCTCGTCATCCTCGACCGCGACGGCACGATCAACGAAGACCGCGACGATTACGTCAAGTCGCCCGAGGAGTGGGTGCCGCTGCCTGGCGCGCTGGAAGCCATCTCGCGGCTCAACCATGCAGGCTGGCACACGGTGCTGGCGACCAACCAGTCGGGCCTGGGGCGCGGCCTCTTCGACATGGCCTCGCTCAACGAGATCCAGTTGAAGATGAACCACGCGCTGGCGGCGCAGGGTGGCCGCGTCGACGCGGTGTTCTTCTGCCCCCACACGCCTGACGATGGGTGCGATTGCCGCAAGCCGATGCCGGGCCTGATGCTGCAGATCGCCGAGCGATTTGGTGTGTCGCTGGACAGCACGCCGATGGTCGGCGACACCCTTCGTGATCTGCAAGCCGGCATGGCCGCCGGTTGCCCGACGCACCTGGTATTGACCGGCAAGAGCGCAGGCCTCGAAGGCCAGGCCCTGTCCGACCTCCTCGACGCGGTTCCAGGCACGCGCGTGCACGCTAACCTGGGGGCCTTCGCCGACTGGTGGATCCGCCACCAGCGGCACCAGCGAGGTGGCACCGGCGAGTCCGATTCCGGCTTCGGGGCATCGCAGTGATGAACCGCTTCTTCTGGGCACTGCGTTCTTACCTGTTTCTGGCCTACATGGCGGTCAGCGTGGTGCCGTGGGCCACGGTGGTGCTGATCGTCTCGATCTTCGCCCGCGGTGACCGGATCTACTGGCTGTGCGCCGGCTGGCTGACACACTCGATTGCCGCCGCGCGCGTGATCTGTGGGGTACGCCACCGAATGCACGGCCTGGAGAACCTGGCCGAGGCCAACCGAGCGCCGGCCGTGATCGTGCTGCCGAAGCACCAGTCGACCTGGGAGACCTTTGCCTTCCCCGGCCTGATGCCTCACCCGTTGGCCTATGTGTTCAAGCGCGAGCTGCTGTACATCCCGTTCTTTGGCTGGGCGATGGCGCGCATGGACATGATCCACATCGACCGCGCCAGGCGCTCGGAAGCCTGGCGGCGCGTGGCCGAGCAGGGCGCGCGCCACATGAAGCACGGCTCGTGGGTGATCATGTTCCCCGAAGGTACCCGGGCGGCGCGTGGGCAGCAGGAGGAGTACAAATCGGGCGGCACGCGGCTGGCCGTGACCACCGGGGCTTCGGTATTGCCGATCGCCGTGACCTCGGCGCGCTGCTGGCCGCGCAAGACCTTCACGCTGCGCCCCGGTGTGATCGATGTGTCGGTGGGCCCACTGCTGTCGTCGGTCGGCAAGCGCCCGGATGCGCTGATGCGCGAGGTCGAAACCTGGATCGAGGCCGAGATGCGGCGGCTCGATCCCGAAGCCTATGTCGGAGAGGCCTCAAGGCCGACCGCGGCAAGCGCCGCCACCACGTCCCCAGATGGCTCGGTAACCGAACCGTAGACTCCGCCCTCATGGCCGCCCCCCGTCGCCCCGACCCCGCACAGCTGTCGCTGTTCGTCGCGACGGAGCCGACGGCCTCGACACCGATGCGCCCCGCACCGGCGGCCCCCGCAACACCAGGGGAGTCGACACCTGCTGCGGGCACTTCCGCGCTCGCATCAGCGGCCTTCCGTCATCCGCAGGCCGCGCGGGAGATCGTGCTGGGCGGGCACACCGTGGCCTATGCGCTCAAGCGTGTGCGCCGCCGCAGCATTGGCTTCATCGTCGGCACCGAAGGCCTGTGCGTCAATGTGCCGAGCTGGGTCGGACCCCGCGACATCGAAACGGCGCTGCGCGAGAAAGCAAACTGGATCCTGAGCAAGCTGCACCAGCAGCAAGAGCGTGGTCGCCGCCTGCAATCGGCTCGGGTTGATTGGCGCGACGGCGTCACGATCCCTTTCCTTGGCCAGACGGTGGTCGTCGTTCTCGACGCGCGAGCTGGCATCACGCCGTCGGGCGCCGTGCTCGATGCGGGGGCAGGCGACGGCGCACCGCGCCGTCTGCACACCGGGCTGCCCTCCAATGCAACGCCTGAACAGATCCGCGACGCGGTGCAGAGCTGGCTGCAGCGCCAGGCGAAGCGCGTCTTCGCCGAGCGCTGCGAGCACTACGCCGTCCAACTCGGCGTGCGCTACCGCCAGCTCAGCCTGTCGTCGGCACAGACGCGCTGGGGCAGCGCCAGCGCCGATGGGTCGATCCGCCTGAGCTGGCGGTTGATCCATTTCGGGCTGTCGACGATCGACTATGTCGTCGCCCACGAACTCGCCCACCTGCGCGAAATGAACCACAGCCCAAGGTTCTGGGACGTGGTGCGCTCGGTCGTGCCTGACTACCAGCGCACCCGCGAGGTGCTGAAGACCGACGTGCTGCCGGTGTTCGACTGAGGGCTGCTCATCAACGGGCGGCCGGTGAAAAGCGGTAGACGCCCTGATCCCGCTGACGCTGCAACCGACCCTCATGCCACAAGGCATTCAGGTGCGCGATCGACTCGCCCATCGCGAAGGTGGTCTGGTGCACATCGAGGGGGCGCCTGAACAGCACAGGCAGCAGGTCCGCGGCGGTGCGTGGTTCCATCGCGCAAGCGGCCATCACTTCGGCCAGGCGATCGGCGTGGTGTTGCTGTAGCTGATCAATGCGGGCATGCAGGCCGCGAAACGGCTTGCCATGCGAGGGCAGCACCAGTGTGTCAGCGGGCAGTGCGCGCATGCGCTCCAGCGAGGCCAGGAACAGCGCCAGCGGATTGGCTTCGGGCTCGAGGTGATCGACGCTGACATTGGTCGAGATGCGTGGCAGCAGCATGTCGCCAGCGATCAGCACGTGCAACGCCGGGCTGTAGAGCGCGATGTGCTCCGGAGCGTGGCCGTAGCCCGCGAGGCACTGCCACGCATGGCGGCCACCCGACCGGGTGCTGCCAATGTCCACGACACCACCGTCCATCAGGCGACAGTAGGTGGCAGGCACCTGCGGCACCATGCTCGCGTAGTAGCGGGCGCGGGCGCGAATCTGCGCCAGCGCGTGGGCGTCGGTGAGCCCGTGCGAAGCCACGAACGCTGCGGCTGCATCGCCGCCCATCGCGGTATCGGCTCGGCTGCCCAGGCGTGCCGCAGCAAAGTCGGTGGCGCTCATCCACAAGCGGCACTCGAAGCCGGGGTCGATCGCCGAGGCGGGGTGGCTCCAGCGCTGGGTCAGCCAGTGCGCCAGGCCGACATGGTCAGGGTGCATGTGCGTCACCAGCACGCGCAGCACCGGCAGGCCATCCAGCTCAGTGGCCATCACCTGTTCCCAGGCGGCGCGGGTGGTGTCGTCGGCAATGCCGCAATCGACCGCCGTCCAGCCCTGCAGCGACCCGTCGGGGCCTTCGAGCTGATCGCGCAGCAACCACAGGTTGACGTGGTTCAGGGCAAAGGGCAGCGGCATGCGCAACCAGCGTACGCCAGGCGCCACCGACGTGGTGTGGCCCAGGGCGGGCAGCGTGTCGGCCCAGGGGTAGTCCGGTTCTTGCCGAAGCTTGTTCGTATCGGTAACAGGCGGGGTCATGGTGTTGAATCGGGTGACTCTCGGTCGATAGACTTAAGACTTTCTAGTGTCGTCAACTTATGACCAGCGAATTGAACGAACTCTTCGAGAGCAACCGGATGTGGGCGCGTGCCACGGAAGAACGTACGCCCGGTTTTTTCACCAACCTGCTGAATCAGCAAGCGCCCCGGTACCTGTGGATCGGCTGCGCCGACAGCCGCGTGCCGGCCAACGAACTGGTCGGGCTGGCGCCCGGCGAATTGTTCGTGCACCGCAATGTCGCCAATGTGGTCGCACATTCCGACCTGAATTGCCTGTCGGTGGTGCAGTACGCGACCGACATGCTGCAGGTGGGCCACATCATCATCGTCGGTCATTCCGGGTGCGGCGGCGTCGCAGCATCGCTGCACAACCTGCGGGTCGGCATCGCCGACAACTGGATTCGCCATGTGCAGGACGTGCGCAACCAGCACCAGGACTGGCTGGAGACCGTGGACGAAGCGCAGCGCGTCGACGCCCTGTGCGAGCTGAATGTGATAGAGCAGGCCCGCAATGTCTGCCAGACCACGGTAGTACAGGATGCCTGGGCGCGCGGGCAGGAGCTGGTGGTGCATGGCTGGTTCTATGGCCTGCACAACGGCCTGCTGGAGGATCTGAAAATGACGGTATCCGGACCCGAGCGGGTGCGCGATGCGTACGAGATGGCGTTGGCCGCAGTTCATGCGCGACGCAGTCCGGCAGGACAGGCGGCCAGCAAGGGCCTGCCTTGATGTCTGCCACGGCCTTCCCGGTGGCGCTGACCGATCCGCAGGCCCTGGACCTGGCGAAGGCGATGCTGGACGGCTTCAACCGTCATTACCGCCTGTTCCGCCAGGCGAGCGCTGCGGCGAAGCAACGCTTCGAGGCGGCCGACTGGCACGGTCAGCAGCGGGCACAGCGTGAGCGCATCGAGTTCTACGACAAGCGCGTTGACGAAGCGGCAGAACGCCTGCAATCCGAGTTCAAGGCCGGCGAACTGAGCGCCGAGCTGTCGCAGCAGTTCAAGCTGCACTACGTCGGCCTGCTGATCAACCACCACCAGCCCGAACTGGCCGAGACCTTCTTCAATTCGGTCACCACGAAGATCCTGCACCGCCGCTACTTCAACAACGACTTCATCTTCGTGCGCCCGACGGTGTCCACCGAGTACATCGAGGTCGACGATCCGGCGTCGAGCCCGACCTTCCACGCCTACTACCCGACCAAGGACACGCTGCGCGAGGTGTGGCGGTGCATCGTCGAGCAGTTCGATTTGAAGCGCCCGTTTGAAGACCTCGATCGTGACCTCGATCATGTACTGACCGCGGTGGAAGCCGAACTGGGCGACTACCTGCCGCGGGCCAATTTCCAGATCCAGGTGCTGAGCTCGCTGTTCTTTCGCAACAAGGGCGCGTACCTGGTCGGCAAGGTGATCAACGGCTACCGGGAACTGCCCTTCGCGCTGCCGATCCTGCACACCGAGGCCGGTCAGCTTGCCATCGACACGGCGCTGTTCGGCGAGGAGGAAATGCTGCTGCTGTTCAGCTTCGCCCGCGCGTACTTCATGGTCGACATGGAAGTGCCCTCGGCCTATGTGCAGTTCCTGCGCACGCTGATGCCACGCAAGCCGCGCAGCGAGATCTACAGCGCCATCGGCCTGCAGAAGCAGGGCAAGAACCTGTTCTACCGGGACTTCCTCGCGCACCTGCGGCACTCGTCGGACCAATTCCGCATCGCGCCCGGCATCAAGGGCATGGTGATGCTGGTGTTCGACCTGCCATCGTTTCCGTATGTCTTCAAGGTCATCAAGGACTTCTATCCACCGCCCAAGGACACCACGCGCGAGCTGATCAAGTCCAAGTACCTGCTGGTCAAGCAGCATGATCGCGTGGGTCGCATGGCCGACACGCTGGAGTACAGCAACGTGGCCTTCCCACGCGCTCGCTTCGACGCCCAACTGGTGGCCGAGCTGCAGAAGTTCTGTCCCAGCCTGCTCGAGGAAGACGGCGGCGAGCTAGTGATCCGACATGCCTACATCGAGCGGCGCATGATCCCGCTGAACATCTACCTCCAGGAGGCCGCGCCCGAGCAGATCGAGCAGGCGGTGGTCGAGTACGGCAACGCGATCAAGGATCTGGTGGCGGCCAACATCTTCCCCGGTGACATGCTGTGGAAGAACTTCGGCGTCACGCGCCATGGCAAGGTGGTGTTCTACGACTACGACGAGATCGAGTACATCACCGACTGCAACTTTCGCCGGGTGCCTGCGCCGCGCCATGAAGAGGACGAGATGTCCGGCGAGGTCTGGTACCACGTGGGTCCGAAGGATGTGTTCCCGGAAACCTTCGCCCCGTTCCTGCTCGGCAATGCGAAGGTGCGCGATGTGTTCATGAAGCACCACGCCGACTTGCTGGACGCCACTTTCTGGCAGGAGCACAAGGACCGCATCCTGGCAGGCCACGTGCATGACGTCTTCCCCTACGAACCCGCCCAGCGCTTCGAGTGCCAACGGCCTGCCATTGCCCATGCAAACTGACTCCCAGGGCAACCCATGAAGATGAACCTGAAGATCCCGCTGGTCTCGGCGGGCGAGCAGCTTTCCAAGGTGTTGCGCTACTCCCGCGAGGACATCGCGCTGTTCGCTCGCCTGAGCGGCGACGAGAACCCCTTGCACGTTGATGCCGCTGTGGCGCAGCGGGCGCGCTTTGGCGAGATCATCGCCAGCGGTCAGCACACCAGCGCCCACCTGATGGGTATGCTGGCCACTTACTTTTCGCGCGCCGACGATGGCATCCGCCGCGAGATGCTGTGCCTAAACATGAACTTCGCCTTCAAGAATCCGGTGTTTGCCGAGCAGGACATCACGCTCCAATGGCGTGTGTCCAGCGTCGAGTCCAAGGAGAAGCTGCACGGCCTGCTGGCGCATCTGGATGGCACCGCATCCGTCGGCCACGGCACGCCGGTGCTGATCGCGCGCGGCACGATCCTCGTGAAGGAGCTCGCTGCATGAGGGAATGCGAATCCGGCATTTGGCGGTTCAAGCCAGTCTCGTGAGAGCGCTGCCACTCGATCGCGCCCTGCGTGCCTGGTTGCAGTCAGACGGCTCGCTGAGCCGACGGCTCTCGCAATCCTTCGGTGGCTTCAAGGTGCAGTTGCTCGGTCAAGGCACGGCGTCAGCCACGCATGACGAGTTGCATCTGCTGCGGCAGCATGGCGTGGGAAGTTGTCGCCTGCAGCGTTGCCATGTGCGCGAGGTCGTGTTGTGGGGCGACGGGCGACCACTCGTCCACGCGCGCTCGGTGCTGCCGGCAGTGCAGGCTCGGTTGACCTGGCGAGCGCTGCGCGGGCTGGGCCAGCGGCCGCTGGCCGACCTTCTGTTCGGGCTGAACGCTGCGAATTGCGCACGACTGGGCAGCCGGCGCATGGCCCCGCTGCAGGCGCGCCGGCTCGGCGCCCGGCTGGGTTGGCAAGAACCTCCTCTGTGGTGTCGACGCTCGGTGTTCACCCGCCGCGGTGTACCGCTGCTGGTCACCGAATGGTTCGCGCCAGCGGTGCGTGATCACGCGCCGGGCATCAACACCTGCCCGGGGAAACTCCGCAGCGTGAGGCGGCGTTGACGATGGCGATGCCGCCGCTCGACACACCTCAGCTGCTGGCGATCGCCGCCGCGCTGGGTTGGGCCAGCGGGCTGCGCCTGTATGCCGTCGTGTTCCTGACCGGACTGGCCGGGCGCCTGGGCTGGGTCGACCTGCCGGGCGACCTCACGGTGCTGCAACATCCGCTGATGCTCACGGCCAGCGGCTTCATGCTGTTTGTGGAATTCTTTGCCGACAAGATCCCGGGCATCGACTCCCTGTGGGATCTGGTTCACACGCTGGTGCGCATCCCGGCCGGTGCCGCGCTGGCGGCCGCCGTTTTCGGCGCTGACCCGACCGTGTGGACGATGGCGGCGGCGCTGATGGGCGGCACGATGGCAGCCACGAGCCACATTGCCAAGGCCACCACCCGGGCTGCGGTCAACACCTCACCCGAGCCGTTTTCAAACGTCGGCATGTCATTGCTTGGCGACGCGGCGGTGCCGATAGCGCTGTGGCTGTCGTGGACCCACCCGCTGCTGTTCGCGGTGCTGCTGTTCGCGGTGCTGCTGGCCGTCGTGCTGGTCGGCATGGTCGCAACGATCTGGTGGCTGAGCCGCTTCCTGCGCCAACTGGCCACGCGGGTGACCCGCTGGCGCAGCACCTCCTTGCAGCGCAGTTGATCGACGGTGATACGCGCCGGTGACCTCGCGCACAATCCTGCGACCGCCCATGCGCTCATCAGCCTTGGCGTCACACCATGAGCCTGCCCCCATTGCCCAACGACCACTCCTGCGTCCCGAGCCCTTGCGTGGGGCTGTGCCGAATGGACGCGGCAAACCGCTGGTGCGAGGGCTGCCGGCGCAGCATCGACGAGATCGCAGGCTGGGGCAAGATGGCCGATCGAGAAAAGCTCAGCGTGTGCACGCAGCTGCCACAACGGCGCAGCGACCTGCCAGACCCCAAGACATCACCGCTGGCTGACGGCTGACGCCACCACACGGGCGCACCACCGCCAGATTGAAAACGGCAGTTGGCAGCGAATTCCACATCGAGAAACAAAAGTCTCGGGTTTCTGCTGATCTTGTAAGCCTGCGTTCAGCGCCACGTCAGGATGCGGTCAGAGCGCTTGACCATGATCCGTTCAAGCATCACCTTCGGTCGGTGATGCCATCACAACGGAGACAACCAACATGGCAACAGCTAACAGCAAGGCCATCGGCGGGCGGCCCACACCGCAACCGATGACGGCCGAAGAGCGCAAGGTCATCTTTGCCTCGAGCCTCGGTACGGTGTTCGAGTGGTACGACTTCTACCTGTACGGCTCACTCGCCGCCATCATCGCCAAGCAGTTCTTCAGCGGCCTCGATGCCGGCGCGGCGTTCATCTTCGCGCTGTTGGCCTTTGCGGCAGGCTTCATCGTCCGGCCGTTCGGCGCACTGGTGTTCGGCCGACTCGGCGACATGATCGGGCGCAAGTACACCTTCCTGGTCACCATCCTGATCATGGGTCTGTCGACTTTCATCGTCGGTGTGTTGCCCAATTACGCTGCGATTGGCTGGGCGGCGCCGGTGATCCTGATCGTGCTGCGGATGCTGCAAGGTCTGGCGCTCGGCGGTGAGTACGGTGGTGCTGCCACCTACGTGGCCGAGCACGCGCCACACGGCAAGCGCGGCGCGTACACCTCGTGGATCCAGACCACTGCGACGATGGGCCTGTTTCTGAGCCTGATGGTGATCCTGGGCACGCGCTGGGTGCTCGGTGGCGGGGCCTTCACCAAGGAAGGCGAAGCGCTGTTCGCCGACTGGGGCTGGCGCATTCCGTTCATCGTGTCGATCGCCCTGCTGGGCATCAGCGTGTGGATTCGCCTGTCGATGAACGAGTCGCCCGCCTTCAAGAAGATGAAGGAAGAAGGCAAGACTTCGAAGGCACCGCTGACCGAGTCCTTCGGTGAGTGGAAGAACCTCAAGATCGTGATCCTGGCACTGGTCGGCCTGACGGCCGGCCAGGCGGTGGTCTGGTACACCGGCCAGTTCTATGCGCTGTTCTTCCTGACGCAGGCGCTGAAGGTCGATGGGCCCACGGCCAACATCCTGATCGCGGTCTCGCTTCTGATCGGAACGCCCTTCTTCCTGATCTTCGGCATGCTGTCGGACAAGATCGGCCGCAAGCCCATCATCATGGCCGGTTGCCTGATCGCCGCGCTGACCTACTTCCCGCTGTTCAACGCGCTGACCTCGGCGGCCAACCCGGCGCTTGCCAAGGCACAGAAGGAGGTGCCGGTGACGATCGTCGTCGATCCGGCGCAGTGCTCGTTCCAGGGCAGCCCGATCGCCCGTGAAGTGAACTTCCACACCTCCTGCGACATTGCCAAGCGCACGCTGGCACAGGCTGCGGTGAACTACGACATCGTCGAAGCACCGGCCGGCACGATCGCGAGCGTCAAGCTGGGCGGAGTCGAGATCCCCTCGCTGAACGCCACGCTGACGCCTGACGGCAACTCGTTCGAGGCTGACAGCAAGGCAGGCATCGCCGCGTTCAAGAAGAGCGTCGCCGAGGCCACCAAGGCTGCGGGCTACCCAGCTGCAGCCGACCCGGAGAAGGTCAACAAACCACTGGTGGTGCTCATCCTCGTGATCCTGGTGATCTACGTCACCATGGTCTATGGCCCGATCGCGGCGATGCTGGTCGAGATGTTCCCGACCCGCATCCGCTACACCTCGATGAGCCTGCCTTACCACATCGGCAACGGCTGGTTCGGTGGGCTCTTGCCGACCATCGCCTTCGGCATCGTGGCGCAGTCAGGCAACATCTACAACGGCCTGTGGTACCCGATCATCATCGCCAGCGCGACCTTCGTGATCGGCATGCTGTTCATCAAGGAAACCAAGGACGTGGACATCTACGCCGAAGACTGATCTCTGGCGATTCCGTGACATAGCCGCCGGGTCGCGAGATCTGGCGGCTTTTTTGTTGGCCGTGTTGGGGTTGCGATGCGATCCTTCCCTTCGGGGTTGCCTCAGGAGAGCTGCGATGGGCCACTGTGTTGCGTTCATGTCCTCCGGGCCGGTTCACCAGCCGTTCGCTTCAGCGAACATCCCGCCGGCCCTCCCCCTTTACTTCACTCCACACAGCGGCCCACCGCAGCTCTCCTGCCACCATCGAGACAGTCGGGGTCCAAGCCTTTGCATGCGACAACGGTGCCTGCTGACGAGGGCGTGGGGTGACCGGCGCAGCGAGGTAAAGGAGGAGGGCCGGATCGAATCGGCTCGAAACCCCTGAGCAGTGAACCGGCCCGGGGGAGCAAGCCCTGACACAAACAGTCCTGAGGACTGTTTGTGCCTGGCGAGCGCTTGGGGCTCTGTCCCCAGGCACGAGCGGAGCCGGTCACCCCATGCCCTCGGCAGCGCCGCGCAAAACTCGGTTGCGGAGACCTTCAGAAGGTTCGGGTCAGCCTCCGTGGGCGAACAGCGCCCTGTACTGCTCCCGCAGCAGCGCCTTCTGCACCTTCCCCATCGCGTTGCGCGGCAGTTGGTTGACGACAAAGACCTGCTTGGGCACCTTGAAGCCGGCAATGCGCTGCTTCAGCGCTGCGATGCAGGCCACCACGTCCACGTCGGCACCCGTACGCGGCACCAGCACGGCCACTACACCTTCGCCGAAGTCAGGATGCGGCACTCCGATCACCGCGCTCTCCTCGACACCCGGGAGCTCGTTCAGATAGCCCTCGACCTCGGCCGGGTAGACGTTGTAGCCGCCGCTGATGATCAGGTCCTTGCTGCGACCAATCAGTGTCAGGCGGCCCTGTGCATCCAGTTGCCCGACATCGCCCGTCTTGAACCAGCCATCGGCGGTGAACTCTTCGGCCGTCTTCTCCGGCATGCGCCAGTAGCCCTGGAACACGCTGGGGCCACGCACCTCGACGGCGCCGATGAGAGATCCGTCAGCGCTGGTCACCCGCAGACCCACCCCTGGAAGCGCGAAACCCACCGTGCCCGCGATGCGATCCTCCACTGGCGCGTAGGGGTTCGAGGTCAACATCACCGTCTCGCTCATGCCATAGCGCTCGAGGATGGTGTGGCCGCTGCGCTCGCTGAACTGGCGGAACGTGTCGGCCAGCAAGGGTGCCGAGCCGCTGATGAACAGGCGCATGTTCCTGCATGCCTGGGCGTTGAACGTGGGTTCGGCCAGCAAGCGCCCATACAGGGTGGGCACGCCCATGAACACCGTCGCCTCGGGCAGCCGAGCGGTCAGAGCGCGCGCGTCGAACTTCGCGAACCAGAGCATCTTGCTGCCGTTCAGCAAGGCACCGTGGGATGCGACGAACAGACCATGCACATGGAACAGCGGCAGCGCGTGGATCAGTACGTCGCCACCGTTGGCTTCGCTGCGCCACGCCCACAGCGTTTTCAGCACCTGCGCGTTGGAGAGCAGGTTGCCATGGCTGAGCATCGCGCCCTTGCTGCGGCCGGTGGTGCCGCTGGTGTAGATGATGCTGGCCACGTCGGCGGCCGCGCGCTGGACCGGCGCCTGCATGTCGGCGTGATGCGCGGCGCGTTGGAGCAGGCTGCCGCGACGGTCATCGTCCAGCGTGTACACATGCGCCGTGCCCGCGCGAAACGCGATCTTCGAGAGCCGCCCGAAATCACGCGACGCGCAGACCACCACGGCCGGCTCGGCGTTGTCGATGAAATAGCTCAGCTCGCTCGCCTGGTAGGCACTGTTCAGCGGCACGTAGACCAGCCCGGCACGCAGCACGGCCAGGTAAAGGATCAGCGCCTCGACCGACTTGTCGGTGTGCACCAGCACCCGTGCGTCGGCTGGCAGCGCCAGCGATCCCAGCAGATTCGCGATCATGGCGCTGCTGCGGTCGAGGTCGCGCCAGGTGTAGAAAAGCCCGACGCCCGCCGAGCCCTCGGTGGCCACGCATTCGATCGCGGTGCGGTCCAGGTCCGCGGGAAAGGCGGCGCGCATTGCGCAGTAAAGGTTCTGATTCATCACAGGACCTTGCTCAGCGCCAGGGCGATCAGGCTCAGCAGCACACTGCTGCCGATCGGCACAAAGAACTCACGCCCAAACAGACGAAAGCGGAAATCACCGGGCAGGCGGCCGAGGCCGATTTTTTCGAGCCAGCGGTGCAGGCTGGTGAACACCATCAGGATGAGAAAGATCGCGATCAGCCAGCGGATCATGTCGGGGCCTTACAGCGTGTGCGTGCGGTCACCATGGGTGAATCCGATGGGCGAGGTGGTGAATGCGGGATCGCAGTCTTTCGCAAAGCCGATGACCTTGAATAGTTCGCCCATTTCGTGCTCGGTCAGCAGCTTCTGCGCGTTAGCGACAGTTTGAATGTCCGCACCCTGCAGCAGGTCGAGAACGCCGCAATTCATCAGGAATCGGGCCTGACTGGTGTAGCCCAGCACGTCCAACCCGGCCTCCTGCGCGGCCATGGCGATGCCGGTGAAGTTGACGTGCGCCGTGATGTCCTTGTCGCCGACATCGGCGAGCGGGTCGGTATCGGCCTGATGGGCGCGGTGGCACATCAGCGTGCCGCCGCTGCGCTGCGGGTGGTAGTACTCGGCCGCAGGGAAACCGTAGTCGATGAAGAAGGCAGCCCCACGCCGAAGGCGATCGGCCAGCGTGGCGATGAACGCTTCGGCCTGAGGGTGGATCTCGGTCGTGAACACGGCACCGCTTGCCGCAGCCCCGTTGACGGCCTCATCGCCCGGCGGGCGCAAGTCAGTGCGGCGATCAGCCCAGGCCCACGGTGGGGCTGATTTCTCTGAATCGCCAACGACTTCCCGCAAGCTCACGCCGCGCTCGCACCAGTGCTGCCCGTTGAAGTGCAGCAGTTGCACGGGCATCGCGTCGAGCACTTCATTGCCGACAACCACACCCTGCAGCGTCTCGGGCCATTCGTCCGCCCACTGCACGCGGTCCAGATGCCCGCAGAGCACCTCGCGCTGCCGCTCGCGCAAGGCGCCCGACACGTCGACGATGGTGTAGCGCTTCACGCGTGGGCCCAGCGTGGCCAGCAGTTCACGCGCCAGCACGCCAGAGCCGGCGCCAAACTCCCACACCTCGTCGGTGCCGCTGCCGTCCAGCGCCTGCCGGACCTGTCGGGCCAGTGCCTGGCCAAACAGCGGCGACAGCTCGGGCGCCGTGACGAAGTCGCTTCCCGACGAAGGGAACACCCCGAACTGCCGGTCGCCTCGGGCGTAGTAGCCCAGGCCTGGCGCGTACAAGGCCAAGGCCATGAATCGATCGAAGGGCAGCCAGCCGCCTTGGCGTGCGATGACCGAACGGATCAGGTCGGACAGCTGAGGATTCGTCATGGTGAGATTCTCTGCCCGCAGGCCATCGCCGGCGCACAGCCGTGGCACATTGAGCGCCTTGTCTTTCACAATACCCAGCAGAGTCGATATCACCCATGTTTGACGAAGGATCGCCCACCAGACAACGACCGGTTGCCTTGGTCACTGGATCGGCAAAACGCATCGGCCGCGAGATCGCCCTCCGGTTGGCGCGCGACGGATACAACATCGCCGTGCACACCGCCCATTCGCCACAGCAGGCTTTGGAGACTGCGGCGGAAATCTCGGTCCTGGGCGTCGACGCAGAGGTGTTCGAAGCTGATCTGGCTGACGAAAATCAATGCGAGGAATTGTTCCCTCGCATCGTCCGGCGCTTTGGTCGGGTGGACGCGATCGTCAACAACGCATGCGCTTTCGATTACGACAATGTGGGCAGTCTGAGCTATGCGCGCCTGACTGCACACATGAACGTCAACGCCGGCGCCGCCCTGGTGCTGGCACGCAGACTTCACGAGCACCTGACGACGGCGGGCCAGCGCACGGGCGTGGTGATCAACATGCTGGACCAGCGTCTTTGGAATCCCAATCCGGACTATCTTTCCTACGCGCTGTCGAAAGGGGCGCTCGAGTTGCTGACCCGCGTGCTGGCACTTGAATTGGCGCCGACAGTGCGCGTTGTCGGCGTGGCACCTGGCCTGACCACAGGCAGTGATCTCATCGATGACAAGCACCTCACTGCCATGGCAAGCCATGCGCTGACACGCAAGTTGCCCACCGTGCAGGAGGTCGCGGCCACCGTGTCGTTTGCCGTGTCCAATCAAGCCTTCACGGGCAGCACCTTGATGGTGGATTCAGGCTTTCATCTGAATTCGATGCGCAGAGACTTCCCGTTTTTATGATCGACTTTCGAGCCACCATGTCTGCTGTCAACACCTCCACCGACAAAGCCGCGCTGGAAATCAACAAGCTCAGCAAGCGTTTGCACCGGCTGGTCGGCCAGGCGGTGATCGACTTCAACATGATCGAGGACGGCGACCGGGTCATGGTCTGCGTGTCGGGCGGCAAGGACAGCTACGCGATGCTCGACATCCTGCTGGGCCTGCAAAAGCGCGCGCCGATCCGCTTCGAACTGGTGGCCGTCAACCTCGACCAGAAGCAGCCCGGCTTTCCGGAGCACGTGCTGCCCGAGTACCTGGCCAGGGTCGGTGTGCCCTTTCACATCGAGAACCAGGACACCTACTCGATCGTCAAGCGCGTCATCCCCGAGGGCAAGACGACCTGCGGTTTGTGCTCGCGGCTGCGCCGGGGCATCCTGTACCGGGTGGCCGGCGAGTTGGGCGCGACCAAGATCGCACTCGGCCACCACCGCGACGACATCGTGCAGACGCTGTTCATGAACATGTTCTTCGGCAGCAAGATGAAGGGCATGCCGCCGAAGCTGGTCAGCGACGATGGCAGGAACGTCGTGATCCGCCCGCTGGCCTATGTGGCCGAGACCGATCTCGAGCGTTGGGCCGAGCACCGGCAATTTCCGATCATCCCCTGCACGCTGTGCGGCAGCCAGGACAACCTGCAGCGGGTGCAGATCAAGCAGATGCTGCGCGAGTGGGACAAGCGGCATCCCGGGCGTGTCGAGAATGTCTTCAGTGCGATGCAGAACGTCGTGCCCTCTCACCTCGCCGACCGGAACCTGTTCCCGTTCACCGAGCTCCAGGCGACTGGCGTGGCCGACACGAATGGCGATCGCGCGTTCGATGAGGACGACAGCTGCGGCAGCGCGCCACAGGCGAACTCCACCGTGAAGCTGCACTGGATCGACTCGGCCTGAACCGGAGGATGACCCCATGCGCCGTCAGCTCTTGATTGCATGTGGTCTCGTTGCCATGCTGGTGGCAGGTGGGTGCGCCACCCAGATCAGCAGCGACGTGTCGACCTTCGGCAGCTGGCCGGCCGATCGCCAGCCCGACACCTATGTGTTCGAGCGGCTGCCGTCTCAGCAGGACGAGCCCGATCAGCAGCGCATGGAAGACGCCGCGCGTTCGGCGATCGAGTCCGCTGGCTTCAAGCCGGCGCCCGAGGCGCAGACTGCCGATGTCGTGGTGCTGCTCGGCACGCGCGTGACGGCCAGCTACTTTTCACCCTTCGACGACCCGATCTGGTGGGGCGGCGGGCTGTACCGCCCGCGTTTCGGGCACGTGGGCTTTGGCGGCGAGCTCGGTCGAGGCCACATCTTCGGGCTCGACGACTCCTTGCGGCGCTATGTGCGCGAGGTGTCGGTGCTGATCCGCGACCGCAAGAGCGGCCGCGTGGTGTACGAGACGCGCGCCAGCAGCGATGGCGTGCTGCCACTGACCCCCGCGCTGATGACGGCGATGTTCCAGGCGGCGATGACACCGTTTCCTGGCACCGAGGAGAAGGCGCGCAGCGTCACGACGCCGCTGGTGCGTTGACAGCGATCATGGTTTGGCGTCAGCGGCCAGCGCACGCGCGTCATCTTCCCAGTCCTTGAGGTGCTCGGCGGCGGCACGACGCTGCTCAGGCGTGGTCAGGTTGTGCACTTCGGCCGCGAAGGCGCAATTGAACTCGATCAGCCGCTGCTGATAGGCGCGGTACTCGTCTTTCGGTGAGACGAGGGAGCGCCGAGCCAGCGCCCGCAGCGCCTCCACCGCCTGCGGGAGGCTGGTCTGCTCGGTCGTCAGCCGCGTCAGCGTCTGCAAGGTGTCCTGTTGACGGCGGTGGCGCTCGGCGATCCAGCGTGGCGGATCGAACGGCGTTGCCAAGGCCAGCGCCGCGATGCGCTCGCGCTGGCTGCTGCTCATGCGACCGTAGATCATCTCGATCGGTTCGAGCGCGCGCTTGAGCTGTGCCCGGGTTCGCGCCTCGGCTTGGGGCTGCAGGTATTTGTCGACCAGTTCCTCGTTGAGCTCCGCGTACTTGTGCTCCAGATGTGCGATCTGCTGTGGCGACAGGCGCAACGCCACCTCGGCCACACCCGGCAATGCGCGCTCCAGCGACGCATCGACACGGAGTCTGACGTCATTGAACCATTGGCAGGCCTGCGCCGCGGTGGCAGGACCGGCGACCTGGCCCCGCGCCTTGGACAACAACTCGGCATACACCGGCAACTCCACGCGCCGGTGCCACTTGAACCAATCGTCGATGGCCTCGTGAGCGCGTGCCGACTGGTCGGCCCTGAAATCGACATAACCGTCGAGCCACCAGTAAGCCAGATCGGGCGCGTGGTTGTAGCCGAGGCGCACCGCACTGCAGCCTGTCATCAGCCACGCCATGCACGACAGCAGCACCACGCGTCGCCATCCGCGACAGCGCCCCAATGCCGTGGCATCCGGCCCGCCCATAATCGCGCCCGACATGCGAGTTGCACTTGACTCAGGGGAACGGGACATGGCGTTGGACATCGTGATCATGGCGGCGGGCAAAGGCACCCGGATGAAGTCGGACCGCCCCAAGGTGCTGCATGAACTGGCCGGGCGCAGCTTACTGGAGCATGTGCTCCACACCGCCGGTGAGGTTGCTGCCGACCGCGTCGTGGTGGTGACTGGCCATGGCGCTGAGCAGGTGGAGGCCTCGGTCAGAGCACCGAATCTGCAATTCGTTCGACAGAGTCCGCAACTCGGCACCGGACACGCGGTGCAACAGTCTGCCCCCGTGCTGCACAGCGACGGCATCACGCTGATCCTGAACGGCGACACGCCACTGATCCAGGCCGCGACGCTGCGTGCACTGGTGGATGCCTGCGCCGGTGACAAGCTGGCGCTGCTGACGGTGACGCTGGCCGATGCCACCGGTTACGGCCGCATCCTGCGCAGCGCGGCGGCAGATGGAACCTCGACGGTCCAGGCGATCGTGGAACACAAGGACGCCACACCGGAACAGCGCGCAATCACCGAGGTCTACACCGGCGCGATGGCGGCGCCCACCGCGCTGCTCAAGCCCTGGCTGGCCCGCCTCGACAATCGCAATGCCCAGGGCGAGTACTACCTGACCGACGTGGTCGCTTTTGCGGTGGCCGATGGCGTGCCAGTGGTGGCCGCACAACCGCAGCGCGCCAGCGAAGTACTGGGCGTCAACAGCCCGCAGCAGTTGGCCGAACTCGAACGCCTGTGCCAGCGCGACCAGGCCGAGGCGCTGATGACCGCTGGCGTTCGCCTGGCCGACCCGGCGCGCATCGACGTGCGCGGCAGCCTGCAATGCGGCGTCGATGTGAGCATCGATGTGAACTGCGTGTTCGAAGGTGCGGTGTCGCTGGGTCATCGCGTCAAGGTGGGCGCCAACTGCGTGATCCGGAATGCCGCGATCGGTGACGATGTGGTGATCCACCCGTACACCCACATCGACGGCGACACGCTGGGCGTGACGGTGGGCCGCGGCTCGCTGATCGGCCCCTACGCCCGCCTGCGGCCCGGCGCGGTACTCGGCGCTGAAGTCCACATCGGGAATTTCGTCGAGGTCAAGAACTCGACGCTGGCCGATGGTGCCAAGGCCAACCACCTGGCCTATCTGGGCGACGCGACGGTCGGCGAGCGGGTGAACTTCGGTGCCGGCAGCATCACCGCCAACTACGACGGCGCGAACAAGCACCGCACCGAGATCGGCGCCGATGTGCACGTCGGCAGCAACTGCGTGCTGGTGGCGCCGATCACGGTCGGCGCGGGTGCCACCATCGGCGCCGGGTCGACGATCACACGCCAAGCGCCCGCCGGCGAGCTGACAGTGGTGCGCGGCCGGCAGGTGTCGTTGCCAACCTGGAAACGCCCGGTCAAGCCGGGCTGACGACGAAAAGCGGCAACGGTTCGGGCTCGTCATCTCGCAGCACCATCGTGGCGAGCGCCGTCGGCTCGTCGATGAGACGCGCGGCGATGGCGTGCAAGGAACGGCCTTCTGCCGCGTTCGGTGGCCGCGGGCACATCCAGTCGTTGCGCGGCACCACGTGCCACACCACCTCGTTGGCGGCAGGCAGTTCGGCCACACGATCGCGCTCGATCCAGCGGCCTTGCAGATGGTCGGGGTGCACACCGGGCGTGCACGGCACCGGCCTGCCGTGGCGATAGAACAAGCGCCCACGCGTGCAGGCGGCCGGGGTCCAGGTCTGGTGGTCCCAGGGTGGCGGCGGGAGATGGCAAAGCTGGCGGTCGAACATCTTGCGCAGCTTGCTGTCGAAGGTTTCCGCACGATCGGGGCCGATGAAGTCGGCGGCGCTCGCTTGCGGCCCGGTGGCAGTGCACAGAAAGAACTTGACCGCCAGTTCCCAGTGCCAGGGATGGCCGCCGGCATCGTGCAGCAGGAAATCGAGTTCACCGAGCGTTGTGCGGTCGCCGTTCGGCGTCAGGTGGCGCAGCGGAATGTTTGCGGCCAGCAGGCGGTGGGTCGGACCGTGCTGCAGGAAGAACGCCATCAGCCGTTCAGCGCGACGGCCCAGGCGCAGCGACGGTGGGCGGGCCAAGCGCAGATCGGTGCCGCGCGCTGTGGTTGCATGCACGGCCTCGTACAGTGCTTGCGGTGCACGGTCGATTCCATCCAGCCACGCCGAAATGGCGGCTCGCTCGGCTGGGCTGAACTGCTGAACCGGGGCTGAATGCGCACCCGGCGCGGTGTCAAGCAGCGGCGGCGAGAGCAGCAGCCAGCGCAACTCACGCGCTGTGTGGGCGGCCGCCTCAGGCACCACGGGCGAGGTGCGCGGCCGATGCTTCGACGGTATCGAGCGCCAGACACAGATCGTCCCAGGCGCGGGCCTTTTCCGGCAGATTGCGCAGCAGGTAGGCCGGGTGATAGGTCACGACCAAGGGCACACCCTGGTAGTGATGAACACGGCCGCGCAACTGGCCGATCGGCGCGGTGCTGCGCAGCAGGCTCTGCACGGCGAAGCGGCCCATCGCGAGGATGATCTTCGGTTGCACCAGCTCGATCTGCCGGATCAGAAAGCCCTCGCAGGCCGCCAGTTCCTCGGGCAGGGGATTGCGGTTGCCCGGCGGGCGGCATTTCAACGTATTGGCGATGAACACCTGTTTTGAGGGATCAGGCGCCTCACTCGCCTGGCGGCTGAGCCCGATCGCGCGCAGCATGTTGTCGAGCAACTGACCGGAGCGGCCGACGAAGGGTTCGCCGCGGCGGTCTTCCTCTTCGCCCGGCGCCTCGCCGACGATCATCCAGTGCGCCTGAGGATGGCCGACACCGAACACCGTCTGCCGGCGGCTCTGGTGCAGGCTGCACGCGGTGCAAGCGGTGACCGCTTCGCGCAGGGCAGGCCAATCCATCGACGAAGCGGCACCGAGAGCCGAAGAGATCGCTGCTTTCGGAACGATGGCGACCGGCGACTGCGCAGCCTTGATGACTGCCTCGGGAGGGCGGCTCGTCAGCGGCACCTCAGCGAATGCAGGTGCCCCGGAAGCGGCAACGCCCGTCTCGCCCGCTGCCGGCACATCCCACACCCGCAGTCCCATCTCGGCCAGCATGGCGCGCTGGCGCTCAGTCCAGGTCATGCCGCGCCGCCGGACACGTCCAGGCTCATGACCAGCGCATCTTCGCGCCGACCAGCCGCAGCCGGGTAGTAACCGCGCCGCACGCCGATGTCGCGAAATCCATAGCGCTGGTAAAGCGCGCGCGCTCGCGGATTGCTCTGCCGCACCTCCAGCCACAGCTGCAGCGCATGGCGTTGCCGGCACAGATCGACCAACGCATCCAGCATGAACCGGCCATGGCCCTGACTCTGCGCCTCGGGCGCGACCGTCAGGTTCAGCAGGTGCATTTCCTCGACACCTTCCATCGCGACGAAGTAGCCGATCGCATCTCCGCGTCGGTCGCTATCGAACAGCACCTGCGCGGGGTAGCCCGACGCCAGTGAATCGATGAAGTTGCCCCGCGTCCATGGGAACGGATAGGCCTCGTTCTCGATCGTCATCACCACGTCGAGGTGGGCGGTCGTCATCTTCTCGAGCCGCTGGGCATGGCGGAGCACCGCATTCATGGCAGCACCGCCGGCACCCCGGATTCGGCGAGTGCTTTTGCGGCCGCCCGCTCGGCCATCGTCTGCGCCACCTTGTCACGCAGATACAGGGGCAGTGCCTGCGCGGCATCCACGGCACCACCTCGTGCCCACAGCGCCGCGGCCAGCGGCAGCATCGCGCGCGCGCGCGGCAAGGCCTGAGGCACGCACAGGGCAGAGCTGCAGACCAGCCTATCACCAAAGGCTGCGAGGGCGGTGCCAGCCACGGCGCGCGGCGCCGCGATGGACCAGCGTTCGTTCAGTTGCTTCGGCGTGCACAGCCAGGGCGCGGTGGCGAGCCGCCACACGCCCGCCTCGAACAGCGCGTGCGCTGCGTAGATTTCGTCCATCCGCGCATCCATCGTGACCCACACGTCGTCAATGGCCTCGGCGCCAGACAGGCTCCGTGCGTCCTCCGCCACGGCCAGCAAGGTGTCGATCGGCAACACCGGCTTGTCAACGCCCAACGCCAGCCCCTGCGCCACCGAGCACGCGGTACGCAACCCGGTGAAGGCGCCCGGCCCGCGTCCGAATGCAATGGCGTCGAGGTCACGCAAACCGATACCCGCCTGCGCCAGCAGATCCATCACACCGGGGATCAGCGTGGACGAGGCCAGCGCCCCGCCCGCACCCTCGTGCGACCAGACGCGATCACCCACCTGGAGCGCGATGGTCAGGTGCTCGGTGGCAGTGTCGAAGGCCAGGCAGGCGGTCAAGGCAGAGGTCACCAGACGAGTCTAGCTGCGGCAGACCGGGCTTGTCTGCGCCGGGCTTTCGAGGTCTGTGCAGGCATGCGCATGCGATCATTCCCGCATGCTTTTGCGCGCGGGATCGACCCTCCTTCTGTTGCTGCTCGGCTGCCATGCGGAGGCTGCGCCAGCGTCACCGCCGGCTGCGATGAAGACGCTGCCGCCCGAAGTCGCCGCCGCGATGGACCGCGCTCGCGTGCCCCGCGAGTCGCTGTCAGCGGTGGTGCAAGAGGTCGGCCGCAATGGCACCCCGCGGCTGTCGTGGCAGGCGCAGGCGGCAGTCAATCCGGCCTCGCTGATGAAGCTGATCACCACCTACGCCGCGCTCGACCTGCTCGGGCCAGCCTGGACCTGGGCCACACCGGTGTGGGTGCAGGGTGCGTGGCCGACGGGTGGCAGCGGCGTGTTCGAAGGCGATGTGGTGATCAAGGGCGGCGGCGATCCGAAGCTGGTCGTCGAGCGCGTCTGGTTGCTGCTGCGCCGGCTGCAGCAGCTCGGCGTGCGTGAGATCCGCGGTGACATCGTGCTCGACCGCAGCGCGTTCGAGGTGCCCCAGCAGAACCCCGCCGATTTCGACGGTGAAGCGCTGCGCCCGTACAACGTGCGCGCGGATGCGCTGCTGCTGAACTACAAGGCGCTGTCGTTCACCTTCACGCCCGACCCGGCGCACGGCGTCGCGGTGATCTCGACCGAGCCCGCCCTGGAGGGTGTGCGCGCTGATGTCCGTGTGCCGCTGGCGGCAGGTGTCGGCGCCACCCAGTGCAACGACTGGCGCAGCGCCTTGCAGGCCGATTTTTCTGACCCGCAGCGCTTGCGTTTCAAAGGGATCTATTCGCCGGCGTGCGGCGAGAAGCAATGGCCTGTGGCCTATGCGGACCCAGCGGGCTACAACGGGCGGCTGCTGGCCGGTCTTTGGGCCGAGATGGGCGGCAAGTTGACGGGCAGCGTGCGCGACGGTATGGCGCCGGCCACCGCACCAACCTTCGAGCTGGCATCGCCACCGCTGGCCGAGGTGATCCGCGAGATCAACAAGTTCAGCAACAACGTGATGGCGCAGCAGCTGTTCCTGACGCTGGCGTTGAACCAGCGCGGCCTGGGCACGCCGGACGGCGCGCGCGAGGTGTTGCGCGGCTGGCTCGCAGCACGCTATGGCGAGTCGGGCCGGGCCGCGGTGATCGACAACGGCTCGGGCCTGTCGCGCGAAACCCGCGTCAGCGCCGCTCTGCTGGCGCGGCTGCTGCAGGACGCTGCAGCCAGCCCCCTGATGCCGGAGCTGATGGCCTCACTGCCCGTCAGCGGTGTCGATGGCACGATGCGGCGCACGCAGACGCTCACCGGTCGTGCGCACCTGAAGACTGGCTCCCTGCGCGATGTGACCGCGGTGGCCGGCTACCTGCTGACGCCGAGTGGCCAGCGTTATGTGCTGGTCGGCATCGTCAATCACCCGAACGCGGCGGCGGCCAAGCCCGCGCTGGAAGCGCTGATCCAGTGGGCAGCCAACGATGGGCTGACCGAAGCCATGGCCCGCAGCGCGCCAAACGGCACGGATAACAGCCCGAGATGACCCGATGAGCGCATCTGACTGGATCGATGTGCTCGGCTACGCAGCCGCAGCACTGACCACGGCCTCGTTCATCCCACAAGCCTGGCTGAGCTTTCGCACTGGCGACGTCAGCGGGATCTCTCTCAGCATGTACGCCGGCTTCACCGTCGGCGTGGCGCTGTGGCTGGCCTACGGCGTGGTGCTGGGCGCGTGGCCCATCGTCGTCGCCAACGCCGTCACGTTGGTGCTGGCATTGGCGATCCTGGTGATGAAACTGCGGGGGCCGAAGGTCAGGCGGAATCGCTGACAGACGACCACATCACCACGGCAGGCTGGTCGCGAGGTCGATCGCGTCCTCTCCGATGTAGATGTGCCCGGCGTAGCTGAAGCGAATGTCGTCAGCCCACAGGTAATTGCTGATGTCCCCACCACTGACCAGCGTGTCCGTGTCGCAACTCAAGACGGCAACGGTACAGACAGGGACGCTCACGTTGATGATGCCGTTGGGCCGCCCGCCACGATTCACCACGTCTTCGACGATGTTGTCGAATGTCTGCGCTGTACTGAGGAAGCCCAGGCTGCGGCCATTGATCCGGACCAGGCTTCGCATCCTGTCGTTGAAGCTGTCGGTGAGCAGTCGCAGCAGCGTCTGGTCACCCGACGATTGACTCCTGCCGAACGGCGTCAGGCTCACCCGGGGCACGGTTGAGTACATCACGCGGCCCAGCGTGTTGCGGTCGTTGGTCAGGCGGTTGATTTGAGCCGCGAGCAACTCGGCTCGACGCTGGATCTCGGCGACCGCAGCCGTCTGCGTGAGCGCGGACGTGATCACGCTGTTGTAGAGCTCGAGGATGTCGTTGGTGCCCACCATCATCGTGATCATGTCGGTGGGAACCGGCTTGTTACCAGGGGTCGAGGCCAGGAAGGCGTCAACGGCCGCCACCACATCGGCCACCTTGCCGCCTGCTGTGGCGCGCATCTGCACCCTCGGGGTCGCGCCGCCCGGGTTGCACTCGGCAAACACCAAACCGTACTCGGCCGCGAGGCGCTGGACCCAGATCGGGTTTGCGTTGCAATCGATCGCCGTCGTGCCAGGGGAGAGCCCGTTGTTGGTGTATTTGCGCCCGTCGATGGCGGTGGAGGTGCTCCCGGGCAGCAGCAGGCTGCTCTCGTCGCCAAACACGATCATCCGGGTGGGCTTGAACCGGTTGGTCTGGCTGGATTGTCCGCCCCCGCCACACGATGACAGCAGCAGTGCGCTCACCGTCGTCAGGACCACCAGGCTGCTACGCAGCGCGACGGCGCTCCATCGATCGACTCTGAAATTCATGCGGTCTCCAAAGGAAATGGGGTTGGGGTACGGTCAGTCTGCACACGCTCGCCACAGGCGATCCCGCACACCGTCCCAGTCGGGGCCTGTCGGTGGCTCTTCGACCCAGATCAATTGGACACCCAGATCATCGAAGCGCCGCAGCACGTTGAAGAGCTCGTGGGCCGCGAGGTCGGCGCGGGAGGGCATCACCTGATGGGCCACCGCAGAACCACTCGGCACAGGCAGGCGCGAATATACCGCCAGCGGTACGGCCGACTTTTGCGCGGTGGCATCGGTGGGCACGTCGGCCAGCCGCTGCAGCGCCGACTGCAACATGCCCGGCGCCATCAACCTGACCCTGGCACGCGGCGCGTAATGGGAGGCCAGCATGCCGGAAGCGCGGGGCGCATCTGCATCGCGGTCTGCGAGCGACTGGCCAAGCACCGCTTCGATCGCGCCGCGCGTCAGCGAGCCCGGCCGCAGCAGCACCGCGAGCCCGCGCGAGCAGTCGACGATGGTCGATTCGATGCCGACGTCGCAATCGCCGCCATCGAGCACGCGCAGGCCGGTGCCCAGTTCGGCCACCACATGCGCTGCCCGCGTCGGGCTGAGGCGGCCAAAGCGGTTGGCGCTGGGTGCGGCGATGCCAAGTACCCCGCGTGCAGCCACATCACGCAGCAACGCCAGCGCCACGGGATGCGACGGGCAGCGCAAGCCGATGCTTGCCTGCCCGCCGGCACTCGCTGCGGCCACACCATCGGCACGCGGCACGATCACCGTCAGGGGGCCGGGCCAGAACGCAGTGACCAGCTTCTGCGCGAGATCGGGCCAATCGGCACAGAACGGGCGGGCGGCCGAGGCGTCGGCGACGTGGACGATCAGCGGATGGTTTTTCGGGCGCCCCTTTGCTGCGAATATTCGAGCTACTGAAGCATCGTCATCAGCGCGAGCGCCCAGGCCGTAGACAGTTTCGGTCGGAAAGGCGACGAGCTCACCGGCAGCGATGGCATCAGCCGCCTCGGCGATGGCGCCGGGATCGTTTCCATCCAGCAGCATGGCAGCGTGCAACGTGGTCGGCGCGTCAGAACGCCGGCAAGCCCAGCACCGCAGCGGCTTGGAGCGCCACGGCCCGCGCCTGTTCGGCGGTGGCCGCGGTGACGGTCAGGTGCCCCATCTTGCGCGCGCGGCGCGGCGTCGCCTTGCCATACAGGTGAAGATGCACACCGGGCAGCGCCAGCAACGCGGCCCAGTCGGGTTCGCGCGCTGTGGAATCTGCGGCGGCAAACCACAGGTCACCGAGCAGGTTCAGCATCACCGCCGGGGAATGCAGTCGCGGGGCGACCAGGGGCGCGCCGGTCATGGTGCGCACCTGCAGGTCGAACTGCGACAGGTCGCAGGCATCGACGCTGTAGTGGCCGGAGTTGTGCGGACGTGGCGCCATTTCGTTGGCGACCAGGCTGCCGTCTTTCAGCACAAAGAACTCGACGCACAGTACGCCCACATATCCCAGCGATGCCGCCACCCGCTCAGCGGCATCGATCGCGCGTTGCTGGACCTCAGAAGTCAGATCAGGCGCAGGCACCTGGGTCACGGCCAGGATGCCGTCGCGGTGCAGGTTCTGCTGCAGCGGGAAATGCACCACCTGTCCGGCCGCGCTGCGCGCGACGATGACGCTTACTTCGTAGGCGAGCGGCAATTGCTTTTCAAGCACCGCCGACACGCTGCCCAAGGATGCCCACGCCGCCGGCAGATCGTCCCGCGTCTTGACCCGCGCCTGCCCTTTCCCGTCGTAACCCAGGCGGGTGGTTTTCAGGATGCCGGGAAACAGCTCATCTGGCACTGCAGCGAGTTGCGACGTGTCCTCGATCACCGTGTAAGGCGCACAGGGGACATCGCAGCGTGCGAAATGGCGCTTCTCGGAGGCCCGGTCCTGGCACACCGCCACGGCTTGTGCACCCGGCGCCACAGGCCGGTGCGCGCCGAGCATCGTCAACGCATCGGCCGGCACGTTTTCGAATTCGGTGGTGATGGCCGCGCTGCGCTGCATCAGCGACGCCAGACCCTCTTGATCGAGGTAATCGGCTTGAATATGGTAGTGCGCAACCAGCCCGGCGGGACTTTCCGGATCGGCATCCAGCACCGCGGTGTGGTAGCCCATCTGCTGCGCGGCGTGCACGAACATCCGGCCGAGCTGGCCACCGCCCATGACACCCAGCGTCGCGCCGGGGGCGATGAAAGGCATCATTTCAAGTCGGCAGTCATGGCCCGCGCGACCTCGGTCTGTCGCGCACGGTAGGCCTCGAGCTTGGTGCGCAAGGCGGTGTCAGCCACGGCGAACATCGCCACGGCGAACAGCGCCGCATTGGCCGCGCCAGCAGTGCCGATGGCAAACGTGGCTACGGGAATACCCTTGGGCATCTGCACGATCGAATGCAGTGAATCGACCCCCTGCAGGTGACGGCTGGCGACCGGCACGCCGAGCACCGGCACCGTGGTCTTGGCGGCCAGCATGCCCGGCAGGTGCGCCGCACCGCCGGCACCGGCGATGATGGCCTTCAGGCCACGCGAGACCGCCGATTCGGCATAGGCGAACATGTCGTCCGGCATGCGGTGCGCCGAGACGACTCGGGCCTCGAACGGAATGCCAAACTCGGTGAGAATCTCGGTGGCTGTGCGCAAGGTTTCCCAGTCGCTGCTGGACCCCATCACCACACCCACCACCGCAGGCGCGTTCATGGCCTTGCTCCACTTTTTTTAGAAGCCTTGAATTGTAGGTGGCGCGGCGTTATCTCAATAAGCCCGGCGCCGCCTGCCCGTACGCACCTGACCTTCTGCCATGATCAACATCACCATCCAGAATTTCAAAACCGACCTGATCCAGGCTTCGGTAGACCAAGCCATCCTGCTCAACATCTGGGCGCCGTGGTCCGAACCTGCGAAGGCCCTCGGTCCGGTGCTCGAGAAGCTCGAGGTTTCCTATGCGGGTCGGTTCACGCTGGCCAGGCTAAATTCCGAGTCAGAGACCGAGATCGCGGTGCAGTTGTCGAAGCTCTTCGGCGTGCGCACCATTCCGTTCTGCGTGATGTTCAAGGGTGGTCAGCCGATCGACGGGTTCGTCGACTCGCTGCCCGAAGCCGAGATCCGCCAGTTCCTCGACAAGCATGTGCCCAGCGTCGAGGAAATGGCCTTGGCGGAGGAAATGCAAGATGCCGAGGCCCTGTTGGCCGAAGGCGACACCCACACTGCGATCGCCAAGCTGCTCGACGCGGTCGCGGTCAACCCTGGCAACGACAGCGCTCGAGCCGATTGCCTGCGGGCCTTGTTGATGGCCGGCCGCGTCGACGAAGCCCGTGCGGTGTTCAATCCGGTCGCCGGCAAGGTGCTGCCGGATCCACGGCTGGTGGCCTGCGGCCATTGGCTCACGGCCTGCGAGCAGGCCCCTCTGTCGCGCTCGCCCGATGTGCTGACGGCAGCGATCGCTGCGAACCGACGCAATTTCGAGGCTCGTTTCGAACTGGCACAGTTGCACTTCGCTTCGCAACGCTTCATCGAAGCGATGGACGAGTTGCTGGAAATCATCATGCGCGACAAAGCCTGGAATGGCGAGCTCGCGCGCAAGACCTATGTTGCCGTGCTTGACGTGATGGCCAAGCCGGCGCCAGCCAAACCGGCCGTCGCGGCGCCGAAGGGCGCGTTGGAAATCGCCGGCAAGGTTGACACCACGCCCACCGATCCTGAAGTGGATCGCTATCGGCGCAAGCTGAGCATGGCACTCTTTTGACGGTTGCAGCGGCCCTCCGGGGCTCGCTGCCGACGCCATCATCGGGCAGACGAATCAGGCGGTGCCGAGATCGAACTGCTCGCCGATCTGCAGTGACTGTCCCTGCAGGAACTGCGCGGCATTCAGCCGCTTGCCACCTGGGCGCTGCAATTCGGTGAGCATCACTGCACCGGTTCCGCAGGCCACGCTGATGCCAGCAGCAGACGCACCGGTTACCGTGCCGGGCTTCACCGCTGGTTGAGCGGCTGGCAGCGCCTGTGCGTGCCACAGCTTGACCACCTCACCCCGAAGCCGCGCGACAGCTCCAGGCGCGGGATTGAAGGCACGGATGCGCCGCGCGATGGTGTCGGCATCGAGATGCCATTCCACCGCGGCCTCGGCCTTGTCCACCTTCTTCGCGTAGGTCACGCCGTCTATCGGCTGCGCGGTGGCGTGCAGTCCTCCGCAGGCGGCCAGTTTCAGCGCTTCGACGATGAGGCGCCCGCCCAGCAGCGCCAGCCTGTCATGCAGCGAGCCGGTGGTGTCGCCGTCGGCAATGTCCATCGGTTCGGCGAGCAGCATCGGGCCGGTGTCCAACCCCGAATCCATTTGCATCACGGTGATGCCGGTGCGCGCATCGCCCGCCTCGATGGCTCGGTGGATCGGCGCCGCGCCGCGCCAGCGCGGCAGCAGGGACGCATGGATGTTCAGACAGCCCAGGCGCGGCAGAGCCAGTGTCCATTCAGGCAGGATCAGACCGTAGGCGGCCACCACCATCACGTCAGGCTGAACAGACTGCAAGGCCGCACGGGCTGTGTGAGCGTCGGTGGCGTAGCGTCCGTCGAGCCGCAGCCCATGCGGCTGAATCACCGCCAGTCCCTGCGCCACAGACCACGCCTTGACGGCCGAGGGCTGCAATTGCTGACCGCGCCCGGACGGGCGGTCCGGCTGTGTCAGTACAAGCGCAATGTCGAAGCCTGCGGCATGCAAGGCAGCAAGCGCGACGCGGGCGAACTCCGGGGTGCCGGCAAATGCCAGCCTCATGCGCGAAGTGACCCCGCGTCAGCGCTCGTCATCGCGCCAGTGTTTCAGCATCTTGGTCTTGATGCGGGTGCGCTTGAGCGGGCTCAGGTAATCAACAAAAACCTTGCCCATCAGGTGATCCATCTCGTGCTGTACGCACTTGGCCAGCAGGCCCTCGGCATCGAACTCGAGCGGCTCACCGTCTCGGCCCAGCGCACGCACGCGAACCTGGGCAGCTCGCGAGACCTTGTCGTAGACGCTGGGCACCGACAGACAGCCTTCCTCATCGATCACCTGCTCCTGACTGATGGACAGCAACTCGGGATTGATCAGCACCAGCGGCTTGTTGCGCGTATCCGAGGTGTCGATGACCAGGACTCGCTCATGCACGTCGACCTGGCTGGCCGCGAGGCCGACGCCATCGGCCTCGTACATGGTCTCGATCATGTCGTCGACCAGGCGGCGGATGCGGTCATCGACCTGCGCCACCGGCCTGGCAACGGTGTGCAAACGGGGGTCGGGATAACGAAGGATGGTGAGCTTCGGCATGGGGTGTGGCGGCCCGCTTTCGTTGCGACGGCAAGGGTTTAAAGGCAGAATCTTTCAAATCAATTGAGGATTTTCGCTGAATTCCCAGCCACTTTGGCCGATACGCAGTAGTGAGTACCGCGTACCCGTTGCTCGGCCCACCCATGACGCGTTGCCAGCCGCAACCCGTTAGGAGATTTCTTCCCATGACCCGACCCGTGACTTCTCTGCCTGCCCGCAGTCCACACCTGGCAGCCCTCGGTTTGTGCATGTTGATCACGCTGGGGGGCGTTGCTCCCGTCAGCGCGGAGCCGCATTTTCCGATTTCCGCGCAGCAGCGCGATACCGCGCAGAAGGTGGCCAGCGCTGGCGTCGCGCTGTCCGAATTGGCTCCCAACGCCCCCGAATCGCACACGGTGAAGGCTGGCGACACGCTCTGGGGAATTTCAGGCCTGTTCCTGAAGTCGCCTTGGCGGTGGCCGGAGTTGTGGGGCATGAACCTTGATCAGATTCGCAATCCTCACCTGATCTACCCCGGTCAAGTGGTGTACCTCGACACTTCGGACGGTCGCGCACGCCTGCGGCTGGGGCAGGCGGTCGATGGCGGCGTGGTGAAGCTGTCGCCACAGGTTCGCTCCTCGACCCTGGCCACCACGGCCATCACGTCAATTCCATTCAACCTCATCGAGCCGTTCCTGAACGAAGCCGTGATCCTTGACGGCAACACGCTGGACGAGGCTCCGCGCATCGTCGCCACCCGGGAGGGCCGGGTCCTGATGGCGCGCGGCGACACGGCGTATGTGCGAGGGAATCTGGGCAAGGACACCGTGTTCCGCATCTTCCGCCAGGCCAAGGCACTGCGTGATCCGACGACCAAGGAAATCCTTGGTTACGAAGCACCGTATGTGGGAACAGCCGAGTTTGTACGGTCTGGCGACCGCAGCCGCGTCGACGAGAAGGAATCCTCGGCCCCGGTGCCGGACAGCTTCATCGTCACCAGCATCCGGCAGGATGCCAACGTGGGTGACCGGCTCGCCCCCGTGACGGCACGCGAGTACAGCAACTACATGCCGCACGCGCCTCAGGATGAGTTGGTCGGACAGATCGTCTCGGTTTACGGTGAAGCGGTCATGGCCGGACAGAACCAGATCGTCACGCTGAACCGCGGCAAGAGCGACGGTGTCGAGCGCGGCCACGTGCTGGCTTTGTGGCAGGACGGCTCGGAGGTGATCGATCGCACCGGCTCCGCTCCAACCCGCCTGAAACTGCCCGACGAGCGCCATGGCATGCTGTTTGTGTTCCAGGTCTTCGAACGCATGTCCTACGCACTGATCTTGTCAGTGAAGGAACCTGTGAAGCCAGGCGACCGCTTCTCGCAGCCCTGAACAGCTGAGCACGCGCGGCTAGGTGCGGCACTGACGTGATCGATCACGACGAACTGGCCGCTTGGCTGCGACTGGTCGAAACGCCCAAGATCGGTCGGGAAACCGCCCGCAAGCTGCTGGCTGCCTTCGGGTCACCGGAAGCGGCGCTCGCAGCTTCGTTCGACAGCCATTGCCGGGTGGTCAGCGAGTCGGCCGCACGGGCACTGATGGCGCCCCCGGCGGACTTCAATGCCCGGCTAGATCGAACGCTCGCCTGGCTGGCTGACACCTCGGGTGACGCGGGCCGAACCGTCATCGCGCTTGGCGATCCGCGTTACCCGCCGCGCCTGCTTGACACCGCCGACCCTCCTTTGCTGCTGTACGCGCAGGGACGTGTCGACCTGTTGCAAGCCGATGCGATCGCCATCGTCGGCAGCCGCAACCCAACACCTCAAGGCACATTGAATGCGCGGGATTTCGCCCATGCCCTCGGCGAGGCGGGCTGGGTCGTGGTGTCGGGGCTCGCGCTCGGCATCGATGGGGCTGCCCATGAAGGTGCATTGGCGGCAGGCGCCGGCACGATCGCCGTGGTCGGTACCGGGCTCGACCGGGTGTACCCGAAGCGCCATCTCGATCTGGCACATCGCATCGCCCGTGACGGCTTGATGCTCAGCGAATACCCTCTCGGCACACCAGCGCTGGCACCCCACTTCCCGCAGCGCAACCGGCTGATCGCCGGGCTGAGCAGCGGCACTCTGGTGGTCGAAGCGGCCTTGCAATCGGGCTCACTGATCACCGCGCGGATGGCTCTGGAAGCTGGGCGTGAGGTGTTGGCCATACCCGGTTCGATCCACTCACCCCAATCACGCGGCTGCCATGCCCTGATCAAGCAAGGGGCCAAGCTGGTCGAGTCGGCTGGTGACGTGCTCGATGAATTGCCCTCTCAGTCGGTGGCGCGCCCACGTGCTGCGAACGAGGTGCCTGCTGCGGGGACCGGCGATCCGCTGCTGGCTGCCATGGGCTACGAACTGATGTCGCTTGACACACTGGTTGCCCGCACCGGCTGGTCGGCTCACGCACTGAACATCAGGCTCCTCGACCTGGAATTGAGCGGCCAGGTGGCGCGACTGCCCGGTCAGCTTTTTCAGCGTATTGCAACGACCTGAATGCCGCCTGCCGAGCTTGAGCGCTCGGGTATGATGGATTCATGTTCGATGTGCTTGTGTATCTGTACGAGAACTATTGGCGCCCGGATGCCTGTCCGGATCACGCCCAGTTGACTCGAAAGCTCTCGTCGGTCGGCTTCGAGTCCGACGAGATCAAGGAGGCCTTGTCGTGGCTCGACGGGCTGGCCACGGCGGCAGAGTCGTACGTCGGCGAACAAGGCGAGCGCAGCCTGCGTGTGTATTCGCCAGTGGAACAGGAACACTTGGGCGAGGCTTCAATCGGCTTTGTCAGCTTCCTCGAGTCAGCCGGCGTGTTGCCGCCCCCGATGCGCGAGATGGTGATCGACCGCGCCAGCGCGATTGCCGGCGGCCCGCTCGACCTGGAAGACCTGAAGATCATCGTGTTGATGGTCTTCTGGAGCCTGGGCGAAGAGCCCGACGCACTGATCCTCGACGAACTGTTCGTGGACGAAGAGGATAGGCTGATCCACTGACCAGTCCCCTCGCGCACAAGCTCAACAAGCCGCCGACTGGCGGCTTTTTCATCCGGGGATCAATTCAGCAGACGGCTCGGATCGACATCCAGCTTGGCCAGAGCGGTGCGTGTGGCCCGAACCGTCAGCGATTCGTCCTGCACCGGCACCAGCAAGCCGGCCTGAAGGAAGGCCGCGAGCCGCTGCTGCTGGAAGAGGATGCCGCGACCTTGCGGCGTCACGAACAATGTCAATTGCCGGCGCATGCCCTGCCACGCCAATTGCACCGACTCATTGCGGTCGCGATAGTCCAGCATGTACCAGCCGCCGACCTGCAGTTCCCGCGCCCAGGCCGCCATGGCCGGGGTCGGCATGGAGCCGCCAGCGTTAACCACCTCAAGCTCATTGCTTTCGTGGCCGGAGAGATCAAGCACCAGCGACTCATCGATCTCCATGTCGTCGGCGTCGGGCAGCAGTTCTTCCAGCGTTTCCAGTCGCGCCATCAGCTGTTCGAGGCGATCCTTTGGAATCGAGGCCGTGCGTGCGGTGAATGCCGCGGCCAGCGAGGTGTTGAGGCGCTGGATATGCTCGTCCTGTGCACCGGCACTGACACCGGCACCTTGCATGCCGTCGCGCAGGATCTTCAGCAACGGCGGCAAGCGGCGAATCACGTCGGCTCGCTCGTCGCGCGACACCTTGGCACTCGCCGACCAGATCAGATCGGCTGCCGCGCGCTTCATTTCCTTGATCTCTTCGCCACCCAGACCGGATTTGACCGCGGTCATCGCCAGCACGTCGGCCCAGACCTGGAACAGGAATTCGCGCACACCTTCGGGCACCGGCACCTCGTTGAGCATCTTGCGCAACTCGATCGTGTACTGGATGGCCAAGGTCTCGCGCTGCTCGACCTGCTGCGCCAGCGAGACCCCCTTGCGCGAAGCCTCGTTCTCGTTCTTGAAGTAGTGCTCGAGGAAGCGCTCGAATTCGGTCAGCACCGTCTGGAACACTCGGCGGCCCGTGTCCGGATAGGCTTCGACGACCTGCACCACGCGCTTGATCTCCTTCTCGACGGCACCTCCCGACACCCGGGTACTGTGCGCGTCGAAGCCCATCACACAGGCGCCCATGCGGTCGATCAAGCGACGCGCCGGGTGATCAGTGGTGGCGAAGAAATCGGGCTCGCCGACGGCCACTCGCAGTACCGGCATCTGCAGTCGCGCGAACCATACCCGCACCGAGGCCGGAATGCGTTCCTCGGTAAGGATGCTCTGGAACAGCAAGGCCACCACTTCGATCGTCGCGCGCTCGGCGGGCGAAGCGGCAGCCGCCTTCAAGGCCTGCTTGCGCTGGTGCAACTCCTCCAGCATGGCCGGTGTGCTGACCGGACCCGCGGCATAGCGTCCACCGGAGTCGGGCGTCAACCGCAGTGCAATGCCTTGCTGGGCGCTCGTGATCGCCGCCTCCAGCGCCGGGGACGCAGGTCCCTGGACCGTTCGCGCAAACTCGGGCAGTTGACGACCGATCAGCCGGTTCAGCCGACCGAGCACGGCGTCGGCATGGTCTGATCCGCCACGAACCAGAGACCCCACCCGGCTGATCAGGCGGATTTCCTGGGCCGGCGCCTCGGGCAGGGGGCTGTAGCGACTGGCCCGCGGCTCCGCCAAGCTGCCACGAACCGTTGGCGCGCCTGCCGTATCGCGCGCCGACGCAGTACCCGAACCTGCAGAGGCCAGCGTGCCCGAGTAGCTGTTGAAGAATGCCGCATTGCGCGAGCTGCGAATGAACGGACGCAGATCGATCTCTGGCAGCACCCGCTGCTGGATCAGCATGCGGTTCGTCTCGTGATAAGCCTCTTCGTTGAAGTGCGCAAACTCCTCGTGCAGCACGCCCTGCAGGGTACGCCAGGTCTCGTGGCTCAGGCCTGCCGAGCGCCAGGAGTTGATCGCAATGCGAGCCAGCACATGCGGTCGCAGGACGTCGTTGGCATCGAGTTCATCGCGGCCTTCGAGCAGCGTCATGCGCGAGCGCAGGTCGGTGAACTCCCAGGACGCGCGGTCCATCACCGCCAAGGCCAAGCGGGAACTGAGGATCTCGCCTTCAATGGTTTCGTTGTCGACCAGGCTGAAGTTCTGTCGGTCCCCCGGCATTGGCAGATCGTTCGGTCGAGTCGCCGACACGACGCCGCTGCTCAGCGCACTCCGAAGCATGGAGGTCGTGCCTTGCAGCCAGAAACCCGCGGCGTTCTTCAGGTCTTCGACTGCATCACGTCGACGCATCAGTGTGGCCGGATCAGCAACTTGCCCCAGCAGCAGACGCGCGCCCTGATCAACCGCCTGGACCACACCCGGCATGCCATTGAGCAATCCTTCGACGTACGCACGGCGGGCCTGGGTGGCCTGGGCCAGTGAGTGGGCCGTGGACGCCATGGGTTCGTGTGGGTTGCGCAGCGGGTTTTGAAAAGACTCTACACCACGGCCCCAGCGTTCGGATCGTCCGGGTCGAGCTCTTTGCCAGAGGCCTTGATCAGGTCTTCGCGCTTCACGCCCAGCCACATCGCGATGGCAGCAGCAACGAACACCGATGAATAGACGCCGAACAGGATGCCGATGGTCAGCGCGACGGCGAAGTAGTGCAGGGTCGGGCCGCCGAAGATCAGCATCGAAACCACCATCATCAGGGTGCTGCCGTGGGTGATGATGGTGCGGCTGATGGTGCTGGTGATGGCGTGGTCGATCACCTGCGGCGTGGTCAGTTTGCGGTACTTGCGGAAGGACTCTCGGATCCGGTCAAAGATCACCACCGATTCGTTGACCGAGTAGCCGAGGACGGCCAGCACCGCCGCCAGCACCGCCAGCGAGAACTCCCACTGGAAGAAGGCAAAGAACCCGACGATGATGATCACGTCATGGAGGTTGGCAATGATGCCGGCGACCGAGAACTTCCACTCGAAACGCACGGCCAGATACAACATGATGCCGGCGATCGTCACCGCCAGCGCGAGCGCACCGTCACGCGCCAGTTCTGACCCTACCGACGGCCCAACGAACTCGCTGCGCTGCAGTTTGACCTTCTCGGAGCCGACCTCGCCGCATACCGGTGCAGTGGTCTGGGCGCCCTTCTCAGAAGTGATCTGCTGAGTGGTGACCGTGGCACCTTCGGCTTGGCAGAGCGCGCCGAAGACGCGTGACACCACCTCCGCCTGTTTCACGTCACCGCGCACTGGCAGGCGGATCAGCACATCTCGGGACGTGCCGAAGTTCTGCACCTGCACTTCGCCGAACTTGAGCGATTCGACGGTGCCGCGCACGCGGTTGATGTCGGCGGGCTGCGCATAGGCCACCTCGACCACCGTACCGCCAGTGAACTCGATCGAGAAATGCAATCCCCGCGTTGCGATGAAGAATACCGCGGCGAAAAACGTCAGCGCCGAAATCACGTTCAGCACCAACGCATGGCGCATGAACGGGATGTCGCGTCGGATCCTGAAAAACTCCATGGTCAGCTCCTTTGTCAGCGCTTGGCGCCGACGTCAGCGGCAGGTTTCCATACCTGCCCGATGGACACGCCCTTGAGCTTCTTCTGACGCCCGTACCAGAGGTTGACCAGGCCGCGCGAGAACACCACCGCCGAGAACATCGACGTCAGGATGCCCAGGCAGTGCACCACCGCGAAGCCGCGCACCGGCCCGGAGCCGAAGGCCAGCAGCGCCAGGCCGGCGATCAGCGTGGTGACATTCGAATCGAGGATGGTGGCGAAAGCGCGCTCGTAGCCGTAGTGGATCGCCGCCTGCGGCGAGGCGCCGTTGCGCAGTTCATCGCGCACCCGCTCGTTGATCAGCACATTGGCATCAATCGCCATGCCCAGCGTGAGTGCGATCGCTGCCATGCCCGGCAGCGTCAGGCTGGCCTGCAACATCGACAGCACCGACACCAGCAGCAGCAGGTTGAACGCCAGCGCCAGGGTCGAGAACATGCCGAACAGCATGTAGTACAGGCACATGAACACCGCAATGGCCGTAAAGCCATACAGCACGCTGTTGAAGCCTTTCGAAATGTTGTCGGCGCCCAGGCTCGGCCCGATCGTGCGCTCCTCGATGATCTCCATCGGCGCTGCCAGCGATCCGGCCCGCAGCAGCAGCGACGTGTCGGCGGCCTCGGCGGTGGTCATCCGCCCTGAGATCTGCACGCGGCCGCCACCGATCTCGGCACGGATCACCGGCGCGGTGACGACTTCGCCCTTGCCCTTCTCGAACAGCAGGATCGCCATGCGCTTGCCAATGTTCTCGCGCGTCACGTCCTTGAAGATGCGCGCGCCTTTCGCGTCCAGCGTGAGGTTGACAGTGGGCTCCTGTGTCTGCCCGTCAAAGCCGGCCTGTGCATCGGTCAGGTTCTCGCCCGTCAACACCACCTGTCGCTTGACGATGAGGGCGACGCCATTGCGCTCTGTGTAACGCTCGGCGCCGAACGGAACAGGGCCGGTGCCAGCGGCGGCGGCAGCCGCTTCTGTACTTTCGTCGACCATGCGCACTTCGAGGGTGGCGGTTCGGCCGATGATGTCCTTGGCCTTGGCGGTGTCCTGCACGCCAGGCAACTGGACCACCACACGATCGGCACCCTGCTGCTGGATCACTGGTTCCGACACGCCAAGTTCATTGATCCGGTTGTGCAGCGTGGTGATGTTCTGCTTGACCGCAGCTTCCTGCACCAACCGAGATGCCGCCGGCTTCAACACGCCTACCAGCTTGATGTCGGCGCCGTCAGGCGTTTCAGTCCATTGAAGATCGCGCAGTTCGTCTTCCAGCAGACCGCGCGCCGCGGTGAATGTCTCGCGGTCGCGAAAGCGGACCGTCACCGAATCGCCCTCGCGCAAGATGCCCGCGTGGCGCAGGTTCTTGTCTCGAAGCAACTGGCGCGCATCGCCTGCCAGTGATTCAGCTTTCTTCGTCAAGGCCGATTTCATGTCGACCTGCATCAGGAAGTGAACACCGCCGCGCAGATCGAGCCCCAGCGACATCGGCAGCGCATGAACTGCGGCCAGCCAATGTGGGGAGCGCGACAGCAGGTTCAAGGCGACGATGTAGCTCGGATTCGCCGGATCCGGGTTGAGCGCCTTGACGAGGGTGTCCTTGGCCTTGATCTGCGTATCGGTGTCAGCAAAGCGAGCCTTGACCGAATTGCCTTCGAACTGCACGAAGTCGGCCTTCAGGCCCGCCTGCGTCAGCGCCTCTTCCACGCGGGTGGCAACGCTGCTGTCGATCTTCAAGGTGGCGCGACCACTGCTGACCTGCACCGCGGGGGCCTCGCCGAACAGGTTCGGCAGGGTGTAGATCAGGCCGATCAACAAGGCCACCAGCAGGATCGCGTACTTCCAGAGGGGATAGCGGTTCATGAGGCCTTTCTGGCGATCGATCGACTGCCGGCCTGCAAGCTGCCGGCGAAGTGATGGGGAGGGCGCATCCGCAACGCAGAAGCCTGCGTCACACGATTACTTGAACGTTCCCTTGGGCAAAACCTGCAGCACCGATGTGCGCTGCACCTGGATCTCGACGCCGTTGGCAACTTCGACCGACAGGTAGGTTTCGCCCATCTTCGCGACCTTGCCGAGCATGCCGCCTCCGATGACGACCTCATCGCCCTTGGCAAGCGCATCGATCATGGCCTTGTGCTCCTTCTGACGCTTCATCTGCGGACGAATCATCACGAAGTACAGCACCACGAACATCAGCACCAGGGGCAGCATGGACCCCAGACTGCCGAGCATGTCAGGACTCCCAGTGGCAGCCGGCGCGGCCTGAGCGAAAGCGTCTGAAATAAACACGTGGAATCCTCTGTTGGAGCGGCGGGGAACGCCTTGGGCAAAACCCGCAGATTGTACGGTGGTGCCCCTGGGCGATCTGGCGTGGTCTCAGGGGGCCATCTGCGCTGACATGGTCACCAAACCGACATGTCGATGCGCTAGCGCGGGCTCATGGATTGGCGGTCAGCGCCATCGCTTGCGCCAAGGCGACTGCAGCGCCGGTCAACGCGGGCTGGGGATCGATGATCAACGCGGTAGGAATGGCGGACATGTAGTCGCGATAGCGCCCCTTCGCCTCGAAGCGCTCGCGAAACGCCGAGGCGAAGAACAGGTCGGCCATCCGCGGCACGATGCCGCCGCCGATGTACAGGCCACCGCGCGCGCCCAGGGTCAGCGCCACGTTGCCAGCGACCGTACCCAGCATCGCGCAGAACACCGCCAGGGTTCGTGCGCAATCGGCATCGCGGCTGCCGTCATCGATGCCCCGCTGCAGGATGGCTTCGGTGCGCATTGCCACATCGACTGAACGGCCGGACGCTGCCGCCACTGCGCGGTGTAACAGCGGCAGACCCACGCCCGAGAGCAGGCGCTCGGCCGACACATGCGCCAACTCGCGGCGCGCGGCCGCCAGCACGGCCACTTCGAAATCGTCACAGGCAGCCAGCGTGACATGCCCGCCCTCGCCTGGAATGGCCTGCCAACCAGAGCCCGTTTGGATCAGGCCGGCGACACCGAGACCGGTGCCGGGACCGACGACCGCCAGCGTGCCGCGCGGTGCATGGGACGGCGCGTGTCCCGGTCCTCGCGGATGGGCGTGCAGCCCCGCGGCAGTGAGGTGAGGAAGCGCCAGCGCCAGCGCTTCGAAATCATTCAGCAGGAGCAGCCGTTCGAGCCCCAGCTCCCGCTGCAAGGCATCTCGCGAGAACCGCCAGGGGTGGTTGATGAACCGCACCTCGTCACCGTCCAACGGCGCAGCCACGGCCAGGCAGGCGTGGCCCGGCCGCATCAGCGAAGTCGGCAACGCGGCCAGATAAGCGCGCGCCGCGTCGCTCAGCTGCGCGTAGTCCGCGGTGCGCAGTCGCTGCACCTGCGTGACGGCCAGACCCGGCCCCTCGACCAACCCGAAACGGGCATGGGTGCCGCCAACATCGGCCACCAGCCCAGGCAGCTTCTGTGCATCGAAACGCGCGGACGAGGCGGGGGTCGGAGTCATGGCGATGAGATCGTCTCCTTCCCTCGCATGGGCTGCCACCGCCCGGCAATGTTCTTCAACAGCTGATTCACCGAGGCCAGCTGGCGGTTGCGAACAGAGAGCAGGTTGTTCTCACTGCTGAGCGCCGCCGTCTGCGCCACCACCACGTTGAGGTAACTCACCGTGCCAGCGCGATACTGTTCGAGCGTGATGTCAAGGTTGCTTTGCGCTGCCTGCAGGGCTTCGCCTTGCCACTGCGCTTCCTGCTGGAGCTGCTGCGCGAGCACGAGGTTGTCCTCGACCTCCTGCAATGCCGTGAGCACCGTCTGGCGGTAAGCCGACGTGGCCTGATCGGCCGCTGCGGTGGCCTGCACACTGGCGAGTCGGCGCTGCCCACCATCGAAGATCGACTGGGTCAGCGTGGGGCCCAGCGACCAGAGCAGGTTGGGTGCACTGAACAGGTTCGATAGCGAGGCTCCGCGAAATCCTGCGCTGGCCGACAGTGTCAGATCCGGAAAGAATGCAGCATCCGCCACCCCGATCTGGGCATAGGCGGCGGCCACCCGCTGCTGGGCAGCGGCGATGTCGGGGCGACGCTGGAGCAGCGATGCCGGCAGCATCTGCGGCACCTCCGGCACAGGCGGCAGCCTGGCCTGGCGTTCCAGCGTCAGTGAGGCGGGTGGCCTGCCCAGCAGCACCGCGATCGCATGTTCGAGCTGCGCCCGCTGCGCCGTCAGGTCGGCCGACTGCGCCTGTGCCGACTTGAGTTGCGTCTGCGCCTGCAGCACGTCGGTGCGAGCGGCCACACCGCCCTCGTAGCGCACCTGTGTCAACCCGAGCGACTGCTGGTAAGCGGCCACGCTGCGAGCCAGCACCGAGAGCTGCGCGTCGGTGGTGCGCAGCGACAGGTAGGTCTGCACCAGCAGCGCCTGGGCCGACAGGCGCACCGCGGCCAGATCATCGGTACTGGCCTGGAACGAAGCCTGGGCGCTGGTTCTGGCGCCAGACAACCGTCCCCACAGGTCGATCTCCCAACTGGCGGTGGTTGTCAGGTTCAGGCTGTTGACGGGCTTCGATGTTCGGTCGCTGTTGTTCGAACTCGGCGAATCGCTGCGTGTCGCTCCGGCACCAACCGAGAGCGTGGGCCACAGCGCGCTGCGACTGGCGTCGTACAGCGCCCGCGCACTGGCCACGGCAGACAGAGAGGACCTCAGGTTCTCGTTGCCGATCACCAGCTGGCGCTGCAGATCGTCGAGCAACGGATCGTTGAACAGCGTCCACCAGTCGTCGGGCACCGCAGCGGCAGCGGCATGCTGCCAATCTGCAGATTCCCTGTATTGCGCTGCCGCCACCACCGGTGCCGGAGGGTCCACGCGGGCAACGGCGCAGCCCGTCATCAGCAAGGCGGCGGCCAGCGGCATCAAGGTCAAATGGATTCGATTCGTCATGGGACTCTAGGCGGATGCCGCTTGGAGGGCCGCGGCCGACGCAGCACGCCGGGCTTGCCAGCGTTTGGCGCTCAGGCGGTCCATCAGCACGAACACCACCGGTGTGGTGTAAAGCGTCAACAGCTGGCTCAGGATGAGCCCGCCGACGATCGCGATGCCGAGCGGCTGACGCAACTCGGCGCCATCACCGGTGCCGAGTGCCAGCGGAACGGCGCCGAAGATCGCGGCGACGGTCGTCATCAGGATCGGCCGCAACCGCAGGTTGGCGGCGCGGTAGATCGCCGCGCCTGCGCTGACCCGGCCTTCACGCTGCCGGACGATCGCAAAGTCGATCATCATGATCGCGTTCTTCTTCACGATGCCGATCAGCAGGATCACAGCGATCAGCGCGATGATCGAAAAGTCCGTCTTGAAAAGCAGCAGTGCGAGCAGCGCACCGACACCCGCAGAAGGCAGCGTGGAGAGGATCGTCACGGGATGGATGAGGCTCTCGTACAGCATGCCCAGCACCAGGTAAATCGCCACGATGGCCGCCAGGATCAGCACCGGTTGCGAGGCCAGTGACTGCTGAAACGCATTGGCGGTGCCCTGGAAGCTGCCGCGTACCGACACCGGCACGCCAAGCTCGGCCATCGCGTTGCCGATGGCGGCCGTGGCGTCTGAGAGTGACACGCCCGGGGGCAGGTTGAAGCTGATCGTCGAGGCCGGTGAGCCGCTCTGGTGATTGACCGACAGCGGCGTGTTCGTGGTTTCGACGCGGGCGATGGCCGACAGTGGCACCTGCGCCCCCGAACTGCTGGTGAGATAGAACTGGTTCAGCGTCTCCGGACCCTGCAGGTATTGAGGGGCCAGCTCCATGACCACGCGGTACTGGTTGAGCTCGTTGTAGATCACCCCGACCTGACGCTGACCGAAGGCGTTGTTCAGCGCGCTGTCCAGATTGCTCACCGTGACACCCAGCCGCGCGGCGGCGTCACGGTCGATCACCAGCGAGGTCTGCAGACCCTTGTCCTGCTGATCGGTGTTGATGTCGGTCAACTCGGGCAGTTGCGAGAGCGCGTTGCGCACCCGGGGCTCCCAGGTGCGCAGCGTCTCCACATCGTCCGCCTGCAAGGTATATTGGTACTGCGCGCTCGACTGGCGCCCCCCGATGCGGATATCCTGCACTGGCGCGAAGAAGAGGTTGGCGCCCGGCTCGTGGCTGAGCTTCTCGCGCAGGCGGGCCACCACCGCATCGGCAGACACCTTGCGTTCGGCGAGCGGCTTGAGGGTGATGTTGAAGTTGGCCGAATTGCTCTGACCCCCCCCCGTCGAACCGGTGACGTGGGCCACCGCCGGGTCGGCCTGCACGATAGCCATGAACTTGTCCACCCGGGCCTGCATGATCTGGAACGAACTGCCCTGATCGGCCTGAACGCCGCCGCCGAGTGCGCCGGTGTCCTGCTGCGGGAAGAAGGTCTTGGGGATCGTGGTGTAGAGGTGAACATTGAGCGCCACCACGCCCGCGAGCGCCAGGATGGCCACCGGCTGGTGGCGCAACGCCCAGACCAGCGAGCGCCGATAGCCGCGCAACAGGGCTTGGCTGGCGCGTGCAAGCAGCCTTCCGATGCGGCCAGGTGATTGCCGTTGGGCGCGGGGTTGGAGCAGCCGTGCGGCCATCATCGGGGTGGTCGTCAGCGACACCAGCATCGACACCAGGATGGAGGCCGACAGCACGACGGCGAACTCCCGGAACAACCTCCCGACGATGCCGCCCATCAACAGCAGCGGGATGAACACCGCGATCAGGCTCAGTGAGATGGACACCACCGTGAAGCCGATCTCGCGCGCACCCTTGAGCGCCGCTTCACGAGGCGCCATGCCCTGCTCGATGTGGCGCGTGATGTTCTCCAGCACGACGATGGCATCGTCGACAACGAAACCCGTGGCCACCGTCAGGGCCATGGCAGACAGGTTGTTCAGGCTGTAGCCGCACAGGTACATCACACCGAAGGTGCCCAGCAGCGACACCGGCACCGCGACCGCCGGGATCACGGTGGCGCGCCAGCTTCTCAGGAACAGCAGCACGACCAGGATGACCAGCCCGATGGAGATCGCCATCGCCCGCTCGACCTCCGCAATCGATGCCCGGATCGTCGGCGTTCGATCACTGATCACCTGCAGGTCGATCGCGCCCGGAATCGACGCCTGCATGCGCGGCAGGATGTCGCGCACACGCTGCACCGTCTCGATGATGTTGGCGCCGGGCTCCTTGAGCACGAACAGCACCACCGCCGGCTTGCCATTGGCCAGACCGTAGTTGCGCACGTCCTGCACCGAGTCGACCACACGCGCCACGTCACGCAGCCGCACCGCAGCGCCGTCGCGGTAGGTCACCAGCACCGGCGCGTAATCAGCCGCAGTCAAGGCCTGGTCGTTGGCGCCGATCTGCCAATGGTGATCGCCGTCTTCCACCGACCCCTTCGGCCGGTTGACATTGGTGGCCGTGAGCGCCACGCGCACCTTGTCGAGCGAGATGCCCTTCGCCGCCAGCTTGTCCGGATCCAGTTCCACACGCACCGCCGGCAAGGCGCCGCCCCCCACGTTGACCTGGCCCACGCCCTGCACCTGCGACAGGCGCTGCGCCAGCACGGTGGAGGCCGCGTCGTACATCTGGCCGCGCGTCAGGGTGTCGGAGGTGAGCGCGATGATCATGATCGGCGCGGCTGCCGGGTTCACCTTGCGATAGGTCGGGTTCCTCGGCATGCCCGTGGGCAAGAGCGTTCTCGCCGCGTTGATGGCCGCCTGCACGTCGCGGGCGGCGCCGTCGATGTCACGGTCGAGGTCGAACTGCAAGGTGATGTTGGTCGAGCCCAGCGACGAGCGCGATGTGATTTCGTTGACACCGGCAATCGTGCCGAGTGCGCGCTCCAGAGGCGTGGAAACGGTCGCCGCCATCGTGTCGGGGCTCGCGCCAGGCAAGGACGCACTGACTGAAATGGTCGGGAAGTCGACCTGCGGCAAGGGCGCAATCGGCAGCAGCTGGAAGCCTAGCAGGCCCGCCAGCGCGATGCCGAGCGTGATCAGCATGGTGGCCACCGGCCGGTGGATGAAGGGCGCGGAAATGCTCATGTGGCAGCGGCGCGGCCGGTTTGCCAGGCCTTGAGTCGCTGCGCCTGGCGGGCGAAGCCGAGGTAGATCACTGGCGTCGTGAACAGCGTCAGCAACTGGCTGACGATCAGCCCGCCGACCATCGTCACGCCCAGCGGGTGGCGCAGTTCGTGGCCGGCTCCGGTGCCCAGCATCAGCGGCAGCGCTCCGAGCAGCGCGGCCATCGTCGTCATCAGGATCGGCCTGAAGCGCAGCAGGCAGGCCTTGTAGATGGCCTCACGCGGCGCCAGGCCCTCCTCGCGCTCGGCATAGAGCGCGAAGTCGATCATCATGATCGCGTTCTTCTTGACGATGCCGATCAGGAGCACGATGCCGATGATGCCGACCACGCCCAGGTCCTCACCTGCCAGCAGCAGCGCCAGCAGGGCCCCGAGGCCCGCCGACGGCAGCGTGGAGAGGATGGTGATCGGGTGGATGTAGCTCTCATAGAGCACGCCGAGCACGATGTACATCGTGACCACTGCCGCCAGGATCAGCAGCAGCGTACTGCTCAACGAGGCGCGGAAAGCCTCCGCCGCGCCCTGGAAGCTGGTTTCGACGCTCAGCGGCAGGTCGAGGCTGGCTTCCTCCGCCTTGATCGCGTCAACCGCGTCACCGAGCGAGGCGCCAGGCGCCAGGTTGAATGACACCGTGGCCGATGGAAACTGCGCGACATGGTTGATCGCCAGCGCTGCCGGCCGCTCCAGAACCTGCGCCACCGACGACAACGGAATCTGCACCTGTGTCGTGGTGCCACTCGCGTTGGTGGTGGTGCCTGGCACGTACAGATCAGCGATGGCCGTGGGGCCACGCCCCAGACCTGGTGCGGCCTCCAGCACCACCCGGTACTGGCTGGTCTGCGTGTAGATGGTCGACACGAGGCGTTGGCCGAATGCGTTGTACAGGGCCGTGTCGATGGCCGCGACGGTGACGCCGAGCCGGCCTGCCGCTTCGCGGTCGATCTGCACGTAAGCCTGCTGGCCTTGTTCCTGCAGATCGCTCGCGACATCTACCAGCTCCGGCCGTTGGCGCAGGCGCTCAAGCAACAGGTGGGTGCTGGTCGCCAATTCCTTCGAGTCGGGGGAACTGAGCAGGAACTGATATTGCGTCTTGGAGACCCGGTCCTCGATGGTCAGGTCCTGCACCGGCTGCATGTAGGCGGTGATCCCTGGCACACGGGAGGTCGTCTCGGCCAGGCGGCGGATCACCTCTGAAGCCGATGCCTCGCGCTGCGCGAACGGCTTCAGGGTGATCTGCATGCGCCCGGTATTCAAGGTGGCATTGGCGCCGTCCACGCCGATGAAGGAGGAGAGATGTTCAACGTCGGGGTCTTTCAGGATCGCATCGGCGAGCGCCTGCTGGCGCGTCGCCATGGCGCCGAACGAGGTCGTCTGTGTCGCCTCGGTGATGACCTGGATCAGACCGGTGTCCTGCACCGGAAAGAACCCCTTGGGCACGACCACGTAGAGCAGCCCGGTCAGCCCCAGTGTCAGCGCGAAGGCACCCAGCGTGCTGCGTGGGCGGTCGAGCACCCAGGTCAGCGAGCGGCCATAAGCGGCCACGAGTGCATCGAAGCGGCGCGCGAACCCCTCGCTGAATCGGCCCTGGCTGCGCTCGCGCTCGGGACGCAACAGCCGCGCACTCATCATCGGGGTGAGGGTCAGCGAGACGACGGCCGAGATCAGGATGGCCACGGCCAGCGTGATGGCGAACTCGTGAAACAGGCGTCCCACCACATCGCCCATGAACAGCAGCGGGATCAGCACCGCCAGCAGTGACACCGTCAACGAAATGATGGTGAAACCAATCTGCTGGCTGCCCTTCAGCGCGGCCTGCATCGGCGAGTCGCCTTCTTCGATGAAGCGCGCGATGTTCTCGATCATCACGATCGCGTCGTCGACAACGAAGCCGGTGGAGATCACCAACGCCATCAGGGTCAGGTTGTTGATCGAGAACCCGGCGAGGTAGATGACGCCGAAGGTGCCCAGCAGGCTCAGCGGCACGGCCACGCTCGGGATCACCGTGGCGCTGGCGCTGCGCAGGAAGAGGAAGATCACCATCACCACCAGCGCGACCGCCAGCAGAAGCTCGAACTGGGTGTCATCCACCGCCTCGCGGATGGTGATGGTGCGGTCGGCGATGACCTGCACATCAACAGACGCTGGCAGCGACGCCTGCAGCTTGGGCAGCAGGGCGCGCACGCGGTCGACGGTCTCGATCACGTTGGCGCCTGGCTGGCGTTGCACGTTGAGGATCACGCCCGGCGTGCGTCCCGACCATGCCGCCAGGCGCACGTTCTCGGCGTCGTCGACGACCTGGGTCACATCCTTCAGGCGCACGGGGTTGCCGTTCTTCCAGGCAATGATCAGGTCCTGGTATTCGGCGGCCGACTTCAGCTGGTCGTTGGCATCGATGGTCGAAGCCCGTTGCGCGCCGTCGAAACTGCCCTTGGCCTGGTTGACGTTGGCCGCGACGATGGCCGTGCGCACGTCCTCGAGCGACAGGCCCAGAGACGCCATGGCATGCGCATTCCCCTGGATGCGCACCGCCGGCCGCTGGCCCCCGGCGAGGCTGACCAGCCCGACACCCTCCACTTGCGAGAGCTTGGGCGCCAGGCGGTTCTCCGCCAGATCGTGCAGCTTGATCACCGGCAGCGACGGCGAGGTCACCGCGATGGTCAGCACCGGCGCATCGGCCGGATTGACCTTGCTGTAGATCGGCGGCATCGGCAGATCGCCGGGCAGCAAGTTGGCGCCGGCGTTGATCGCCGCCTGCACTTCCTGCTCGGCGACGTCGAGCGGCAGGCCCAGCGAGAAGCGCAGCGTGATCACCGAGGCGCCGCCCGAGCTGCTGCTGGTCATCTGGTTCAGCCCCGGCATCTGCCCGAACTGCCGCTCCAGCGGCGCGGTCACCGAGGTGGACATCACGTCCGGGCTGGCCCCCGGGTACAGCGTGGTGACCTGGATCGTCGGGTAGTCCACCTCCGGCAGTGCCGAGAGCGGCATCAGCCGATAGGCCAGCAGGCCAGACAGCAAGATCGCCAGCATCAACAGTGACGTGGCGACCGGTCGCTCGATGAAGATGCGTGACGGATTCATGGCTCGTCGCTCAGCGACCCGGCGTGCTGTCGCGCGTCTCTTGCTGCGCGCGGAACCAGTCCCGTCGTTCCTCCGCACTCATGGCCTTGAGCTTCTCGGCCTGCTCGGGCGACAGCCGGTCCATCCAGCGCGGGCGCTCGCTGGCGCTGGCCGCTTCCGCTGAAGCATCGGGTCCACGGCGCTGGCGGCTGCCGCCTGCCGGCGCATTCGCGCCCGCGCGCTGCTTCGGGTCGGCAGAAATCAACTCGACTTTGGCGCCTTCGCGCAAGCGGTCAGTGCCGTCGATCACCACCTTCTCGTCGGGCCTCAGTGGGCCCTCTACGGCCATCCACCCCTCATCGACCGCACCCGGCGTCACGACACGGGTACTGACGGTGTTGTCGGCGTTGACGATGTACACATAGAAGCCCTGTGCACCCCGCAGCACGGCCGCCTGAGGCACGGCGATGGCGTCGTTCAGCACGTTGAGCTGCAGCGTCACGCTGACCGCCTGATTGGGAAACAAGGCCTCATCACGGTTCGCAAACACCGCCTTGACCTTGATCGTGTCGGTGCTGGGATCGATGGCGTTGTCGATGGTGTCCACGCGCCCGACCGCCAACTGCCGCTTGCCACCTCGCTCCCAGGCTTCGACCGGAATCGAGGCCCCAGCCCGCAGGCGTGCCGTGATCAGCGGCACATGGGCGGCAGGCACGGCGAAAAGCATCGAGATCGGTTGGGTCTGGGTAATGCTGACGATGCCGTTGGCGTCACCTGGCTGGACCACATTGCCTAGGTCGACCTGCTTCAGGCCCACGCGCCCTGAAATCGGCGCCGTGACGCGGGTGTAGGACAGTTGGACGCGCGCACTGTCGACCGCGCCCTGATCGGCCTTCACCGTGCCCTCCAATTGACGCACCAGCGCTTCCTGCGTATCAAGTTGCTGCTTCGGGATGGCATCCTTGGCCAGCAAGCCGCGGTAGCGATCCAGGTCGATGAGGGCGTTGTCCAGCTGAGCCTTGTCCCGCGCCAAGGTACCCTCGGCCTGGCTCAACGCGGCCTGAAGAGCCCGCGGGTCGATCTGCGCCAGCGATTGCCCGGCACGGACCTGCTGTCCCTCCTTGAAACTCAGCCTCTGGAGAACCCCGCTGACTTGCGCATGCACGACCGCGGTGTTCAGCGCAGTGATGCTGCCAATGGCGTTGACGCTGACACGGATGTCCTGCCGGCGCACTGACTGCACCGACACCGGCTGAACCGCCTTGGCGCCCGCAAAGCGCCGTCCCCCCGTCCCGGGCAGGGCCTCTGCGCGGCCAGACGCCGGCGCAGCGTCAGCGACGGTTGAATCAGCCGGCCGAGCCTGCCACCACCAGATTGCGCCACCCCCCAGGACGAGCAACCCGAACACCCAGGGTGTCACGCGGCGGAACAGCTCTTGACCTGTCGAAGACGCCCTGGGCGGGGGCTGAAGGCTGTCTTTTCTCTCCGTGCTGTTGTTCATCGAACCCCGGTGGCGGTTGTGCTGCTGCGTACCGCGCAGTCTAGGTCGAAGCCTTGATGGTTCGCGCACGAGGGAACGCAGGCGTCTGTACAGGCCCGGGCGGTTGCTGTGGCGTTGCGCCGGGATGCTGTGCTGAGAGTGTTGCTGCTGTGTTTCCGCCCCTCCAGCGGAGAACTGAAAAGGAACAGAAGCGGGAATCGGGTGAGCCGCTCCAGCAGCGCCATTCAAGTCGGCAAACGCATCGCCGATACGCCATCGAAGCCGGCTCCAGAGGCGCAGCACATGTCAGCCCCCCGATCGACCCCGTAGCGCAGGATGGATATGTGCATTGCTGAAGCGTTCATCCACACTCACGTATCTCTGCGGCCGCCAGTTGCGGTGGCCGACTCACCGCAGACGCTCACCATGGTTCGACTTTCCTCCACACCAGCGAACGTCATCGCTCGTCGGCTTGTCGCCCTGTCGTTCGGCATCGTGGCAGGGCTGATGCTGATCGGCTTGCAAGTTGATAGCGCAGGCGCAGCACAGCCAACACTCCCTGCCGCAGATCTCATCGTGCAGATCCGCATGGTCAGTGATGCCGAGCTGGCGGCAGATTCGGCGACAAGCGATGCCACGGCATCTGCGGCAAAGAAGGGCTTGAGCGTCAGCAACTCGGCCGATGAATCGGCCTCCGCGCGGACGCAGGAGATCCGCGTGCGCAACGGCGAATCTGCATCGATGTCGTGGTCACAAACGCTGCCGATCCAGTGGTTGCAGGCGGCGGAACTCCGCGGCGGGACGACCCGGGCAGGGGGCGGTGGGTTCGTCAACGGCCTGGTCTGGCTGCGCGCCGGCCACTCCTTGTTCGTGCAGCCGCGCTGGCCCGGTGGGCGCCAACCGGTGCGGTTGGACCTTCGACTCGAGATCGAACGCATTGGTGATCGGCGAGGCCAGGCTGTCCCGTCTTCCAGTCTGCAGACATCGGCTTCGACGCTTTCGCTGTCCCTGGGTCAGTGGACCACCTTCGCCGCGACAGGTACGGCACAGCCGCCGCTCGACCCAGCCGTCTGGTCGACACAAGCGCTGCGCACGCGTGGCAGGCAACTGATGCAGGTGCGGGTGTTGCCCAACTGAACCCATAGAGTTTGGCCGTCGATCACATCCCAGTGACGCCGCAGTGCGAAGTGCAGCGCTGATGAGTTAGGCAACGCCCCACGGTGCCAGCCGTACCAACAAGAGTCGCCCAGCAGGACCACTTTATGGCCCTCGTTGCAGGCGATCTGTTTGCTGCTCATCGGGCTGTCGGTACAGGACGGCCCTGAGTGCAACAGGGGTTCACTCTAATATTCACCCTGGCTGCACACGAGGTAACTTCCGCTTGCGGCTTGGAACCGCCACCGGGGTCGGTGGACTTGACTCGAACTTGGAGTGGCGATGCACTTGGCTTTCTCAGCGTCACCGGTCAGCCGTATGCTCAAACTCGGGCGGGCGTTCAGCTCGTGGACCTTGTCTTCGATGTTCGAGCGGCATACATCCGACCCCTCGCGAAGCCGTGATAACGACGGCAACACGGACGACGAGTGCCGGCGCTCAATGCGCACCGTACTCGAGTCACAGATCATTCCGCGCCTGGTGCAAGCACATCGCGTGGGCGAGGAGCGCGTGGGCGAAGAGCGCGCGGCCAATGACTCTGCGTCGCGGGCTTTCCTCGAGGAAATCACTGCATTCGCCGGCTTTTGCGCCCGCGGAGAACGCCAGAATGCGGCGCTGCTCATCGAGAGGCTTCAGACCGAGGGGCTGGACCAAGAGGGCATCTTCATCGAACTGATCACTCCTGCGGCCAGGTATCTGGGCGAGCAGTGGGAGGAAGATCAACTGGGATTTGCGGATGTGACCGTCGGTCTCATGCTGATGCAGGAGGTGATCCACGGCATGGGGTACGAGTATCACGACGGCCCACAGCATGCCACCTGCGTGAAGCGCGTGATGCTGGCGTCTGCTCCTGGGTCTCAGCACGTGCTGGGGTTGTCGATCGTGTCGGAAATGTTCCGAAAGGCGGGGTGGCAGGTGGTGCTGGAGGTTTCTCCTAGTCGCACCCAACTGTGTCATGCCATCCAAAACGAATGGTTTGATCTGGTCGGTCTCTCGGTGGGACTCGACTCTCAACTCGACACCCTGAGCAGCCTCGTCGACAGCCTGAAGGCGGCTTCACGCAATCCCACGACGCCAGTGCTGCTCGGGGGCCCGGCGTTCTCGATGGGGGCGCATCGGGCGGAAGCTTTCGGCGCGCAGGCGATTTGCGTCGACGCCAGGGAATGCGTGCCGATGGCGCTTGCTGCGCTGGCACCCTGACCGCGAGCCAGGGCGCACGGAGCAGGTCGGCAAGTTCGTCTCCGCTCGCGCGCCCGGTTGGCACAGCGATCAGTTCGATCATCGGCTCTGTGATTTCGTCGAAGCGCACCTCATCCCCTGCGCCTCGAGCAAAAGGCATTGAGTATCGCCATCCCCTTCGAAGTGAATGCGATGCTGACCCGGCGCCCGGCGGATGCGACTGAGGCTTCCGGACAGCGTCGCAACCTGCCGGTTGTTGTCGATGACGAACGTCAAGGGCATGGCCCGATCGGCTGAGACTGACCGTACATCAGCAGAAGCAGCATCGGGATCAGGCCGATCGTCGGCGTTGCGATCAGCTCAAAGCGAATCATCGCGCCCGGCTGGCTCTCGAACGCGCCACCTCCTGGGCGATGGTGGTCGGCAGGCAACCAAACCTGCGCCTGGATCTTCGCATCGGCCTGCCGCACGAATGAATAGCCTTCGTTCAGAAGCATAGGGAGAATGCGGCGCAAGGTGCGCGATTCGATCAACGACAAGTGCCAGATTCGCGAGCGGGAAAAACTGTCTCCGCAAAGGGCTTGTGCGTGCGGATCACGGATCATCTTCAGCCCGCGCATTGGTCGTGCCCGATGCCCAGCGGCGGACGGTTACAGCAGGACGCACAAAAGCAAAACGCCAACCCGGTGGGTTGGCGTTTTGCTTCGGCGTTTAACCGTTTAGACCTTTTGGTTGCGGGGGCAGGATTTGAACCTACGACCTTTGGGTTATGAGCCCAACGAGCTACCAGACTGCTCCACCCCGCGACTGAGCCTATGACTATAACCGACCGTCCCACTCTGCGGTGAGATTCGGCGTGTCAATGTGTTTGTTATTCGGCCGACTCGGTGCCTTCGGTGACGGCCGTGTCGGGGCGATCAACCAGCTCCACAAATGCCATCGGTGCGTTGTCGCCGACGCGAAAGCCCATCTTCAGGATACGGGTGTAGCCGCCCGGACGCGCCTTGTAGCGGGGGCCCAGTTCGTTGAACAGCTTGGTGACGATGTCGCGGTCGCGCGTGCGGTCGAAAGCCAGGCGGCGGTTGGCGAGCGTTGGCTCTTTGGCGAGCGTGATCAGCGGCTCGACAACACGGCGCAGTTCCTTGGCCTTCGGCACGGTGGTCTTGATGGCCTCGTGCTGCAGCAGTGAATTGCACATGTTGCGCAGCATCGCCAGGCGATGCGACGAGGTGCGATTAAGTTTGCGAAGTCCGTGACGGTGACGCATGTTGGATGTCCTTTTTTGACTGACTTATGAACCCCAGCCGTATCAGGTACTGAGGGTGGTGATCAAACGCGAGAGCCTGAAGGCGCACGCGCTTGTCATCTCGGAAGACGGCCTTCAGACCGTCTTTCGTGTTGGCAAAGCGTTAACGCTTGTCCAATCCTTGCGGCGGCCAGTTCTCGAGGCGACCGCCCAGGGTCAGGCCGCGAGAAGCCAGCACTTCCTTGATTTCGTTGAGCGACTTGCGACCCAGGTTCGGGGTCTTCAGCAACTCGGTCTCGGTGCGCTGGATCAGGTCGCCGATGTAATAGATGTTTTCTGCCTTCAGGCAGTTCGCCGAACGCACGGTCAACTCAAGTTCGTCGACCGGACGCAACAGGATCGGATCGAACTGGGTGTTACGGCTCTGCGGCTCGTTGAATGCGGCAATTTCGCTGTTTTCCAGCTGTGCGAACACCGCCAACTGTTCGACGAGGATCTTTGCCGAGGCGCGGATTGCTTCTTCCGGCGAGATGGCGCCGTTGGTGTTGATCTCCATCACCAGCTTGTCGAGGTCGGTGCGCTGCTCGACTCGCGCGCTCTCCACGGTGTAGCTCACACGAGCTACGGGCGAGAAGGATGCGTCCAACACGATGCGGCCAATCGACTTGGTCGGCTCATCACCAAAGCGACGCAGGTTACCCGGCACATAGCCGCGGCCCTTTTCGACCTTGATCTGCATGTCGAGTTTGCCGCCTTGCGAAAGGTTGGCGATCACATGGCCAGGGTTGATGATCTCGACGTCATGCGGCGTCTGGATGTCGCTGGCTGTGACGGGGCCTTCGCCGTCCTTGCGCAGCACCAGGGTGACTTCGTCACGGTTGTGCAGACGGAAGACAACGCCCTTCAGGTTCAACATGATGTGGACGACATCTTCCTGCACGCCGTCGATCGTCGAGTACTCATGCAAGACGCCAGCGATGGTCACTTCGGTCGGCGCATAGCCAACCATCGATGACAGCAACACGCGGCGCAGCGCGTTGCCCAGGGTGTGTCCGTAACCGCGCTCGAAGGGCTCGAGCGTGACCTTGGCACGGTTGAGCGCGAGGGGTTCTACGTGGATGGCTTTGGGCTTGAGCAAGTTCGTTTGCATTCGGTCTTTCTTTCAATACCCTCGGCTCGTTACGCCGATAAGGCTGATGGACCCGTCGGTGCTGGCAACACCTGTCAACACCGATCTCGGGAAACACCTGGAACAGCAAAGGCAGCAGATCAACGAGGACCTGCGGCCTGCGCCGCAACCGGATCAGCGTGAATACAGTTCGACGATCAACGCTTCCTTGATGTCAGCGCTCAATTCGTCGCGTTCCGGTGTCTTCTTGAAAACGCCTTCCATCTTCGACGCGTCGACCTGGATCCAGGCGGGCAAGCCGATCGTTTCAGCGAGCTTCAGTGAATCGGCAATGCGCAACTGCTTCTTGGCCTTCTCACGCACGCTGACGGCGTCGCCGACCTTGACGCTGTACGACGCAATGTTGACCACCGCACCGTTGACCGTGATCGACTTGTGCGACACCAGTTGCCGCGCTTCGGCACGGGTCGAGCCGAAGCCCATCCGGTACACAACATTGTCCAGCCGCGATTCCAGCAACATCAGCAGGTTGGCGCCAGTATTGCCTTTGCGGCGCTCCGCTTCGGCGAAGTAGCGGCGGAACTGACGCTCCAGCACGCCATACATGCGCTTGACCTTCTGCTTTTCACGCAACTGCATACCGAAGTCAGAGGTGCGCGAGCCAGACGTGCGGCCATGCTGGCCGGGCTTGCTGTCAAACTTCGCCTTGTCGCCGATCGGGCGGCGAGCGCTCTTGAGAAACAGATCCGTGCCTTCGCGGCGGGACAGTTTCGCCTTGGGTCCTAGATAACGTGCCACGTTGATTCCTTAGATGACGATCTGACGCAGGTCACCGTGTTTCATCACAGCGTCTTGCGCGAGTCTGGCGAATGTTTTTATTGGGCGCTCAGACGGTGGGCTTATCTGGGAGTCTGGCGAAGGAGACCTTCACCCGATCCCAACAAAAATGTCGGCGATGCCCGAAGGCAACGCCGACAAGGTTCAATTCGACTCAGATGCGGCGGCGCTTTTGCGGACGGCAACCGTTGTGCGGCACCGGTGTCACATCGGAAATGAGGTTGATGCGGATGCCGAGCGAGGCCAGTGCACGCACCGACGATTCGCGACCTGGGCCGGGGCCCTTGATGCGCACATCAAGGTTCTTGATGCCTTGCTCTTGGGCGGCACGCCCGGCCACTTCTGCGGCGACCTGCGCGGCGAAAGGCGTGCTCTTGCGGGAGCCCTTGAAGCCCTGGCCACCACTCGATGCCCATGACAAAGCGCCGCCTTGGCGGTCGGTGATGGTGATGATGGTGTTGTTGAAAGAAGCGTGCACGTGCGCGATGCCATCGGCGACGTTCTTGCGAACTTTCTTGCGCACACGCTGTGCGGCGGTATTGGGTGCTTTAGCCATGTCGGTTCTTTCTTAAACTTGTGCTGTCAGGCGTCTGCAATCACTTCTTGACCAGAGCGCCAGACTTGCGTGGGCCCTTGCGAGTGCGCGCATTTGTCTTGGTGCGCTGACCGCGCACGGGCAGGCCGCGGCGATGGCGGAAACCACGATAGCAGCCCAGATCCATCAGGCGCTTGATGTTGATCGACATTTCGCGACGCAGGTCGCCTTCGATCGTCAGCCGGCCGATCTCGTCGCGAATTCGTTCGAGATCGGAGTCCGTCAGGTCCTTGATCTTGCGGTTGAACGGCACGCCACTGTTAACGCAAATCTTTTGCGCCGTGGTGCGTCCGACACCGTAGATGGATGTCAGACCGATTTCTGCGTGCTTGTGCGGCGGAATGTTGATACCAGCAATGCGTGCCATGGGCTTCCTCTAATGTCTTGTGGTCGAAGCGCTGAATCAGCCTTGACGCTGTTTGTGTCGCGGATCGGAACAGATCACGCGAACCACACCTTTGCGCCGGATGACTTTGCAGTTCCGGCACATTTTCTTGACTGACGCAGCAACTTTCATGGATTCTCCTGTGCCCGTCCGGGCCATCTCAGCACTGTCTAAATTGAATCTATCTGACCGCAGAGCCTACTTGGCTCTGAACACAATCCGGGCGCGACTCAGGTCGTAAGGCGTGAGTTCGACTGTCACCTTGTCGCCGGGAAGGATCCGGATGTAATGCATGCGCATCTTTCCGGAAATATGCCCCAACACGATGTGCCCGTTCCCCAACTTGACCCGGAAAGTCGCGTTTGGAAGATTCTCAAGAATCTCCCCTTGCATCTGAATAACGTCGTCTTTCGCCATGCGGTCCGATACGTGACTCCACTCACCGATTGGGCCTCAGAGGCCGCCTCGATCAGCTCGGTTTGAAATTCGCTTTCTTCAGCAACGATTCGTACTGCTGGCTCTGTACATAACTTTGAACCTGCGCCCAGAAATCCATCGTCACCACCACGATGATCAGGAGCGAAGTGCCCCCGAAGTAAAACGGAACGTTGTACTTGAGCACCAGGAATTCGGGCAGCAAACACACCGCGGTGATGTAGATCGCGCCGGCCAAGGTCAAACGCGACAGGATTCGATCGATGTGCTTGGCTGTCTGGTCCCCCGGGCGGATGCCCGGAATGAACGCGCCACTCTTCTTCAGGTTGTCTGCCGTCTCGCGACTGTTGAAAACCAGCGCGGTATAGAAGAAACAAAAGAAGATGATCGCGGTGGCATAAAGCAGCACATAGATAGGCTGGCCTGGGGAAAGCAGACCGGCAAAATCTTTCAACCAGCGCAAGCCATCCCCCGTGGCGAACCATCCAACAACTGTCGCGGGCAACAAGATGATGGACGAGGCAAAGATAGGCGGGATCACGCCTGACATGTTCAGCTTCAGCGGCAGGTGGGACGACTGGCCGCCGTAAACCTTGTTACCAACCTGACGCTTGGCGTAATTGACCAGTATCTTGCGCTGCCCTCGTTCGACGAAGACAACCACGAAAGTCACCGCCGCCACAACGACCAGAATGAACATGCAGGCAACAAGACTCATCGACCCGGTATTGACCAGCTCGATCAGACCACCAATGGCACTCGGCAGCCCTGCAGCAATGCCAGCAAAGATCAGAATGGAAATCCCGTTGCCCAGTCCGCGTTCGGTGATCTGCTCACCCAGCCACATCAGGAACATCGTCCCCGCCACCAGGCTGACCACGGCCGTCATGCGGAATCCAAAGCCGGGCGAAATCACCAAACCTTGCGAGCCTTCCAGCGCGATGGCGATGCCGAGTGATTGAAAGATAGCCAATCCCAAAGTCCCGTATCGCGTGTACTGGGTGATCTTCCGACGGCCGGCTTCGCCTTCCTTCTTCAAGGCCTCCAGCGTTGGCACGACATAGGTCATCAATTGCATGATGATCGACGCCGAGATGTACGGCATGATGCCCAGCGCGAAAACGGTGAAGCGCGACAACGCCCCACCGGAGAACATGTTGAAGAGACTGAGGATGCCGCCCTGCTGACCCTTGAACAGTTGCGCCAATTGGTTTGGATCGATGCCGGGGACGGGAATGTGCGCCCCCATGCGGTAGACCACCAAGGCCAGCAACAAGAAGATCAGACGCCGACGCAGGTCTCCAAACTTGCCACTCTTGGCCAATTGGTTAGCGTTGGTTGCCACGGAGCGCGACTCAGCGTTTCAGGATAAACAGCAGCGCGTCAGCTCAGGCCACCGAGCCGCCAGCGGCCTCGATCGCCGCCTTGGCACCTGCGGTCGCACCGACACCTTTGAGCACGACAGCCTTGGTCAATTCGCCGGTCTTGATGACCTTGACGACCTTGGCAATCTGCGCGACCAAACCAGCCTGCTTCAATGCGAGGAGGTCAACTTCGGTCGCACCGAGGACTTCGAGGTCGCTCAGCGTGATCTCGGCGTTGTACTTCAGCGAAGCCGACTTGAAGCCGCGCTTCGGCAGACGGCGCTGCAAAGGCATCTGACCGCCTTCGAAACCAACTTTGTGATAGCCACCAGAACGTGATTTCTGGCCCTTGTGGCCACGCCCGGCGGTCTTGCCCAGGCCCGAACCGATGCCGCGACCGACACGGCGGCGCTGGCGCTTCGACCCCTCAGCGGGCTTGATGGTGTTGAGTTCCATGGTCATATCTTCCAGGTCGATCTCAGAGCACCTTGAGCAGGTACGAGATCTTGTTGATCATGCCGCGCACGGCCGGCGTGTCTTCCAGCTCGGACTCGCTGTTCAGCTTGCGCAGGCCGAGGCCGCGCACCGTGGCGCGGTGGGATTCGCGGGTTCCGGCAATGCTGCGAACCAGCTTGATCTTGACGGTTTGTTTGTCAGCCATTTCGATTCTCCGATCCGGCTTCAGTTGAAGATCTGCTCGACCGTGAGGCCGCGCTTGGCAGCCACTTCGGCCGGAGTGCTGGTGTGCTTCAAAGCGTCCAACGTGGCGCGAACCAGGTTGTATGGATTCGACGAGCCGAGGCTCTTGCAGACGATGTCGGTCACGCCCATCACTTCGAACACTGCGCGCATCGGGCCGCCGGCGATGATGCCGGTACCGGCGGGCGCTGGCGCCATCAGGACGTGGGAGGCGCCGTGTCCACCGACCACCTTGTGGTGGATGGAACCGCCCTTCAGCGACACCTTGACCATGTTGCGACGGGCGGATTCCATGGCCTTCTGCACGGCGACCGGCACTTCCTTGGCCTTGCCCTTGCCCATGCCAATGCGGCCATCACCGTCACCGACCACCGTCAGTGCCGCGAACGACAGCGTGCGGCCGCCCTTCACCACCTTGGTGACGCGATTGACCGCGATCATCTTTTCCTTCAGGCCGTCGTCGTTGCCTTCGGTCTGCGCGCGGGGTTGAAACTTTGCCATTGTCGAATTCCTTGCTTAGAACTGAAGGCCGGCTTCGCGGGCGGCTTCGGCCAGGGCCTTGACGCGTCCGTGATAGGCGAAGCCTGCGCGGTCGAAGGCGACCTTCTCGATGCCGGCAGCCTTGGCCTTCTCGGCGATGCGCTTGCCGATCAACGCCGCAGCGCCAACGTTGGCGCCCTTGCCCGGTGCGCCAAGCTCCTTGCGAACTTCGGCTTCGACGGTCGAGGCGCTGGCCAGCACGCTGGTGCCGTCATCAGAAATGACGTTGGCGTAGATGTGCAGGTTGGTGCGGAAAACAGTCAACCGAGCGACGCGCTGCCGAGCGATGCGAACGCGGGTTTGCCGCGATCGACGGGTGCGCTGGTCTTTCTTGTTCAACATGTCATCCGCTCCTTACTTCTTCTTGGTCTCTTTGATCGTGATCTTTTCGCCCACGTACCGGATGCCCTTGCCCTTGTAGGGCTCAGGTGGGCGAATGGCACGCACTTCAGCGGCGATCTGGCCCACGACCTGACGATCAGACCCCTTGATCACGATTTCGGTTGGCGTCGGGCACTCGACCTTCACGCCTTCGGGCATGTCTTTGCCGACGGGGTGCGAAAACCCGATCTGCAGGTTGAGCTTGCTGCCCGCGGCCTGCGCCTTGAAGCCCACGCCCACCAGCGACAGCCGCTTTTCAAAGCCCTTGGTAACGCCACCGACCATGTTTGCCACTAGGGCGCGCATCGTGCCGGACATCGCGTCAGCAGCCGTCGTGTCGTTCGCAGGCGTGAACTCCAGCTTGCCAGCGGTGTTGCTGATCGTCACCAGCGAACTTGCCGGACGAACTAAAGTGCCCAGCGGGCCCTTGACCTTGATCTGATCTGCAGTCACCGAAAAATCCAAGCCCTGCGGCAAGGAGATCGGCATCTTTCCAACTCTGGACATTTGCTGATTCCTTTCTTAGGCGACGTAGCAGAGAACTTCGCCGCCGATGCCAACCTGGCGCGCCTTGCGATCGGTCATCACACCCTTCGGCGTAGTCACGATGGCAACGCCCAGACCGTTCTTGACATTAGGAATGTCGTGGCGGCCCTTGTAGATCCGCAGACCCGGGCGACTGACGCGCTCAATGTGCTCAATCACCGGCTTGCCGGCGTAGTACTTCAGTGCGATCTGCAGCTGTGGCCTGTCGGTTTCGCCGACGACGGCGTAACCGTCCACATAACCTTCGTCCTTCAACACCTGGGCGATTGCGATCTTCAGCTTGGAAGAGGGCATCGTCACTGATGGCTTTTCAACCATCTGGGCGTTGCGAATGCGGGTCAGCATATCGGCGATAGGATCACTCATGCTCATACGAATATCTCCTGATCGACGCGCCGCTTACCAGCTCGCCTTGATGACACCGGGAATGTCGCCCTTGAAGGCCAATTCACGAATCTTGTTGCGGCCCAGGCCAAATTTGCGGAAGGTGCCGCGCGGACGCCCAGTCAATGCGCAACGGTTGCGCTGACGGGTCGGATACGCATTACGCGGCAGCTTCTGCAATTCGAGTCTGGCGGCATAGCGCTCTTCGTCGGACTTCTTGGCGTCGTTGGCGATGCCCTTGAATTCGGCGTACTTCTTGGCGTACTTCGCGGCGAGTTGCTCGCGCTTGAGTTCGCGCTGGATCAATGAAACTTTTGCCACGGTCAGCCTCAGTTCTTGAAAGGGAACTTGAATGCAGCAAGCAATGCCTTGCATTCGTCGTCGCTCTTGGCGGTGGTGGTGATGCTGATGTTCAGCCCACGCAATGCATCCACCTTGTCATACTCAACTTCCGGAAAGATGATCTGCTCTTTCACGCCGATGTTGTAGTTGCCACGGCCATCAAACGAACGACCCGAGATGCCACGGAAGTCGCGCACGCGCGGCAGCGCGATGGTGACGAAGCGATCCAGGAATTCATACATCTGGACGCCGCGCAGGGTAACCATGCAGCCGATTGGCACGCCGTCACGAATCTTGAAACCGGCAATGGCCTTCTTCGATTTGGTGACGACAGGCTTCTGACCAGCGATCTTGGTCAAATCGCTGACGGCATGCTCCATGACCTTCTTGTCCGAGACTGCCTCGCTCACGCCCATGTTGAGCGTGATCTTGGTGAGGCGCGGAACTTCCATCACAGACTTGTAGCCGAATTTGGCCACCAGAGCGGGCGCAATTGCGTCCCGGTAGATGGCCTGCAGGCGAGCGGGTTGTTGTTGAGCCATGTCTGACCTTTAAGCCTTGATTTCTTCGCCGCTGGACTTGTAAACGCGGACCTTCTTGCCATCGGCCAGCAACTTGATCCCGACGCGGTCGGCCTTGCCCGACGCCGAATTGAAGATCGCCACATTGGACTGGTGGATCGGCATCGTCTTTTCGATCACGCCACCCGTCACACCCTTCATCGGGTTAGGCTTGACGTGCTTCTTGACGACATTCACGCCGTCGACCGTGACACGGTCCTCATCGACGCGCGCAGCGACAACGCCACGCTTGCCCTTGTCGCGGCCGGTCAACACGATGACCTGATCGCCTTTGCGAATCTTGTTCATAAGCTTGTTTCCTGTCGCAGCTCAGAGGACTTCGGGCGCCAGCGAGACGATCTTCATGAATCGCTCGGTGCGCAGTTCGCGCGTCACTGGGCCGAAAATGCGCGTGCCGATCGGCTCCAGCTTGGCGTTCAGCAAGACGGCAGCATTGCCGTCGAACTTCACGAGCGAGCCGTCCTGACGTCGCACGCCCTTGGCGGTACGCACGACCACAGCACTGTAGACCTCGCCTTTTTTGACGCGGCCACGCGGCGCGGCCTCCTTGATGCTGACCTTGATCACGTCGCCGATACCAGCGTAACGACGGCGGGAACCGCCCAGCACCTTGATGCACATGACGGACTTGGCACCGGTGTTGTCTGCGACATCAAGTCGCGATTGCATTTGAATCATTTTTCGTATGTCCCAACTTGCATGTCTCGCAAACCGCCAAAGCGTGCTTGCAATTCATCAGTCTTGGGCCCGTAACCCCCACACGATCGGCTGTGCAAGGGCGGTTTTGGGTGGAGCCGGAAAGTGAGCTGAGGAACCTCAGCGCGCTTTTCCAACGAAGTCGATGAGTCTAGCAGGAAACGACAACCAAGGTCAAACTTCTCGTGCCTTCTGGAGCAACTTGGTGACAACCCAAGCCTTGGTCTTCGAGATCGGCCGCGTTTCGGAGATTTCAACCACGTCGCCATTCTTGAACTCGTTGTTCTCGTCGTGCGCGTGGTACTTGCTCGTCTTTGCGACGATCTTGCCGTACAGCTCATGCTTGGTGCGACGTTCGATCAGCACGGTGATGGTCTTGCTGCGCTTGTCGCTGACGACCTTGCCGACGAGGGTCCGGACGGTTTTCTTGGCGACGACGGGTTGAGCTTCGGTCATTTCGCAGCTCCTTTCGCTTCACGTTGCTTTTGGGCGATCACGGTCTTCGCGCGGGCGATGTCGCGACGCGTGTTGCCGAGCTGGGTATGGTTGGCCAATTGCTGCGTGGCCTTCTGCATGCGCAGGCCGAAATGGGCCTTCAACAGGTCGCTGACTTCCTTCTGGAGGCTAGCGATGTCTTTCGCGCGAAGTTCAGATGCTTTCACTTGGGTGTTCTCCGTGAGTCGTCAAGCGCCGACCTGGCGCGCGACGAAGGTGCAACTCAGCGGCAACTTGGCTGCTGCGAGCGTGAAAGCTTCACGGGCCAGCGCCTCAGGCACGCCATTGATCTCGTAGAGCACCTTGCCCGGCTGGATCTCGGCGACGTAGTATTCCGGGTTGCCCTTGCCGTTTCCCATGCGAACTTCAGCAGGCTTCTGGGAAATCGGCTTGTCCGGGAAGATGCGGATCCAGATGCGGCCACCGCGCTTCACGTGGCGTGAAATTGCACGACGGGCAGCTTCGATCTGGCGCGCCGTGAGGCGACCACGCTCGGTCGCCTTCAAGCCATATTCGCCGAACGACACCTTCGCGCCACGGGTCGCAACACCAGTGTTGCGGCCCTTTTGTTCCTTGCGATACTTTCTGCGTGCAGGTTGCAGCATGCTTATTCTCCTTTGGCCCCACCCGGCGTGGGCGGGACGGCTTTGCGCACGCGCTTCACGCTAGGCGCCTTGATGGTGTCACCCGGCTCGGCTGGCCTGGCAGCGACGTCTGCCGGACCGGCCGCGCGCGGAGCACGATCAGCACCTGGCGCACCCGGGCGACCGCGGCTCGGCGGTGCGCCTGGGCGGGCATTGCGACGTGGACGGCGGTCGTCTTCACCCTCAGGCTTGTTGACGACACCTGGTGCCTCGCCGTGGCCCAAACGATCACCGCGATAGACCCAGCATTTGACGCCGATGATTCCGTACGTCGTCTTCGCTTCCGAGAATCCGTAATCGATGTCGGCCTTGAGCGTATGAAGTGGGACGCGACCTTCGCGATACCACTCGCAGCGGGCGATTTCAATGCCGTTCAGACGACCCGATGACATCAACTTGATCCCCTGGGCGCCGAGACGCATAGCGTTCTGCATCGCGCGCTTCATTGCACGGCGGAACATGATGCGCTTTTCGAGCTGCTGCGTGATGCTGTCGGCAATCAGCTGCGCATCAATTTCGGGCTTGCGCACTTCCTCGATATTGACCGCGACCGGCACGCCCAAGCGACGGGTCAATTCGGCCTTCAGGCTCTCGATGTCTTCGCCCTTCTTTCCGATCACCACGCCCGGTCGAGCGGAGTAGATCGTGATGCGTGCGTTCTTCGCGGGACGCTCGATGAGCACGCGCGACACCGCTGCGTTCTTCAGTCGGCCTTTCAGGTACTCGCGAACCTTCAGGTCTTCAGCCAGCATCGTGGCGAAGTTCTGATTGTTGGCGTACCAGCGCGAGGCCCAGTTGCGCGTGACCGGCAGTCGAAAGCCGATCGGGTGAATCTTTTGTCCCATGATCGTGCCTTTAGTTGCCGACGGTGATGTAGATGTGAGCGGTCGGCTTGCAGATGCTGTTGCCCCGGCCCTTGGCGCGTGCAGAAAAGCGCTTCAGGATTGAGCCCTGCTCGACATAGATCGTCTTGACCTTGAGTTCGTCAATGTCGGCACCATCGTTGTGCTCGGCATTCGCGATGGCTGATTCCAACGCCTTCTTGATGATTCCGGCCGCCTTCTTTGGCGTGAAAGTGAGGATGTTGAGGGCTTGGTCAACGGGACGGCCGCGGACCAGATCGGCGACCAAGCGCCCCTTGTCGGCAGACAGTCGAACGCCACGAACGATTGAACGGGTTTCCATCGTGGTTCCTTATTTCCTTGCGGCCTTCTTGTCGGCCGGGTGTCCCTTGAACGTGCGCGTCAACGCAAACTCGCCCAACTTGTGGCCAACCATCTGATCGGTCACGTAGACAGGGATGTGCTGCTTGCCGTTGTGCACGGCGATCGTCAGCCCGATGAAGTCCGGCAGTATCGTCGAGCGACGCGACCAGGTCTTGATGGGCTTCTTGTCCTTGATGGCAACCGCTTTGTCGACTTTGGCCATCAAGTGGTGGTCGACGAACGGGCCTTTTTTCAGCGAACGGGTCATCTGGCGGCCCCTTTACTTCTTGCGACGCGAAACGATGAACGTCTGCGTGCGCTTGTTGTTGCGAGTGCGGTAGCCCTTGGTCATCGTGTTCCAAGGCGAGACCGGCACCTGACCTTCGCCCGTGCGACCTTCACCACCACCGTGCGGGTGGTCGACCGGGTTCATGGCCACGCCACGGACCGTCGGGCGGATGCCCTTCCAGCGGATCGCGCCGGCCTTGCCGTACTGGCGCAGGCTGTGTTCTTCGTTGGAGACCTCGCCAATGGTGGCCCGGCAGTCGATGTGGATGCGGCGAACCTCACCAGAACGCAAGCGAACCTGCGCGTAAGTGCCCTCACGCGCCAACAGCGTGCAGGAGGTGCCAGCCGAGCGAGCGATCTGCGCGCCCTTGCCGGGCAGCATTTCGATGCAGTGGATCACCGAGCCGACCGGGATGTTGCGGATCGGCAGCGTGTTGCCCGCCTTGATTGGCGCTTCTGCACCGCTCAACAACGTCTGGCCCACTTCCAGGCCGCGCGGCGCGATCACATAGCGGCGCTCGCCGTCGGCATAGCACACCAGTGCGATGTGCGCGGTGCGATTCGGGTCGTATTCGATGCGCTCGACTTTCGCCGGGATGCCGTCCTTGCTGCGAACGAAGTCGACCACACGGTAGTGGTGCTTGTGGCCGCCGCCCTTGTGACGAATCGTGATGTGGCCGTTGTTATTGCGACCAGCGTGCTGGAATTGCGGCTCCAGCAGCGACGTTTCGGGCTTGCCCTTGTGGAGGTGCGCATGCACCACCTTCACCACGGCACGGCGGCCTGGCGATGTCGGTTTGACTTTGACGACGGCCATTACGCGGCCTCCCCGGAGATGTTGAGCTCTTGTCCGGCCTTCAACGACACGTACGCCTTCTTGACATGGTCACGGCGGCCGATCGAACGACCGAACTTCTTGACCTTGCCCTTTTGCAGCACCGTTTGAACGGACTCGACTTCGACCTTGAACATCAGCTCGACCGCCGCCTTGATCTCAGGCTTGGTCGCATCGCGCAGCACCTTGAACAGCACTTGGTTGTGCTTTTCCGAGGCCATCGTGGCTTTTTCGCTGACGATCGGCGCGATCAGGATCTGCGCCAAGCGGTTTTCAGCATGTTTGACAGCGGTGCTCATGCCAGCATCTCCTTGAGTTGCTCGATAGCAGCCTTGGTGACCAGCACTTTTTTGTAGTACACCAGCGACAGCGGATCGGCGTGACGCGGCTCGACCACCAGCACATTGCGCAGGTTGCGCGAGGCCAGCAGCAGGTTGTCATCGACCTGGTCAGAAATCACCAGCACCGAGTCCAGTCCCATGGCCTTCAGCTTGGCAGCGAACAGCTTCGTCTTCGGCGAATCGACTTCGATCGAATCGATCACTGCGAGGCGACCTTCACGGGCCAGTTGAGAAAAGATAGCGGCCATGCCGGCGCGATACATCTTCTTATTGACCTTCTGGGTGAAATTCTCGTCAGGACTGTTCGGGAAGATCCGACCGCCGCCGCGCCACAGTGGCGAGGACGACATACCGGCGCGAGCGCGGCCCGTGCCTTTTTGACGCCAAGGCTTCTTGGTCGTGTGCCGGACTTCTGCGCGGTCCAGCTGAGCGCGCGTACCTTGTCGTGCGTTGGCCTGGAAGGCCACGACGATCTGGTGCACCAGCGCTTCGTTGTAATCGCGTGCGAACAAGGTGTCAGGCGCGTCGACCTTCGACGTGGCCTCGCCCTGTGCATTGAGGAGCTCGAGCTGCATCAGTTGGCTCCTGTCTTGGCGGCGTTCTTCACCTTCACCTTGATGGCGGGCGAAACAACGATGTGGCCGTTCTTCGAGCCCGGCACCGCACCACGCACCAGCAACAACTGACGCGCTTCGTCAATGCGGATGATGTCGAGGTTCTGGGTGGTCTTGGTCACGTCACCGCGGTGGCCGGACATCTTCTTGCCCGGGAACACGCGGCCAGGATCCTGCGCCATCGAGATCGAGCCCGGCACATTGTGCGAACGGCTGTTACCGTGCGATGCGCGCTGCGAGCTGAAGTTGTGACGCTTGATGGTGCCGGTGAAGCCCTTGCCGATCGACGTACCTTGCACGTCAACCTTCTGACCGACGGCGAAAACGCCCGACACAGCGACTTGCGAACCAGGCTTGTAGCCGGCGGCAACGTCCGCTGCGACGCGGAACTCCTTGAGGATTTCACCCGCTTCGACACCAGCTTTCGCGAGGTGCCCAGCCAGCGGCTTGTTGACGCGGGACGCCTTGCGCGTACCGAAAGCGACCTGGATCGCGCTGTAGCCGTCTGTCTCTGCGGTCTTGATCTGCGCCACGCGGTTGTTGGACACGTCGAGCACCGTCACAGGAACGGCATCGCCGTCGTCCGTGAAAATGCGCATCATGCCCACCTTGCGGCCCAGCAATCCGAGGCGATTGCTTAGACTCATGATGGTTCTCCGGCCCCGCAGAGCGAGACCTTTGTTGCACACACCCGACATCGATTGGCCGGGCTGATTTGATGGGGCCGCCACCGAAGTGGCGCGCCCAGAAAAGCCTGCGAGTATAGCAGCCGCGAGACGCTCCGCAACCACTATCTCGCAATAGAAGTTACTGCAACTTGATTTCGACGTCCACGCCAGCCGGCAGGTCGAGCTTCATCAGCGCGTCCACGGTCTTGTCGGTCGGGTCGACGATGTCCATCAGGCGCTGATGGGTGCGGATTTCGAACTGGTCGCGGGAGCTTTTGTTGACGTGCGGCGAACGCAGGATGTCGAACCGTTGCATGCGCGTCGGCAAGGGCACCGGACCCTTGACGATCGCGCCGGTGCGCTTGGCGGTATCGACAATCTCGAGCGCTGATTGGTCGATCAACTTGTAGTCAAACGCCTTCAGGCGAATGCGGATCTTTTGCTTGGACATGTCCGCTCCTTATTCGATGATCTTGGCCACGACGCCGGCACCGACGGTTCTGCCGCCTTCACGGATGGCAAAGCGCAGGCCTTCTTCCATCGCGATCGGGTTGATCAGCTTGACCGTGATGCTCACGTTGTCGCCAGGCATCACCATTTCCTTGTCCTTGGGCAGCTCCACCGCGCCGGTCACGTCGGTGGTGCGGAAGTAGAACTGCGGACGGTAGTTGTTGAAGAACGGAGTGTGGCGGCCGCCTTCTTCCTTGGACAGGACATAGATCTCTGCCGTGAAGTGGGTGTGCGGCTTGACGCTGCCGGGCTTGCACAGCACTTGGCCGCGCTGCACGTCTTCGCGCTTGGTGCCGCGCAGCAAAATGCCGACGTTGTCGCCCGCCTGCCCCTGGTCGAGCAGCTTGCGGAACATTTCGACGCCGGTGCAGGTGGTCTTCTGCGTGACGGTGATGCCGACGATCTCGATTTCTTCGCCGACCTTGATGATGCCGCGCTCAATACGACCGGTGACGACGGTGCCGCGCCCGGAGATGGAGAACACGTCTTCGACGGGCATCAGGAAGGCGCCGTCAACGGCACGCTCTGGCGTGGGGATGTAGCTGTCGAGCGCTTCGGCGAGCTTGAGGATCGCGCCTTCGCCGAGTTCGCCCTTGTCGCCTTCCATGGCGAGCTTGGCGCTGCCGTGGATGATGGGGGTGGCGTCGCCAGGGAAGTCGTACTTGTCGAGGAGTTCACGCACTTCCATTTCGACGAGTTCGAGCAACTCGGCGTCGTCAACCATGTCGCACTTGTTCAGGAAGACGATGATGTACGGCACACCGACCTGACGGGCCAGCAGGATGTGCTCGCGGGTTTGCGGCATGGGGCCGTCAGCGGCAGAGCACACGAGGATGGCGCCGTCCATCTGGGCTGCGCCGGTGATCATGTTCTTGACGTAGTCGGCGTGCCCGGGGCAGTCGACGTGAGCGTAGTGACGGCTCTTGGTCTCGTACTCGACGTGGGCGGTGTTGATGGTGATGCCGCGCGCCTTCTCTTCGGGCGCCGCGTCGATCTGGTCGTAGGCCTTGGCCTCACCACCAAACAGCTTGCTCAGCACCGTCGTGATCGCAGCCGTCAAGGTCGTCTTGCCGTGGTCCACGTGCCCAATGGTCCCCACGTTCACGTGCGGCTTGGTCCGCTCAAATTTGCCTTTTGCCATTCTCAACTCCTCGAATACGAGACTGAAGATTCACAACGATGTCAAAAATCCTGGTGCCCATGGCGCGGATCGAACGCGCGACCTCTCCCTTACCAAGGGAGTGCTCTACCACTGAGCCACATGGGCCAAACACAACCTGCCTACCGACCCCCAGCAATTGCTGGAAGCCAACCCGAACCCTGGAGCGGGAGACGGGAATCGAACCCGCGTCATTAGCTTGGAAGGCTAGGGTTCTACCATTGAACTACTCCCGCCCGAACCTCCACAAGCCGAGGCCCGAGGGGGTCTAAAACTGTTCTTTTCGCCTTGGTGGAGGAGGCTGGATTCGAACCAGCGTACTCGTTAGAGGGCAGATTTACAGTCTGCTGCCATTAACCACTCGGCCACCCCTCCGCGGCGAGCCCGAGACTTTACCACGGCATTTGGCGGCTGAGCACGCGGCTCAATCGATGTCAAAGAAGCCGGGCCAGTGTTGTGAAGCAGGCGGCGGAACGCGATGCTCGTCGAGAAAGCGCATCGCCGCCCCGAAATGGCCACAGCCAATGAAGGGCATTGGCGGACGCAGCGCTGCCAGCGGAGACGGGTGATTGCTGCGCAAGATCAGATGCCGCGTCGGCGCGACGTCGATCAGCCCCGACTTGAGCTGAGCATGGGCACCCCACAGCATGAATACCTTCGGAGCTGGATCGTGCGCAGCGGCAGATACAACGATGTCAGTAAGCGCCTGCCATCCTAATCTTCCATGACTACCGGGAATTCCCTCTTCGACGGTCAAACTTGTGTTGAGAAGAAGTACGCCCCGTGCGGCCCAGGCGCCCAAGTGTCCGCTGGCCGGCGCAGACCGGCCCACATCGCGCCGCAACTCCTTGAAGACATTGCGCAGACTGGGCGGCACAGGCACGGACGGTGGCACCGAAAAAGCCAAGCCCTCCGCCTGCCCCTCGCCGTGATACGGGTCCTGCCCAAGGATCACGACGCGCGTGCGTGCCAGCGGTGTCGCCTCAAGCGCGCGGAACACCGCCGCCGGGTACACAACGGCGCCTGACGCCACCCGGCGGTCGACGTGATCGATCAAGGCGCGACCTGCGGCACTCGATCGCCAGGCGTCGACGATAGGCCGCCAATCCCCGTGCAGGCGATCGACCAGCGCATCGATCGGTTCGACCAACCGGGAATCGCTCATCCCCGCGCTGCTGCAGATGTCGGCCAACGTAGCCCCGCGATGATCACTGGAACAGATCGGCCAGCGCCTTTCCTGGATCGGCCGCTCGCATGAAGGCCTCGCCGACCAGGAAGGCCGACACGTCCGCGCCGCGCATGCGATCGACATCGGCCTTGACCAGTACGCCGCTCTCGGTGACGAGCAGGCGATCGGTCGGTACGTTCTTCAGCAAACTGAGCGTGGTGTCCAGCGTCACCTCGAAGGTGCGCAGGTTGCGGTTGTTGATTCCGACCAGTGGCGTCTTCAACCGCAGCGCGCGGTCCAGTTCGAAGCCATCGTGCACCTCGACCAGCACGGCCAGGCCAAGCGCATGAGCTTGGGCTTCGAGGTCGGCCATCTGCGCGTCATCCAGGCACGCAGCGATCAGCAGGATGCAATCGGCGCCCATCGCGCGGGCTTCGAAGACCTGGTAGGCGTCGACCATGAAATCCTTGCGCAGCACCGGCAGCGCGCAGGCGGCGCGGGCCTGTTCGAGGTATGCCACCGACCCCTGGAAGAACTGCACGTCAGTGAGCACGCTCAGGCACGCCGCGCCGCCACGCTCGTAGCTCTCGGCGATGGCGTTCGGCACGAAGTGTTCACGCAGCACGCCCTTGCTGGGGCTCGCTTTCTTGATCTCGGCGATGACGGCCGCATGCCCGGCAGTCATCTTGCCGCGCATGGCACCAGCGAAATCGCGCACACCGCCCAGCGACTCGGCATCGCGGCGCAACGAGGCCAGATCACGCCGCGCACGCGCCACGCGGATCTCGTCGCGCTTGACCTCGACGATGCGATTGAGGATGTCGCTGCTCATGGCGATCCTGCCGCAGCGGCTTTGGCCGCCAATGACTGTGTGGCACCGACGAACTGATGCAGCTTGTCGCGCGCCAGTCCTGACGCCAGCGCCTCGCGTGCCAAGGCGATGCCGTCAGCCATCGTGGCGGCGACATCGGCCGCATACAGCGCCACCCCGGCATTCAGCAGCACGATGTCGCGCGCGGCGCCGGGCTGGTCATCAAGCACCGCCAGCAGCATGCGCTTCGAATCGTCCGGCGTCTCGACGCGCAGCGCGCGGTGGCTGGCCATCGGCAAGCCGAAGTCTTCGGGGTGAATCTCGTACTCACGAACCTCGCCGGCCTGGATTTCGCACACGAGCGTCGAGGCACCCAGTGTCACCTCGTCCATGCCGTCGCGTCCGTAGACCACCACGGCGTGCTGTGCGCCGAGGCGCTGCAGCGCGCGCGCCTGGATGCCGACCAGATCGGGATGGAACACCCCCATCAGGATGTTCGGCGCACCGGCCGGGTTGGTCAACGGTCCGAGGATGTTGAAGATGGTGCGCACCCCAAGTTCGCGGCGCACCGGCGCGACGTTCTTCATCGCCGGATGGTGGTTGGGAGCGAACATGAAGCCGACGCCTGTGTCCTCAATGCACTGCGCAATGGCCGCTGGCGGCAGCGCCAGATGCACACCCAGCGCTTCCAGCACATCCGCGCTGCCCGACTTGCTCGACACGCTGCGGTTGCCGTGCTTGCTGACCCGCGCGCCGGCGGCTGCGGCAACGAACATGCTGCAAGTCGAAATATTGAAGGTGTGCGAACCATCGCCGCCGGTGCCGACGATGTCGACGAGATGCCGGCGGTCGGCCACCTCGACCGGCGTTGAAAACTCGCGCATCACCTGCGCGGCCGCCGTGATTTCGCCGATGGTTTCCTTCTTCACGCGCAGGCCGATCAGTAGCGCAGCCAGCATCGCCGGCGGCATCTCGCCATTCATGATGCGGCGCATCAGCACCAGCATCTCGTCGTGAAAGATCTCGCGGTGATCGATCACCCGCGCCAGCGCTTCGGCATTGCTGAAACTCATGGCCGCAACTCCAGGAAGTTCTTCAGCATCGCGTGGCCGTGCTCGGTCAGGATTGATTCGGGATGGAACTGCACGCCTTCGAGTGGCGTGGCGGTACCCGCGAGTTCGCGGTGCCGCACGCCCATGATCTCGCCGTCTTCGGAGGTGGCGGTAATTTGCAACACCGCAGGCAGCGACTCGCGCTCGATCGCCAGCGAGTGGTAGCGGATCACGGTGAACTGCTTTGGCAGCGCGGTGTACACGCCCTGCTCATCGGTCGAGATCACACTGGTCTTGCCGTGCATCTGCACCTGCGCGCGGATCACCTTGCCGCCTAGCGCTGCACCGATGCTCTGGTGGCCAAGGCACACGCCAAGGATCGGCAGCTTTCCGGTGAAATGCTGAATCGCCGAGATGCAGATGCCCGCTTCGGCCGGCGAACATGGCCCAGGGGACAGCACCAGCCGGTCGGGCCGCAGTTCAGCGATGTCCTGCAACGACAGCTCGTCATTGCGGAACACGCGCACATCTTCGCCCAGCTCTGCAAAGTACTGCACCAGGTTGAAGGTGAAACTGTCGTAGTTGTCGATCATCAGCAGCATGTGCGCGCAAACCTTTGTGCTTGATGGGATGCAGCAGCACTGCATCCTGATTCCGTGGCCGGCGAGAAACCCGCGGGTTGCCGCGCTGACGCGGCGTGCTGGGTGAGGACTGGGGCGCCCGCTGGGGCGCCGTGAGTGGGGTCAGGCGGATGGCCTGCGCCAATGCCAGCCGGAGCGCGCTGCAGAGATGGATTGCTTTGCAAACATGCGGCAATTATGGCCGCGGTTACTCGTACAGGTATCCGATCGGCCGGCCTTCGGTGCGCAAGGGACGAACTTCCTGTCGGGTGATGATCTGCCCGGCCAGGCCGTCGATCTCGTCCCGCTGGGTAGGCGTCCATTGGCAAAGGTGTTCCATGCCGTTCAGCAGGCCCAGACGCAGTATTTGCGTGTCGTCCCCGATGCCAATGAACTGCAGGGCGTCGCGGCTGGCGGTCACCACATCGCCCGTCGCCAGTTCAATCACCTTCCCCTCGCCGTCTCTGAATTCGGCGCTGCCGCGAATCACCCGGTAGATCACCACTTCGGCCTTCGAGAAGGAAGTGACATCGGCCGCGCCCGAACTGCTCCTGGGCAGCAAGGCATGCCCTTTCGGATCGATGGCGATGATGTGCCCCGTGACCAGGTGACCGCTCGGCGCCTCGATGCCCATGTCGCGCACATGAACGGGCCCGGTCGAGTGGATCGAGCCCTCGGCCGACGTCGTGGCCAGCGGCCTGTAAAGCGCATCGAGCGCCAGCGGATCCTGAAGCCAGAAGCCTGCACCCGCCGGGCGGTCGTGCAGGAGATGGCTCCACGCCATCTGCGGCGTTTCGGCTTCATTGATCTGATCCGGGCCGACGATCGTGGGGTTCGGGAAACTCGTCGGGTCGGTGATGAAGGCTTCCAGAAACTTGGCTGAATAGCCCATGACCATCGGCTCTGGCACCACCGACTGCGGCGTCCTGAGGTTCTCCTCCGTGGACAGGCCGGACCAGGTGTAGAAAAGCTGGCGATGGACGATGGCGCTTTGCAGCATCACCGTGCCAGGGCCGACGTGATGAAAGCGGCCGTCGTAATCGAAGGTGAACACCCCCGAGGTGACCATCACGAGCTGGAAGCCCCCAGGGGGCAGGTGGAGGTGGAAATCGGTGGGGCCGGTGTCTTCCCGGTAGATGGGCAGGTTGGTCGACACCTCGTGAAGCAAAAAGGCTTCGTGATTCGCATGAAAGCCCTCGTCAGCGCGGTTGTAGAGGGCCTGGGGGCGATAGGTCGCTTCGTATTTCGCATCGCGGTGTCGATCGATCGCGACGAAGCGCTGGTGGTTCAGTCGAATCGGCTCGCCGCTCGGCCGCGCCAGACGGGACCATCTTGAATCGACAGCAGCATGCACATTCATGGCGTTCTCCACTCTGCGAGCGGTGCTTGATGCGAGATTCACGCCAACATCGAGCAGCGGTGTCGAGCCCACCGGGGCTCCGGCGCCTGCGGGGTGCCGCGCTCAGGCCAACTCGATCGAGACGGCGGCCAGCCAGCCGGCGCGCGACACGCGTTCGATGCGACGGCAAGCAGTCGAGCGACTGGGCTCGCCGTCCAGCACGGCACAGCAGCCCGCCGATAGCGTCAACGATTCACCGGACGGGGCAGCGGTCACACGCCAGCCCCCTTCGACGACGACAACGGCGAGGACATGGCCCGACAGGACGGCGCCTTCGCGCAGAGCTTGCACCCGCCCGCGGGCAGCGCCACGACGCGTCATCACATTCAGCAACGACAACGGCGGCCCGACGCGTTGAATCTCGGCGTGCCACGGCGCCTCACCGCGGTAGACGGCCACCTCACCGGGCTGGTGCATCTGCACTGCCGACTCGCCATCGGCGCTCAGTTCGATGCGCCCGGCCCCGAGCAGCACGCTGGCCCGATCGACGCCCGGAAATGTCGAGAAGGCAGCGCTTCGCTCGATCGTCGCCACGCTGATGCGCCAGTCCCAAGGCGGCTCCCCCCCTGCGCGTTGCTGCGCGGCAATCGTTCGGGTGCGACCACCGCCGTTGCGCCACGTCTCGTCGGGCAGCGCATCGAGCGCAACAACGCGCCAGGTCATCAGGACACCGCGCCGACCCCGTACTGCCCGACCAGGGGACGGCCTGCGGCAAATCGTTCCAGTGCGTACGGCGCCAACGAGATGTCCGGCACGAGGCCCAGCGCCTCCTGCGCCAGCACGCGTCCCACCGCCGGCGAGAGCTTGAAGCCGTGGCCCGAGAAGCCATAGCCGACCACCAAGCCACTGAGGCCGGGCAGGCGGCCGAGCACCGGGTTCCAGTCGGGCGTGACGTCGTAGACGCCAGTCCATGACGACGCGAGACCCGCGGTCTCAAAGCTCGGGAAGCGTTGGGCCGCCTGCGCGCCGACCGACGCCACGGTGTCCAGCGACACATCGCCCTGCTCGTTGTCGGGGCCCGGCAACACCTCGCCGGCGATGCCTTCGCTGACCAGCATCTGCGTGCCGCCGTAGCTGCGGCAATACAGCATGCCTTCGGAGCCGAGGTCCTTGAACACCGGCATCGCGTAGGTGTAGGGCTCGGGGCCTTCGAGCGCCAGCACGGTGTGGCGCTCGGACTTCAGCGGCGTCGCGATGCCGGTCCACTGCTCGATCTGCGTGGCCCAGATGTTCTGCGTGCTGATCACGGTGCCGGCCAGGAATCGACCCTGGTCAGTGTCGAGACCGATGACCTTGCCAGATTCGACCAGCAACTGCTGCACCTCGACACCTTCGATGATCTTCACCCCACCACGCCGCGCGCAGCGCGCAAAGCTGGTGGCCACCAGATAGGCGTCGGCGAAGCCAGCCTCGGGCTCGAACCCGATCAAGGCCGCATCGTGCAAGTCGGCAATCGGCAGCAAGGCCTCGGCCTGCTGCCGGTCGATCAGGCGCACCTCGATGCCCTGCTGGCGCTGACCCTCAAGTGCGGCGGCCAGCGGTTTGAGCTTCGGCCCGTCGGGCGCGGCAATCAGGTAGCCGCATTTCACCAGGCCACTGGCGGCTTCTTCGTCGCCGAGGTAGTTCGCGAAATCGGTGAACACCTTCCACGACTCCTTCGCCATCGTCACGTTCTCACGCACAGAGTAATGGGTGCGCAGGATGCCGGAGGACTGCGAGGTGGTGCCCGCGCCGATCTGGGTGCGGTCGAGCACCAGCACACGCTTGGCGCCCAACTGGGCCAGGTGAAAGGCCACCGAAGCGCCGATGACTCCGGCACCGATCACGATCACGTCGTAGGTTTGCATGCAAGCTTGCTTTCAGCGGTTTGTTTCGCAGGTTGTCACGTCGAAGCTTACCGGCCGCGGATTCACATGCCGGGGCAGGGTCTGCGTGGGGAGGCTTGACGTCACGCACAAACCGAACCAGTCTTCGGGACTTGTGTCTTTCACCCAGCGCTGGCTGCGCTGCACCTGCATGACGACCCCCGACGCTGTTGCGCCTTTTCACCTCCTGCGCGGCACCCGACCCGTGCTGTTGTCGATCCCTCATGTGGGCACGCACATTCCCGAGGCACTTCGAGGCGACTACACCGAGGTTGCACTGCAACGGGCCGACACCGACTGGCACCTGGACCGGTTGTACGCCTTCGCGCACCAGTTCGGCGCATCGGTGCTGCGGGCGACGCACTCGCGCAGCGTGATCGACTTGAACCGCCCGCCGGATAACCAGAGCCTGTACCCGGGACGCATCACCACTGGCCTGTGTCCGACCGAAACCTTTCGCGGCGAACCGCTGTACCAGGCCGGGCGCGCGCCCGACGCCGCCGAAACCGCCAGGCGCCTCGCGCTGTACTGGCAGCCGTACCACGAGACCCTGGCCGCCGAGCTCGATAGGCTCCGGTCGCTGCACGGTCAGGTGCTGCTGTGGGATGCGCACTCGATCGCCAGCGAGCTGCCGCGCCTGTTCGATGGCAAGCTGCCCGATCTGAACCTGGGCACCGCAGACGGTGCGAGTTGCGCTGCCGACGTGCTGGCACCCGTGGCGGCCATCGCTCAGGGCAGCGGCTTCAGCGCCGTTGTCAACGGTCGCTTCAAGGGCGGCCACATCACGCGACACTACGGAACCCCATCCCTGGGCGTGCATGCCATCCAGCTCGAGCTGTGCCAGAGCCTGTACATGGATGAGAACAGACCCTTCGAATACCGACCTGAGCGAGCCGAACGCTTGCAGCCCACCCTGACGGCCATGCTGGGCCAGGCCTGCGACGCGCTGGCTGCGCTGACACCCTGACGCGCTGTGACCATGTGGCGTGCCGCGCTGACCTTGACCGCCGCGCTGTGGCTGGTCGGCTGCGCCAGCACGCCAGGCGGGTCGGGAGGGTCAGTGCCCGCGTCGATTCCCGCTGCCGACAACACCGGCCGAGACGGCCCACCAGCCGCACCACCGCCACATCTGGCCGACGTGCCCGACGCCGAGCCCCGCGTCGAGACCATCAAGCCTCGCGGCGCCAACAAGCCCTACGAGATCGCCGGTCAGCGTTACGAACCCATGGCCACCGATCTTCCCTACAGCGAGCGTGGGCTCGCATCCTGGTACGGCCGCAGATTCCATGGCCTGCCCACGGCCAGCGGCGAGCCCTACGACATGTACGCGATGACGGCCGCGCATCCCACCTTGCCGATCCCGAGCTACGCAAGGGTGCGCAACCCGGCCAACGGCCGCGAGATCGTGGTGCGCGTCAACGACCGCGGTCCGTTCCACGGCGGTCGCATCATCGACCTGAGCTACACCGCCGCGCTGAAGCTGGACCTGCTGCGCGGCGTGGCGCCGGTGGAGGTCGAGCGTCTGACGCATGACGCCATCCGCACCGGCGCCTGGCGCCAGCAGACCCCTGCGCAAGCGCTTGCAGCAGCGACCACGCCGACGCCTGCGGCAGCGGCAGCGACACCGACTCAGCCAGTGGGCAGCGGGGCCGCAGCGACGCCGGCCGCAGCAGCCGTCCTGGGGCCTGCCTCGCTGGCCACCGTCGAAACTCCCGATGCGAAAGCTGCCGCGGCCACACCGGCGCGCGGCTTCTGGGTCCAGCTGGGCGCTTTCCGGCAGCGTGACGGTGCCGACCGCCTGCACCAGCGGCTGTCGAGCGACCTGTCGTGGCTCGCCCCGTTGCTGGCCATCTTCAGCGACCGCGACCTGCTGCGCGTGCAAGCCGGCCCCTACGCCGATCGCGCCGAAGCGTCACTCGTTGCCCAACGGGTGCGCGCTGCCGCCTCGCTGGTACCGGTGGTGATCGAACGCCGCTGACAGCGGCGTTCGATCCGATCAAGCCACGCCCGCGGCACGGGCCTCCCGGGCCGCCAGGCGGCGCCCCTCGGGGGCAGTAGCGCAGCGACTGGGGGGCCCTTATTTGGCCGTCGGCATGACGAACTCCGCACCCTTGCCAATGCTCGCCGGCCAGCGCTGCATCACGCTCTTCTGCCTGGTGTAGAAGCGCACGCCCTCTTCCCCGTAGGCATGCATGTCGCCGAAGAGGCTCTTCTTCCAGCCTCCGAAACCGTGCCAGGCCATCGGCACCGGGATCGGCACGTTGATGCCGACCATGCCGACCTGGATGCGCCGCGCGAATTCGCGCGCCACATTGCCGTCGCTGGTGAAGCAGGCCACGCCATTGCCGTACTCATGGTCGTTGACCAGCTTCACTGCCGCCGCGAAATCTGGCACCCGCACCACCACGAGCACCGGGCCGAAGATTTCTTCGCGGTAGATACGCATCTCGGGCGTCACGTGGTCGAACAGCGTGCCGCCGGTGAAGAACCCGCCCTCATGGCCAGGCACCTTGAGGCCGCGACCATCGACAACCAGCGTGGCGCCTTCCTCAACGCCGAGGCCGATGTAACCCTCGATGCGCTCGAGAGCCTGCTTCGTCACGACCGGGCCCATCTCGGCGTCTGGCTCCATCCCGTTCTTGACCTTCAGTGCCTTCGCGCGCGCGGCCAGCGCGGGAACCAGCCTGTCGGCCACATCGCCGACGGCCACCGCGACGCTGATCGCCATGCAGCGCTCGCCGGCCGAGCCGTAACCGGCGCCGATCAATGCGTCGACCGTCTGCTCGAGGTCGGCGTCTGGCATCACGACCATGTGGTTCTTGGCACCACCAAGCGCCTGCACCCGCTTGCCGTGGTGCGCGCCCGTCTCGTAGATGTACTGCGCGATGGGCGTCGAGCCGACGAAGCTGATCGCCTTCACGTCGGGATGCGTCAACAGCGTGTCGACCGCCAGCTTGTCGCCTTGCACCACATTGAACACGCCGTCGGGCAGGCCGGCCTGCTTCAGCAGCTCGGCCATGAACAGGCTCGGCGACGGATCGCGCTCGCTCGGCTTCAGCACGAAGCAGTTGCCGGCAGCGATCGCGATCGGGAACATCCAGCACGGCACCATGACCGGAAAGTTGAACGGCGTGATGCCGGCCACCACACCCAGCGGCTGACGCAACGTCCAGTTATCGATGCCGGTGGAGACCTGCTCGGTGTAGTCACCTTTGAGCAGTTGCGGAATGCCGCAGGCGAACTCGATGATGTCGATGCCGCGACTGACCTCGCCCTGCGCATCGGTGAATACCTTGCCGTGTTCGGCGGTGATCAGCGCGGCGAGTGCATCGCGGTGCTGGTTCATCAGTTCGAGGAATTTGAAGAGCACACGCGCGCGGCGTATCGGTGGCGTGTCGGCCCAGCCTTCGAACGCTGCCCGCGCTGCGGCGACGCCGGCGTTCACCTCGTCGGCACTGCCCAGCGCCACGTGGCGAGCCACTTCACCGGTCGCTGGGTTGTAGACCGGCTGACGCCGCCCGCTGAGGCTGGCGACCGCGCGACCGGCGATGAAGTGCCCGACTTCGGTGGTCGGGAACGGGGTGGCGGTCAATGCGTCGGGTGCGCCCATGGCGTGCTCCAGGTTCGGTTCATGTTCGTATCAGTGCGGGAGTTTAGGAGCGCGACAATCCAGCATGCCCTCTTCCACACCTTCTTCATCCAGCGACGCCACGCCACTCGGCGAGCGCGACATCGACGAGTTGCAGACCTTGCTCGACCGCGTGCCCGCGCCGCTGGAGCCGCTTGATGTCAGCATGCTCGACGGCTTCCTGTGCGGCGTGCTGCTTCAGCCTCAGCTGGTGCCCGCATCGCAATGGCTGCCTCACCTTACCGATGCCGACGGGCGCACGCTGCCGGCCTCGTTCGATGCGACACGGCTGCACGCGCTGGCGCTGCGCCGGCATGTGGAACTGAACAACGCAATCGGCGGCCGACAGTGGTTCGACCCCTGGGTGTTCGAGATGGCACCAGCGGATGACGAAGACAGCGACGAGCCGCACGAGACCGCCGCGGTCTACGCCTGGGTGGCCGGGTTCGCGACCGCGCAGGAGTTCTTCCCTGGGCTGATGCGGCTGGACGCTGGCGCGCTGACGGCACCATTGGCGCTGCTGTACCGGCACCTCGACCCCGATGACCTGGAGGACGCCGACGAATTGATCGAAGAGATCGAATCGCTGGAGCCACCTGCCGACCTGAGCGCAGCGGTCGAAGAGCTGGTGCGTGCGACCTTGCTGCTGGCCGATGTAGCCCGCCCCCGCCCGGAGGCCGGTCGACCGCATCGCGCGCCGTCGCGCGGTCCGACACGCCGACCACGAGGCCGCTAGCTCGACGGCTCGCCTGGGCGGGCCAGATTGCTGCGCAGGACATGCTCGGCGACAGCGGCGTTGCCGACCTTCAAGCGGTCGCCATGCGCGGTCGACGGGCCATGCTGCTCTCGCCGTAGAAGCCGAAATCGAGCGCCGGCCGCTTGCCGCTGATCAGCTCAGCCAGTGCCCGGCCCGAGCCTGCGCCGTGCGTCCAGCCCAGCGTGCCATGGCCGGAATTGACCCACAGCCTGCCGATCGGGCTGCGTCCGATGATCGGGATGTTGTCTGGCGTGCTGGGACGCAGCCCGGCCCAGAAATTCGGCGTCGCGGTGTCCGCCACACCGGGGAACAGCTCTTCGTAACGCGTCACCAACGCTTCGCAGCGCACTCTGGAGGTCCCGCTCGTGATCGAGGTGTCGTAGCCCGCCATTTCCGCGGTGCCTGCAATGCGCACTTCGTCACCCAATCGGCTGATCGCGATCTTGCGGCCGTCGTCAAGCAGGCTGACGGTGCTCGCGCGCTCGGGATGCTTCAACTTCAGCGTCGCCGAATAGCCCTTGGCCGGGTAGATGTTCAGGCAGAGACCCAGGGGGCGCAGCAACGGCGCGGTGTAGCTTCCCATCGCGGCAACATAGGTATCGGCGCGCAGCGTCGACACCTGACGCGTGACGTGGTCGCGCACCCGCACCGAATCGATGGCACCGCCCGACTTTTGCAGGTCGAGGATGTCATGCCGGTACAGAAAGGTGGCGCCTCGCTCGGCGCAACGCCTGGCCAGTTGCTGGGTGAACACACGGGCATCTCCCGATTCGTCGCTGGGCGTGTAGGTGCCGCCGGCCAGACGCGGGCCGAACGACGCGAGTGCGGGCTCAACGGCCAGCACCTCGTCGCGCGACAGCACCCGACGATCGACGCCGTGGCGACGCATCACTTCGGCGGCCGCGGCACCCGCTTCAAAGTCTTGCTGGGTCGAGAAGAAATGCAGGATGCCGCGTTCGAGGCGGTGGTATTCGATGCCGGTTTGGGCCACGACAGCCTTCAGTGCCGCCTGGCTGTAGCGGCCGAGCGCCACCAACTGGCCGACATTGCGCTCGAAAGCCTGCGTGTTGCACTGGGCGAGGAAGCTCAAGCCCCAGCGCCACTGATGGGGGTCGAGCCTCGGGCGAAACAGCAACGGGGCATCGTCGCGAAGCAGCCATTTGGCGACCTTGAACGGCGCCTCGGCATTGGCCCAAGGCTCGCAGAAGCTGACCGAGATCTGTGCGCCGTTGGCAAAGCTGGTTTCGAGTGCCGCATCCGGCTGGCGGTCGACGACAGTGACCTCATGCCCCTCCCCCAGCAGATGCCAGGCGGTGCTGATGCCGACGATACCGGCGCCCATCACGATGACTTTCATGCCCGTCGCCCCAAACGAATGATGCTGCAGACAATTCTGCGATCCGAGCCTTCCAAAAAGAAGCATCATTCATTAATCACTCAATGCATTAGTGGAGCTTATGAACAACCTGGACCCCGCAGCGCTCGATTGCCTGGCCGCGCTGGCCGACCACGGCGGCTTCGAAGCAGCAGCGCAGCGGCTGGCCATCACGCAGTCGGCGGTGTCGCAGCGCTTGCGCGCGCTGGAAGCTCAAGTCGGCCAGCCGCTGGTGGTGCGCTCGCGGCCGCTGCGGCTGACCGAGCCGGGCAAGGTGCTGCTGCGCTTCGCGCGCCAGCTGCAGGCACTGCGCGCCGACGTGTCGCGCGAACTGGGTGTGCAGCCCTCGGTCGGCGAACGGCTGCCGGTGGCCGTCAACGCCGACAGCCTGGCGACATGGGTGCTGCCCGCGCTCGATGCGCTGGTGCACGACGGCCTGGCGCTGGAGTTGGTGGTCGATGACCAGGACTTCACCCACGACTGGCTGCGTCAGGGCGAGGTGCTGGGCTGCGTGAGCACGGTCAGCAAGGCGCTGAAGGGCTGCCGCGTCGTGCCCCTGGGCGTGATGCGCTACGTTGCTGTGGCGAGCCCGGGCTTCGTCGCGATGGAGTTGAAGGGCTCGCCCTCGGGGCTCAATGAGGCGAGCTTCAGTCAGGTGTCCTTCCTTGTCTTCAACCGCAAGGACGACATGCAACGCCAATGGGTGACGAGCGCCTTCGGCATTGCCGGCGTGCGGCTGAAGGCGCGCTACGTGCCATCGTCTGAGGCATGTGTGCGCGCTGCGCTGATGGGCTGGGGCGTGGGTGTGGTCCCCGAGTTGCAAGTGCGACCACTGCTTGCGTCCGGCGCGCTGGTCGCGTTGCGGCCCGAGGTGTCGATCCCCATTGCGTTGCATTGGCACCAATGGCGCCTCGGCCCCAACGGCGCCCCACCGTCGGCACGGGTGGCGATGCTCGACCGCGTCGGCGCAGCACTGACCGCCGGCTCGCGAAGTGCGCTGGACCAGGAGGCCACACGTGCGATGCGCACCACACCACCTGTTCGAGGGGTTCCGCATTCGCGCAAGGAATCTTCTACTTCTTCTGTCCGCCAGGCCGATAAGAAGTGATCACAAGTGTTGTGAAGTACACGTGATACATGTGTCAAATCCCAACACCGTCACGTCAGTGTCTTGCCACACTGGCACCATTCTTCGAAGGTGTCGTCATCGGGAGTCGTCGTGCCAAAAGTCAAGAACATTGCGTGGTGGCGCGCCCTCAGAGGGCGATGGACTGCCGCGCGCAAACCTCGGGATGCCAATGACATGGGCGACATGGGCACGGCCTTCGGCCTCGACGCCTGCCTCCAGGCCGACCTCGAATTTCAAGCCTTCCAGGAATCGCGGCGCGCACTTGGCGACAGCTCACTGACACTGATCGACCGGCTGAACGGGCGCTCGGTGCTCTGAGAGCCGGCAGATCAGTTTTCAACCTCGGCGATCACGCCACCGCCCAGGCACACCTCGCCGTCGTACAGCACCGCCGATTGACCAGGGGTCACGGCCCACTGCGCTGCGGAAAACCGCAACTCAAAACGCTCGGCCACCGGCTTCTCTGCGGCTGCTGTCAATGTGCAGGCAGCGTCGGTCTGCCGATAGCGCGTCTTGGCCGCCAGCGGACCAGCCAGTGGCTGCTGGCCTGCAACCCAGCTGGCTTCATCGGCCACCAGCGCCCTGTTTTGCAACCAGGGATGGTCGTGGCCCTGAACAACATACAGCGTGTTGTTGGCCATGTCCTTGCGTGCGGTGAACCAGGGAGCGTGGTCACCCCCACCGCGCGCATGGCCGCGCGCCTTCAAGCCGCCGATGCCGATGCCCTTGCGCTGACCCAGCGTGTAGAAGCTGAGCCCGACGTGCTCGCCGATCACCCGCCCGCGGTCGTCCTTGATCGGGCCCGGCACATGCGCGAGGTAGCGATTCAGAAACTCGCGGAACGGCCGCTCCCCGATGAAGCAGATGCCGGTGCTGTCCTTCTTCTTCGCATTCGGCAGGCCGATCTCGGCGGCGATGCGCCGAACTTCGGTCTTGGGCAGTTCGCCGACCGGAAACAGCGTCTTCGACAGCTGCGCCTGGTTCAGCCGGTGCAGAAAGTAGCTTTGGTCCTTCAACGGGTCCAGGCCCTTGAGCAGCTGAAACGAGCTGTCCACTTGCCTCACGCGTGCGTAATGTCCTGTCGCGATGCACTCGGCACCGAGCCTCATCGCATGGTCGAGGAAGGCCTTGAATTTGATTTCGGCGTTGCACAGCACGTCGGGGTTCGGCGTGCGGCCCGCCTGGTACTCGCGCAGGAAGTCTGCGAACACCCGGTCCTTGTAGTCGGCGGCAAAGTTGACATGCTCGATCTCGATGCCCAGTACGTCAGCGACCGAGGCAGCGTCAAGGAAGTCCTGGCGGGAGGAACAGTATTCACTGTCATCGTCGTCCTCCCAGTTCTTCATGAAGATGCCGATCACCTCGTGGCCCTGTTGCTTGAGGAGGTGGGCGCTGACCGCCGAATCGACGCCCCCACTCAAGCCGACGACCACCCGTCGCTTCGCGCTCACGGCGCCAGATCCGGCATGTAGACACTCGCCTCGGTGGTGATCAGCGCCAGCGGGTACCGTCGCCCGGCCACGTGGTCCTCGATGCTTCTCAGCACCATCGTGCTCCGATGACGGCCCGTGCTGGCCCGCACTTCGTCCAGCGTCATCCACAGCGTGCGCACGATGCCATGGTCGAGCGTGCGTCCTGGAAGCGGCTCGCCGACCGTGCCGGAGTAGGCAATGCGCAGGTAAGTGACATCCTCGCCGCGCTCCGGTCGCTGGAAGCGGCCGAGGTAGATGCCGACCACCGCCAGCGGGGTGAACTCGCAGGCGGTTTCCTCCAGCACCTCGCGCACCGCGCCTTCCTGGGGTGACTCGGCCGGGTCGAGGTGTCCGGCCGGGTTGTTCAGCCTCAAGCCCTCCGGGGTGTGCTCTTCAATCAGCAGAAAGCGACCGTCCTTCTCGATGACCGCCGCCACGGTGACGTTGGGCTTCCAGCGTTTTTTCATGGGTCACCATGGTAGCCGTGGGCTGCGGGTCGCCCGAGCTCCTGGGGGTGCTGGCGTCCGATGACACCGATGGGCCGGGACTGTCGCTGGCTGCGATCAACGTAATGTGGGGACAATAGCGAAATCAAGGGCGCGCACAGGGGCGCACCCGATCGTTCTGAGGAGGCATTGATGCTGATAGGCGTTCCGCTCGAAACGGCGGCTGGGGAAACGCGGGTGGCCGTCACGCCCGAAACCGCCAAGAAGCTGAAGGCCCTGGGACACACGCTGCGCATCCAGTCGGGTGCGGGTGTGGCCGCCAGCGCCACCGACGAGGCCTACGCAGCGGTCGGGGCAGAGATCACCGACGCGGCGGGCGCTTTCGGCTGCGAGCTGGTGCTGAAGGTGCGCGCGCCCAGCGAGGCCGAGTTGCCCCTCTTCAAATCCGGTGCTGCGCTGGTCGGCATGCTGAATCCGTTCGATGCCGAGGGCCTGCACCGGCTGGCGGCGGCGGGCCTGACCAGCTTTGCGCTGGAAGCCGCACCGCGCACCACCCGTGCGCAGAGCATGGACGTGCTGAGTTCGCAGGCCAACATCGCTGGCTACAAGGCGGTGATGATCGCCGCCGACCGATACCAGCGCTTCTTCCCGATGCTGATGACCGCTGCCGGCACGGTGAAAGCCGCCCGGGTGGTGATCCTGGGCGTGGGCGTGGCCGGGCTGCAGGCGATTGCCACGGCCAAGCGGCTGGGCGCGGTGATCGAAGCCAGCGACGTGCGACCCAGCGTGAAGGAACAGGTCGAGTCGCTGGGTGCCAAGTTCATCGAGGTGTCCTACGACACGCCGGAAGAAAAGGAAGCCGCGGTGGGTGTCGGTGGCTACGCGAAGCCGATGCCGCAGAGCTGGCTGGACCGGCAGAAGGTCGAGGTGGCCAAGCGTGTAGCGGCAGCTGACATCGTCATCTCCACGGCCTTGATCCCGGGCCGCGCCGCGCCGACGCTGATCACCGAAGACATGGTCACGGCCATGAAACCCGGATCGGTGATCGTCGACATTGCTGCCGGCAAAGGCCCGAACGGCGGGGGCAACTGCCCGTTGTCGGAGGCCGACAAGACAGTGATCAAGCACGGCGTCACCATCGTGGGTGAAACCAACCTGCCGGCGCTGGTCGCCGCCGATGCGTCGGCGCTGTATGCGCGCAACGTCATCGATTTCCTGAAGCTGGTGATCACCAAAGAGGGCACCTTCACCGTGCCAATGGACGACGACATCGTTGCCGCCTGCCTGATGACGCAGGCTGGCGAGGTCAAGAGAAAGTAAACGGAACGACACCCCATGGACATCATCTCGCCGACGATCACCAACCTGATCATCTTCGTGCTGGCGATCTACGTCGGCTATCACGTCGTCTGGACGGTCACCCCTGCGCTGCACACACCCCTGATGGCGGTGACGAACGCGATCTCGGCGATCGTCATCGTCGGCGCGATGCTCGCCGCGGCGCTCACTGAAACCACGCTAGGCAAGACGATGGGCGTGCTGGCGGTGGCGCTGGCGGCGGTGAACGTCTTCGGCGGCTTCCTCGTCACGCGCCGGATGCTGGAGATGTTCAAGAAGAAGGAAAAGAAGGCTGTAGCGCCGGAGGCAGCCAAGTGAGCCTGAACCTTGTCACGCTGCTGTATCTGATTGCGAGCGTCTGCTTCATCCAGGCCTTGAAAGGCCTGAGTCACCCGACCACCTCGATCCGCGGCAACCTGTTCGGCATGGTCGGCATGGGGATAGCCGTGGCGACCACGGCGGCCTTGATCGTCAAGCTGGCCGACGGGCACCTGGGCGGCATGGTCTACGTGCTGGGCGCGCTGGTGGTGGGCGGAGGCATCGGCGCCACCATGGCCAACCGCGTCGAGATGACCAAGATGCCGGAGCTCGTCGCCTTCATGCACAGCATGATCGGCCTGGCGGCGGTGTTCATCGCGGTGGCCGCCGTGGCTGAACCGCATGCATTTGGCATCGTGGCCAAACCGATCGATGGGGTGGTCCTGCCGATTCCGACAGGCAACCGGCTGGAGCTCTTCCTCGGTGCTGCCATCGGCGCCATCACCTTCAGCGGCTCGGTGATTGCCTTCGGCAAGCTCAGCGGCAAGTACAAGTTCCGGCTGTTCCAGGGCGCCCCGGTTCAGTTTGCCGGCCAGCACAAGCTGAACCTTGTCCTCGGTCTGAGCCTGCTCGGCCTGGGCCTGGTGTTCATGTTCACCGGCAGCTGGACCGCGTTCTTCGCGATGCTGGTACTCGCCTTCGTTTTGGGCGTGCTGATCATCATCCCGATCGGCGGCGCAGACATGCCGGTGGTGGTGAGCATGTTGAACAGCTACAGCGGCTGGGCGGCGGCCGGCATCGGTTTCAGCCTGAACAACGCGATGCTGATCATCGCTGGCAGCCTGGTGGGCAGCTCGGGCGCGATCCTGAGCTACATCATGTGCAAGGCGATGAACCGCTCGTTCTTCAACGTGATCGGCGGCGGCTTCGGGGGCGAATCAGCCGTAGCGGGCGGCGCCAAGGCCGAAGCACGGCCGGTCAAGAGCGGCAGCGCCGACGACGCGGCCTTCGTGCTGGGCAACGCAGAGACCGTGGTCATCGTGCCGGGCTATGGCCTGGCCGTGGCCCGCGCCCAGCATGCGGTGAAGGAGCTGGCCGCCAAGCTGACCGAAAAGGGCATCACGGTGAAGTACGCGATCCACCCGGTCGCCGGCCGCATGCCGGGCCACATGAACGTGCTGCTGGCCGAGGCCGAGGTGCCCTACGACCAGGTATTCGAGATGGAAGACATCAACGGCGAGTTCGGCCAGGCCGACGTAGCGATCATCCTCGGTGCCAACGACGTGGTGAACCCGGCCGCACTGACCAAGGGCAGCCCGATCTACGGCATGCCGATCCTCGAGGCCTACAAGGCCAAGACCATCATCGTCAACAAGCGCTCGATGGCCGCGGGCTATGCCGGCCTAGACAACGAGCTGTTCTACATGGACAAGACCATGATGGTCTTCGGCGACGCGAAGAAGGTGGTCGAGGACATGGTCAAGGCGATCGAGTGATTCGGATAGCAGGTCAGCGATAGCCCCACGGGTCGCCGCGAAGGTTCGCCTCAGGTCCCCGCCCGGGAGGCCAGGAACGATCCTTGCAAATCTCTGTCCATGCTGCCCAGCCACAAGGACTCCTCGACACGCACCGCCGTCATCGCCGGCGCGGTCGACACATTGATCACCTTGGCGGCGCTGCTGGCGGCACAGTCGTCGGTGCTTCTGGCCGACTTCCTGAAGACCGGGCTCGAGTTCATCGCCGTGCTGCTGGCCTGGGTCGCCATGCGGCATCTGGCGCGCGGCGCGGGGGATGCCTACGACTACGGCATCGGCAAGCTGGAGAACCTGTCGAGCCTGATCGTGGCCGCCTTGATGGGGCTGGTGTTCATCGTCATCACGGTCAATGCGGTGCGTGGGCTGTTGTCGCCATCGCATGTCGGTGGGATCGGGGTGACCATCAGCCTGGTGGCGCAAGTGGTCTTCGGCAGCATCAACTGCTGGCTGTGGCGGCGCTGCCGACTGGCGGCTCAGGCGGAAGACTCGCCGCTGATGGCCTCGCAGGCCAAGCTGTTCTTCACCAAGCTGTTCGGCAATGTGTTCATCTTCGGCTCGCTGGCGCTGAGCCTGCTGCTGGCCGATCACAGCTGGTCGGTCTACATCGACCCCATCGCCTCGCTGGTGATCGCCGGCAGCATCCTGGTCTCGGCCATTGGCGTGTTTTCCAGCTCGGTCTACGACCTGCTCGATGGCACGCTGGAAGAAAAGGACAAGCTCGACATCATGCGTGAGCTGGTGCTGCACTTTCACCGCTACGACCGGTTGTACGGCGTGCGGTCGCGGCGCGCTGGCAACCGGGTGTTCATCGACATCCATGTCGGCTTCGACCCCGCTCGTCGCGTCGGCGATGTCGAGCAGGACATCGCGGCGATGCGCGCTGGCGTGATGCGCCATTTCAAGAATGCCTGTGTGACGGTGGTGCTCGGGCCGGAGCTCACGCTCGCCTCCGAGAGCGCCGACGGCGAGCAGGTAACGGTGTCGCGCCTGGCTGCGAGGTAGCGCCCCGGCCTCGAGACACCTGCGTTCTACCCGAACGAAGCAACCCGTCGTCGCGACGGCAAGCTGTCGAATCACCCGATGGCGGGTCTTCAATGATCGCTCAGAATCCGGCGATCGCAATGGAGCCGGGGCGCCATGGAAAAAATCTGGCTCAAGCATTACCCACCAGGCGTGCCAGCGCTGATCGATGTGGCCGAGTGCGACTCGCTGGTCGCCTTGCTGGAAGACAGCTTCCGCAAGTACCGCGATCTGCCAGCCTGCAAGTTCATGGGCCACACGCTCAGCTTCGGTGAGATCGATGCGTTGTCGACCGCCTTTGCGGCCTGGCTGCAGGCTCAGGGCTTCGCCAAGGGCGACCGCGTCGCACTGATGATGCCCAATGTGCCGCAGTACCCGGTCGCAGTCGCCGGCGTGTTGCGCGCGGGCTGCGTGGTGGTCAACGTCAACCCGCTGTACACACCTCGCGAGCTCGAACACCAGCTGCGGGATTCCGGCGCGACCGGCATCGTGGTGCTGGAGAACTTCGCGACCACGCTTCAACAGGTGCTGCCCACGGTGGCGGTGCGCAAGATCGTGATCACCGCGCTGGGTGACCTGCTGAGCGCGCCCAAGTCGTGGATCGTCAACACGGTGGTGCGCCATGTGAAGAAGCTGGTGCCGCCGTACGCGCTGCCAGGCGCGGTGCGCTTCAATGCCGCCCTGTCCGCCGGACGGCAACAAACCCTGCGGCCACCCGCGGTGGGGCCGGATGACATCGCGGTGCTGCAATACACCGGTGGCACCACCGGCATCAGCAAGGGCGCGGTGCTGTTGCACCGCAACCTGGTGGCCAACATCCTGCAGTCGGAAGCTTGGTATGGCCCGGCGCTGAAGAAGATTCCCCAAGGTGTGCAGATCCTGACGGCGTGCGCGCTGCCGCTGTATCACATCTTCGGCTTCAACACGAACATGATGCTGGGGCTGCGCATGGGCGGCTGCAGCCTGCTGATACCCAATCCGCGCGACCTGCCTGCCGTTTTCAAGACCCTGGCCGGCGAGCGCATCCACAGCTTTCCGGCCGTGAACACGCTGTTCCGCGCGATGGCCAGCCACCCGGATTTCGACCGCGTGGACTGGAGCCAGCTGGTCATCTCGGTGGGGGGTGGCATGGCCGTGCACAGTGCGACCGCACAGCTGTGGCTGGAGAAGACGGGCTGCCCGATCGTGGAGGGCTATGGTTTGTCGGAAACCTCGCCGACCGCCAGTTGCAACCCGATCGACAGCACCAGCTTCAGCGGCACCATCGGCCTGCCGATGCCCAACACCGAGATGAAGCTGGTCGACGAAGCCGGCAACGAAGTCCCGCCAGGCACGGCCGGCGAAATCGCGATCCGCGGCCCGCAGGTGATGGCCGGCTACTGGCAGCGTCCGGAGGAAACCGCCCAGGCGATGACAGCCGACGGCTTCTTCCGCTCGGGAGACATCGGCACGGTGGACGAGCGCGGCTACTTCAAGATCATCGACCGCAAGAAGGACATGATCAAGGTCAGCGGCTTCAACGTCTACCCCAACGAGGTCGAAGAAGTGGTGTCGCAGCTGGCCGGCGTCGCCGAATGTGCTGCGGTCGGGGTGCCTGACGAGAAGGCCGGCGAGGTGATCAAGCTGGTCATCGTGCGCAGCAACGAGCAGCTCACCGAGGCCGCGGTGCGCGCCCATTGCGAGGCCTTGCTGGCGGGTTACAAGCGGCCGCGGGTGATCGAGTTCCGCACCGAAATGCCCAAGACCAACGTCGGCAAGATCCTGCGGCGCGTGCTGCGCGACGGCGGCTGACACCGCACTGCATTCCAGCGATGCCGCCCCGCTTCTTTGTTCCACCGCCACTGCAGGCGGGTGGCCACTGTGTGCTGCCGCCCGGGCCGACCCGTCATGTGCAGGTACTGCGGATGCAACCCGGTGATGCGATCACGCTGTTCGATGGCCAGGGCGGCGAATGGCAGGCGCACATCGAGCAGATGGGTCGCAACGTGGTGTCGGTGCAGGTGCTGGCGCATCAGCCCGCGGACCGCGAACTCGCCATCGACGTGACGATCGCGATGGGGATGCCGGCCAATGAACGGATGGACAGCGTCGTCGAGAAGGCGACCGAGCTGGGTGTCGCCGTCATCCAACCCTTGCTTTGCGAGCGCTCGGTGCTGCGCCTGGCCGGCGAGCGGGCCGACAAGAAGGTGGCTCACTGGCAGTCGGTCGCTGCGGCCGCGAGTGAGCAATGCGGCCGCACCAGGGTGCCGACGGTGCAGCCGGTGCGCGCCCTGTCGGCATGGCTGGCGGGACTGTCGTCGGAGGTGGTCGGCCGGCGTCATGTGCTCAGCCTGCGTGCCGGTGGTCACGGGGTGGCCTCTGGCCAACCTGGAGAGCAGTTGCTGTTCCTCAGTGGGCCCGAAGGCGGACTTTCAGAGGCGGAGGAGCAGGCCGCGCTACGCGCTGGATTTCAGCCGATCTCACTCGGCCCGCGGGTTCTGCGCGCCGACACCGCGCCGCTCGCCGTGCTGGCCGCCTTGGCGTTGGCGCCGCGCTGACCCTGAGCCCGCGGGCGGTACCTCAGCGCGGTGGCACGGCGTCGCTGCGCATCGTGCCCGCTACCAGATCGAAGCGGAACAGCCGGCATTCGATCGGCCCATTCCACATCGGGGTGCGACGTGATTCCTTCAGCCGCATCGCGCCGGGCAGTTTCATGTCAGGGCTGAGCACATGGGCCGTCCAGCCAGCGGGATGCCGGGTGTAGGCGCGCTTCCAGTGCGCGCTGAGGCGCGCGAAGAAGTCGTCGGGCAGGTCCTTGTTGCCCGGGTCCGCGCTCGATGTCCGCGGCGATGAGCCGGCCTTGCCCGCCACCTCGATGCGCTCGCCGTAGGGTGGGTTCAACATCAGCGTTCCAGGCAAGTCGTCGGGCAACTCAGGCGCCGGACGCTCCAGCGCATCGCCGCCGTTGAAGGTGATGGCGGCCTCGACGCCGGCGCGCTGCGCATTGCGACGCGCGAAGTCGACCATGCGGAACGACACGTCGCTGGCATGGATCGGCACGGCCGAGGCATGGATGCGCGCCTGCGCGTGGCTGCGCAGCCGCTGCAGCTCGGCACGCATCTCGGGCGTGGCAAACGGCAGCAGGCGCTCGAAGGCAAAGCGGCGCTTCAGGCCCGGCGCAATGCCGCAGGCGATCTGCGCCGCTTCGATCGCGATCGTGCCGGAGCCGCAGCACGGGTCGTGCAGCGCACCGCCCGCGTCCGGACGGCCATGCCAACCCGCGGCAGCCAGCATCGCGGCGGCCAGGGTTTCCTTCAGCGGCGCATCGCCCTTGTCCTCGCGCCAGCCACGCTTGAACAGTGGCTCGCCGGAGGTATCGACGTAGAGCGCCGCGCGTTCCTCACCCAGGTGCAGCACCAGCGCCAGATCGGGTTGGCGAATATCGACGCTCGGGCGCTCACCGGTGGCGTCGCGCAGCACATCGCAGACCGCATCCTTGATGCGCAGCGCAGCGAAGTTGAGGCTGCGCAGCGGGCTGCGGTGGGCGGTGGTGTCAACGCGCAGGGTGTGTTGCGGTGTGATCCATTGCGTCCAGTCGACGCTGGCGGCCAGGTCGTACAGCGCCTGCTCATCGCGATAAGCGCCTTCGGCCACCTCGACCAGTACCCGTTGCGCGAGGCGCGATTCGAGGTTCAGCACCATCACCTCGCTGGGGCCGCCATCGAGCGCAACTCCACCGCGAAGCGCGTGCACGGTGAACTCCGGCAACACATGCCTGACTTCGTCAGCAAGCAGCGCCTCGACGCCGGCGGCGCACGGAAGAAAAAAGGGGGCCGTCATGCGGGTTCGGCGAGCAGCGGGCTCACATCGTCTTGCGCAGGTTGGCTGGCGCGATGCGCAGCGCTTCGCGGTACTTGGCAACGGTCCGGCGGGCCACCTGGATGCCCTGTTCTTCGAGCATCTTGCTGAGCTGGCTGTCAGACAGCGGCTTCAGCACGTTCTCGGCCGCGACCAGCTGCTTGATCAGCGCGCGCACCGCGGTGCTCGACGCATTGCCACCGGCCTCGGTGTTCAGCGACGAACCGAAGAAGTACTTCAGCTCGAAGGTACCGAACACCGTGGCCATGTACTTCGCGGTGGTCACGCGCGAAATCGTCGATTCGTGCAGGCCGAGCTCGTCGGCAATCTCGCGCAGCACCAGCGGCTTCATGGCGATCTCGCCGTGGGTGAAAAAATTCTTCTGCCGCTCGACGATGGCCTGCGACACCCGCTGGATGGTGTCGAAGCGCTGCTGGATGTTCTTCATGAACCAGCGCGCTTCCTGCAGCCGCGAACTCAAGCCGGCATGACTGCCGTTGGCCGAGGCGGCGCCACGCCCTTGGCGTATGGCCTGCGCATACAGGTCGTTGATGCGCAGCTTCGGCATCACGTCGGGGTTGAGCACGACCTTCCAGTTTCGGCCCGACTTCTGCACAATCACGTCGGGCACGATGATGTTGGCCTCGGCATGCGAAAACGGCCGCCCGGGCTTCGGCTCCAGCACGGTGATCAGCGCCTGAGCCTGCTTGACCAGCTCTTCATCGGCGCCGGTGACGGCCATCAGCTTCTTCAGGTCTCGGCGCGCCAGCAGCTCCAGGTGGTTCTTGCAGATCAGGATCGCGATCATCTGCGCCTCGCTGCGGGGCAGCAGGCGCAGTTGCAGCGTCAGGCATTCAGGCAGATTGCGCGCTCCGACGCCGATCGGATCCATGTTCTGCAGCCACTTCAGCGCGCAGCAAAGACGCTCCATGACCTCTTCGCGTCGCGATTCATCGTCGCCGGCCAAGGCTTGCGCGATGTCTTCCAGGCTGTCGGCCAGATAGCCATCCCCATCGAGGGATTCGATCAGCACCTCGACAGCGGCAACATCCTCGGGCGACAGCCGCATGCCGAGCAGCTGGGCCCTCAAGTGCTCCTGCAGACTGACTTGCGTGGGATTGCGGTCTTGTGGGTCGAACTCTTCGCCGTCGTTGTTGGTGCCGGACTTGCCCGGCGTTTCACGGATGCCGTCGAAGTCGTCGCGCTCGGTGCCGTTTTCCCAGTCGTCGCGCTCGGTGGTGCCGAAGTCGCTGCCGTCCATGCCGGGCGCGTCATCGCCACCTTCGCCGCTGGCTTCTGTCGGCGTATCCGCCCGTTCGGTTTCGCGCTCGGCCACACGCTCGGTTGCCGACGTGCGCTCGACCATCGGCTCGAAGGCGCCGACGGCATCGTCCTCTGGTTCGAGAAACGGGTTCTGGTCGAGCATCTGCTCGACTTCCTGGTGCAGTTCGAGCGTGGACAGCTGCAGCAGGCGAATCGACTGCTGCAGCTGTGGCGTCAAGGCCAGATGCTGCGACAGCCGTACCTGTAGGGACGGCTTCATGACATCTACATTCGGAAATGCTCGCCGAGGTACACCTTGCGCACGTCGGGGTTGTCGACGATTTCCGCAGAGGTGCCTTCGGCCAGAACCCGGCCTTCGCTGATGATGTAGGCGCGGTCGCAGATGCCCAGCGTCTCGCGCACGTTGTGGTCGGTGATCAGCACACCGATGCCGCGTGTCTTGAGGAAGCTGATGATGCGCTGGATCTCGATGACCGCGATCGGGTCGACGCCAGCAAAGGGCTCGTCAAGCAGGATGAAACGGGGTTGCGTCGCCAGCGCGCGGGCGATCTCGACCCGGCGACGCTCGCCACCGGACAAAGACAGCGCGGTCGAATCACGCAGCTTCTCGATGCCCAGATCGCGCAGCAGGCCTTCGAGCAGTTCATTGATCGCTGCTGGCTTCAGTGCACGACCGTTCGCATCGACCTGCAACTCGAGCACCGCGCGGATGTTCTCCTCCACGTTCAGCTTGCGGAAGATCGAGGCCTCCTGTGGCAGGTAGGACAGGCCGAGGCGTGAGCGCTGGTGGATGGGCAACCGATCGACGCGCTGACCTTCGATGGTGATCTCACCGGCATCGGCGGGCACGAGACCGACGATCATGTAGAAGCTGGTGGTCTTGCCCGCGCCGTTGGGGCCCAGCAATCCGACGACCTCGCCGGCGTCGACCGACAAGTGCACATCGGTGACCACCTTGCGCGCACCGTAGCTCTTCTGCAGCCCCGTGGCACTCAGGCGGTGCACCGGAGGCGCGGCCTGTTCTGCGGCGGTATTCAACGCTTCTCGCCCAAGGACGGGCTGGATCGCAGGGTTGCACCCGGCTGCGATGCGGCGCCTGGTGCTGCCGGTGCCTCGCGAGGAGTCAGCACAGCGCGCACCCGGCCGCTGGGGTTGGTGGGCGTGGCCGCTGCGGCACCACCGACCACGTTGAAAACCTCCGCCACGTTGTCGTAGACGATGGTGCTGCCTGCGGTTTCGTCCGCCAGCACCGCACCGCGGAATCGACGGATCACCGCGCGGTTGATGAACCGGACCACGTCTGCCTGGCCGTCGTACTCGATGCGCTCGCCTTCGCCTTCAATGTATTCGTCGAGACCTTCGCGCTTCTGCCGAAAAATCGCCCGCTTGCCCTCGTCAGCGATCGCAATACCAAACTGCGCGCCGTCAGGCGATTGCCGCACCTCGATCTTCCCCGCACGCATCGACATGGTGCCCTTGGTCACGACCACATTGCCAGTGAAGATGCCCAACTGCTTGACGTCGTCATACCGACCGTTGTCGGCTTCCACGTTCAGCGGCTTGTTGCGATCAGCTTTTTCCGCGTACGCCAGATGGCAGGTCAGCGCGGCCATGACGCCCAGAGCAGTCAGGCGCCAGAACGCGGGCCAGGAGAGGGATTTGGTGTCGATGGATGGGTTCATAGGGCACGATTCTTGCAGGAAATTCTACCCCACAAGCATCGGCTTGAAGCCCTGAAGTGCATCGAATGTGTGCACTTTGCGGCCGCCGTTGCGGCACGCTGATGGTCGTCAGACCTTCTTGCGCGACCGATCGATCAGGTAGTCTGCCACGGCCAGCGTGCGTTCGGGCGATCCAGCCAAGGATCCCGAGGTGTAAAAGCGCGCCTGGATGCCCAGAGTAGGCACACCATCGATGCGGTAGACCTCGGCCAGTTGCTTGGCTTGGCGAACTTTCGTCTGCACCGAAAAGGAATTGAACACCTCAGAAAACTTCGCTCCATCAACACCGTTCTTGGTCACGAAGGCGAGGATTTCGGGCAATTTATCGAGCCGCAACTTATCAAGGAAGATGGCGCTGAAGACCTTGCGGTGGATCGTGTCGACCAAGCCCATCGCCTCCAGCGAATAGAACAGGCGCTGGTGCGCAACAAATGGCTCCTCGCGGAACGCCACTGGAACCCGGCGAAACGCGACATCGGTCGGCAGCTTCTTCTGCCACGCATCCAGCGCCGGCTCGAAGGCATGACAGTGAGGACAGCCGTACCAGAAAAACTCAACCACCTCGATCTTGCCGTCAGACGGGACCACGCCGGGCTGGCTCAGCTTGACGTAGTGCGTACCTTCGACAAATGGGCTTTGCGCCTGTGCCGCACTGCCGGCGGACAAGGTAACCGCGCCGACGGCGGTGGCCATCATGCGCGTTGAAAATTCGCGTCGCTTCATGGTTGTCGATCCCTTCGGGAGTAGCACACAGTCACTGTTCACTTCGGCGCGCGCACCAACGCAGCTTCGAAGCCCGCCGCCATCAACTTTTCCTTGGTGAGGTCGGCCTCGCCCTTTTCCTCAAACGGCCCGAGGCGCACGCGATGCACGGTGCGGCCGGACTGCTCACGCTCGCTGATGCGCGCCGCGTAGCCGAGCAAAGCCAGCTTGCCTCGCTGGGACTCCGCATCATCGGTACTGGCATAGGCACCCGTCTGCACGAAGTAACTGAACGCTTCATCGCCCGGTCTGGTGGACAGCGCACCGGACGCATTGGCTGCATTGGTCGCAGCCGCTGCCGGGCGATCGGCCAGGATGGCAGCCGGATCGCGCGCCGACGCTGGAGCAGGCTCAGGGACGCTGGAGGAAGGCGCCGGCGCTACCGGTCGCGCCGGGTTCTTGCCCACCAGCGGCGCATTCGGATCCCAGTTCTTGTTCTTTTCCTGTTCGGCGGCATCCTGCTCGGGGGTGCGCTGAGGCACCTTGTCGAGAAAAGGAACCGGCACCTTGGTGACATACAAGGCCACACCCAATGCCAGCGCCAGCCCGATCAGCAGACCGACGATCATTCCGGTCAGGAAACCACCTGACTGTCGGGATGAGGATTTGGCAGGGCGCACAGGGGTTCGCATGGCGGGACTCACATTTTTTCTGGTGCGCTGACGCCCAGTACCGCCAGCGCATTGCGGATCACTTGGCGTGTCGCCGTCAACAAGGCGAGTCGTGCATGCGTCAGTGCGGCATCTTCCGCAAGGAAGCGCTCAGCGGCATAGTAGCTGTGGAAGGCGCCAGCCACGTCGCGCAGGTAGAAGGTCAGGTCGTGCGGCGCCAGCGTCTCGGCCGCGTTCGACAGCATGGCAGGGTAGTCGGCCAGCTTGAGCATCAGTGCCGTTTCGGTTGGCGCGGTCAACAGCGACAGGTCGGCGCTGACGATGGCGGCCGCAGCGCCGTCCTTGTCGCTGCTCCTTTCAAGATACTGCTGGATCACCGAGCAGATGCGCGCATGGGCGTACTGCACGTAGAACACCGGGTTCTCGTCGTTCTGCTTCAGCGCCAGATCGACATCAAAGGTGAATTCGGTGTCAGCCTTGCGGCTGATCAGGAAAAAGCGCACCGCATCGCGGCTGGTCCAATCGATCAGGTCGCGCAGCGTGACGTAGGAACCGGCGCGCTTGGAGATCTTCACCTCCTCGCCGCCCTTCATCACCGTGACCATCTTGTGCAGCACATAGTCCGGGTAGCCCGGGCCGATGCCGACGCCAGCCGCCTGCAGGCCGGCGCGCACTCGCGCAATCGTGCCGTGGTGGTCACCGCCCTGGATATTGATCGCCTTGCTGTAGCCACGCTGGAACTTGTTGATGTGGTACGCAACATCGGGCACGAAGTAGGTGTACTGCGCTTCCCCGCCCTGAGAGGATTTGCGCATCACCCGGTCCTTGTCGTCACCGTAGTCGGTGCTACGCAACCACAGCGCGCCATCCTGCTCGTAGGTCTTGCCCGCGGCCACCAGCCGCGCCACAGTGGCCTCGACCTGCCCCGTCGCGTACAGACTGGACTCCAGGAAGTAGTGATTGAAGCGCACACCGAAGGCCTGCAGATCCAGGTCCTGCTCGTGCCGCAGGTAGGCGACCGCGAACTGACGGATGCCGTCGAGGTCTTCGATGTCACCGGAGGCGGTGTAGGCGCGGTCATCGGCCGTCACCGTCTTGCCTGCCAGGAAATCCGCCGCGATGTCGGCGATGTAGTCGCCGTTGTAGGCCGACTCGGGCCACTGCGCGTCGCCGGGCTTGAAGCCGCGCAACCGCGCCTGGGTCGATGCCGCCAAGGTGGCGATCTGCACACCGGCATCGTTGTAATAGAACTCGCGCTGCACGGCCCAGCCCTGGGTCTCGAACAGGTTGCAGATAGCGTCACCGAGCGCCGCCTGTCGGCCATGGCCCACGTGGAGCGGCCCGGTCGGGTTGGCCGACACGAATTCCACCAGCACCCGCTGGGCGTTGTCCGCCTGCCGCCCGAAACACGCTCCACCCGTCAGCACCTCGCGCACCACCGCCTGTCGAGCCGACGGCCGCAAACGCAGGTTGATGAAGCCAGGGCCGGCGATCTCAAGCGAATCAACATTCTTTTGCACTGCCGGCTGTCGCTCGAGCGCCGCGATCAAGGCTTGGGCGACCTCGCGCGGATTCTTCTTCAGTGGCTTCGCCAGTTGCATTGCCGAGGTACACGCCAAGTCGCCATGCGCGGCCAGCTTGGGTGACTCGAACGCGGCCTTCAGGGGGCTCGCCGGGCTGACTTCGTCGATCGCTGCGGCGAGCGCCTTCAGCAGATCCTGCTTCGCTTCAATCATCGAAAGATTCTACGTTTGGCCCCTGTTTCACCCACTGACGGGCGGGTTTGAGGGGTGTTCTGGCGGCTGTTCGGCGAACTCGACGGGCGCAGGCTGGGCGACGATGCTGGTGCAGGACGCCGCGTGCGCGGCTGTCGTGCGCTCCTGCTGCCCACTTGCGAGCCTTGCCCCATGGCCCACTCTTCTTCTGCCCAACGTTCGGTCGATACGGAACTTGACTTGGTCACCGAGTCTGCGCCAACAAAGCCTGCTCACACGCCCGCCGCCAGCCACGCAGAGCCCAAGCAGATCGGCAAGTACCCAGTGCTGCGCAAGCTCGGCGAGGGTGCCACCAGCGATGTCTACCTCTGCCGCGACGAATTCCAGGCGCGTGACGTGGCGATCAAGCGGGTGCGTGTCGGGGTCACCGCCGACGCGGTGGCCAATCGCTACAGCGACCGCTTCTTTGCCGCCGAGGCGGCCCTGGTCGGTCGCCTCGAACACCCGAATGTGGTGAAGATCTATGACGCAGTGTCAGAGCCAGGGAATCAATACCTGGTCATGGAATACATCGACGGGAGCACCTTGCGGCCTTACTGCCGCGCAGACCAGTTGCTGCCCCTGGAGCTGATCGTCGAAATCGGCTTCAAGTGCGCGATGGCGCTTGGCTATGTGTACCGGCAAGGGCTGATTCACCGCGATGTCAAGCCCGCCAATGTGCTGGCCGTGTTGAACCAGGGCACGATCACCGACGTGAAGATCTCGGACTTCGGCAGCGCGCTGAATCTGGATTCCGACGTGACCCAGGTGTACCGCGTCGGTTCGCTCGCCTACATGTCGCCCGAGCAACTGGATGGCAGCGCACTGGACAGTCGTGCCGACATGTACTCACTGGGCGCCGTTCTGTACCACCTGATTGCCGGACGGCCCCCTTTTGACGCGCAGATCCAGTCAGCCATGATGCATCAGATCTACCACGCCACCCCGGCCCCGCTGCTCGGTCTGCGCGAGGGTGTCGGCACCGCCGTGGATGAGGTGGTCCAGCGCGCATTGGCCAAGGACCCGAAAGATCGCTACGCCGACTGGGACCACTTTGCGCAGGCGCTGTCGGGATTGATCGCCAACCAGCAGGTACCGCGGGGGCAGTTGCAGGGCGTACTGGACTCAGAACGCTTCAACCTGCTGCGCAACCTGGAGTTCTTCACCAGCTTCGGCGACGTCGAGCTCTGGGAAGTGGTGCACCGCGCCAAGTGGCAACGCTTTCCCTTTGGCCATGCGCTGTACCGTCGTGGGGAGGAGGGCCGCAACTTCCACATCATCGCCCAGGGCGAAGTGGAGGTCTACCGCGCAGGCAACAAGGTGGCGACACTCGGCATCGGCACCTCGGTGGGCGAGATGGCCTATCTGGCGCCGAGCGCCGAGCTGCGCCGGCACAGCACCGACGTGGTGGTGAGTCAGCCAGCGACGACGATCTCGTTCTCTCCTGACACCCTGGCCCAACTCGGCCCGGCCTGCCGACACCTGTTCGACGAGGCTTTCATCCGTGTGCTGGTGCGCCGACTGCACGCAGCCCATGAAGCCCTGGCGCATCCACGTCGGATCCTGTGAACACAAATTGACCGCGGCCGCGTGTCCACCGCGGCCCATCGCAGGGCGTTGAACGTGTGCTGGCTGCGCCACCTGTGCGCATCGATCCAGGCTGGCGCCCGTGTTCACAATCCTTCGGAGAAGCACCCCATGAAGAAGCTCACCACCGTGCTGGCCCTGGCCGCCACCATGTTCGCCGTGCCCGCTTTTGCGAGCACCCCAAAGGAGGCTCCAGAGATGACCCACGCTGGTGGCTGCGAAGCTGCCGCCGCAGAGAAGAAGCTGTATGGTGCTGCCCAGACGAGCTTTCTGGAAAAGTGCCGCAAGACCGCACCGAAATCAGCGTGCGAGACCAAGGCGAGCGAAAAGAAGCTGTCTGGTGCTGCCAGAACCAGCTTCTTGGAAAAGTGCCACAAGACAGCACCAAAGTCAGACTGCGAGATCAAGGCGGCCGAGAAAAAGCTGGCTGGCGCTGCCGAGACCAGCTTCCTGAAGAAATGCAACGCCGACAGCGCGGCCGCTGCCGCTTCGGGCGCAGCCTCGGCCAGCAAGTAAGGCGCTAGGCCCCCAGCCCATCGCCCAGCGGTGGGCTGTCCCAATACCGGGATTCACCGTAGGTTCGCTTGAGAAACTCGATCCACAGGCGCACGCGCAATGGCAGGTGCTTGCGCTGCGCAAACACGGCGTAGATGCCGTTCGGCGGCGCCGCATAGTCGTCGAGCACGCTGACCAGGCGGCCGCTGGCCACGTCCTGCCCCACCTCCCACATCGATCGCCAGGCGATACCCAGCCCGGCCAGGCACCAGTCACGCAGCACCTGGCCGTCGCTGCAGTCGAAGCGCCCACCCGGGCGCAGATGCTGGGTGTGGCCCTCGAGCGTGAAGGCCCAGCCGCGCGTCTGGCTGGAGTCGCTTCCGAGCGTCAGGCATTCATGGAGCAGCAGATCGTCCGGGTGCAGCGGCACGCCCGCACGCGCCAGATAGTCGGGTGAGGCGACGCACAAACGCCGGTTGTCGGCCAGGCGCACGCTGACCAGGAGGCTGTCAGGCAGATCGCCCACGCGCACGGCGCAGTCCACGCCTTCGTTGACGATGTCGACGATGCGATCGCTCAGGTTCAGCGACACGTTCACTTCCGGGTGCAGCGCCACAAACGCCGGGACCAGGGTCGCGACATGGCGCCGCCCGAAACCTGCAGGCGCAGTGACGCGGAGGAGGCCGCTGGCCTTGACGCCGCCGGCGCTGACGCTCGCTTCGGCGTCGTTGAGCTCCGCCAGCACCCGCTGACAGTCTTCGAGAAAGGCGCTGCCTTCGTGGGTCAGGGTGATGCGCCGCGTGGTGCGCACCATCAGCTTGACGCCCAGACGCGCTTCCAGCGCATCGAGACGCCGTCCGATCACTGCCGGCGCGGTGCCTTCAGCCGCCGCCGCCGCGGTCAAGGTGCCCCGCAAGGCGACCTGCGCAAACGATTCGATCTGCTTCAGTTTGTCCATGTTGAGTCCTTCCGCGCCCAATTACATACTTAATAGTCATGAATGATTTGCTCAGATGACGGTCGATGGATGGATAAGTTTGAAATACAGTGTTTACCCGACTATTGACTGGTCATCCTTCCCCGCAGATCAGCAGTCCGAGCTCCACGCTCCGCTCCAACCCGAAAGTACGACGACATGACCGCACGCACCACCGTCCATGGCCTCGAGGTCGCCACTGTCCTGTACCGCTTCATCGAAGACCAGGTGCTGCCGGGGACTGGCGTCGATGCGGCCACGTTCTGGAAGGGATTCGATGCCATCGTCAGCGATCTCGCACCGAAGAACGCGGCCCTGCTGGCCGAACGTGATCGCCTGCAAACCGAGCTGGACGCCTGGCACCGCGCCCATCCCGGCCCGATCACCAAACCGAAGGCGTACCGCAAGTTCCTGCAGGGCATTGGTTATCTAGTGCCGGTGCCGGGCAGGGTGAAGGCGCGCACGAAGAACGTCGACGCCGAGCTGGCGCTGCAGGCCGGCCCGCAGCTGGTGGTGCCGATCACCAATGCCCGTTACGCGCTGAACGCCGCGAACGCGCGCTGGGGCTCGCTGTACGACGCGCTGTACGGCACCGATGCGATTGCCGAGACCGAGGGGGCCGAGAAGGGCGCGGGCTACAACCCCGTTCGCGGTGCCAAGGTCATCTCCTACGCGCGCCACGTGCTTGACCGCACTGTGCCGTTGAAGAAGGGTTCGCACGTCGATTCGATCGCCTATGCCGTCGTGGGGGGTTCGATCAGCGTGACACTCAGGAACGGCCGCAAGGTGGGCCTGGCCCATCCCAAGCAGTTCATCGGCCACCAGGGCGACGCAGCGGCGCCTTCGTCGGTGCTGTTCCAGCATCACGGCCTGCACCTCGACCTGCGCATCGACCGCAGCACCCTCACCGGTGCCAGCGACGCCGCCGGCGTATCTGACCTGGTTCTTGAATCAGCGTTGTCGACCATCCTCGATCTCGAAGATTCGGTCGCCGTCGTCGACGCCGACGACAAGGTACAGGCTTACGGCAACTGGCTCGGCGTGCTCAAGGGAACCCTGACGGAAGCCGTGAGCAAAGGTGGGAAGACCTTCACCCGCAGCCTGAATGCTGACCGCATCTACACCGGCCCGAAGGGTGAGGTCGTCACGCTGCACGGCCGCTCACTGATGTTCGTGCGCAATGTCGGCCACCTGATGACGAACCCGGCCGTGCTGTGGGCAAACGGAAAGGAAATTCCCGAAGGCATCCTCGACGCCGTTGTCACCACCACGATCGCGCTGCACGACCTGAAGCGCGCGCACCCGACGATCCGCAACTCGCGCACTGGCTCCGTCTACATCGTGAAGCCGAAGATGCACGGACCGGCCGAGGTGGCATTCGCAAGCGAACTGTTCGGCCGTGTCGAGAAGCTGCTCGGCCTGCCGAAGGCAACCGTCAAGCTCGGCATCATGGACGAGGAGCGCCGCACCAGCGTCAACCTGAAGGCCTGCATCGCCGCTGCGGCCGATCGCGTGGCCTTCATCAACACCGGCTTCCTTGACCGCACGGGCGACGAGATCCATACCGCGATGCAGGCCGGCGCGATGCTGCGCAAGGGCGACATGAAGGCGAGCGCCTGGATCGCCGCGTACGAACGCAACAACGTGCTCGTCGGTTTGAGTTGCGGCCTGCGCGGCAAGGCGCAGATCGGCAAGGGCATGTGGGCCATGCCCGACCTGATGGCCGCGATGCTCCAACAGAAGATCGCTCACCCGAACGCCGGCGCCAACACCGCCTGGGTGCCAAGCCCGACCGCGGCGACGCTGCACGCCTTGCACTATCACCAGGTCGATGTGTTCGCCGTGCAGAAGCAACTCGAGAAGCAGGACGCCGATGGGCTGGCCGACGAGCTGCTCACGGGGCTGCTGACGATCCCGGTGGTCAAGAAGGCGAAGTGGAGCGATGCCGAGAAACAGCAGGAACTCGACAACAACGCTCAGGGCATCCTGGGTTACGTGGTGCGCTGGGTCGATCAGGGCGTGGGTTGCTCGAAGGTGCCCGACATCCATGACGTCGGCCTGATGGAAGACCGGGCGACACTGCGCATCAGCAGCCAGCACATGGCGAACTGGTTGCACCATGGCGTGGTGACCCAGGCCCAGGTGAACAGCACGTTGAAGCGCATGGCCAAGGTCGTCGACCAGCAGAACGCCAGCGACCCGCCGTACCAGAAGATGGCGGGCCGATTCGACGAATCGATCGCTTTCCAGGCGGCGCGTGATCTGGTCTTCAAGGGCCTGACACAGCCCAGCGGCTATACCGAGCCGCTCCTGCATGCAGCCCGGTTGCGGGTCAAGGCGATGGGCTGATGGCATTCGGGGCCCTTCGGCGGCGGTGGTACAAGACGCGTTGTCGTCCACTTGCCACCACAGACCATGCCGCACCTGCTTCATATCCAAAGCTCACCGCGACAGCAGCGCTCGGCATCGATCGAGGTGGCACAGGCATTCATTGATGCATGGACGACGCAGCGCCCTCAGGCCAGCGTCGACACGCTCGATGTGTGGACAACGCCTCTGCCCGAGTTCGACGGCGAGGCACTGGGAGCAAAGTACGCAGCACTTGAAGGAACCCCGCGCAGCACTGCGCAACTGAAGGTGTGGGCGGACATCGAGGCCCTGGGCCAGCGTTTTCACCGCGCTGACCTGATCGTGATCAGCGTGCCGATGTGGAATTTCGGCATCCCGTACCGGCTGAAGCACCTGATCGACGCGGTCTCGCAGAAGGACGTGCTCTTCACCTTCGACGAGCGCGGCCTGCTGGGCCTGCTGGGCGGCCGCAAGGCGGTGGTGGTGGCTGCGCGCGGTGTGGCGCTCGGCGAGAACTTCCCGGCGTCCGAGTTCGATCACCAGACCAGCTACCTGAAGATGTGGGCGCGCATGGTGGGCATCACCGAAGTGCACACCTTGGAGGTCGAGAAGACGTTGTTCGGGCCGGAAGCCGACGCCGCTTCGCGCGCAAACGGCAAGGCACAAGCAGCCCGCCTGGCCTCGACGATCTGAGGCGGCCTGCGGGCGCGGGGCCCATCGGATGGGCGTGAGCACGATTCGTGCGTAGGCCCCAGGGTGTCCTGTCCATCACCCCCATGAATCCCCGGTCCTGACCCTCCGGGGCAAACGCCCTCCATGACCCACATCGTGGTCGTAGGTGCCGGTTTTGCGGGCACCAACCTGGTTCGCGCACTGTCGGCCAAGCTGCCGGACGGGGCCTTGCTGACGCTCGTTTCCGACGAGAGCTACACCACCTTCAACCCGATGCTGCCGGAGGCGGTGGGCGCCTCGGTGTTTCCGGAGCAGGTGATCGTGCCCGTGCGCGAAATGCTGCCGCAGACCCGCACACACCAGTTCATCATGGGCTCGGTGGCCGAGGTCGATTCCATCGCGCGCCAGCTGACTTTGCGCAGCCTCTCCGGCGAAGTGCAGCTGAGCTACGACCATCTGGTGCTGGCCATCGGCAACCGGGCGCGTCTCGATCTGATGCCCGGCATGGCCGAACACGCCTTGCCGCTGAAGACAGTGGGTGACGCGATGCACATCCGCAACACCGTGCTGCGCCGCCTGGCCCGCATCGAACTGGAATCCGTTCCGGCATTGCGCCGTCGGCTCGGCCATTTCATCGTGGTCGGCGGCGGGTTTTCCGGCGTCGAAGTGGCCGGTGAACTGATCGACTGCCTGCGCAGCATCCAGCATTTCTATCCGCGCATCTCACCTGCGGAACTGCAAGTCACGGTCCTGCACTCGTCGGAGCGGCTGCTGCCGGAGTTGTCGCCGCGCCTGGGCGCCGCCGCGCTGCGGTCACTGCGCCAGCGTGGCGTGACGGTGCGCCTGGAAACGCTGGCCGCCTCGGTGTCAGACGAGGGCGTCACGCTGAAATCCGGCGAGCTGATTGAAGGACACACCGTGCTGTGCACCATCGGCACGTCAGCGAATCCGCTGCTTCGGCGGCTCGGTGCGGCCACCACCAGCGGACGCATCATCGTGCGGGGAGATCTGTCAGTGCCGGGCACGCCCGGACTGTGGGCGGTGGGTGACTGCGCCTACGTGCCGAACGCACTCGATGGCAACGCATCGCCACCGACCGCGCAATTCGCCGTCCGCCAGGCACGCCACCTGGCCACCAATCTGCTGCGCACGCTGAAGGGCGAGCCCACCACGCCGTTCGGCTATCGCTCGCGGGGCATGATGGCGTCGATCGGGCATCTGAACGGTGTGGCCGAGGTCGCCGGTGTGCCACTCACCGTCTGGCTGGCGTGGCTGGTCTGGCGCGCTTACTACCTGTCGCAGATGCCCTCGTCAGGGCGACGGTTTCGCATCTTCTTCGAATGGTTCTGGGGCATGTTCTACCCGCCGGACATCACCCATCTGCGCTTCACCCGCAGCGCCGATATGCAGGCCGATGAGCAGCGCCGCTATGCCGAACACGACTCACAGACAACGGCCGCGGCCGCACAGGAGTCGGTGCGGGCTTGACAGCCACTCAGACCAGCGTGCGCCTCAACAGCCGCTCGAGCACGCGCAACGGCGATGTCGCAGCGTCGCTCATGCCATCGATCGGAAGGTAGAAGGTCTGCTCGAACAGATGCTGGCCAGCCATGGCCGCGTGCGAGACCTGGTCGGTGTAGACCAGCCAGCTGCTGCCCGGCACGAACTGCTGGGTATGCTGCGGCGCCTTGGCCTGGTAACTGGCATCCGCCTTCATCTGATCATGCAGTTGCAGCATGAAATGGTCGTAGGCACTGCGCTTCGATTTGGTGATGCCCAGGGCCTGCAACACGGCGCTGCTGCCCCAAACCGGGCGATGCAGCGACGGCAGGTAATGCCGGGCCACGCCTTCGAACGATTCTCCCAGTCGCCAGGTGCGGGGGCGGCCCTCCGGATTCACATTGGTGAACAGCCGAAGGATGCGCTTGCCCTGCGTGGGCGAAGACGGGAAGCTGTCGACGTGCAGCCGGGTGTCATCCTTGCGCCAGGAGGTGGTTCGACCTTCCACCTCCACCGGCCGGAAGCTGGTGCGTCCGGTCTGAATCGCCGGGAAGTAGCTCGGCAGCAGCTGTCGCAGCAGGGAAGCGCTGCTCTGCGCATAGCGCTCGACCATCCCACGCAGCGGTTCGAGGCTGTCTCGGCTGCCTTGCAGCGTGCCATTGGCCGGGTTCAGGCTGATGTTCTTGCCTGCGTCGGCCAGAGTGGGGTCGAGGAAGCGCAGTTCGGTGTCGTCCAGCGGAAAGGCGAGATGCGACAGCAGCACGACACTGCCGCCTTCGAGGGCCTGCAGTGCGGTGTCCTGCTGCTGGGGTGAGCACGTTTGGTCCCAGTGCTCAATGGGGAGGCTGACGATCTCGGTCAAGTCCGCTTTCCTGCTGTCTGCGTGGTGAGACGATACCGCCAGATCGCTATCGGGGCATGCCGTCGGGTTCTCTGACCTGGCCGGTCTCTGGCCGCAACCACAGTGCCAGCGGGGCCTGCAACAGTGCATAGGCGCCGTAGGCCGCCGCAGCCGCCACCGCCAGCGCCGGCGCCACTCCGAAGAACGACCATCCCGCCACAGCCGCCGCTTCGCGCGTGCCCCAGCCTCCAAAGGTGACGGGCATCGAAGCCAGCAACAGGATCGGCGCGGTGGTCACCACGATCAGCCAGGCCGGCAACAGAATGCCGAACGCGCGCGCGGCACAGATCACCGCGCACACCGTGAACAGCTGAACCAGCAAGGAAGCCGCGGCTTGCCACAGGTACTGGTTCAAACCGCCGGGACGTTGCAACAGTTCGACCGCCGTCACCCGGCGACTGCCGGGACGCGCCCCGCGACCAGCCAGCGTGGCCAGTGCGAGCAGCACACCCAGCGGCAGGGCGAGCACCGTCACCAGCAACGCAGTCGCCAGCCACCCCGTTGCGCAGGCATCGGGCAAGTGCAGCAACACCCGCAGACGCTGCATCTCGGGCGTATCCAGTCCGCCGAACAGGCCCAGGGCGGCCAGTGCAAACAAGATCCACAAGCCACTCAGCCGGTCCAGCACCACCGACAGACCAGCCGCCGCACGCGGGCAACCACGGCGTTGCAGTTGCCAGGCGCGGAACAGATCGCCGCCGACCACCGCCCCGGGCAACAAGGCATTGATGGCGGCCGCCTGGAAATAAACCGCCACCGACCAGCGCGCGCTGACCGCATGTCCCAGCCAGCGCGCCAGCTCGCCCCAGCGCAACGCAGCAGAGACATTGCCTGCAATCGCGCACAGCAGGCCCGCCACCAGCCACCGTCCATCGGCCCCTCGCAGCGCGGCCCAGATCGCCTGCGGACCTGCCCACCACACCACGCCGCCCAGCAACAGGGGCGCGCCGAGGAGGCGCAACACTTGCCACGTTCGCTGCCGCGAGGACACGCTCAAGCAGTGGTGCCGGGAAAGTAGCGCGGCTTGAACCAGTCGGTGAACCGCTGTACGCCCACGGCCAGCGGAGTGCTTGGGCTGAAGCCGACCCAGGCGTCGAGCGCCGAGGTGTCGGCATGGGTCGCGAGCACATCCCCAGGTTGCAGCGGCAGCATCTCGCGCACAGCGGTGACCCCCAGCGCGCGCTCCATCGTGTCGATGAAATCGAGCAGCGGCACCGGCGTGCTGTTGCCGATGTTGAAGACGCGCCACGGCGCACCGCTGCTGGCCGGGTCGGGTGCGCTGGCGTCGTAGTGCGGGTTCGCCGTCGCCGGCTTGTCAAGCACGCGCAGCACGCCTTCGACGATGTCGTCGACATAAGTGAAGTCGCGCGTCATCTGGCCATGGTTGTAGACCTTGATCGGCCGCCCCGCGAGCATCGCGTCGGCGAACAGGAAGGGTGCCATGTCAGGCCGGCCCCAGGGACCGTAGACAGTGAAGAAGCGCAGCCCGGTGGTCGGCAGGCCATACAGGTGGCTGTAGCTGTGTGCCATCGCCTCGTTGGCCTTCTTGGTCGCCGCGTACAGGCTCACCGGGTGATCCACCGCATCAGCCTCCGCATACGGCAGCTTCGCGTTACCGCCATAGACGCTGGACGAACTGGCGTAGACCAGATGCGCCACACCGTGGTGGCGGCAGCCCTCGAGCACGTGGGCAAAGCCGATCAGGTTGCTGTCGACATAGGCCATCGGGTTGGTCAGCGAGTAGCGCACCCCGGCCTGGGCGCCGAGATGCACCACGCCATCAAACCGCTCGCGGGCGAACAGCGCGGCCATGCCATCGCGGTCAGCGAGATCGAGCTTGTGAAAGGCGAACGCTGCCGACCCGCTCAGGTGCGCCAGCCGATCGGCCTTCAGCGCCGGGTCGTAGTAGTCGTTCAGGTTGTCGATGCCAACCACGCGGTCGCCACGCGCCAGCAGCCGCTGCGCAACGAACATGCCGATGAAGCCGGCCACGCCGGTGACGAGTACTTTCATGTCAGAAGCAGCGCCACAATTCGAAGCTTGAGGGCCGAGGATGGATGTCGGCTCATTCTCCCGTGTTTCGCATGCCGCCCCCCGCCTCGAACCCCGCCTCCGCGTTGAATCTGCCACTCGATGCGCTCCCGGCGCATTGCGATGTGCTGATCGTCGGCGCAGGACCAGCCGGCAGCGCCGCCGCGATCACGCTGGCAGGTGCGGGCTTCGACGTGGTGTTGGTCGACCAGCAGGCGTTTCCGCGCGACAAGATCTGCGGTGACGGCCTGATCCCGGACGCGCACCACGCGCTGCGCCGGCTGGGCCTGCTCGACGCGGTGCTGGCGCGCGCACGCTCGGTGCGCCATGTGGCGGTGATCGGCCCGCGCGGCGGCCGCATCGATGTGCCGGGCACGCTGGCCGTGCTGCCGCGTCGCGAACTGGACGCGATGCTGTGCCAGGCGGCGGTCGAGGCCGGTGCGCGGATGCATGCACCGGTGCGATTCATCGGCCTGCTCGAAGAAGACCCAGGTGCCGGCGAAGTGGGTACGCGCCGTGTCGTCGGTGCCACCGTGCGCGCGGGCGATGCGACCCGCGAGGTGCGCGCGACCTGGGTGCTGATCGCCAGCGGCGCACCGCCGCAGGCGCTGATGGCCTCGGGAATGTGCGAGCGCCGCACGCCGACCGGTGTGGCGCTGCGCGGCTATGTGAAGAACCTGGCGATGGTCGATCACATCACCGAACTCGAAGTGGTGTGGCACCCACGGATGAAGCGCGGCTACGGCTGGATTTTCCCGGGGCCCGACGGCGTGTTCAACATCGGCGTTGGCGTGGCACACAGCCACGCGATGGGCGGCGATTCGGGCCAGTCGATGCAGGACATCAACCTGCGCACGATGTTCGACGAGTTCACCCGCGTCCACCGCGCGGCAGGCGACCTGCTGGCCGGCGGTGAATGGGTCGGCGAGCTGAAGGGTGCGCCGCTGCGCTGCTCGCTGCGCGGCGCCAAGCTGTCGCGCCCGGGCCTGATGGTGACCGGTGAAGCCGCCGGCAGCACCTACGCCTTCACGGGTGAAGGCATCGGCAAGGCGCTGGAGACCGGGCTGGCCGCAGCCGACGTGCTGATCCAGGGGCGGCATCATCAACAGCCCGAAGCCCAGGTGCGCACCACGTACGAGCAGAGGGTGCGCGCGTTGGCGCCGCGCTACGAGATGTACGACAAGGCCAACATCGTCAACATGCACCCGTGGCTGGTCGACCTGGTGGTGTGGAGCGCCAAGCGCAGCCCGAGCCGGCTGCGCCGCATGACCGGGCTGCTGGAAGAGACCCACCTGCCGAGCAGCCTGCTGAGCGTGAAGAGCTGGATGCGCCTGCTCTTCGTGCACACCTGAGGACCGACCGCATGTGCCAGCTTCTCGGGATGAACGGCAACACACCGACCGACATCGTTTTCAGCTTCACCGGTTTTTCGACCCGTGCCGACGAGCATCAGGACGGCTTTGGCATCGCCTTTTTCGAAGGCGCCGGGCTGCGGCTGTTCGTCGATGCACAAAGCGCACGCCAGTCGCCGGTGGCGGAGATGGTTCGGCGCTATCCGATCCGATCGACCAACGTCATCGCGCACATCCGCAAGGCCACTCAGGGCCGCGTCGCGCTGGAAAACACGCATCCCTTCGTTCGCGAGCTGTGGGGCCGGTACTGGGCGTTCGCGCACAACGGCAACCTCGTCGACTACGCACCGCGCCTGCACGCTTCGTTTCACCCGGTCGGCGACACCGACAGCGAACGCGCCTTCTGCTGGCTGATGCAGGAGCTGTCCAAGGCGCATGCACGCATGCCCTCGGTGGAAGAGCTGACCGCCACCCTGCGCGAGCTGGTGCCCCAGATCGCCGCGCATGGCAGCTTTAATTTCCTGCTGAGTCAGGGAGAGGCGTTGTGGGCACATTGCTCGACGCAGCTGAGCTACCTGGTTCGCCAGCACCCGTTCCAACGGGCGAGGCTGCAGGATGACGACATCAGCGTCGACTTTGTACAGATCACCTCCCAGACGGACCGGGTGGCGGTGATCGTCACCGACCCGCTGACCTGCGACGAAGCCTGGATCGCTTTTGCGCCGGGCGAACTGAAGGTGTTCGTGGGGGGTGAGCCGGTGTCTGTGTGACCCAGGGGGCGAGGGTCAGACCCTAAGATCGACGGATCCCTGCAGCCCGTCGCGCCCATGACCTCCACGGCACCCACACCCCGCTTCGACACCTTCTACCGCTACGACGCGCTGACGCAGCTGCTGTCTGGTTACGCAGCGGCCTACCCCGGACTGGTGTCGGTGGTGTCGATCGGCAAGAGCCACGAGGGCCGCGACATCTGGGTGGTGGCGGTCACCCAGTCGGCCACAGGCATCGACACCGACAAGCCGGCGTTCTGGGCCGACGGCAACATCCACGCCGCCGAGCTGTGCGCCAGCACCGCCTGCCTGTACTACCTGCACCAGCTGGTCACCAGCTACGGCACCCTGACCGACGACGGGCGGAAGATCACCCGGCTGCTCGACACGCGCGTGGTCTATCTCTGTCCGCGGTTGAACCCCGATGGCGCCGAACTGGCGTTGGCCGACCGGCCACGGCACATCCGCTCGTCGACGCGTCGTTATCCGTATGAAGAGCAAGCGGTCGACGGCTTGACGGTGGAAGACATCGACGGCGACGGTCGCGTGCTGATGATGCGCATCCCCGACCCGCACGGCGGCTACAAATGCTGCGAGCTCGACCCGCGGATGATGGTGGCGCGCGAGCCCGGCGAGTTCGGCGGCGAGTACTACCGGGTGATCCCCGAAGGCACGCTGCAGCAGTACGACGGCTTGACCGTCAAGGTGAACTCCGATCCCGAAGGGCTGGACCTGAACCGCAATTTCCCTTCGCAGTGGCGCCAGGAGCACGAGCAGAAGGGCGCGGGCCCGTACCCGACCAGCGAGCCCGAAGTGCGCGCGATGGTCGACTTCATCACCAGCCACCCGAACATCGGCGTGGTGATCAGCTTCCACACCCACAGCGGCGTGATCCTGCGACCGATGGGCACGCACAGCGACGACGGCATGATCCCGGAGGATCTGTGGTCCTTCAAGCGCTTCAGCGCGCTCGGCGCCAAGTTGACCGGCTATCCGGCGGTGAGCGCCTGGCACGAGTTCAAGTACCACCCGAAGGAGATCATCACCGGCACGCAGGACTGGGCCTACGAGCACCTGGGCATGCTGTTCTGGACGGTCGAGATCTGGTCGCCGAACGCCGAGGCCGGCATCACCGGCTACCCGTGGATCGACTGGTACCGCGAGCACCCGGTGGCCGATGACCTGAAGCTGCTGAAGTGGAGCGACGAGCAGTGCGGTGGCCAGGCGTATGCACCATGGCGACCATTCCAGCACCCGCAGCTCGGTGCGGTCGAGATCGGCGGCTGGGACCACCAGAACTACTGGCGCAACCCGCCGCCTCACCTGCGTGAACGCGAAGCGGCCCGCTTCCCCGCGTGGATGACGCAGCTCGCGCTGAGCCTGCCGAAGCTGGAGCTGCTGCGCACCGAAGTCCGAGCACTCGGCCCCGACACCTGGCGAGTACGGCTGGCGGTCGCCAACAGCGGTTGGCTGCCCTGCTACATCAGCAAACGCGCGCTGGAGCGCAAGGTGGTGCGCGGCGTGATGTTCGAGTTGCACCTGCCGCAAATCAATGGCAGCCCGGACCCGGCTGTCTCGCTGGTCAGCGGCAAGCTGCGCCACGAAGGACCGCAGCTCGAGGGCCATGCGCCGGAAGAGTCGCTGCTCAACCTGGCCGGCGAACACAACGCGACTCCCGACCGGGCGGTCGGTGAATGGGTGGTGCGCGCGCCGCAAGGCACGCGGCTGGTGCTGACCGCTCGAGCCGATCGCGCCGGCATCGTTCGGGCCGAGGTCAGCCTGGACTGAACCCGTCGGGGTGAGCCGAGCGATCGGTTCGGTGTCGCGCCTTCAGCGTGCGCTGTTCAGCTGCTGGCGCGTCGCATCAGCGACGCGACGCGCGGCTTCGGCAAAGTCATCGCCGGCACTCGCGTACAGCACCGCGCGCGACGAGTTCACCGCGATCGGGCCGGTGGTCCGACCGCTTTGCGACCGCCAGCCCGCCCTCACCGTTGCTGCCGCATCGCCCCCTTGCGCGCCAACACCGGGGATGAGCAAAGGCAGCGTCGGTGCCAGCTCGCGCACCCGCGCGATCTCGGCCGGAAACGTCGCACCGACCACCAGGCCGAGTTGCCCGGTGCGGTTCCACGGGCCTTGTGCCAGCCGCGCAATGTGTTCATACAGCAGGTCGCCGGGCTGTCCGCTGGCACCGGCGATGCGTTGCGCCTGCAGGTCCGAACCGCCCGCATTCGAGGTGCGGCACAACAGGATGAGGCCCTTGTCGGCGTAGTCGAGATAGGGCTCGATCGAGTCATGCCCCATGAACGGTGACAGCGTGACCGCATCGGCCCGGTAGCGCTCGAAGGCCTCGCGCGCGTACTGCTGCGCCGTGCTGCCGATGTCGCCGCGCTTGGCATCGAGGATCACCGGCACGGCAGGCGCCACCGCATGGATGTGCGCGATCAGCGCTTCCAGCTGGTCCTCGGCACGATGCGCCGCGAAGTAGGCGATCTGCGGCTTGAACGCGATCGCCAGGTCCTTGGTGGCGTCGACGATCGCAGCGCAGAAATCGAAGATGCGGCTGGCGTCGCCTTTCCAGGCGCCGGGGAACTTCGACGGTTCGGGGTCGAGGCCGATGCAGAGCAGAGAATCGTTTCGAGACTCGGCGGCGAGCAGTTGATCAACGAAGGTCATGAAGACGCGACCCGCTGTTGCAATGCTTCTTGAGCCAATGTGTTGATGCTCTTGCCCTGCGCCTGGGCTTCGATTGCCAGCTTCTCATGCAACTCGGGCGGAATGCGCAAGTTGAACTTGCCGGAGAAGTGACGTCGTGGCGCGATGCCCTTTTCCTCGCACACATCAAGAAACACCCGGAGGGACTTCTTGAACTCGGCGCGCAACTCCTTCGGGTTCTTGCCGTAGAAGTCGGCCCCGCCACTCAAGCCCAGAATCTCGCCCCGGAAGAGTTCGAGGTCGTCGTCATACTCGATCTTGGCGTGGTACCCGTCCACGGTCATGGTGTTCATGGCTCGACTCCGTGCTGTTCCAACCATTTGCGAATGCTGGCGATGGCGCCCTTGTCCGTGTGCGGGGACGGATGCGGTCGGTGAAACACCCGAACCTCCTCGAACAAGACCACGGCCACGCGACTGCCTTCCCGTTCGCTGACTTCGGCACCCAGCTCGGCAAACAGCGCCTCGATGTCACGCCAGGGCACATTGCCACTCGCAGGGCGCGAAAAGATCAGTTCGAGGGTGCGCTGGTGCTTTCGCCGCATGGGCAAATGGTACCACCGATAGGTACCAAATGATTCAACAAGCAAGGCGCGTGCACGCGGCTGCACATCGCCTGTACCGTCTCGTCAGTAGACGAGTTCTTAACACGGCGGGTTCAAGTCCGAAGGAAAACTCGCAGATTCAAATGCGCCGCAGGTCGAGCCAACAGAAACGCAGACCACAGGCACGGAGCTGTGGTGCACAGCTCACGTCCGGCAGCTGGTTCGGTGAAGGCTTCTTCAGGAATTCATGGGATGGCCACGCCGCTCCTGCTCGGTCTGAAGCGACGCCTAACCACCATCAAACCCGACGCGCCAGCTCCGCCGCGAGCCCGACATACGAGCCCGGCGTCATTGCCAGCAGCCGCTGCTTCTCCGCCTCTGGAATCTCCAGCGTGGCAATGAATTCCTGGATGGCCTCGCGGGTGATGGTCTTGCCGCGGGTCAGCTCTTTCAACCGCTCGTACGGATTCGGCAGGCTGTAGCGGCGCATCACGGTCTGGATCGGTTCGGCCAGCACTTCCCAGGCGTCGTCGAGGTCGGCGGCGAGGCGGGCCTCGTTGACTTCGAGCTTGCCCAGGCCGCGCAGCAGGCTGTCGGCGCCGAGCAGCGCGTAGCCGAGCGCCACGCCCATGTTGCGCAGCACGGTGCTGTCGGTCAGGTCGCGCTGCAGGCGGCTGATCGGCAGCTTCTGGCTCAGGTGCGTCAGCAGCGCGTTGGCGAGGCCGAAGTTGCCCTCGGCGTTCTCGAAGTCAATCGGGTTGACCTTGTGCGGCATCGTGCTGCTGCCGATCTCGCCCTCTTTCAAGCGCTGCTTGAAGTAGCCCAGGCTGATGTAGCTCCACACATCGCGCGACCAGTCGATCAGGATGGTGTTGCTGCGCGCCACCGCATCGAACAGCTCGGCCATGTAGTCGTGTGGCTCGATCTGGATCGTGTAGGGGTTGAAAGTGAGCTTCAGCTGCTGCTCGACGACGTTGCGGCTGAAGGCCTCCCAATCGACCGTGGGATACGCCGCCAGGTGCGCGTTGTAGTTGCCGACCGCACCGTTCATCTTGGCGAGCAGTTGCACCCCGGCGATGCGCTCGCGCGCCCGAGCGAGCCGGGCGACCACATTGGCGACTTCCTTGCCCAGCGTGGTCGGGCTGGCGGTCTGGCCGTGGGTGCGGCTGAGCATCGGAACCGCCGCCAGCGCGTGCGCCAGGCCGCTCATCACGGTGATGAGCTGGTCGAGCGTGGGCAGCAGCACCTCAGCGCGCGCGGCCTGCAGCATCAGCGCGTGGCTGGTGTTGTTGATGTCCTCACTGGTGCAGGCGAAGTGGACGAACTCGCTGGCGCCCAGCAGTTCGGCTTCGCCCTTGAACTGCGCCTTCAGCCAGTACTCGACCGCCTTCACGTCGTGGTTGGTGGTGCGCTCGATGTCCTTGATGGCCTGCGCGTCGGCTTCGGAGAAGGCTGCCACCTTGCCTCGAAGCAGCGCTCGCGCGCTTGCGGACAGCGGCGCGAACTCGGGCAGGCCGGCGTCCGACAGCGCAATGAACCACTCCACCTCCACCTGCACGCGGCGGTGCATCAGCCCGTATTCGCTGAGCAGCGCACGCAGCGGGGCGACCTTGGCGGCATAGCGGCCGTCGAGCGGCGACAGGGCGGTGAGCGGGGAGAGATTCATCGGGTGGCGGGCGCAAGGGCCCCAGGAGCGGACCAACACCCTTGAAGTTTAGGCGGTGAGCCCGTTGGCGCCGGCCACCGCACCCGGCGCACCTTATGCTCAGCCACGGGGGACTCCTCGCGACGCACACCCTTGAAGGACTGCCGAATGGCTTCTGACAGCGCCTCTCAAAGCTCGCCCGCCACGGCAACACCGAGCAAGCACATCCGCCTGACCTCGCACCCGGGCCAGCAAGGCGCGGGCGGCGCGCCGGCGATCCGCTGGGGCGCGGCGACTGCCAGTGAGCGCGGGCCCGTCGTCGGGACCACCACCAACCGCAGCCAGCGCAACGTGATCGGCACACACAGCGGCAGCTACGGTGTGTACCGCGCGCTGGCGGTGGCCGCGGGCAACCTCGTCAAGGGCCACCGCGCGGACCTGACGAACACCGCGCCCACCGATGTGATCGGCCCGTACCCTCAGTGGGGCGACGCCGATCGCATCGTCTCGATCGACCCCTGTGGCGCGTCGGTGGCCGATGTATTCAGCGAGCAACTGGCCAACGGCATCGACATCCGCCCGACCATCGCGGTGACGAAGGCGCACATCCACCTGCCGGAGATCAAGCAGGCAGTGGCGTTCCAGCGGCTGGCGGTCGACGGCAAGGTGCTGCTCGATGACAGCTCGGCAGTGGTCACCAAGATCGCCATCGAGCCGGTGTGGTGGCTGCCCGGCGTGGCCCGGCGCTTCCAGGTCAGTGAGGCGGATCTGCGGCGCGCACTGTTCGAAGAGACCGGGGGCATGTACCCGGAACTGGTCACGCGCAGCGACATCGAGGTGTTCCTGCCGCCGATCGGCGGTCAGACGCTGTATGTCCTCGGCGACGTCCGCGATCTGGCCAACCCGCAGGTCACGCTGACTGCGCGGGTGCACGACGAGTGCAATGGCAGCGATGTGTTCGGCTCCGATATCTGCACCTGCCGGCCCTACCTGACGCACGCGATCGAGGAATGCATCCGCGGCGCGCAGGCCGGTGGCGTTGGCCTGATTGCCTACAGCCGCAAGGAAGGCCGCGCGCTCGGCGAGGTGACGAAGTTCCTGGTCTACAACGCGCGCAAGCGGCAGGTGGGCGGCGACAGCGCAGACAAGTATTTCCTGCGCACCGAGTGCGTGGCAGGCGTGCAGGACATGCGCTTTCAGGAATTGATGCCCGACGTGCTGCATTGGCTGGGCATCCGAAAAATCCACAGATTGGTGAGCATGAGCAACGACAAGTACGACGCGATCACAGGCAGCGGCATCGAGGTGGGCGAGCGCATCAAGATTCCGGACGATCTGGTGCCGGCCGATGCCCGCGTCGAGATCGACGCGAAGATCGCTGCCGGCTATTTCACCGACGGCGCAGTGCCCACCCAGGCCGACCTGGCCGGCACCAAGGGGCGCGGCCTTGAGTGAGGCCGTGGTGGCAGAAGCTGCGAGCCCGCCGCACGGCCGCGATGCGGTCAGCGTGCTGCGAGACCCCGCCACGATCCGCCGCCGCTGCGCTGCGATCACACGGGCCGTCAGCGAGGGCCGCTCACCGAACTTCACGCTCGACCGCAGCCGACTCGACGAGGTCGCAGCGCGGGTCGAACGGGTGACCCGTGCGGCCTACCCCGACTTGCATATTCCTTTTCACAGCCGCTGGCGGCACTTCGAGTCAGGCGGTGTAGACCGCAAGGCAGCAATGGATGCCGAGATGGCCGACCGCAGCGTGGCAGATCAGGCCCGCGCGCGCATCGACCTGACGGTGGTCAGCGTGCTGCTCGATGCTGGAGCGGGCACCAACTGGCGCTACGCCGAGGCTGGCGGTGGGCAAACTTACACCCGCTCCGAAGGGCTGGGGGTGGCGAGCTGGCATGCGTTCCGGCAGGGCTTGTTTTCCGACACCCCTGGCGATCCGCTGCGTGCCGATGCCGCCGCGTTGCAACGGCTCGATGTGGCGGCGTTGCGCAGCAGCTTTCAGGTGAGCAGCAGCAACTCTCTGGTCGGCCTGGAAGGCCGCGTGGCACTGCTGAACCGGCTGGGCGCAGCGCTCGCGGCCGACCACGGCCTGGCGGGTCGGCCCGGTGCGCTGTTCGACCACCTCACCCGACCCCTCGGCGGCACAAGCGCCACGCTCGAAGTTGACCACCACGTCACCGCAGCCCAGGTGCTGCGCGCGGTGCTCGACGCTTTCTCGTCGATCTGGCTGACCGGCAGCATGCTGCAGGGCGTGCCACTGGGCGATGTGTGGCCACACCGCTGGGCCGGTGGTGAGTCGAAGTCCGCCGGTGGCCATGGCACGACCGACGACTGGGTGCCGTTCCACAAGCTGAGCCAGTGGCTGAGCTATTCGCTGCTTGAGCCGCTGATGTGGGCCGGCGTGAAGGTGTCGGGCCTCGACGCGCTGACCGGCCTGCCCGAGTACCGCAACGGCGGCTTATTGCTCGACGGCGGCGTGATCGTGCCGCGCGATCCGCGGCTGCTGCAACAGCGCTGGAAGGTGTCTGACGAGTTCATCATCGAATGGCGCGCGCTGACGGTGTCGCTGATCGACGAGCTGGCGCCCTTGGTGCGGGCGAGGCTCGGGAAAACCGCCGAGGAGATGCCGCTGGCCTGCATCCTCGAAGGCGGCACCTGGGCTGCGGGCCGGGAGATGGCCAGGGAACTTCGCGACGGCTCGCCACCTCTCGCGATCGACAGCGACGGCACGGTTTTCTGATCCATCGAACGAGGCGCCCATGACCGCACCCATCCACCACATCACCCACCCGCTGGTGCAGCACAAGCTGACGCTGATGCGGCAAAAGGACTGCAGCACCAACAGCTTTCGCCGCCTCATGGGCGAGATCAGCATGCTGATGGCCTACGAGGTCACACGCGACATGCCGACGCAACTGATCGACATCGAGACACCGCTGGAGGCGATGAAGTCGCCGGTGATCGACGGCAAGAAAACGGTGTTCGTGAGCATCATGCGCGCCGGCGGCGGCTTCCTCGACGGCATGCTGACGGTGGTGCCAGGTGCGCGCATCGGCCACGTCGGTCTGTACCGCGACCCGAAGACGCTGGTCGCGGTCGAGTACTACTTCAAGATGCCCGCCGACATGCACGAGCGCGACGCGATTGTGCTCGACCCGATGCTGGCCACCGGCAATTCCGCGGTGGCGGCGGTCGACCGGCTGAAAGAGACCAAGCCGCGATCGATCCGCTTCGTCTGCCTGCTGGCGGCGCCGGAAGGTCTGAAAACGCTGCAGGCGGCGCACCCTGACGTGCCGATCTACACCGCGGCGATCGACCGCGAGCTGAACGACCACGGCTACATCCTGCCCGGGCTGGGCGACGCGGGCGACAGGCTGTTCGGGACGAAGTAGTCATGCTGATCCGCCATGCCACATTGCCCGATGGGCGCAGCGATATCGACGTGCTGGTGAAGGACGGTCGGATTTCGGCGATCGACCGCGGCCTGACGGCAACCGACGGCACGCCGGAGATTGATGCAGCCGGCCAGTTGCTGGCACCGTCGTTCGTCGACGCGCATTTCCACATGGACTCGACGCTCAGCTACGGACTGCCGCGCGTCAACGCCAGCGGCACGCTGCTCGAAGGCATCGCGCTGTGGGGCGAGCTGAAGCCGCATCTGACGCAGGAGGCGTTGGTCGAGCGCGCCCTGCAGTACTGCGACTGGGCGGTGGCCAAGGGGCTGCTCGCGATCCGCACGCATGTGGACGTGTGCGATGACCGGTTGCTGGCGGTCGAGGCGCTGCTGCAGGTCAAGAGGCAAGTGGCGCCCTACCTCGATCTGCAACTGGTCGCGTTTCCGCAGGACGGGCTGCTGCGTTCGCCGACTGCGCTGACCAACTTGAAGCGCGCGCTCGACAAGGGCGTGGACGTGGTCGGCGGCATCCCGCACTTCGAGCGCACGATGACTGATGGCGCCGAGAGCGTGCGCATCCTGTGCGAACTGGCGGCCGAGCGCGGGCTGCGTGTGGACTTGCACTGCGATGAAAGCGACGACCCGATGTCGCGCCACATCGAGACGCTGGCCTTCCACACGCAGCGACTTGGGCTGCATGGCCGCGTCACCGGCTCGCACCTGACCTCGATGCATTCGATGGACAACTACTACGTCTCGAAGCTGATCCCGCTGATGGCCGAGGCGCAGGTGCACGCGGTGGCCAACCCGCTGATCAACATCACGCTGCAAGGCCGTCACGACACCTATCCGAAGCGCCGCGGCATGACCCGCGTGCCCGAGCTGATGGCCGCGGGTGTGAACGTTGCCTTCGGTCACGACTGCGTGATGGACCCTTGGTACCCGCTCGGCTCGGCTGACATGCTGGAGGTCGCGCAGATGGGTCTGCATGTGGCGCAGATGACCTCGCCAGCACAGATCGCGGCATGCTTCGATGCGGTGACTGTCAACGGCGCCCAAGCGCTCGGGCTCGACCGGCACGGCATCGCCGTCGGCTGCGATGCAGATCTGGTGCTGCTACAGGCGCGGTCGGTGGTGGAAGCGGTGCGGCTGCGCGCCAACCGGCTGCGGGTATGGCGACGCGGCCGACAGGTCGCCGCAAGCGTACCGGCGGTGTCTCAGCTCAGTCTGCCCGGGCGACCGGCCAGCGTCGACTGGACACTGTCTCGCTGAGCGCTGTGGCGCGCGCACGACCGCCTGCCGCAAACACCCTGAAACGAAAAATCGCATCGTTAGAATGAAATTTGCGTTTGGTTGCAACGTCCCACTCTCACTTTGGCGCCCTCCTGGACGCCCTCCGACATGAAACTCATCGGCTCGCTGACCAGCCCGTATGTGCGCAAGGTGCGCATCGTGCTGGCCGAAAAGAAGCTCGACTTCCACTTTGAACTGGAAGACGTCTGGGCGCGCGACAGCATCCTGGCCGCGAACCCGCTGGGCAAGGTGCCCTGCCTGGTGATGGAGGGTGGCGAAGCGGTTTTCGATTCGCGGGTGATCGTCGAGTACGTGGACACCTTGTCCCCCGTGGGCCGGCTGATCCCGGAGCGGGGTCGTGAGCGCGCCGAGGTGCGCACCTGGGAGGCCCTGGCAGACGGCATGCTCGACGCGGGTGTAGCCGCACGCCTGGAGCGCACTTGGGTGGGCCGCAGCGACAGCGAGCGCAGCCATGCCTGGATCGAGCGGCAACTCGGCAAGATACAGACGTCGCTTGCCGCGATGAGCAAGGGGCTGGCCGACAAACCCTGGTGCTGCAACGGCAACCACCTGACACTCGCCGACATTGCCGTCGGCTGCGCGGTGTCCTACCTGGACTATCGATTCCCGGAGATCAGCTGGCGCGGCACGTACCCGAATCTGGTGCGTCTGTCAGACAAGCTCAACGCGCGCCAGAGCTTCATCGACAGCCAGCCGCCGCCCGCCTGAAACACTGGCGACACATCGGCGACGGCCAGCCGTCGTTCATATCGCGACGGCGAAGCTCTCAGCCTGTGCCATCGGCCAGTAGAGCCGGTAAACGCTGTGGGACAGATTGCCTGCGAGCAGGGAACCCGGCTGGATGAACGGCAGCAGATTGCTCAGCAGCTTGACCTCGTGATCATTGGTACGGCGCACGATGTGCGCGGCCGTGATCGCGCCGGGGTGATCGAGGCCGGCCGCCTGCACCAGTTCCTTCAGCGCCTTCAGGGTGCTCTGATGGAAGTGGTAGACGCGGTCCGCCTTGGTGGGCACGACCAGCGCCTGCTGCCGGCGCGGGTCCTGCGTGCTGATGCCGGTAGGACACGCGCCGGTGTGACACGACTGCGACTGGATGCAGCCCAGCGCAAACATGAAGCCGCGCGCCGAGTTGCACCAGTCGGCGCCGAGCGCCATGGTGCGGGCGATGTCGAAGGCGCTGACCACCTTGCCGGCACAGCCGATCTTGACGCGGTGCCGCAGGTTCAAACCCACCAAGGTGTTGTGCACCAGCAGCAGACCTTCCTGCAGCGGTGCGCCCACGTGGTCGGTGAATTCGAGCGGCGCCGCACCGGTTCCGCCCTCGCCGCCGTCAACGACGATGAAGTCTGGCGTGATGCCCGTGGCGAGCATTGCCTTGGCGATCGCGAACCATTCCCACGGGTGGCCAATGCACAGCTTGAAGCCGACCGGCTTGCCCCCGGACAGGGCACGCAGCCTGTCGATGAATTGCATCATCTCGATGGGGGTCGAGAAGGCGCTGTGGCTCGCCGGGCTGACGCAATCGACCCATGGCGGCACACCGCGCGCTTCTGCGATCTCGGGCGTCACCTTCGGACCGGGCAGCACGCCGCCATGCCCTGGCTTCGCCCCCTGGCTCAGCTTGATCTCGATCATCTTGACCTGCGCCAGCTGCGCGTTGGCGGTGAACAGGTCGGCGTTGAAACTGCCGTCGGGGTTGCGACAGCCGAAATAGCCTGATCCGATCTCCCAGATCAGGTCGCCGCCGCCGTCCGGATCGGGTCCGCGGTGGTAGCGGCTGATCGAACCCTCGCCGGTGTCGTGCGCAAAACCGCCGCGCTTGGCGCCTGCGTTCAAGGCCAGGATCGCGTTCGCCGACAGGGCGCCGAAACTCATGGCCGAGATGTTGAAGACGCTGGCGCTGTAGGGCTGGGTGCAAGGCGTGCCGCGGTTGCTGGGCAGATGCGCCAGATCGTCGTGGCTGGCGCCGATGACGACGCGGAAATCATGCGTCGGCAGCTGTGTCGGCTGCATCGAGTGGTTGATCCATTCGTAGCCTTGTGCGCCAACATCGCGCTGGGTGCCGAATGGCCGCTTGTCGGATTCGCCCTTGGCGCGCTGGTAGACCAGTGAGCGTTGCTGGCGAGAAAAGGGCGCCGCCTCGTTGTCGCCCTCGATGAAGTACTGGCGGATCTCGGGGCGGATGAACTCGAACAGATAGCGCATGTGCCCGATGACCGGGTAGTTGCGCAGCACCGAGTGCGTGCCCTGCAATGCGTCTCGCAGACCGAGCAGCACCAGCGCCGCAAAGATCAGCGGCAGCACCCAGGCCCATCCGCTCGGCATCTTCACCATGAGCGACAGAGACAGGCTCAGCACGAGCCCGACGGCGCAAAGAAACCACACCGAGTAGCGAAGCGGGAAGCGTTGGTTCAGTTTTTCGAGCCAGGTGGGCATAGACCGTCCTCAAAAACCGCATGGCAGCACCGCGCGCCAGGTCGAGCATGCGACATCGTACCGACGCCGCGCGCCAATCGATGCCGTGAACAGGCCCGCTAAGTCGTACCGGCTGCGCAAACCTGACCCGCCATCTGCGTCGTTGCACCGGGGTCCTCGATCCCGGCGGCCCATGTGGCAGGACGGGTCTCCTCGCTAGAATTCAACCCAGCGCTGATTTGCTCCGGCTTGCGGGCGCTCTACAAACCCAGCTAAACACAGGACCGACGGGCGCCTCCCGTCACACTTCAAGATGCTTCGTTCCGCTACGCCGATGGCCCGTGCAGCCCATCGACGACCCTGTCCATGACGGACCTTGAGATCGTCTCCCCGCAATCCATGGCGTTCGCGCAGCCGTTGCCACTGCGCAGTGGCGCCGTGCTGCGCGACTACACGCTGATGTACGAGACCTACGGCACGCTGAATGCCGCGCGCAGCAACGCGGTGCTGGTGTGCCATGCGCTGAACGCCAGCCACCATGTCGCGGGCCGCTACGAAGACGATCCCAAAAGCACCGGCTGGTGGGACAACCTGATCGGCCCGGGCAAACCGCTGGACACCGATCGCTTCTTCGTCATCGGCGTCAACAACCCCGGCTCGTGCTTCGGTTCGACCGGCCCCACACACCTCAACCCGGCGACGCAGCAGCCCTACGGCGCCGACTTCCCGGTGGTCACGGTCGAGGACTGGGTCGATGCGCAGGTTCGGCTGTGCGATGCGCTGGGCATCGACAAGCTCGCCGCGGTGATCGGCGGCAGTCTGGGTGGCATGCAGGCGCTGTGCTGGTCCATGCGCTACCCGCAGCGGCTACAGCACTGCATTGCCATCGCCACCGCGCCCAACCTGTCGGCGCAGAACATCGCCTTCAACGAAGTGGCTCGCCGCGCCATCGTCACCGACCCTGATTTCCACGGCGGCCACTACCTGGCGCATGGTGTGGTGCCCAAACGTGGCCTGCGTGTGGCACGGATGATCGGCCACATCACCTACCTCAGCGACGACACGATGGACGCCAAGTTCGGCCGCACCTTGCGCGCGGCGCTGGGAGCCGATGCAGGTGCCGATGACACGCCGCGCTACACCACCCAGGACATCGAGTTCGAGATCGAGAGCTACCTGCGCTACCAGGGCGACAAGTTCAGCGAGTATTTCGACGCCAACAGCTACCTGCTGATCACTCGGGTGCTCGACTACTTTGATCCGGCGCGTGAACACGGCGGCGATCTGTCCGCGGCATTTGCTCAGGCCACGGCGAAGTTCCAGATCATCAGCTTCACCACCGATTGGCGCTTCTCGCCAGGCCGATCGCGCGAGATCGTCAAGGCACTTCTCGACAACCGGCTCGACGTCAGTTACGCCGAGATCGCAGCACCGCATGGCCACGATGCCTTCCTGCTCGACGACGCGCGCTACCACGGCGTGCTGCGCGCGCGCTTCGACCGCATCGCCCGCGAGATCGACGCCAGTTCACGCGCGCTGAGCGGCATGAGGATCGCCACATGAGCGATCGTCACGACCTCGAACTGATCGCCGCTCTGGTGCCCCAGGGGTCGCGGGTGCTCGACCTCGGCTGCGGCTCGGGCGAGACGCTGGCCTACCTGCGCGACCGCCGGGAGTGCGCCGGCTACGGCATCGAACTCGCCGACGCGAATGTGCTGGCCTGTGAGCAGCGCGGCGTCAATGTGATCCAGCTGAACCTCGAAGAAGGGTTGGCCATCTTCGGCGACCAGAGCTTCGATGTGGTGCTGCAGATCGACACGCTGCAGCACCTGCGCAACACCGAGCGCATGCTGATGGAAACGGCGCGTGTGGGCCGCATCGGCATCGTCAGCTTCCCGAACTTCGCGCACTGGGCGAACCGGCTCAGCGTGGTGCGTGGCCGGATGCCGGTGACGAAGGCACTGCCCTACGAGTGGTACGACACCCCGAACATCCGCGTCAGCACCTATGCCGATTTCGAGGTGCTGGCACGTCGCTGCGGGCTGCGCATCCTCGATGCGTTCGGCATCCAGCAGGGCGAGTGCGTGCGGCGCTGGCCCAATCTGATGGCCAGCGTGGCAGTGTTCAAGTTCGAGCGCGCGTAGCGACGGCCTCCAGCGTCGGAAGCGCGAGCCCGGCCAGGCAGGTGCGAGGGCACGGGTACCAGGCTGTTGCGCACCTTGAGCAGCGGGGTGGCGTGGTCTGGGTCGGCCGAGCGGTGGGTCTTCTCTTCCAACGGCAGCGTCGTCCTTGGTTCTGCGCGCCATGGGACACCTCCGGATTGCCAGAACATGCAGACATGAATGTTTGTAGACTGGTCCTTCCTCGGTCGGACACTGATCCGAACCAACCCGCCTTCTTTTCGCTTTGCGCGCGCAAGGCTTCCCTACAGGACGATGTCGCATGCCTGCGCAGACAAGAGCTGGATTCCCGATCGCAGCGTTGGTAACGACTTTCCTGTGTGCTTCGGTGGCACTGGGGTTGTCGGGCTGCGGCGCGAAGTCAGGCGAGGCAGGCGCTTCCGCTGCGGCCAGCGCCCCCGCACCGGCGGTCGGCGTGATCACCGTGTCGCCACAGGCGGTGGGTCTGACCAGCGAACTCCCTGGCCGACTCGAAGCCACACGCATCGCGCAGGTGCGGGCACGGGCTGCGGGCATCTTGCTGAAGCGCGCGTTCCGCGAAGGCAGCGACGTGAAGGCGGGGCAATTGCTGTTCCAGATCGATGCCGCACCGTACCGCGCGCAACTGCAAAGTGCCCAGGCCGCACAGGCCCGCGCCGAGGCCACCCGAGAGCAGGCGGCCGCGCAGGCCGAACGCTACAAGCCGCTGCTTGAAGCCAACGCCATCAGCAAGCAGGACTATGTCAATGCGGTCGCGGCGTTCAAGCAGGCCGATGCCGATGTCGCATCGGCGCGCGCTGCCGTCACCACCGCCCGGATCAACCTGGGTTACGCCTCAGTGACCTCGCCGATCTCGGGCCGCATTGGCCGCGCGCTGGTCACCGAAGGCGCGCTGGTCGGCCAGGGTGACGCCACGCCACTGGCCCTGGTGCAGCAGATCGATCCGATGTACGTGAACTTCACCCAGTCGACCACCGAGGTGCTGCGGCTGCGCAAGGCGATAGACGCCGGCAAGCTGCAGCGCAGCGGTGCGGCCGAGGCTGGTACGGTGCAGGTGGTGCTCGAAGACGGCACGGTCTACGGCGCACCGGGCAAGCTGCTGTTCGCCGACCTGACGGTGGACACCACGTCGGGCCAGATCACCTTGCGCGCCGAGGTGCCCAACCCTGCGGGCCTGCTGCTGCCCGGTACCTATGTGCGGGTGAGGGTGCAGCAGGCACAGGCAAGTGACGCCGTGCTGCTGCCACAACAGGCCGTGACGCGCGCGCCGCAAGGCGACAGCGTGCTGGTCGTGGCCACCGATGGCAGCTTCGCGCCGCGCCCGGTGAAGATCGGTGGTTCACAAGGCGGCCAATGGGTCGTGCTCGACGGGCTGAAGGCGGGCGATCAGGTCATGGTCGACGGGTTCCAGAAGCTGCGCGGCGTGACGGTGGTGAAACCCGTGCCATGGCAGCCCGCGGCGTCGGCCGCGTCTCCAGCAGCCGCAGCGTCATCGTCCAAGTCAGCGAACTGAGGGCCGCGCCATGGCCCAGTTCTTCATCAACCGACCCATCTTCGCCTGGGTCATCGCACTGTTCATCCTGCTGATCGGCGGCGTCGCGATCACGCAGCTGCCGATTGCACAGTACCCGCCGGTGGCGCCGCCGGCGATCGTGGTCAACGTCACCTATCCCGGCGCCTCGGCGAAGACGCTCGAAGAGACCGTGGTGGCGGTCATCGAGCGGGAAATGAACGGCTCGCCGGGCCTGATCTACATGGAGTCGGTCAGCCAGGCCGACGGCACCGGTTCGATCACGCTGAGCTACGCGCCCGGTACCAATCCCGACCTCGCCCAGGTTGATGTGCAGAACCGGCTGGCCCGCGCTGCGCCGCGGCTGCCGCAATCAGTGACGCAGCAGGGCGTGCGGGTCGACAAGGCGAATCCGAACTTCCTGCTGTTCATCATCCTGTCGAGCACCGACGGCGCGCTGGATCCGATTGCACTTGGCGACTACGCGGCGCGCAATGTGGTGCCCGAGATCCAGCGCGTTTTCGGCGTCGGCCAGGCCACGCTGTTCGGCACCGAGCGCGCCATGCGCATCTGGATCGACCCAGCCAAGCTGGTGGGCCTGCGGTTGTCGACCGCCGATGTGAATGCGGCCATTACAGCTCAGAACGCGCAGGTCGCCTCAGGCACCATCGGTGACCTGCCCAACACCGCCGACCAGTCCATCTTCGCGACCGTGGTGGTCAAGGGCCAGCTGACCTCCGCCGAGGACTTCGGCAACATCCTTTTGCGCGCCAATCCGGATGGCTCGCGGGTGCTTCTGAAGGACGTGGCACGTGTCGAACTCGGCGCGCAAACCTACGGTGCGCGCAGCGCGCGGCTGAACGGTGCGCCGTCCAGCGGCGTCGGGGTGCAACTGTCGCCCACCGCCAATGCCCTCGCCACCGCCAACGCAGTCAAGAAGCGCCTGGCCGAGCTGGCGCCGTACTTCCCGCCGGGCGTCAAAGCCACGATTCCTTACGACAGCTCGCTCTTCATCAGCATCTCGGTGAAGCAGGTCGTCGAGACGCTGGTCGAGGCGGTGGTGCTGGTGTTCCTGGTGATGTTCCTGTTCCTGCAGAACATCCGCTACACGCTGATCCCGACACTGGTGGTGCCGATCGCGCTGATGGGCAGCTTCGCGTCGCTGCTGGCGCTGGGCTTCTCGATCAACGTGCTGACGATGTTCGGCATGGTGCTGGTGATCGGCATCGTGGTGGACGACGCGATCGTGGTGGTCGAGAACGTCGAGCGGATCATGAGCGAGGAGGGGTTGTCGCCGCTGGCCGCCACCCGCAAGGCGATGGGTCAGATCTCGGGCGCGATCATCGGCGTCACGGTGGTGCTGATCTCGGTGTTCGTGCCGCTGGCCTTCTTCAGTGGAGCCGTGGGCAACATCTACCGGCAGTTCTCGGCAGTGATGGTGAGCGCGATCGCGTTCTCGGCTTTCCTCGCGCTGACCCTGACGCCCGCCCTGTGCGCCACGCTGCTGAAGCCGGTCGAGGCCGGCCATCACCATGCGAAGACGGGCTTCTTCGGCTGGTTCAACCGCGGCTTTACCCGCACCGCCAAGGGCTACGAGGGCGTGGTGGCGCGCATCCTGAAGCGCGCTGGGCGCTACATGGTCATCTACGCCGCGATCATCGGGGCCGTGGTCGTGATGTTCGGCCGGCTGCCGACATCGTTCATCCCGAACGAAGACCAGGGCAACATCCTGGTCAACGTCCAACTGCCACCAGGCGCGACGCAAGCCCGCACGACCGAAGTGATGAAGCAGGTCGAGGACTACATGCTGAAGCAGCCCGACGTGGAGAGCATCATCAGCGTGCTCGGCTTCAGCTTTGCAGGCACGGGCCAGAACGCAGCGCTGGGCTTCGTCACGCTGAAGAACTGGGACGATCGCCCCGGCGAGGAGCGCAGCGCGCAGGCACTGGTGGCGCGGGCCTTCGGTGCGCTGGGTCAGATCCGCGATGCGTTCATCTTCCCGGTCAGCCCGCCAGCGATCCGCGAACTCGGCCGCTCGAACGGTTTCGCGATGCGGCTGCAAGACCGTGGTGGCAATGGCCACGACGCGCTGCTCGCCGCGCGCAACCAGCTGCTGGGCATGGCCGCCAAGAACCCGCTCTTGATGTCGGTGCGCCCTGATGGCCTGGAAGACGCGCCGCAGCTGCAGCTCGACATTGACCGCGACAAGGCCGGCGCCCTGGGCGTGAACTTCGCGGCGATCAACACCACGCTCTCCACAGCGCTGGGCTCGTCATATGTCAACGATTTCCCGAACGCTGGCCGACTGCAGCGGGTGGTGGTGCAGGCCGAGGCACCGGCGCGCATGCAGCCCGAGAACCTGCTGCAGCTCAATGCGCTGAACACCTCCGGTCAGCCGGTACCGCTGTCGGCATTCACGACCACCCGGTGGATCAAGGGGCCGATGCAGACGGTGCGCTACAACGGCTACCCGGCCATGCGCATCCAGGGCGAGCCCGCACCCGGCGTGAGCAGTGGCGCGGCGCTGGCCGAAATGGAGAAGCTGGCAGCGCAGCTGCCAGCCGGCTTCGCTTATGAATGGACTGGCCCCTCACGGGAAGAGAAACTCTCGGGCTCGACGGCGATGATCTTGTTCGCCTTCTCGCTGCTGTCGGTGTTCCTGTGCCTGGCGGCGCTGTACGAGAGCTGGACGATCCCGCTGGCGGTGATCCTGGTGGTGCCGCTGGGTGTGCTGGGGGTCGTGCTCGGCATCAGCTTTCGAGGCCTGGAAAACGATGTCTTCTTCAAGGTCGGATTGATCACGATCATCGGTCTGTCGGCCAAGAACGCGGTGCTGATCATCGAGTTCGCGAAAGACCTGCATGCCGAGGGCAAGGGCGTGATCGAAGCGGTCCTGGAAGCGGCGCACCTGCGCTTCCGGCCCATCCTGATGACCTCGATCGCATTCATCCTCGGCGTGCTGCCGCTCGTGATTGCCAGTGGCGCCGGCTCGGCCAGCCAGCGTGCCATCGGCACCGGCGTGATGGGCGGCATGATTTCAGCGACCCTGCTGGCGGTGTTCTTCGTACCTGTCTTCTATGTGGTCGTGATGAAGGTTTTCGGGCGGCGCAGGCCACCGCCTGCGAGCAATGGCACCGTGGGGACAGGTTCGGAGGCGACACCATGAAGCCCGCCGCTCATTGGCCACAGGCGAAACGCATGGCGCGGCTGACGATGCTGGTGCTCGCTGCGGTCGGCATGGCCGGTTGTTCCTTCATCCCGACCCATGTGCGCCCCGAAGCGCCGGTGCCGAGCACCTACCCAGGCGACACGTCAGCTGCCGCGCCCACGGGGGAAGCCGCAGCCGACATCGAGTGGCAGCGCTACTTCAGTGCCCCACGCCTGCAGCGCCTGATCGAGACCGCGCTGCAGCACAACCGCGACCTGCGCATCGCGGTGCTGAACATCGAGCAGGCCCGCGCGCAATACCAGGTGCGGCGCGCCGACGAGTGGCCCACCGTCAACGCCGGCGCCACCGCGTCGCGGCAACCGAGGGTGGGCAACAACGGCAACGGAGGTAGCATCAGCAGCACCTACACGGGCGGGCTGCAGGTCACCTCGTACGAGTTCGACTTCTTCGGTCGCGTGCGCAGCCTGAGCCAGGCACAGCTGGCGCAGTTCCTCGGCACCGAGGAAGCCCGCAAGACGGTGCAGATCAGCCTGATCGCTTCGGTCGCCAACGCTTGGCTCGGCCTGCTGGCCGATGACGAGTTGCTGGCGGTCACCCGGCTGACGCTTGCCACCCGCGAAGAATCGATGAAGCTGGCGCAGCTGAAGTTCGACAACGGCGCGTCTTCCGAGCTCGATCTGCGACAGGCGCAGTCATTGCTCGAGGGTGCGCGCGTCGCGCTGGCGCAGCAGCTGCGACAGCGAGCGCTGGACGAAAACGCGCTGGCGCTGCTGCTCGGTCAGCCCGTGCCCGCCGATGCGCTGCCGGCACCTGCGGCCGCACCGAGCAGCAGCGCCGGCTTGGCGCTCGCCGACACGGTGCTGCCCGACCTGCCCGCAGGCCTGCCCTCGGACCTGCTGAACCGCCGGCCCGACATCCGCCAGGCCGAGCAGCAACTGATTGCAGCCAACGCCAACATCGGTGCCGCCCGGGCAGCGTTCTTCCCGCGCATCACGTTGAGCACCAGCATCGGCAGCGCCAGCACCGAGCTGTCGGGCCTGTTCAAGGCGGGATCTTTCGCCTGGAGCTTCGCGCCGCAACTGCTGGTGCCGATCTTCGATGCCGGCCGCAACCAAGCGACCCTCGATGCCGCCCAGGTCGGCCGAGACATCGCCATCGCTCAATACGAGCGCGTGGTGCAGAGCGCGTTCCGCGAGGTGGCCGACGCACTGGCCGGCCGCGCGACGCTGGGCGAGCAGCTTCGAGCCCAGCAGGCACAGGCGCAGTCCGAAGCCGTGCGGGCACGGCTGGCCGACTTGCGCTATCGCAATGGGGCATCGAGCTACCTCGACGTGCTGGACGCACAGCGCTCGCTGTTCGCCGCGCAGCAGGCGGTCGTGCAGGCACAGGCCGCCGAGCGGCAGAACCGGGTGACGCTGTACAAGGTACTGGGTGGTGGGTGGAAGGATGCTGCGGCGAAGTGATTTCCCGTCGCGCTTGAACGACTCCACTGCTCAGAGTTAGGCAGCTGAGCGAGGCGGCGGGCCGCTGTGTTGCGTTCATGTCCTCCGGGCCGGTTCTCCAGCCACTCGCTTCGGCTCAAGCTCCGCCGGCCCTCCCCCTTTACTTCACTCCACACAACGGCCCACCGCCTCGCTCACACCACCACCGAAGCAGTCTGCGGTCTGACATCTTTGCATGCCACAACGGTGCCGGCTGCCGAGGGCGTGGGGTGACCGGCGCAGCGAAGTAAAGAAGGAGGGCCGGATCGACTCGACTCGAAGCGCCCGGGCAGTGAACCGGCCCGGGTGACATGAGCGGAGCCGGTCACCCTACGGTCTCGGAAGCGCAGAACAAAGGTGGAAGTAGAACGAATTAGGGACAATCGCCCCATGAACGCACCAGACCTGAAAGACGTCGTTGCCCGCATGGGCGCTTCCGCCCGCGCTGCCAGTGCCCAGATGGCGGCCGCATCAACGGCCTCGAAGAACAACGCGCTGCTCGCGCTGGCCCGGTTGCTGCGCGCTGATGTGGACGCGCTGGTCACTGCCAACGCACTGGATCTGGAGGCGGCCGCAGCAGCAGGCACGGCAGGTCCGCTGCTCGATCGTCTGAAGCTGACGCCGAAGATCATCGAAACGGTGGCCGAAGGCTGCGAGCAGATCGCCGCGATGCCCGATCCGATCGGCGAAATCACCCACCTGCGCCAGCGGCCGAGTGGCATTTCAGTGGGACAGATGCGCGTGCCGCTGGGTGTGTTCGCGATGATCTACGAGAGCCGGCCGAACGTGACGATCGAAGCGGCGTCGCTGGCGATCAAGAGCGGCAACGCCTGCATCTTGCGCGGCGGCTCGGAGGCGATCCACTCCAACCTCGCGCTGTGGAAACGGGTGCAGGCCGCACTCGCTGAAGCGGCTCTGCCGCACGATGCGGTCCAGTTGGTCGAGACGACCGACCGCGCGGCGGTGGGTTTTCTGATCACCTCGCCGGAATCGGTCGACGTCATCATTCCGCGCGGAGGCAAGGGACTGATCGAGCGCATCTCGCGCGAAGCGAAGGTGCCGGTGATCAAGCACCTGGATGGCAACTGCCATGTCTATGTCGATGCCAGCGCCAACATGGAACTGGCGCTGCGCGTGACCGACAACGCGAAGACGCAGAAGTACAGCCCGTGCAACGCGGCCGAGTCGCTGCTGGTCCATGCGGCGATTGCGCCGGCGTTCCTGCCGCGCATCGGCGCGGTGTTCGCCGCCAAAGGCGTCGAGATGCGCGGCGACGTGGCCAGCCTGGCGCTGCTCTCGACGGTGCCGAACGCCAGGCTCGTGGCGGCCACCGAGCAGGACTGGTTCGAGGAGTACCTCGCGCCCATCATCAGCATCGCCGTGGTGGCCGATATCGACGCAGCCATCGCGCACATCAACCGGTACAGCTCACACCACACCGACGCCATCCTGACCGAGCACCATCCGAGCGCGATGCGCTTCCTGCGCGAGGTCGATTCATCCAGCGTGATGGTCAACGCCAGCACGCGCTTTGCCGACGGCTTCGAGTACGGCCTCGGTGCCGAGATCGGCATCAGCACCGACAAGTTGCATGCCCGTGGCCCGGTCGGGCTGGAAGGACTGACGTCGCTGAAATGGGTGGTGCTGGGTCAAGGCGAGGTTCGCACTTGATCCGTCGCGCGATGCGAACCCGCGAGCGCGACCGATGACCGACACCCAGATTGCGGCGCTGGTCGGTTGCGCGGTGCTGGTTTTCTGGACGGTGGGTGCCTACAACCGGTTGATCACGCTGCGCGACGACATCGCCAAGGCCTTTGCGCCGGTCGATGCCCAGGTGCAGCACCGCCACGCGCTGCTGTTGCAATGGGCGCACGGTCTGCATGAGTTGGTCGACCAGGCGCCGCCGCTGTACCAGGCGGTGTTGATGACTTGCGCACAGTTGCAATCGGCATGCGACGGACTGCGTGCCCGGCCCAGCGCAGTCAGCGCGGCCGCTGGCCTTCGGCTGGCCGAGGAAGCCTTGATCTCTGCGCGACAGCAACTGCAGGCCGAATTGCCAGCCCGGCAGCAGCGCCTCAGCGGACTGGAGCTCGAGGCCAACGCCGAACAGCTGGCAGCTGCAGACAACACGCTGGCCTTCGCGTGCAGTCAGTTCAACGCCGCCACGAAAGCCTACAACGACGCGATCGGTCAGTTTCCGACCCGGCTGCTGGCCACCGTCTTCGGCTTCCAGGCCGCCGGCACCCTGTGAAGGTCGATCCCGGCAGCGACCTGCCAGGGCGGATCAGCTGTCGCAGATGATGGCCGCGGAAGCGACCATTTCATTGAACAGGGCCATCGACATCTTGCCGGACACCGCATACGGGTTCAGCAGCGCCGTCTCGGAGTACTTCATCACCAGCGACGGGTTCAGCCGCGCCAGGTTGGCGCGGCCCATGGACCAGCCGGCAAAGCTGCGTTCACCCACCTCTTCGAAGCTCAGCAGGACCACATCGTGGTGACGTGGGTCATTGGCGATCTTGTTGTAGAGCGCGCTGACCTGTGATCGACCCCCTTCGAGCACCTGCAGGAAGATGCCGGCCGAGAAGCACAGCACGCCCGTGATGCCGGTCCCGACGTTGTTGGCTTTCGACTTCTTCAGGATCGCGACCAACTCGTTCTGGTTCACCGAGTCGGACGCGCGGCTGACGTACATCAAACGCACGAGCATGAAATTCTCCAGGGTGAAGTGAGGGGGGGCATGTCAGGTCTTCTGGCGATCGAGCAGCGACAGGAATTCGCGCCGCAGGTTCGCGTCTTTCAGGAACGATCCGCGCATCACGCTGTTGATCATCTTGGCGCTGGTGTCCTTCACGCCGCGCCAGTGCATGCAGAAATGATCCGCCTCCATCACGATGGCCAGACCGTCAGGCTTCACACGGCCTTGCAATTCGTTGGCCAGCATGGTCACCGCCTCCTCCTGGATCTGTGGTCGGCTCATGATCCATTCGCAGATGCGGGCGTACTTGGACAGCCCGATCAGATTCGAATGCTCGTTCGGCAAGATGCCGATCCACACGCGACCCATGATTGGGCACAGGTGGTGCGAGCAGGCGCTGCGCACCGTGACCGGGCCGACGATCATCAACTCGTTGAGCCGCGTGATGTTCGGGAACTCGGTCACATCGGGCATCGGCGTGTAGCGGCCTCGGAACACCTCGGTCAGGAACATCTTCGCCACGCGCTTGGCGGTGTCGTGGGTGTTGTGGTCACTCTCGGTGTCGATGACCAGCGCTTCCAGAACCTCCTGGAGCTTGGCCTGCACTTCGGCCTTCAGCTCCTCGAGCTCGCCCTCCTTGATGAAAGCCGAGATGTTGTCGTTGGCGTGGTAACGGCAGTCGGCGCCCACCAGGCGGTAGCGGATGCGTTGTGATGCGCTCAGCTGCGCGAGTTCGCCCTCGTCCTTGAAGATGGTGGGGGTTGAGTCCAGTGGAGAGCGCGGGGGCATGGGCGGCGTTTCAGGCTTCATCCTCCAGAGCGTAACCCAGCTTCAGTGCCGCGCACCTCGGTGCGACTCCATGGGCATACCCGTAGACTCGCCGCGGTGAGTATTCAAGTCCATGCCGCGCCCTCCGACCGCACGCCCAGCGCGTCGCCACCGTTGGCACGGCTGCTTGGCCATACCGCCGACGCAATCCAGGCGGTGCGCGCCGGGCGCTCGCTGACGGAAGTGCTGGCGCAATGCCCGAGCGAGGTGCGGCCGGGTGTGCAGGCGCTGAGTTTTCATGTGCTGCGGCGCCTCGGGCAAGCGCAGGCCGCGCGCGAGTGGTTGGCACCGAAGCCGCCGCCGAAAGCGATCGATGCGCTGCTGGTGAGCGCGCTGGCGCTGTTGTGGCCCGACGGCGAAGCGCCCTACTCCGATCACACGCTGGTCGATCACGCGGTCACCGCTGCGCGCCAGCGCTTGCCCGCCAGTGCAGCATTCGTCAACGCAGTTCTGCGCCGCTTCGTTCGCGAGCAAGCGGCGATGCTCGAGGTCACCCAGCGGACGGTGGCGGGGCGCACCAACCATCCCCAGTGGTGGGTGGAGCGCCTGCGGGCCGATTGGCCGGAGCACTGGCAGGCCTTGCTGGCGGCCAATGACCGCCGCCCGCCAATGACGCTGCGCGTCAACACCCGGCGCGGCAGCGTGGCCACCTACCTGGCCCGCCTGAACGAGGCTGGCCTGCCGGGCCGAGCCCTTGGCGCACACGGTGTGCTGTTGGACGCCCCTTGTCCAGTGAGCCGTCTGCCGGGCTTTGCCGACGGCGATGTGTCGGTGCAGGACGCTGCTGCCCAGCGTGCCGCGCCCCTGTTGCTGGCTGGCACGCCGCTCGCGCCAGGGGCCAGGGTGCTCGACGCCTGTGCCGCGCCGGGCGGCAAGACGGCCCATCTGCTGGAGCTGGCCGACCTCGACCTGCTGGCCCTCGACCACGACGCCGCGCGCTTGATGCGCGTTGACGAGACACTGCAACGCCTGCATCTGAAGGCCAGTTCGAAGGCCGGCGATGCCAGCCGCCCCGACACCTGGTGGGACGGGCAGCCCTTCGACGCCATCCTGCTCGACGCGCCCTGCACCGCCTCGGGCATCGTGCGACGGCATCCGGACATCCGCTGGCTGCGACGATCCAGCGATGTGCCTGCGCTGGCTGCGCTGCAAGCAAGGATGCTCGACGCGCTGTGGCCCCTGCTCAATCCGGGCGGTCGACTGCTGTACTGCACTTGTTCGGTCTTCAAGGCCGAGGGACAGGCGCAGATCGATGCTTTTTTGCAACGCCAGACGGGTGCGCGACTGCTGCCCGCCCCCGCATCGCCCGGCCATCTGCTGCCCCTGCCCGACAATGAGACTGCCGCATCGGGGCCGGAACCTGCCTCCACCGGCGATGGCTTCTTTTACGCCCTGCTTCACAAAAACTGAGACTCAACGTGTACCGCAACCCGACGAATGGCTGCCCCCACCCGCCGGGCGCGATGTTCGCCCGGTGGCGCTCGCCGTTTTCCGTCTGGTTGGCCGCAGTCCTGCTGCTCGGAGCGGCCAGTTGCTGGGGCCTGCTGGCGCAAGCACCAGCACTCAGCCGCTTCGAGATCACGCGCAGTGAAGAAGGCCTTTTGCTCGACGTCGCGGTGCGTTTCGATTTGTCGCAGGCCGTCGAAGAAGCATTGCACAAGGGGGTGCCGCTGTACTTCGTGGCCGATGCCTCGCTGTACCACGATCGCCGGTATTGGCGCGATCGACGCATCGCCTCGGCGTCGCGGACCTGGCGCCTGTCCTATCAACCCTTGACACGCAGCTATCGCGTGAGCTTCGGTGGGCTCAGCCAGAGCTTCGACAACCTGAACGAAGCGGTGACGACGGTGAGCCGGATCGGCGGCTGGAAGCTCGCAGAGCCAGGACAGATCAGCGACAACGAGGCTCTGTATGTGGAGTTCAGCTACAAGCTGGACACCGGCATGCTGCCGCGCGCCATGCAGATCGGCATCGGCGGGCAACCCGACTGGAACCTGCTGATCGAGAAGACCCAGCGCGTGAACGGGCCCTAGGGAGGGCGCGAGCACCGATGAAGAACTCCACGCGTTGGGCGTTGTTCGTCTCCCTGGTTGCGGCGACCGGTGTCGCCATGGTGCTCGCTTTTCTGCTGTCCATCGCCACCGACAACCGCCTGTTTTACGAAAAGCACTTCCGATGGTTGTTCTGGGTCAATTTGCTGGTGGCCGGCCTGCTGATGCTGGTCATCGGGATCGCTGCGACGCGACTCCTGGTACGTGTCCAGCGGGGCAAATTCGGCAGCCGGCTGCTGCTGAAACTGGCCGCCATCTTTGCGCTGGTCGGCGTGCTGCCCGGTTTGCTGATCTACACCGTGAGCTATCAGTTCGTCTCGCGTGGCATCGAGAGCTGGTTCGACGTGAAGGTCGAAGGTGCGCTCGACGCGGGGCTGGCTCTGGGGCGCGGCACGCTGGATGCCCAGGTCAACGACCTGGCAGGCAAGACCCAACTCGCGGCCGACCGCCTGGGTGAAGGGCGCGGCGAGGTGCAGGCGCTGGCGCTGGAACGATTGCGCGAAGACCTGTCGGCTCAGAACGTGGCCATCGTCAACGGCGTGGGCCAGGTGCTGCTGTCTGCTGACCGGTCCTCCGAACTGCTGGGGCCGGATCGGCCCTCGCCGACACTGCTGCGCAATGCACGCGATGGGCGTGCGGTGGCGCAGCTCGAAGGGCTGGACGACGACAGTTCGGCCACGGGAGGCTCCGGCGACGACGCATCGCCGACGCCGAACCCTGGCCAAGCGCGCATCCGAGCACTGGCCTACCTGCCCAGCACCGGCATCGCGCTGACGCCACAGGAGCGCTATCTGATGGTCACGACACGGCTGCCTGCCACGCTGGCCAGCAACGCGCTGGCCGTGCAGTCGGCTTACCGCGAGTACCAGCAGCGCTCACTGGCACGCGAGGGCCTGCGCGAGATGTACATCGGCACGTTGACGCTGACGCTGATCCTCGCGGTGTTCGGTGCGCTCCTGCTCGCGCTGACGCTGTCGAACCAGATCGCCAGGCCGCTGTTGATGCTGGCCGATGGGGTGCGACAGGTCGCCCAAGGCGATCTGGGTGTCAAGCAGGTGTTCGACTCGCGCGATGAACTCGGTGGATTGACGCGGTCGTTCGCTGACATGACCGAACAACTTTCCGAAGCTCGCGCGCTGGTACAACGCAGCGTTTCGCAGGTCGAAGGTGCACGCGCCAACTTGCAGACCATCCTCGACAACCTGACCGCCGGCGTGATCGTGTTCGACCACCAAGGTCGCATCGACACGGTGAACCCTGGCGCCACGCGCATCGTTCGCTTGCCGTTGGGCGCCTACCGAGGCCGGAGGCTGGCGGATGTCGAGGGACTGCAGGACTTCGGTGCAGCGGTGTGGCAACGCTTCGAACTGCATGCCGACCGACTGGACGCTGGCGAGCGCGACCATTGGCAGGAGGCCTTCGAGTTGCAGGCCGGACCGGACCGCGACGCGCTGACGCTGCTGGTGCGTGGCGCCGCGATGCCCGAGGGCGCCCGGCTGATGGTGTTCGACGACATCACCGAGGTGGTGTCAGCCCAGCGCATTGAAGCCTGGGGCGAGGTCGCGCGCCGGCTGGCGCACGAGATCAAGAACCCGCTGACGCCGATCCAGCTGTCGGCCGAACGACTGGAGCACAAGCTCGCCGCCAAGCTCGAGGGCGCGGACCAGGCGATGCTGGTGCGCGCGGTCGGCACCATCGTCACTCAGGTGCAGGCCATGAAGACGCTGGTCAATGAATTCCGCGATTACGCCCGGCTGCCCGCCGCGCGGTTGAGTCCGCTGGACCTGAACACATTGGTCAGCGAGGTGCTGACGCTGTATTCCACCGCACAGGAAACCGGTACCCTCGTCTTCACCGCGGCGCAAGACCTGCCGCTGATCGTCGGCGATGCCACGCAGCTGCGGCAGGTGATCCACAACCTCGTCCAGAACGCGCTGGACGCCGTGGCCGACCCATCGCTGGTGCATTCACAGCAGCACGCTTGCGTGAGGGTCCGGACCGAAGTCGCCCGTACCGAGCAGGGTGCCGTGCGGGTGGTGCGGCTGCACGTCACCGACAACGGTCCGGGCTTCCCCGACAAGGTGCTCAAGCGCGCCTTCGAGCCCTACGTCACCACCAAGAGCAAGGGCACCGGCCTCGGCCTCGCCGTCGTCAAGAAGATCGCTGACGAGCACGGTGCGCGCGTTCGCCTCGTGAATCTGGAGTCCGATCCCACCGATGGCACAGGCGAAAGCGATGCCACATCGGGAACGGCGGTGATTCAAGGGGCACAAGTTTCGTTATCATTTTCGAAATTCGCGCCGTCAGACGCGCACACCGCGGCGGCGACCCGAGACGTCGACACCGTGCACTGAGAGTTCATGGCCACCATCCTTGTTGTCGACGACGAGCTCGGTATTCGAGCGCTGTTGTCCGAGATCCTGACCGACGAAGGTCACTCCGTCGAACTGGCGGAAAACGCGGCGCAGGCCCGTGCGTCCCGCGAACGGGCTCGCCCTGACCTGGTGCTGCTCGACATCTGGATGCCCGACGTCGATGGCGTCACGCTGCTCAAGGAATGGAACAGCTGCGCGCTGCTCACCATGCCCGTGATCATGATGAGCGGCCACGGCACCATCGACACCGCTGTCGAGGCCACCAAGAACGGCGCCATCGCTTTCCTTGAGAAACCCATCACCTTGCAGAAGCTGCTGCGTGCAGTCGAGCAGGGCCTCGTCAAGCCCACGCCACGCGCAGCGGCAGGCGTGGCGACCGCGCGCGGTGACCTTGGCCACACGCTGACCTCTGCCAGCCCCAATGTGACGGCCCTGCCCACCGTGACGACGGTCCATGGCCTGCAACCCGAGCAGAGCTTCGATCTCGATCGCCCGCTGCGCGAAGCACGTGACGCTTTCGAGAAGAGCTACTTTGAGTTTCACTTGTCGCAGGAAAACGGCAGCATGACCCGCGTGGCCGAGAAAACCGGCCTCGAACGCACCCACCTGTATCGCAAGCTCAAGCAGCTCGGCGTGGACCTTTCACGCGGCAAGCGCGGGAGCCTCTGAGGCGCCCGGGCGCGCTGATATAGTTGCGGGCTTGGCCTGGTAGCTCAGTTGGTAGAGCAGCGGATTGAAAATCCGCGTGTCGGTGGTTCGATTCCGCCCCAGGCCACCAAGATCGTTCAGAAGCCCGTCCATCGCGACGGGCTTTTTCGTTTCCGGGCCTGCCCAATGGCGCAGCGTCTGCCGCCCTTGAGTTCGGCGGGTTCGGTGTCGGCTTGGGCTGCCGTCATGCCTGTTGGCTTCGATCAAGGCCTGTCGAGCGCACTTGCGCGCTGTGGAGTGGGCTCCTGGGCGAGGTCACGCTCTCCTTGCCCGAAAGGGCCTTACCTACAGGTCTTGCGCGCAGCGGAGATGTCACTAAACACCTGTGCGTCGTCTCGAAGCAGAACGTAGGCCCGCTGGCCATCAACCTGCAGGTCTGTGTCGCTCAGCGTAAGAACGATGCAGCGCCTGCCCATGTTGGTGATCGACTGGTTGCGGCCCATAGCGTGTATCCATATGGACCGCTTGGGCGTATCGGGGGCGGCGATCTCGACGAAAAGCCCTCTGTATTTCAAAGCGCAGTTGATCTCGCCTTGCCTGGGGACGATGGAGAGGCATTGCATGCCTCGCCGAACTTCGGCGGCCACAGACTCCGCCGTTACCTTCGTCTCATTCAGCGGGTCGGCCGCCAGCGCAGCGGCTGCCAACAGGCCGGTCGTGACGGCGGTTGTTACCTTGTGCAAGTTCATTGACGTGGCCCTCCACTGGCGCACCCAAGTCCAAAGCCTGAAATCGTGCCGCAGTTTTGTGTCCGAACTTTGTCGCAGTGACAAGAAGCCAGCCATGGCGTGTTGGCGCCGCTTCAAGCGTTGCTTTCATAGGGATGTCGTTGCTTCCCGTCTAGTTCGGCAGGTTGGCGAGCCTGCGCTTGCTCAGCCACGCACGCTCTGCAGCCCGCGCGACACCTACGCCACCACCGAGTTGCCGGTGGGCGCGGACATCCACACGCTGGCGCGGCAGATGGGCACCAGTGCGCTCATGTTCGAGGGGCGAGACAGCAACCCGTCCGCCCCGTGGCGGCGGGTGGGTTGGCTTGAAGGTGGGGGTTGATCAAGGTTGTTAACTGTGTAAACGTATCAATTCATCCACCACGAGCGCCTGAAGCATCCAAATGAAAGACACCATCAAGTACATGCTGGCTGCTTCGGCATTGGCTCTTGTTGCTGCTTGTGGCGGTGGCGGTGGCGGCGATGCACCAAGTACCCCTTCTGGCGTGGTCACGACACTGGCTGGAACTCCAGGCGCAACGGGCAGCACAGACGGCACTGGCGCTGCTGCTCTTTTTGACCTCCCCCATGCCGTCGCTGTTGATTCCAGCGGTTATGTCTTTGTTGCGGACACAGAGAACTCAACGATTCGAAAGATAACGCCCTGATTTCCGGATCAGGCTTGAGCAAGACGGCGGCCCCGTCACCGAAGCAGAGCAGCGGGTGACGCTCTTCCAGCACTGATCGACCGGCTCACCTTCGTGAAGCTGAGCTGACGATCGACCCGATGCAAGGCCGGAACTCGGTGTCCGGCTTGCGCGACACCTCGCTCCATGGATCGAGCGCACGTCGCAGTGCTTCTAGCCAAGCTTGCTTCAAGTCGATTTGTCACAAAAACCAAGTAATCTGCCAAAGTGTTTACAAATGCTCACAACATGAAACCATCGAATTTCGCTGGCGGGCTGCTGTGAGCTTTTGCAGCCGGATGCGAAACCTTGCCAGGCCCCGATTGGTTCTGGCGCTGGGCCTGTTCGTCCTGGCCTGGCCCGCACGTTCGGCGCTGATCGAACTGACTGACGGCAGCGTCATACGCGGCGAGATCTCGGGTGCGACCGATGGCTCATGCGTCATCCGCCGGGGCAAGAACGCCCCGGTTGTCGTGAAGTGCGGCGAGATCTCGCGCATCGAGGCAACCGGCTTGCCCGCGAATGCAGCGCAGCTGGCGCCTTTGCGCCTGGCGGGATCCAACACGGTCGGCGCAAAGCTGATGCCGGCCTTGCTCACCGACTACCTTCAAGCACGCGGAGCAACCCAAACCGGGGATGCTCCGCCTACTCAAGAAGCCGACGCCAGCGTCATCACGCCGCGTCCGCAAGTCCCGGGACTGTGGCCCTGGGTCGAAATACGTTCGCACGGAACGTCGACAGGATTTCAGGGCCTTGCCGCGCTCGCGCAAGTGCCACCTGCAAGCACAGCAACAGCCAACCCGGTACGTCCTGGCGCTGCTCCCGCGGCCCCTCCTGTCGACGACAACGTGCTGGACGTACCGCAATCCGTGGCCAACCTTTGGCGGGACATTGGCGGCAGCAACCTTGGCGAGGACACGGCACCGACAACGGCGCAGCCCGCGGGAGTGAAAAAGCCCTCGGGCGAAATGACAGACCTGCGACGTTTCTCCAAAGGCCAAACGCCGGCCGACATCGCCATGGCGTCGCGCCGTGTGACGCCGACCGAAGTCTCGATGCTGCAGCAATTCGGCGCGCTCGACAGCCCTGCCAACGAACACGTCATCGCACTCGACGGCCTGGCCATCTTGGTGAGCAAAGCAAACCGCGTCGATGCGCTCTCGATCGAACAGATCATGGGCATCTACACCGGAAAGATCACTGACTGGGGTCAGGTCGGCGGCACACCGGGCCCGATCTATCCGGTGGCGCGCAACGAGGGTTCCGGCACGGCGGATACCTTTTCGAATCTCGTACTCAATGCCACGCCGATGTCCCCCAACGTGAAGCGCATCGAGGACAGTCGTGAACTCGCCGAGTTTGTCGCCACGAAGCCCAACTCGATCGGTTTCGTCGGCATGTCTTATGTCGGCAATGCGAAGGCCGTCAGCATCCGGGAATGTGGCCTGACCTATCCACCGACAACGTTCAACGCCAAGACCGAGGAGTACCCGCTCGCCCGGCGCCTCTACCTCTACACCCCGACCCGGCGACCGGCAGCGGTACAGGACTTTCTCGCCTACACCAACTCGAAAGTGGCGCAGGACGTCGTCGCGCGCAGCGGTTTTGTTGATCTGGCCATCGAACCCGACACGCGTGGCGAGCAACGCAGACTGAGAACGCCGGGGTCCGATGACAAAGTGCCAAGAAACCGTGACGATGCCCTGTATGCAGGTTTGCTGAAGGCCGGCGCCCGCCTTTCGGTGACCTTGCGTTTTCGCACCAACAGCTCGGAAATCGACAAGTTCGATCTGGACAGCCGTGCTGTCCATGATCTGGAACGCATCCGCGAGTACCTGTTCCTGAACGACGGGCGCAAGCGCCGCATCGTTCTGGCCGGATTCTCCGACTCACTGGGCAGCCCTGACCTCAACCACTCCCTGAGCCTGAGCCGCGCCCAGACGGTCGCCGCGAAACTGAAGGATCTCCCCATCGCCGGAGTCCTCGGGCTGGGCCCGCAGTTTCCCGTGGCATGTGAAGGTAGCGCCGAAGGACGGGCACGCAACCGCCGTGTGGAGATATGGCTGGCCGATTGATGGCTGGCCCCTGGTCGCCTGGTTTGGACAGCACGCGCCGAGATCAAAAGTGAGCCGGCCAACGACAGCGAAGCTCTCCTTGCAATCCGGACTGCAGCCCTATCGCTGATGCGTGTGAAGGGGGCAGGTCAAGCGTGCCCGACAAGCCTGCCAAGGTGTCGTCATCGGCGCAAGCGTTCTACCAATGTCGCTCCCGCCAGGACGAGCAGCAAGATCAGGGTGTTGGACGCCAGCCCCGCGAAGATCGCATCTGCGAGGCTGGCGTTGCCACTGGCCAGGGTGGTGGGAAGGATGACAGCCACGAACACCACACCCAGGGCCAGGGGCAGGACGCGGCCCGTCACGGCCGACGTCCTGCGCATGGTGAAGACCAAACCAATGATCAGACCGATTCGAAATACGTCGGTCAATTGCATCAGCACAAGATCCACCATGGAGCGTCCGGTTCTCAAAAAACTCAGGGCAAGGACATGTTCGCCGAGGCGGGTTCAACGTGCGCTGTCACCAGCAAAAATGTCTTTCTTGTGGGTGCCGCCCGGTACGAACAGCGAACCGATGACAACCGTCATCACGGCAATCACGATGGCGTACCACAGTCCTGAATAGATGTTGCCGGTTTGCGCCGAAATCGCAAACGCTGTCGCGGGCATCAGACCACCGAACCAGCCGTTGCCGATGTGATACGGCAAGGACAGGCCGGAATAACGGATGCGTGTCGGGAACATTTCAACCAGCATCGACGCGATCGGCCCATAAACCATCGTCACGAGGAGGACCAGATAGGTGAGGATCAAAACGATCGTCAGCTTCTGCGTGGTGAAGATATCGACGAAATTCTTTGCTTTCGCCACCGTCAAGTTGTCGGCCGGCACCAGCGGGTAGCCCGCACTCTTCAACGCACTGTTGAGGCTGCCGTCGAAGGCGGCTTTTGCCTTCTTGAGGTCGTCTCCCGTCAGCTTGCTGGCGTCGTACGACTCGATCGTGACATCACCGATCTTGACCGACGCCACCGTGGCGGCAGCGCTTTCGATCGTCTCGTAGTTCACCGATGTCCGGGCAAGTTGCGCCTTGGCGATATCGCAGGAGGAAGTGAACTTCACCGTGCCGGTCGGATTGAACTGGAACGAGCAATCAAGCGGCGCCGCAGTCACTGTCACCGGCGTCTGATGCGCTGCATGCAGTGCCGGGTTCGCCGTCTTCGTGAGCAGATTGAAGACCGGCAGGAAAGTGAGCGCAGCGAGCAGGCAACCGGTCAGGATGATCGGCTTGCGGCCGATGCGGTCGGACAAGGCACCAAAAACCAGGAAGCCCCCCGTACCCAGGATCAACGACCAGGCCACCATGACGTTGGCAGTGAAGCTGTCGATCTTGATTACGTTCTGCATGAAGAACAAGGCGTAGAACTGGCCGGTGTACCAAACCACGGCCTGACCCGCGACCAGGCCCAGCAGCGCGATGAGCGCGATCTTGCCGTTCTTCCAATTGCCGAATGCCTCACTCAGCGGCGCTTTCGAGGTGCGGCCCTCTTCCTTCATCTTCTTGAAGGCCGGGCTTTCGTTCATCTGCAGGCGGATGTAAAGCGAGATCGCCAGCAAGAAGATCGACCCGATGAACGGCACGCGCCAACCCCATGCGTTGAATGCCTTGACCATCGAGGGCTGGCCATCGGCCAGCAGCACGGCGACGCCGTCCTTCATCAAAGGCACGTCGGGATAGTTGCCGTTGACATAGCCTTGCACCGACAAGATGACGATCAGCGACAGCAGCAAACCCAGCGTTGCCGTGGTCTGGATGAATGCCGTGAAGTAGCCGCGCTGGTTGGCTGGCGCATGTTCGGCGACATAGATGGCTGCGCCGCCGTATTCACCGCCAAGCGCCAGGCCCTGAGCCATGCGCAGCACGATCAGGATGATCGGTGCAGCGGTGCCGATGCTTTCGTAGTTCGGCAACACACCGACCAGGAAAGTCGACAAACCCATGATGACGATCGTCATCAGGAAGGTGTACTTGCGACCGATCATGTCGCCCAACATGCCGAACACCAGGGCGCCAAATGGCCGCACGATGAAGCCGGCTGCAAAGGCCAGTAGCGCAAACACATTGCGCGTGTTTTCGGGAAACGCGGTGAAGAACTGCGCACCAATGATGGCAGCCAATGCGCCATAGAGGTAGAAGTCGTACCACTCAAAGATGGTGCCGGCAGAGGAAGCCATGATGACTTTTCTCTCTTCGGCCGTCATTGGGCGCGATCGCTCGCGAACATTCGTCGTCATTTCGGCTGCCATCGATGTCTCCAGAAGAAAACTTGAATTGGAGAGAACTCTCCACCTGACTCCGGCGCGGACTATGCGCAGGGTCACTTACCGATGGCTGACAGAGCCCACTCGGCAGGCCGAACCGAGGGTATGTGCTGAGCTGCCCATTGGCGGTCGCTCAGCCGCAGCGCGTTGGCTGCCTGACTTTGGCTCCCCGAGCAGGTCAACACCGGCGGCGCGCGACTCTCCCACCGACAACTTGAACACAGCCACCTCTTGAACCAGTTGCTGGGACTGGCGCTTCAGGCTTTCGGCCGCGGCGGCACACTCTTCCACCAGCGCGGCATTCTGCTGCGTGACCTGGTCCATCTGCGAGATGGCTTCCCCAACCTGCGCAACGCCCTGGCTCTGCTCGGTCGATGCCACGCTGATCTCGCCCATGATGTCGGTCACGCGCCTGATGTTGCTGACGACTTCGGTCATGGTCGCCCCGGCCTTGTCGACCAGTGTCGTGCCCTGCTCCACACGCTCGACGCTCGCGACGATCAGGCTCTTGATTTCCTTGGCGGCGTCGGCGCTGCGACCAGCCAGGCTGCGCACTTCGCTGGCCACGACCGCGAAGCCGCGTCCCTGTTCGCCGGCACGTGCCGCCTCGACCGCAGCGTTGAGCGCCAGGATGTTGGTCTGGAACGCGATGCCGTCGATGACGCTGATGATGTCGGCGATCTTCTTGCTCGAATCGTTGATGCCCTTCATCGTGTCGACCACCTGGGCGACGACTTCGCCGCCCTGGACGGCCACCATGCTGGCGCTCTGCGCGAGCTGGTTCGCCTGCCTGGCGTTGTCGGCGTTTTGCCGCACGGTCGAGCCGAGCTCTTCCATCGACGCGGCGGTTTCTTCGAGCGCGCTGGCCTGTTGTTCGGTGCGGCTGGACAGATCGTTGTTGCCCTGAGCGATCTGCGCGCTGGCGATGGCCACGCTGTCGGCGCTGCTGCGCACGCCGCCGACGATGCTCGCCAGGTTGCTCTGCATGTCGGACAAGGTCTTCTCCAACTCGCCGATGCTGTCATGGCGCTTGTAGACTGACTCGTCGCGCGGCAGCAGATCGCCATCGGCGATCTGGCGAGCCAACCGGCTGCACCTTTCGACGGGCCCCTGGATGCTGCGCAGCACCAGCTGGTAGAACACCAGCACCAGAGCGAGCGCCACGACGGTCACACCGATCGCAATCTTGCCCGACAAGGCATGTGTCGCATGGAAACCGGCCATCGACGCTTCGACAAACTGGGTGCCGGCCGCAACCGTGTCATCGACGCCTGCGCGGTGCTCGAGATACAGGCGATGAACCTGCGCGAGGTTTGCACGCGCAGCAGTGACATCGCCGGCTTGCAGTGGATCGATGATCTGGGTCCGAGCCGAGGCAATCAGCTTCTGCGCGGCTTCGTGCTGCTTGCCCAGCAACTTGTTTTCGAGGCCGTAAGGCGGGTTCTTCGTCCAGTACTCGACCCGCTGCGCGTACTCGGAAACGACGCGTTCGAATTGCTTCTTCGCTTCGGGGCCATCGATCGTGCCCTCGACGGCTTGCGACAGGATGAGCCTGAGCTCGATCAGGTACATCGGCGGCGGCAGGATGTCGGCGACCAGATCCTTGCCAGCGAACACTTCGGTGGCGTTCTGGCTCATCCGGTCTTTCAGAAAATGGCCCTGAGTCGCCACCATCATGGCCGCCAGGATGCCGATTGCACCCAGCAGGAATATCGACCAACGCAAAGACTTGAACATGGTATTCAGCTTTAAGCCGGAGCTTGAAGGCTAGAGACTTGCTCAGCGACGTGGTCGCCGAGCCCATGCGCATGGGGTCCTAAACGTCCCCTGCGTAAGAGAGGTATCGGCACGAAGGGAGGAGCACTTGAGTGCGAAACCGAGACCGGTCTGGAGGTCAGTTGTCTGGCCGAGGCTTCGTCACTCCAGGCGTCACAGAAACTCTGCCTTTATCTTGGCTGCCTCGCCGCAAAGCCTGGTCAACCGGGTGGCCTGTCCCACCACGAAGTCGCGGAGCTGAACTGCAAAGGCGCGCTCTGCGTCGTCGATGTAGTCATCCGCCAAGGCCTGTGCTGGCGCGTGCTCGATCGCCAACTTGGCCAGCCGCGCAGCCTCGCGTTTCAGCAGGTTCCTGTCGACCCCGCATCGCTGCGCAAAGTCGGCAATCTGAAACGCGCCAACCTCCTTCAGTGAGAAGGCATCGCCCCAAGCCATGGCCAACTCGTGGTCGATGCCTGCGTACTGAAGAACACTGACCAGGTCGTACCAAGGCGCCGGGTCCAGTCCCTCGCGACGCACGAAGAATGAGAAGTTCTTTCCGTGAGCGTCGCTGTTCCCAATCAGGAACTGGAACAAGGCCCATCGGAGCAGGGTCAGGCGCGCCACGGCCTTGTTGACGGTTTGATCCACGCGCTTGAACAACATCTCGAAGCTCACGCCCTCGCGGATGTTTCGGACGTGCTCGCCACTCCCCAGGTTCCGTTCGTACTTGTAGCTCTCGGGCAGGTCCGAGGCTTGACAGGCGTCAATGATGTGCAGGCGCTGCACTATGGGCTCACGGGCGGCATACGCGACACCTCCCTCGACGCCTTGCACGACAACGCGGTCGAAGCGGCGGACGACGAGCACCGGCCTCGGTGTCCGGTAGATATCGACCTCCGCGACGGGCAGCTTCATGCGCCGCGCCAAGGACATGCAGAAGTGCTCGTTGACGACCAGATGCGGCGTCACCCGACGCGCGGGGTCGGGTTTGAGGATGTGCGTCGATGCCAGGGGCGGCTCGACCAGAAACAGGCGTCCTCCGTCGTCCAGCGGCCGATCCGTGTAGACCATCAACTTGTCCTGCACGCCCGCGATGGACATGCGGACCTTGCCATCCCAGACAGCCAACGCAATCTCGTCGCGCTCGGCGATCCGTTTATCCAGTTCCTCACGGGTCACTTCACGCGGGGGCTTGGCGGCGACGATGGGCGGCACTTCATCCGAGCGCCAGAACCGGAACGCCCCGGTGGTTTCGGTTCCGAGCTCTCGGATGAGGGCATAGATGTTCGACTTGGAGACGCGGTAGGTCGTTGCCGTGATGTCGAGCGCGCGGCCTTCGGGCAGCAAGTTCTCTACGAAGCGCTTCACGGCGCCGACGGCATAGCCATCGGCCGAGGGCAGGAAGGGCAGCGCGGGCGACAGTGGAAACGCCCCCAGCGCTGCGACCCATTCCGCGTCGTACTCCAGCGACCACCGGTCGTTCAGGGCCTCGTAGCCGAGCGTCGCCACCTTCTGGCCATCAGCCCAGAGGTTGAGCGTGTGCGGCGAGCTCGGCGCGTCGGTCAATGTGCCGATTGCCGAGCTCATCACTCCTCCGGACGCTCGGTGCCGGGGCGCGAGGCAGCTTGCATCTTGGGATGGTCCTTGGGCCCGAGCACGAGTGCGAGCCCCAGGCTGTCCAACACCGCGAGCAGCTTGTCGAGTCGCACGGAGCCTTTGCCGTTCTCGAGGCGAGAGAGCAGGTCGACGGAGACGCCGCTCAAAGACGCCGCGTCGTCAATGCGCAGCGACTGCGCGCGACGACGGGCTCGTATGGCCGGGCCCAGGGCGTCGGCGCCCGTGACGTGCAGAAATTCGGGTGGTGTGGCGGGCGGACTGGGCATCATTTCGGAATTCCCGGGATGAGGGCCTCGGGCTCACTGCCCAAAGAAATATTTCTTGAATTCCGAAATTTTGACACGAATACGCCTTTTCAAACGTGTAATTCATCAAATTCCGAAATTCACGCCCACCCTCGGTACCGCTCGGCCTGCGCGGGTCGTGGTCATGAGCCAGCAGTTTGAAGCAGATCGTGTCGACGGGATAGCGATCGGCGTGGTGCTCGCGCTGGAGCAGCCGCCTTCTTCAGGCGATACGCGTCGCCGCCGCTCAGTCGCCGATGTGCTTCTGGAACACCAGCCCCGCGTGCTCGCGCAGCGCGTGGAATTTGATCTTCGGCCAGTTGGCCTCGATCGCGCGCAGCTCAGGTGCGTACTCGACCAGCACCGTGGGCGCATCGACGGCGTCGTAGGCCACGCGGTGTGAGTTGCCATCGATGAAGCGCTTGAGCTCGCGCTCATCGGCGGCGGCACCATCGCCGGTTTCGCAGGTCACCCAGCGCGCCACCTGGAAGCGGCTGGGCATGATGCGCGCCTTGCAGCCGTATTCGTGCTCCAGCCGGTGTGCGACGACCTCGAACTGCAGCTGACCGACGGCGCCCAGCAGCAGCACCGTGCCGCCCACCGGGCGAAACACCTGGATCGCGCCTTCTTCACCAAGCTGCGTCAACCCGGCTTTCAGCTGCTTGGTCTTGAGCGGATCGGCCACTTCCACCGAGCGGAACATCTCGGGCGCGAAGAACGGCAGCCCGGTGAACTGAAGTGCCTCGCCTTCGGTCAGCGTATCGCCCAACTGCAGCACACCATGGTTCGGGATACCGATGATGTCGCCGGCATAGGCTTCGTCGAGCAGCTCGCGGCGCTGGCTCAGGAACGACACCACGGTGTTGGGCCGCAGCTCCTTGCCCGATCGCACCACCTTCAAGCGCATGCCGCGCTCGAAATGACCGCTGGCCACGCGCAGGAAGGCGATGCGGTCGCGGTGCGCCGGGTCCATGTTCGCCTGGATCTTGAACACCACACCGCTGAACTTCGACTCGCCGGGCTTGACCACCCGCTGGATGGCGGAGCGCTCACCCGGTGGCGGCGCCAGATCAACCAGCGCATCGAGCACTTCGCGCACGCCGAAGTTGTTGACGGCGGAGCCGAAGAACATCGGCGTTTGCTGCCCGTTCAAAAAGGCACCACGGTCGAAAGGCGGCGCTGCATCGGTCAGCAGCTCGATCTCGCCTTGCGCCTGCTCGTACTGCATGCCGAAGCGCTGGGCGTAGGCCGGGTTGTCGAGGCCCGCCAGGATCTCGTCGTTGTGGTGGTTGCGGTCTTCACCGGGGCTGAACACCCGCATCTGCTTTTCGCGCAAATCCATCACGCCGTGGAAGGCCTTGCCCATGCCCACCGGCCAGGTGAAGGGCACGACTTCCATGCCGAGCTCGCGCTCGATCTCGTCCATCAGCACCAGCGGGTCTTTCACCTCGCGGTCCATCTTGTTCACGAAGGTGAGGATCGGTGTGTTGCGCGCCCGGCAGACCTGCAGCAGGCGCCGGGTCTGCGGCTCGACACCGTTGGCCGCGTCGATCACCATCAGCGCGGCATCCACGGCGGTCAGCACGCGGTAGGTGTCTTCGGAAAAGTCCTGGTGGCCCGGCGTGTCGAGCAGGTTGATCACGCAGTCGCGGTATTCCATCTGCATCACGCTCGATGCCACCGAGATGCCGCGCTGCTTCTCGATCTCCATCCAGTCGCTCGTGGCGTGGCGGCTGGCCTTGCGCGCCTTCACGCTGCCCGCAATCTGGATCGCGCCGGAGAACAGCAGCAGCTTCTCGGTCAGCGTGGTCTTGCCGGCGTCGGGGTGGGAAATGATCGCGAAGGTGCGACGGCGCCTGACTTCCTTGTCGAGCGCGGACGGAGCGGAATCGGTGGACATGGGGCCTCGCGCACCCGATGGGTGTGCGGCTCGTGGAAACCCGTGATTATCCGTGCGCGCTTATCCGGTCGTCTCGGGCAGAAAAGGGCGGATGACGTTGAGGACGCGCTCGGCGTAGGCGTCTTTCTCGCCCACCGGTGCGGCGTACTGCAGCGCCTGCGTGGCCGCATCGAGGCCGGCGCCCTTCGCGATGACCCAGGCCGCCAGGTACTGCGAGGCGAGGCAGCCGCCTGCGGTGGCCAGCGGGCCGCGCGCCTGGAAGGGCAGATCGACGACACGAACCCCGGCCTCGACGACCCAGGGCTTGGTGTTGCTGTCGGTGCAGGCGGGCAGGTCGGCCAGCAGGCCGAGGCGCGCCATCAACAAGGTGCCCGAGCACTGCCCGCCGATCAACTGGCGCAGCGGGTCCAGCTGCAAGCGGTCGAGCAGCGCGCCGCGCTTGCCGATGTCGGCGGCGATCGCCCGGGTGTAGATGCCACTGCCGAAGATCACCGCATCGGCCTCGTTGGCGAATTCGAGCGGCTGCTGCGCCTGCACGGTGACACCGTTCATCGATGTCATGTGCGAGGTCGGCCCGGTGATCTCGGCCTTCCAGCCGCGCGCGCTCAGCCGGTTCAGCAGGCCCAGTGGCACGAAGGTGTCGATCTCGTTGAAGCCATCGAAAGTGATGATCGCGATGCGCATGCGGGGTCCTCCTCGGAAAACTCGGAAAGATGCGTGACGGCTCAGGCTTCCAGGAGACTGCGCAGCATCCACGCGGTCTGCTCGTGCACCGTCAGGCGCTGCGTCAGCAAGTCGGCGGTGGGCTCGTCGCCGGCCTTGTCGGCCAGCGGAAAGATGCCTCGTGCGGTGCGGGCCACGGCCTCGTGACCGTCGACCAGGATGCGCACCATCTCCAGCGCCTTCGGCGGCATCGCCGGCGCGTCCTTGATCGATGCCAGCGCGCCGAACTGGGCATACGAGCCTGGCGCCGCGTGGCCGAGTGAGCGGATGCGCTCGGCGATCGGATCGACCGCGTTCCACAGCTCGGTGTACTGCCCCATGAACATCATGTGCAGCGTGTTGAACATCGGCCCGGTGACGTTCCAGTGGAAGTTGTGGGTCGTCAGGTACAGCGTGTAGGTGTCGGCCAGCAGATGGCTCAGGCCACCGGCGATGGCCGCGCGGTCCTTCTCGCTGATGCCGATGTTGATCTTCGAGGGGATGGCGGCTGGCACCACATTCGGTTTTGCTTTTTTGACCATCAGGGACTCCTGCGGTGGCGATGGAAGGGTTCGATGGAAACCGGTGGCCTGAGTCTATCGACGAGCCGCATCCTGCGCTCGGTGTGATGCCTTCACGACAGCCGGCGCACCCCGAGCAGCGGGCAGGCATAGATTGCATTGCGCAGCGCTGCAATCGCTTCATAGCGGGTAAACGTGCGCCGCCACACCAGCACCACCCGGCGCGTGGGAACCGGGTCCGAGAACGGCACATAGGCGACGTGCTTGTCGGGCTCGGCCGGCACGCTGAGCTGCGGCACCACCGTCAGGCCCATGCCGGAAGCGACCATGTACTTGATGGTTTCGAGCGACGAGCCCTCGAAGCTCTTGCGGATGCCGTCGGAATTGCTGGAGAACTGCGCGTACTCGGGGCAGACCTCGAGCACATGGTCGCGAAAGCAGTGCCCGGTGCCCAGCAGCAGCATCGTCTCCTTCTTCAGTTCATCGGCGGGGATGCGCTTGCGCCGTGCCAGCGGGTGCTTCTTCGGCACCGCCACCATGAACGGCTCGTCGTACAACGGTGCGGTCGCCAGGCCCGCGTCGGGGAAGGGCTCGGCGAGGATGGCGGCGTCGAGCTCGCCGGTACGCAGCATGTCCAGCAGCTTGGCGGTGAAGTTCTCCTGCAGCATCAACGGCATGCGCGGCATGCGCTCGATGGCCTGGCGCACCAGGTCAGGCAGCAGGTAGGGCCCGACCGTGTAGATCACGCCCAGGCGCAGCGGGCCCGAGACCGGGTCCTTGCCGCGGCGCGCAATCTCCTTGATGCCGGCCGCCTGTTCGATCACGGTCTGCGCCTGCCGCACGATCTCCTCGCCCAGCGGCGTGACGCTGACCTCGTTGCTGCCGCGCTCGAACAGCTTGACGTCGAGTTCTTCTTCCAGCTTCTTGATCGCCACGCTCAGCGTCGGCTGCGACACGAAGCAGGCTTCGGCCGCGCGGCCAAAATGGCGTTCGCGCGCCACCGCGACGATGTATCGGAGTTCGGTCAGGGTCATGGTGTCATTTTCGCGCCGGCTCAGGCCTTCAGGTAGTCCGCCTTGCTGCCGAGCCAGCGCAGCACCTGGCGTTCCGCGGCGTCGGGATGTGCCTTCAGCATGACCTCGGCTGCCGCCCGCGCGGCCTGCAGCAGGGGCAGGTCGTCCTCCAGATCCGCGAAGCGCAGCAGCGCTGCGCCCGACTGCCGGGCTCCCAGAAACTCGCCCGGACCACGAATCTCCAGGTCACGCCGCGCGATCTCGAAGCCGTCCGTCGTGTCGGCCATCGCCTTCAGCCGCGCCTTGCCGGTGTCCGACAGCGGGGCGGCATAGAGAAGCACGCAAACGCTCGCGACCGAGCCGCGGCCGACGCGGCCACGCAGCTGGTGCAGCTGGCTCAGCCCGAAGCGCTCGGCATGCTCGATCACCATCAGGCTCGCGTTGGGCACGTCGACACCGACCTCGATCACCGTGGTCGCGACCAGCACCGACAACTCGCCGGACATGAACCGAGCCATCGTCGCCGCCTTGTCGGCCGCCTTCATCCGACCGTGCAGCAGACCGACGCCGACTCCAGGCAAGGCCTCGGTCAGCGTCTGGTGGGTGTCGATGACATTCTGCAAGTCGGGACGTTCGCCAAACGGTCGCTTCGATGCGCGCGTGTCGTCCCTGGCCAGCGAGGAGTCGCCTTCAGCCGACTCCTCGATCAGCGGACACACCCAGTACGCCTGCTTGCCCTGTGCCACCTCGTCGCGGATGCGCGCGACCACCGCCTCGCGCTTGCTGTCGGCAAAGAGCTTGGTGACGATGGGTGTGCGACCGGGTGGCAACTCGTCGATGGTGCTGATGTCGAGGTCGGCATACATCGTCATCGCCAGCGTTCGGGGGATCGGTGTCGCGCTCATCATCAGCAAGTGCGGCGTCATGGTGCCCCCAGGCCACGGCGACCGGTGGCCTGGGGGCGCCGCGACTCCTGGCTCCAGCTTGCCGCGCAGCGCCAACCGCTGCGCCACACCGAATCGGTGCTGCTCATCGACGATGGCCAATCCCAACCTGGCGAACTGCACGTCGTCCTGGATCACCGCGTGCGTACCAACCACCAGGCCGGCCTCGCCGGAGGCGACGCGTTCGAGCATCTCGCGCCGGCCGCGGCCCTTGCGGCTGCCGGTGAGCCAGGCCGTCGTGATGCCCAGCGGCTCGAGCCAGCCGACCAGCTTGCGGAAGTGCTGATCGGCCAGGATCTCGGTGGGCGCCATCAGCGCGCACTGCCAACCGTTGTGGATCGCGATCGCTGCGGCCAGCGCCGCCACCACCGTCTTGCCCGAGCCGACATCGCCTTGCAGCAGGCGGTGCATCGGCACGCTGGTGGCTGGGCCATGGCCCGCCTCCGATCGCGCACGTTGCAGGTCGGCGGCGATCTCTTCCACCACGCGCCGCTGCGCGCTGGTCAGCGAGAACGGCAGTGCGGCCAGCAGCTTTTCCTGCAGGCCACCGGCAGCCACCTTGAAGCGGGGGGCGCACTGCTGCGCCCGCTCGCGCTTGGCCTGCAACTGCGACAGCTGCTGCGCGAGCAACTCCTCGAACTTCAGGCGTTGCCAGGCCGGGTGTGAGCGGTCTTCCAGTGCCGCGAGCGCCTCGTCGGCCGGCGGGTGATGCAGCCAGCGCAGCGCATCACGCAAGCTGGCAAGACCGCGTGGCAGCAGCTCGGCGGGCACGTTCTCGCTCAGATCGACCCGGTTGAGCGCCGAGGTAATCGCGCGCCGCAGGTAGGCCTGCGGCAGCGAGGCACTGGTCGGATAGACCGGCGTCAGCGAGGTCGCGAGAGGCACGTCGCCGTCGACCGCCTTGAAACTGGGGTGCACCATCTCCAGCCCGAAGAAGCCGCCGCGCGCCTCGCCACGCACCCGCACGCGGCGGCCTGCGGCCAGCGTCTTCTGGTGCGAGGGGTAGAAGTGCAGAAAGCGCAGCAGCAGCGTGTCGCCGGCGGCATCTGCCAGCGTGACGAGCAGCTGCCGGCGGTTGCGCAGCTGGATCTCGCAACGCTGCACCACACCTTCGACCTGTGCGGTGACGCCGTCGTGCAGCTTGTCGATGGCGGTGAGCTGCGTTTCGTCTTCATAGCGCAGCGGCACGTGCAGCGCGAGGTCGATGTCGCGGTGAAGCCCCAGCTTTTCCATCGCCCGCAGCGGGGCCGACCTGGCCTTGGCGACCGGCGCGGTGACAGCGCTGTCGCGGTCATCGGTCGGGTTCGGCGCGGTGCGGGGCATCGGCGAATTCTGACCGCGCGCGGGACAGTCGGCCTCCAGCTGCGTGGAACAATCCACCCGCCTTTCCTCTGCCATGACCGCACCTCTCAGCCTCTCCGATTTCGATTTCGCGCTGCCACCAGAGCTGATTGCGCAGCACCCGGCAGCCGAGCGCAGCGGCTCGCGGCTCCTCGATGGGACCGGTGCTGCGCCCATCGACCGGGTGTTCCGCGACCTGCCCTCGCTGCTGAACCCGGGCGATCTGCTGGTGTTCAACGACACCCGCGTGATCAAGGCGCGGTTGCTTGGCGTGAAAGCCAGCGGCGGTCAGGTCGAGGCATTGGTCGAGCGGGTGCTGCCGAATCACGAGGTGCTGATGCACCTGCGCGCCAGCAAGTCACCCAAGCGTGGTCAGCATGTGCGCTTCGGCTTGAGCGTCGAAGCCGCGATGGCGGCTGGCGATGGCAACGGCTTCGAGGCCGAGGTGCTGGGCCGCGCAGGCCCGGAAGAGTCGTTGTTCCATCTGCGATTCCCGTCCGATCCGCAGGCGCTGCTCGAGCGCTTTGGCCATGTGCCGCTGCCGCCCTACATCACGCATGCCGACGATGCCGACGACGAGCGTCGCTACCAGACGGTGTTTGCCGCGAAGCCTGGCGCCGTCGCCGCGCCGACGGCCGCCCTGCATTTCGACCAGCCGCTGCTGGACGCGCTCGCCGCGCGAGGCGTCGAGCAAGCCCGAGTCACGCTGCATGTCGGCGCCGGCACCTTCCAGCCGGTGCGCACCGAGAACCTGGCCGAGCACCGGATGCACAGCGAGTGGTTCGAGGTCGGGCCTGACACGGTAGAGGCGGTGGCTCGCACGCGGGCGCGCGGCAGTCGCATCGTCGCCGTCGGCACGACAACGCTGCGCGCACTGGAATCGGCCGCACTCGGTGGCGAGCTGCGCGCAGGGGTTGGCGACACCGACATCTTCATCACGCCGGGCTTTCGCTTCCGCGTCGTCGATGCACTGATCACCAATTTCCACCTGCCACGCAGCACCTTGATGATGCTGGTCAGCGCGCTGGCCGGTCATGCGCACGTGATGGCGCTGTACCAGCACGCCATCGCCGAGCGCTACCGCTTCTTCAGCTACGGCGATGCGATGCTGCTGCGCACCACGCCGGAAGCACTCGCCCCGCAGGGCTGAGGCTCAAGGACCGTCGGCGTCTCGGTCCGCAGCGTCCGGCGCCGCCGGCTCAGGCACTGGGCAACGCGCCTTGCCGCACACCCGCTCGCAGTACGGGCAGGCTTCCAGAGGCAGCCAGTCCGGGATGCGGTAGTAGCGGCGCAGTACCTCGGTGAGCGGGCCGTCGCGATAGGCCTCGTAGCGAAAGCCCTTGCCTTCAACCGCATAGAAGGTGAGGCCGCTTTGCTGGTAGGTCAGCAATTCAATCGAGTCGAAGTAGGGGGCGTATTCCTCGAGCTTCGGGCGTTCAGTGCGAATGATGCGGATCGTCTGCCCCTGGTACACGCTGTAATCGACCAGCAGATCGTCCTGCCGCGCGTGGAACTTGCCAACGCCGAACACTGGCACATAGCGGCGCAGCGCGTAGGCGTAGGTCGAGGCCGGCGTGTAGGCATTGGCCATCAGCACCACGCCCGGCGCATCGACCTGCTTGAGCATCTCGGCTGTTTTCACCGTGCGCACGATGCTCTTGTAGAGCGAGATCGACTGCCAGCGCTCCAGCGTCGTCATCGCCACACCCACGACCGCGATCACGTGCAGCCCCGTCAGCACCGCGAGGCCGATCGCGCAGGCCCGCAGCCGCTGCGCGGGCAAGCCCAGGGCAATGAAGGCAAAGCCGAAGGGATAGAACGACATCACCCAATGCAGCCCGATCACCTTCTTGAAGGAAAGCAGGGCAAAGAACAGCAGCGGCACCACCACCAGGCAACCCAGCAGCCGGTGGGCCCGGAAGGTGGCGCCGAGCTCGCTGCGGTGCTTCCAGCTCAGCCAGGCCGCCACCGGCGAGACGAGGTAGACCATCATCGCCAGATAAGTGGCTGGCTTCTTCCAGGTGAACACCTCGCCCGCGTTGCGGTTGATCAGGTTGAACATGATGTTCGACCAGCAGTGCTCGATGTTCCAGGCGATGTTGATCGCAGGTCCTGGCAGCGCGCACAACAGCAGCAACGCGAAGGCGGCGAAGCGCTCGCGGCGGAAAAGCGCGAAGTGCACGAAGTAGGCGAGGCCCAGCACCACCGAGAAATACTTCGACAGGAAGGCCGCGCCCAACAGCGCGCCGGACAGCGCGTACAGCCCCCAGGCGCGGCCATCGAGCTTTGGTCGGCGCTCGGCGATCAGCAGGCAGCAGGCAGACGCCACCGACCAGAAGATCAACGGCGTGTCGGTGGTGATCAGCACATTGAGCCAGTTGATCGGCGCCAGCCAGAACAGCAGCACCGCCCACGCCGCCCGGGTGCGATCGACTGCAGCCAGCGCCCACCACAGCAGACCACCGACGGCAGCCGGCAGCAGCAGCACCGGCAGCCGGATCGCCCACAGCGTGTCGCCAAACGTTGCGCGCATCGCAGAGATCAGCCAGCCGACCATGGGCGGGTGGTCGTAGTAGCCCCAGTCGGGGTGAACACCCCACCAGTAGAAGTAGGCCTCGTCACCGGTGATCGGCAAGGCCACCGACAGCCAGCCGCGAAACAGCAGCGAACCCAGGCCCGCCATCAGCAGCCAGCGCGGCAGCGACAGATTCTCCGGATGCGGTCTCATGCGAGCACCAACAGCGAGGGCGCGATGAACACCAGCAGCCAGGCGATCAGCGCCGCGACGATCCACCGGTCACGCAGCAGGTCACGTGCGACGTCTTCGCCATGCCCGCAGTGCACCTGGTAGGCGTAGCGCAGCATGCCGAAGATGACGATGGGCACGGTGTAGACCAGCCGCTCCCCATGCTGGGCCTGCGATTCGGGGCTGGTGGCGAACAGGCTGTAGGTCATCAGCGTGGCGGTCATCGTGACGGCGACGTAGATGTCGAGCAGCGCCGGCGGGTAGTGTTCCAGCACGGAGCGCTGGCTGGCCGGGGCATGAAAGGTTTCGGCGCGGCGTTTGGAAAACCCGAGGAACAGCGCCGCGAAGATGCCCGTCAGGATCAGCCAGCGCGACGGCGGGATGCCCACAGCCGTGGTACCCGCAAACAGCCGCAACATGAAGCCCAGCGCGATGATGAACACATCGACCACCGGCACCCGCTTCAATCGCCAAGAGTAGGCGAGGTTGCTGGCCATGTAGAGGGCGACCAGCCCGAGCAACACCGGATGACCATCGGCCAGCACGATGCCCGCCGTCAGCAGCACGGCCGCCAGCGTGAACGCCGCGCCGGAGCTGACCGCGCCGCTGGCCAGCGGCCGCAGCCGCTTGGTCGGATGGAGCGCATCACTCGCCCGATCAGCCCAGTCATTGACGACATAGACCGCGCTCGAGAACAGACAGAACACGGCGAAGGCCGACAGCACCTGCATCACGCGATCGGCGTCGTGCCAGGACTGGCTGAACACCAGCCCGGCGAACACGAACACATTCTTCAGCCACTGATGGGGCCGCATCAAGGCGAGCAGGGGCGGTAGGCGCATGGGCGGGAGCGGGGTCGTGAAGGGTGTCGCTGACGGCTGGCGTTCGATGGGGGCCGCGCGTGTCGCTCGCGTGCGGCGCCGAGGATAACGCCGCCCTGAGCCGGCGGTCAGGCAACAGCAGCACGCAGCGACAATCTGCAGATGCTGACGTTCGAAGTGCTCACCACCCAGGGACAGGCCCGCCGCGGCCGCATGACGCTGAACCACGGCGTCGTCGAGACGCCGATCTTCATGCCCGTGGGCACCTACGGCACCGTCAAGGGCGTGATGCCCAGCGCGCTGGAAGACATGGGCGCGCAGATCATCCTCGGCAACACCTTTCACCTGTGGATGCGGCCTGGCCTCGACGTGCTGGAACAGTTCGGTGGCCTGCACCGATTCGAGTGCTGGAACAAGCCGATCCTGACCGACAGCGGCGGATTTCAGGTCTGGAGCCTCGGCAATTCCGACGGCAGCGGTCGCAAGATCAGCGAGGAGGGCGTGAAGTTCTCGTCGCCGGTCAATGGCGACAAGCTGTTCATGACGCCTGAAGTCAGCATGCAGATCCAGCGCACGCTGAACTCCGACATCGTGATGCAGTTCGACGAGTGCACGCCCTACGACACTGCGGGCCACATCACCACCGAAGACGAGGCGCGCCGCTCGATGGCATTGAGCGCACGCTGGGCGCGGCGCTGTGTTGATGAATTTGCGCGCGGCGAGAACCCGAACGCGCTGTTCGGCATCGTGCAGGGCGGCATGTTCGAAAGCCTGCGCGACGAGTCGCTGGCGAGCCTGGTCGAGCTGGATCTGCCCGGCTACGCGATTGGCGGCCTGAGCGTGGGCGAACCGAAGGAAGACATGCTGCGCGTGCTGCACCACACCGCGCCGAAGTTGCCGGCCCACAAGCCGCGCTACCTGATGGGTGTGGGCACACCGGAGGATCTGGTGGAAGGCGTGTCGGCGGGCATCGACATGTTCGACTGCGTGATGCCGACCCGCAATGCCCGAAACGGCCACCTGTTCACCCGCTTCGGCGACCTGCGCTTGCGCAACTCGCGCTACAAGAGCGACGAAGGCCCGATCGATCCGACCTGCAGCTGCCAGGCCTGCGCCGGCGGCTTCAGCCGCGCCTACCTGCACCACCTGGAGCGCTGCGGCGAGATGCTGGCGCCAATGCTCGCCAGCATCCACAACCTGCACTACTACCTGAACCTGATGCGCGAGATCCGCGACGCGCTGGACGCCGGCCGCTTCGACGCCTTCGTGGCGCAGTTCAAGGCCGATCGGGCACGCGGGGTTTAACCCGAGGCGATCACCAGAACGCCCAGTTTCCGGTCGCCACCACCCAGACACCGAGCGCGCCCTTGGTGACCGCGTGCGCGATCACGGGCACCAGCAGACCACACCCACTGCCAGCCCCACCTCGCGCTGAAGACCACGAACGGGATCACGCGCACCCGCGCCGCGGGGCTGAACTGCAGATTCATTCGCGCGACTTCAGGCCGCGTGCGCTCAACACTGCGTCCGTGTCCTGCCCGAGCGTGGGCGCCAGGCGATCGATGCGACCGGGCGTCAGGCTCAGTTTCGGCACCACGCCGGGCACCTCGAGCACCAGGCCGTCTGCGGTGGTGATGCTTTCGATCATGCCGCGCGCACGGTAGTGCGGGTCCTCGGCGATGTCCTTCGCGGTGTAGACGCGGCCCACCGGCACCTGCGCCGCCTGCAGTGTCACAAGCGCCTCGGCCACGCTGCGCGTCTTGGCCCACTCGCCGATCGCTGAGTCGATCTCGTGCACCCGCTTCACGCGGCCGGCGTTGGTCGCCAGACCGGGGTCACGGCCCAGGTCGTCGCGGCCGATCGCGTGCATCAGGCGTTGGTAGATCGAGTCCCCGTTGCCGGCCACCAGCACCCAGCCGTCGCTGCAGGCGTAGGTGTTGCTGGGTGCGATACCAGGCAGTGCCGAGCCGGCGGGTTCGCGCACCGCGCCGAACGCGCTGTACTCGGGCAGCAGGCTTTCCATGCAGTTGAAGACCGATTCATACAACGCCACATCCACCACCTGGCCGAGGCCCTTCGGCGCCTGCGGGCTGACGGTGGCATGGCGGTGCTGCAGCGCCATCAGGATGCCGATCACGCCATGCAGCGCGGCCAGCGTGTCGCCCAGGCTCACGCCGCAACGCACCGGGATGCGTCCAGGCTCGGCCGTCAGATGGCGCAAGCCGCCCATCGCTTCGGCGACCGCGGCGAAACCGGGCAGCTCGCGGTACGGCCCGGTCTGGCCGTAGCCGCTGATGCGGCACATGATCAGCCCGGGGTTGGTCTTCGACAGTTCCTCGTGGCTCAAGCCCCAGGCTTCCATCACGCCGGGCTTGAAGTTCTCGACCACGACATCGGCCTCGGCGATCAGCTGGCGAACGATGTCGCGCGAGGCCGGTTCTTTCAGATCGAGGGCCACGCTGCGCTTGTTGCGCGACTGCACCTGCCACCACACGCTGGTGCCGTTGTGCAGCAGACGCCACTCGCGCAGCGGGTCGCCGCCTGGCTTGCCCGCTTTGGCCGGTGGCTCGATCTTGATGACCTCGGCACCGAAATCGGCGAGCGTCTTGCCGGCAAAGGGCCCGGCGATCAGCTGGCCGAGTTCAACAACTTTCAGGCCGGCCAAGGGGCCGAAGGGGGTGGATGTCGTCATCGTTCAAGCGGCTTTCTGTTCCAGCAGGTAATTGGCACCGTCGTACTGAGCCAGCACCTCGGTGAGGTAGGGCAGAACAGCCAGCAACTGGTCGTGCAGCGTGTACGGCGGGTTCAGGATGAACATGCCGCTGCCCGCGAGGCCGAAGCCCTGGGAATCCGGCTGCTGCACCGTCAGGCGGGCATGCAGCCAGCCTTTCGGCGCCAGCCCCTCAAGCCGGCGCGGCAGCTGCGCCGCCTCGAGCTTGCTGACCTGCGGGTACCAGACCATGTAGACGCCTTCCGGAAAGCGTGTGATCGCCTCGCGCAACGACGCGATGACTTTCGAGTAGTCACCATGGCCTTCGTAGCTCGGGTCCATCAGCACGACGGCGCGGCGCGAGGACGGTGGCACCTGGCTCTTCAGGCCGTCGAAACCATTGGTGTCCTTGACCTCGGCGCCTTTCACCGAACCCAGGAACGCTTCGAGGATGCGATGGTCCGTCGGATGCAACTCATACAGCCGCAGCTGGTCCTGCGCGCGCAGCAGCATCTTCGCGAAGGCCGGCGAGCCGGGGTACTGCTCGAGCTGACCCTCGGGGTTGAACTCGCGCACCAGCGCCATGTAGTCGGCCACGGCCTCGGGCAACTCGGCCGGGTCGCGATCCCACAGCCGCGCCACGCCTTGCAGGTATTCGCCCTTCTTCTGTGCGTACTGGCCTTCGAGCGAGTAGCCGCCGGCACCGGCATGGGTGTCGATCAGGCGGTAGGGCTTGTCCTTCAGGTTCATGTAGCGCAACACCAGGGTCAGCGTGATGTGCTTGAGCACATCGGCATGGTTGCCGGCGTGAAAGGCATGGCGGTATGCAAGCATTCAGGATTCCTGATCAATCGGGCAATGTAGTCGCTGCACCAATCCAGCGGGCGCTGCCATCGCCATTGTCAAACGTGACGCGGCTGAGATCGTCAGAATCGACGCCATCAACCCCAAAGGACCTCACCATGACCCGCCTGTTCGACCCGATCCAGATCGGCGCCATCGCCGCCGCCAACCGCATCGCCATGGCCCCGCTGACGCGCAATCGCGCGGCCGCCCATCAGGTGCCCACCGAACTGATGGCGACCTACTACACGCAGCGCGCCAGCGCCGGGCTGATCATTGCCGAGGCGACGCAGATCAGCGCCGAAGGCCAGGGCTACCTCGACACGCCGGGCATCTATTCGCCTGAGCAGGTCGCTGGCTGGAAGAAGGTGACTGACGCCGTGCACGCCGCGGGCGGCAAGATCGTGCTGCAGTTGTGGCACGTCGGCCGCATCTCGCACGTGTCGCTTCAGCCAGGCGGCGTCTCCCCGGTGTCGTCGACCGCACGCGTGGCCAAGGCGCAGACGTTCACGAAAGAGGGCTTCGTCGATGTCTCGCCGCCGCGCGCGCTGCGCACCGACGAAATGCCGCGCCTCGTCGCCGACTATCGCCACGCGGCGAAATGCGCCATCCAGGCCGGCTTTGACGGCGTCGAGGTACATGGCGCCAATGGCTACCTGATCGACCAGTTCCTGCGCGACAGCACCAACGATCGCACGGACGCCTACGGTGGCCCGATTGCCAACCGCGCGCGGCTGCTGCTTGAAGTGTTGCAGGCCGTCACCGAGGAAGTGGGCGCTGACCGAACCGGGCTGCGGCTGAGCCCGGTCACTCCCTTCAGCGACATCGGCCAGGACAGCGATGCGCAAGGCCTGTTCAACCATGTGGTGGAGCGGCTGGCGCCCTTGAAGCTGGCCTATCTGCACCTGATCGAAGGGGACACCGGCGGTGCGCGCGACTACCTGCCTTTCGACTACGAAGCGCTGCACCAGCGCTACAAGCAAGGGCACCCGCAAGGCGTGTGGATCCTCAACAACGGCTACGACCGGCCACTGGCGATCGATATGGTGGCGAGCGGCAAGGCCGATGTCGTCGCTTTCGGTCGGCCCTTCATCAGCAACCCTGACCTTGTGCACCGCCTGCGCGACAACCTGCCGCTGGCCCCGCTGGACCCGAACACCCTCTACGGCGGTGGTGCCAAGGGCTATACCGACTACCCAGCGATCGGTTGACCGGGTGAGCGCGAGGCGGCCCGCGCGAGGCCGTCAGCGCGGGGCCGTCAGCTCTTCTGCGACGCCAGCTGTGATCGGAACAGCTCGGTGATGCCCACTTCGCGCGGGCCGTGGATCAGCTCGAAGGTCTCGCCCGCTTCCACGGTGCCGGGCACGCGCACGGACAGGTAGAAACCGCACCAGGCGTTGGCGACCATCAGCTTGGCGGCCTGGTTGAAACCCATCACCGCGTTGAACTTGAAGCAAGGAAAGCGCGGCTCGCTGACTGCCAGCTCGCAGTTCGCGAAGCGCAGCACGTCGCCGATGCAGACCTGGTTCTCCAGCAGGCCGCTGATCGTCAGGTTCTCGCCCATGAAGCCATGCGGCAGCGGTTCGTTCCACCCGGCGACCTTGGCCTGCGCGCGCACCGTCTGCCAGAAGGCGTAGTGCTCGATCGGGTAGGCGTAGACCGCCTTGCTCAAGCCACCGTGAACCGAAAGGTCGGCCTGCTCGTCACCCACCAGGCCCAGCGGTCGCGCCTCGACCGGGCCGCTGACGCTGCGCTTGACGATGCCGGTCAGAACCTGGCGGCCATTGATCGCCATCTCGCGGGCGGTGGCGACGTTGGTGCTGAGCACTTGCATGGTGTGTTGCTTCTCGGCGGGTTGGGGGTGTCGATGATGAAGACGTCGGCATGCAGGTTCCAGGCCGGCTCAGCCTGGCGCCGGGCGGTAGGCCGGCAGAGCGGTATTGGGTTGCCGAGCTCGCATCAGGCCGAGTTGATCCAGGGCAAGCTCAGCCCGCGGTGTGTTCAGCAGCGCCGCACCACTGGCGGTAGCGGCCAGTTGAAGCAGGACCCGACGGCGGGATGTCATGCGAGCAGAGTCTAGGGGGCCTCATGGTTTTTGAACGCTCACGTCAAGCGACATGAAGCCTTGCGCCGCGCTCCCCTCCTACAGTACACCTCACAGCCTGACGCCTCACCCGCCCTCATGATCTCCGCCCACCCAAACCGCTACACATCGACGGCCATCGCACTGCACTGGCTGCTGGCGCTGGGCATCCTCGGCGTTTTCAGCCTGGGGCTGTACATGGCCGACCTGCCTTTCTCGCCGCAGCGCGTGAAGCTCTACAACTGGCATAAATGGGCCGGCGTCACCCTCCTCGCGCTGTCAGTCTTGCGATTGATGTGGCGCCTGACGCACCGGCCACCGGCTGACGCACCGATGCCAGCCTGGCAGCAGCGCGCCGCACATCTGGTGCACAGGGCGCTGTATCTGCTGTTTTTCGCGGTGCCGATGATGGGCTGGGCCTACAGCTCCGCGGCGGGTTTCCCGATCGTCTGGTTCGGCGTGCTCCCGCTGCCTGATCTGCTGCCGGTTGACAAGGCGCTGGCCGAGGCCATCAAGCCGGTCCACGGCTGGCTGGCCTGGGCGCTGGTGGTGATCGCCGCGCTGCACGTGGCCGCCGCGCTGAAGCACCAGTTGATCGATCGCGACGGGCTCATCGCCCGCATGTGGCCGGGTCGCGCCGGCGCATGATCTGCAAGGGTATTGATCACTTTCGGGAGCACACACCATGCGCACACCCACCTTCTCCACGGCGCTTGCGTTGGCGGCGCTTCTCGCCGCCCTGCCCGTGCAGGCCCAGCAAAAGCTGGTGCCTGCGCAAAGCGAGATCGCGTTCCTGACCCGTCAGATGGGTGTGCCGGTGGACGGCAGGTTCCGCCGATTCGATGCGCAGGTGACGTTCGACCCGAAGCAACTGACCGCGGCCAGGATCAGCTTCACCATCGACCTCGGCAGCGCCACCATCGGCACCGCCGAAACTGAGGCGGAATTGCTGAAGCCCGACTGGTTCGACACCAAGAAGTTTCCGCAGGCCACCTTCACGTCGACGGCGGTCAAGCAGGTCGGCGCCGGCAAACTCGACGTCACCGGAACGCTCAGCATCAAGGGCAGCAGCCATCCGGTGACGGTGCCCGTACTGCTCGCGCCATCGGGAACCTTCACCACGGCCACCGGCTCCTTCACGCTGAAACGGCTCGATTTCAGGATTGGCGATGGCGACTGGAAGGACACCTCGGTCGTCGCCAACGAGGTGCAGGTGCGCTTCAAGCTGACGCTCACTGGCGTCGCCGGGCTGTGATCCCCGAAAACACCCGCCTCGCGCGCATCAACAAACCTCGCACCCGGAACACCCCTCGCCCTTTTTCCTCCAACACCACCTCAACCGGACCCTCATCATGAAAACCCACACGCTGATCTCCCTCTCCGCTGCGCTCCTCGCCAGCGCCGGCATCGCGCATGCCGAGAGCGTCACCTACAACCTCGACGCGACCCATACCTACGTGACCTTCGAGGCGCGCCACTTCGGCACCTCGACCAACCGCGGCCGCTTCGACAAGAAGGAAGGCTCGATCACGCTCGACCGTGCCGCCAAGACAGGCAAGGCCGACATCACCATCGACACCGCATCGATCAACACCGGCCTGGCGTTGTTCGACAGTCACCTGAAGGGCGACAACTTCCTGAAGGCCAAGGAGTTCCCGACCGCCAAGTTCGTCGGTGACAAGTTCAGCTTCGATGGCGACAAGGTGACGGCGGTCAGCGGCACCCTGACGCTGCTGGGCAAGACGCGGCCGGTCACGCTCACCGCCACGAACTACAACTGCTACGACAGCCCGTTCTTCAAACGCGAGGTGTGCGGCGGCGATTTCGAGACCACCATCCAGCGCACCGACTTCGGCATGAGCTACGGACTGCCGGTCATTCCGGACGACATCAAGCTGCTGATCCAGATCGAAGCCATCAAGCAGTAAGCCACGCGGCGCGAACGCGCCGCCTCGTTCATGGCGCCGGGCGCAACACCCGGCGCAACGCTCTCCTCCAGAGCGCGCGCACTGCGCAGCCAGGCCCATCGGCCGCGGCTTCCAAGACTTTCTGCCACCCAAGAGGCCCCTGTCGCTGAGGCCCCTTTGTGTCTGCGCACCCGCTGTGCAAGCAATTGTCAAAAGACGCCGCCGATGGCACTGCGCCTGCATGGAACACCACAGGCACAGGCAGCGCGATGAGGACCGTGAACCAGTTCACAGCGGACGACAGGCTGACGCCTTGAGCTGACGTTTTGGGGCTCAACCCGCGGCTGAAAGTGACGAATCCAAGCAGCTTTGTAAGTAAATGGAGGCATTCAGATGCGCGCAGGAAACATGTTGACACGAGGCGACGGCGCAGCCGGCCGACCTGCTCGCAGGGTGAGGGCACTGCTGGTGAGCAGTGTTCTCATCGGTGCATCTGGCTGGAGTCTGGCCGCCCCGGCCATGAAGTGGGAGACGGCCGCCACCGAGGGTGGTCGCTTCAGCACCAGCGGACCACAAAGTGTGCGGTACGGGGTGACTGGCAAGTGGGTAAAGCAGACGCGCTCCGGTGCGGTGGTGTGCTCCAACGCCTCGTTTGGCCGCGACCCGGCGGTGGGTACCGTCAAGCGCTGCGAGGTCTACAGGACCTCGGCATCGGCCTCCACGCCGACCGCAGCACCAGCGGTGGCGATTGCCGCCACGCCCGCGCCGACGGCAGTCATCGCCCTCGATGCCGCAACACGCAACGCCGCCCGGCTGGCGATGCAGGCGAGCTTTGGCAACACCGAGGCCCTGACAGCTGAAATCAAGACCAAAGGTGCGGCTGGCTGGATCACCTCGCAGATGCAACTGGCCTCGTCGCGCTACAGCAGTGGTGGCAATGCCACGGTGCATCAGAACACCAGTGCGACCTCCTACTGCGACTTGCCCGCGAGCGCCGGACCGAACTGCTGGCGCGACAACTTCTCGAGCATTCCGCTGGTCTGGGACTTCTATCGCAACGCCACCACGCGGCAAGACCAGCTGCGCCAGCGCGTGGCGTTTGCGCTGCAGCAGATCGTGGTGGTCAGCGGGACCGACGTCGACGGCACCTATGGGCTGCGCAACTACCAGAACACGCTGCTCGACAACGCCTTCGGCAACTATCGGCAGGTGCTGAAGAAGGTCGCGCTGTCGCCTGTGATGGGCGACTACCTGAACAACGTCAACAACGACAAGAC